>Ga0307373_10001711_pt1 | contig 40833 bp, 33 predicted proteins | sample OX2MG_FD_202534 | JGI IMG/M metagenome (GOLD analysis project Ga0307373, IMG submission 202534) | Soil microbial communities from Risofladan, Vaasa, Finland - OX-2 | ecosystem: Environmental > Terrestrial > Soil > Coastal area > Acid sulfate soil | place: Finland: Risofladan, Vaasa | collected...
CGTCGAGCGGCTCGAGCGGGCCGCGGAAAGCATGGAACTGGGACGGGGTCGATGCACACTTCTTGCAGCTCGTGAACGCGCGCGAGGTCGCCTGTCCCAGCAGCTTCTCGGCCGCCGGATCGCCCTCGAGGCCCGCCTTGAGCAGGTCGTCGGTGAAGGCGAGCATACCGCAGCGCGTGTGGTGGATCAGGATGATCTCGTTGGTGTTGAGCAGGTGATGGGAAATGATCAGGCAGCGGATCGCATCCTCGTTCACCACGCCGCCGGCGTTGCGGATGATGTGCGCGTCGCCCGTCTGCAGGCCGAGCATGTCCTCGACGTCGAGCCGCGCGTCCATGCAGGCCAGGACCGCCACGTGCTTGGCCGGGTTGATCGGCTGCTTGCCCGGATAAACGGACTTGTGCATCGACTGCCCGCTGGCGTACTGCTTGTTGTTGTCGAGATACCGATCGGTATTCACGTTTGCCATGATTCCTCCTTTTGTTTGGGATCGCGGAACCGGCAATGACCTTCGTACGCCGGTCCAGCCGCCGGTCAGAGCGGCGCGGGAATACTACCCCATTGGGGGCGCCTCCGGCGTTCCCTTGCGCGCCCGTCAACCCGGGCAACGATCCGCTCGGGCGCAGGCGCGACGCTCAGTCAACGAGTCTTGACCAGCCCAAGGGCCCGACCGACCAGCGGCATTGGCAGGCCGCACACCGAAATACGTCGCCGCTGCCCGCGGAATTCTTCGCCACCGGAAGCAGTGCGTGGTGCGGCTCCCTGATCGGACCGGCCCCGACGAGATTCGTACAATCGATACAAGGAGTTTTGGAAGGCATCTGGTGTCAGCTATCGGACCAGCATTCAAGCACGCGCGCCTCAAAACATATGTTCGCTAGCCCACAGATGACAAAGATTTGCACGCCCGTACCGGGGCAGCGACAGCGATCCGTGAAAGCAACCCGCAAAGCGCCATACGGGCATTCTGCTATGACATACAAAAGTCCAAGGTGTGCCAGCGCACAGAGCATTGCGGGGAGAAGTCGATAATGGCCCTCGACGGCGAACAGCCCGCGCCGGCGCCTGCGGCGAGGGCCGCAGCAGCCGACAGCGCGCGCCTGTCCCGCGACCGTCGCCACTGGACACAAGGAGCATCGCGCATGAATCCAATCACCTCATCCCTGGTCTTCGTCCTGGTCCTCGCGGGCCTCGCCGTCGGCCAGTGGGCAAGTCTCTACCTAGCCGTGCCGATTTTCGCCGTTGCCGCCATCATCGCGATGTCGCTTAAAATGGCCAATGTATGGCAGAAGTTCGTCATCCTGAGGATGGGCAAGCTGCAAAGCGTCAAGGGGCCGGGCATGTTCACGATCATCCCGGTGCTCGACAACGTGGTGGCGGTGATCGACGGGCGCATTCAGACCACGGCCTTCAACGCCGAGCAGGCGCTCACCAAGGACACGGTTCCGGTCAACGTCGATGCGATCATCTTCTGGCACGTGCACGATGCCGAAAAAGCGGCGTTGGCCATCACCAATTACCGCGAGGCCATCGACCGGGTCGCGCAAACCTCCCTGCGCGAGATGATCGGCTCTTCGATGCTGGCGGCCCTGTTGTCCGATCGCAAGGATGCGGACGAGAAATTGAAGAACGAGATCGGCGCCAAAACCGCGCCGTGGGGAATCACGGTGGGCTCGGTGGAGATTCGCGACGTCGCCCTGCCGGAGGCGTTGCAGGATGCCATGTCCCGTCAGGCCCAGGCCGAGCGCGAAAAGCAGGCGCGGGTGATTCTCGGCTCGGCGGAGGCCGCGATCGCGGGCAAATTCGTCGAGGCCGCCGACATCTACGCCGGGCATCCCGGGGCGCTGCAACTGCGTGCCATGAACATCATTTACGAAACCACGAAGGAACGCGGAGCCACCATCCTGATTCCGAGTTCGATGGTCGACACGCTGAACCCTTCCACGACTCTGGCGCTTGCGTTCGCGAGCAAGGCTGCGCCCGATCTGGCGCTCGCCCCGCCGCCGGCCTAGGGTCGCGACGGCCTCCCCGCCGCAGGCGCGCCGACGGTTAGCGGACACATGCGTTCCGGTATCCGGTCGAGGGCCTGAGGACGGCCATGCCCGGTGCAGCGTGCACTGCATGGCGGGGGCCGGAGGAATGCGTTCATGCAACTCAGTAAGGCCGGCTATTACGCCGATTTTGTCGTCTATCCGGCGATGCTTGTGCCGCTGGGCGCGGTGGCGGTCTGGGGCGGCACGTGGCCGCAGCGCACCGTCTGGGCGCTCGCGTGTCTCGCCGGCATCGCCAGTTGGACGCTGCTTGAATACGTGATGCACCGCGCGGTGCTCCACCACGTGCCGCCGTTTCGCGGCATGCACGACCTGCACCACGCGCAGCCGGCTGCGCTGGTCGGCACGCCGACTTGGGCGAGCGCCGCGTTCGTCGGCGGCGGCGTGTTCGTTCCGTTGTGGTGGCTGGCCGGGTTGAATATATCGAGCGGCGCGACCTTCGGCCTGGTTCTGGGTTACTTGTGGTACGTCTTGGTGCACCACGCCATTCATCACCGGCGGGCGCATGCCGGCTCCTATCTGCACCGCGCCAAGCGCCGGCATGGCGAGCATCATCACCTGCGGCAAACCTGCAATTTCGGCGTCACCACCGCCTGCTGGGACCGGATCTTCGGCTCCACACGAGCGCACTGACCGCCCGCCCGGGGCGGGCGGTCCGGACAGGCTCAGGTCGTGGCAGCGGCGGCTTGCACGTCTTCCAGGCGGCGCTTCGCCGGCTCGATCCCCCACACCCAGACGACGATGATCTGCACGACGAGCAGGGCGATCATCAGACCGATGACGCCGGGAAGCTTGTAGGTGATCATCAGCTTGCCGACGATGAACGGCGAGACCACCGTCGCCAGGCGGCCGAGGGTGTTGCAGATGCCGTTCGCGCGCAGCCGGATCTCGGTCGGGAACAGCTCGGTGGTGTAGACGCCGAACAGCAGCGCAGTCTGGATGTAGATGGCCACGATCAGCACGAAGCCGACGCTCAGCACGATCGCGGGGTCGGAGGCCGCGTTGAAGCTCGAGTAGATCGCCCCGCTGACGATGGTCAGGAGCGACGCACCGATGATGCTCCCGCGCCGCCCGATGACGTCCGAGGTGTACGCCCCCACCGCGCATCCGACCAGCGACCCGATGGCGAGCACCAGCGTGTAGCCGAGGGAGGTGGCAATGGTCAGGCCCTGGCGCAGGAAGAACTGCGGCAGGAAAATCACGAAGCCGAAGATCAGCGTGTTGATGGTGATCAGCGTCCAGCTGCCCACGATCATGCGCTGCAGGAGCGGCGCACGCGTCATCGCCATCGCGCTCATCGGCGCGCTCGCGACCGGCGCCGCCGGGGGCGGCAGGGTTGCGCCCGCGGCGGCCTCCTTCTCGATCGCCTGCATCAGCGCCTCGGCCTCCTGGTCGCGGCCCTTCGATTCGAGCCAGCGCGGCGATTCGGGCAGTCTCTTGCGCAGGTACCACACGATCAGCGAGCACACGCCGGCGATGACAAACATCGGCCGCCAGCCGAAGCTCGGGATGATCAGATAGGACAACAGCGAGGTCACCGGAAAGCCCGCCACCACCAGCAGCACCATCAACGACAGCCAGCGCCCGCGCGTCTTGGGCGGCACGAATTCGGTCAGCGTCGAATAACCGACCACGATCTCCGCGCCGAGGCCCAGCCCCTGCACGAAGCGGCAGGCGATGAGCTGGTCGATGTTGGCGGCGAACGCGGCGGCGAGCGAGGCCAGGCCGAAAATCAGCAGGTTGATCTGGTAGGTAAAGCGCCGGCCGTAGCGGTCGCCGATAAAGCCGGTGATGAGCGCGCCGAGGGTCATGCCGACGAAGGTGAGCGAGATGAACTGCAGGTTCTGCGCCAGCGTCGAGAACTTGCTGTGAATGGTCGCCGCGAGCACGCCACCGGCGACGTACAGATCGTAGCCGTCGAAGAACATGCCGGCGCCGATCAGCCAGAAGATGCGGTAATGGAACGAACCGACGGGCAGCCGGTCCAGGCGAGCCCCGGCATTGACTGTTCTGCTCATGGATCTCCTCCTCTGCGTGTGAAGCTCGTTGACTGCTTGTGGGCGCATGATATTCCCAATCAAACAGCCGCAACATCGATGCCGCAGGGGCCGGCGGGCGCGCGCAAGCATCGCCTCAGCAAGCGCGGCGCCGCGGGATCTGACTGCCGATCGCGGGCACGCCGCGCGTGCCGCCGCAGGCCGGGTCGAAGCATCATTCATAATGGCGCCTCACGATTGCCCACCCTCCGAGAATGGAACCATGCCCCTCGTTTCAGTGAACGGCCTCGAGGTCGAATTCGAGCAAGAAGGCAGCGGGCCGGACCTGCTTCTAGTGCACTCGCTGCTGACCGAGCTCACGGTTTTCGCGCGCGTCCTTCCCGTGCTCGCGGCCCGCCGGCGGGTGACGCGGATCAATCTGCCGGGTTTCGGCGCCTCGAGCCCGGCGGCGTTCGAGACGGTGGCCGATTTCGCCGACCACCTCGCCGCGGTGATGGACGCGCTGAAGCTTGCGGCAACTACCGACGTGTTCGGCAATGGCTTCGGCGCCTTCGTCGTCCTGGAGCTTGCGTGCCGCCACGGCGCGCGCTTCGGCCGGCTCGTCGTCGCGGACGCCGTGCCGGCCTTCCCCGAGCCGGCGCGAGCGCCGTTTCGCGGCATGGCGGAGCGCGTGCGCGCGGGCGGAATGGCCGCGGTCCTCGAGACCGCCATCGGGCGCATGTTTCCGGCGCCCTTCGCGCGGGCCAACGCGGAGGTCATCGCGCAGCGCAAGCAGGCCCTGGCCAGGGTCGATCCGGAGGCGTTCGCTCGCGCCTGCCTGGGGCTGGCCGCGCTCGACCTCGCCCCGCGCCTCGGGCGCATCGCCAATCCGACCCTGGTGCTGTGCGGCGCGCTCGACCGGACCACGCCGCCCGAGCTCGCGCGCAAGCTCGCAGATGGAATCCCCGGCGCCATCTATCGCGAGATTGCGCAATCCGGCCATTGCCCGATGCTCGAGCAGCCCGGGCTGCTGGTGGAAATGATGCAGGCGTTCCTCGGCAAGGCGGCGGCGCCCAAGCCATGATCGGCCAGAACCCGCGCCGAGCTTTCCCGCTGACGAAACCCGAGCGCCGGGAGCGGGCCTGAGCATGGCTGAACGCTTCACGCTGCGGGTGAACGGCCGCGAGCAGGAGGTGGTCGCGGAACCGGCTACGCCCCTGCTCTACATCCTGCGCAACGATCTGGGCCTGAAAGGCACGCGCTTCGGTTGCGGCACCGGACAGTGCGGTGCCTGCACGGTGCTGTTCGACGGCAACGCAGTGCAGTCCTGCGACACCCCGCTGTGGTCGGCCATCGGGCACGAGCTCACCACGATCGAGGGCCTGGGCAGCACCGAGCACCCGCATGCGCTGCAGCGCGCCTTCATCGATGAGCAGGCTGCGCAGTGCGGCTATTGCATCGACGGCGTCATCATGTCGGCCGCCGCCCTGCTGGCGAAGAACCCGCAGCCGACGAAACAGGAGATCGCCGCGGCGCTCGAGCGCAACCTGTGCCGCTGCGGCACGCACGTCCGGGTACTGCGCGCGATCGAGCGCGCGGCGAAGGAGATGCGCTGATGAGCGCGCCAGAGCTGCCCCTGAGCCTCAGGACCACGCCGCGGCTCGAGCGCTGGCTGCGCTTCAATGCCGACGGCACGGTGACGGCGTTCAGCGGCAAGGTCGAGCTCGGCCAGGGCATCGTCACCGCGATCGCGCAGATCGCGGCCGAGGAGCTCGGCCTCGAGCCGGCGCAGCTCTCGATGGTCGCCGGCGACACGACCGCCTCGCCCGACGAGTGGTACACCGCGGGCAGCCAGTCGGTCGAAGTCGGTGGCACCGCCATGCGGCTGGTGTGCGCGGAAGTGCGCGAGCTGTTTCTCGCGGCGGCGGCGCGGGAGCTCGAGGTGAGCCCGGCCGACCTGCGGCTGCGCGCGGGCAACTTCGAAGTGCCGGGGACGGATCTGAAGCGCAGCTATTGGCAGCTCGCTGACAAGGTGAGCCTGGCGCGCGAGGTGACCGGGCGCGCGCAGCCCGTGCCGCCCGCGCAGCACCGCCTGGTCGGCTCCAGCACGCCGCGGCGCGACATCCCGGCCAAGGTCTCGGGCGCGGCGTATGTGCACGACATGACGCTGCCCGGGATGGTCTACGCCAGAGTGGTTCGTCCGCCGCGCTACGGCGCGAAGCTCGTTGCGCTCGACCAAGCTGCTCTGCGCGCGGCGCCGGGCGTGCTCGCGGTGGTGCGCAGCGGAAATTTCCTCGCCGTGGCCACCGAGCGCGAGGAGCAGGCGGTGCAGGCGCTCGCGATCGCGCAGCGCGCCGCGCAGTGGGACGCCCCGCCGATGCGGGAGCCCGCCGAGACGGTGCCGTTCCTGATGGGCCTGCCGGCGCAGACTTCGACCGTGTACTCGAAGGCTGGCCCCGCCGCCGGGGGCGTGCGCCGCTTCGAGGCCGTCTACTCGAAGCCCTACCTCGCCCACGCATCGATCGGCCCGTCGTGCGCGCTCGCCGCGCCCGAGGGCGCGCGGCTGCGGATCTGGTCGCACACCCAGGGCCCGCACATGCTGCGCGCGCAGATCGCGAAAGCGCTCGGCGCGCCGGAATCCGACGTCGACGTCATTCACCGCGACGGCGCCGGGTGCTACGGGCACAACGGCGCCGACGACGTCGCGCTCGACGCGGCGCTGGTCGCGCGCGCCTGCGGCCGGCCGGTGATGCTGCAGTGGACGCGCGAAGACGAGCTGGCATGGTCGCCCTTCGGCTCGGCGATGGCGGTGAAGATCGCCGCCGAGGTCGACGCGGGCGGCAGCGTCGTGGGCTGGAGGCACGAGCTCTGGAGCCACACCCACATCAAGCGCCCGGGCCGGGGCGAAGGCATCAACCTGCTCGCCGCCTGGCACATGGATCCGCCGGCCCCGGAGCCGCCGGCGCGAGACATGCCCTTGCCCGCGGGCGGCGGCGATCGCAACGCGGTCGCGCTGTACGACTTCCCGAACCAGGAAGTCGTGTATCACTTCCTGCCGCAGATGCCGCTGCGCGTCTCGGCGCTGCGCACGCTCGGGGCCTATGCGAACGTGTTCGCGATCGAGTCGATGATGGACGAAATCGCCGCCGCGCTCGGCATCGATCCGGTCGAATACCGCCTGCGCCACCTCAAGGATGAACGCGCGAAGGCCGTCGTGCGCGCGGCCGCGGATGCGGCAGGCTGGACGCCCGGGGCGCGCGCAGACGGCGCGAGCGGCCGCGGCATCGCCTTCGCCCGCTACAAGAACCTCTCCGCGTATTGCGCGGTGGTGGTCGAGGTCGAGCTCGTCGAAAAGCTGCGCATCAAGCGCGCAGTGGCCGCGGTCGACGCGGGTCAGGTCGTCAATCCGGACGGCCTCAGAAACCAGATCGAGGGCGGCATCGTGCAGGCCGCGAGCTGGACGCTCAAGGAGCAGGTGCGCTGGACCCGCGACGGCATCACCTCGCGAACCTGGGAGGACTACCCGATCCTCAAGTTCGACGAAACGCCCGAGATCGAGGTGGTCCTCATCGACCGGCCCGAGGAGCCCAGCCTCGGAACCGGCGAGTGCGCCGCCGGGCCGACGGCCGGCGCGATCGCGAACGCGCTGCACCACGCGCTCGGCGTGCGCGCGCGCCACCTGCCGCTGAGCCCCGAGCGCATCGCCGCGGCGATGGACTGAAGGCGCGCGCGCTGCGCCCGCGGAACCCGGAAATTTGACCCGGAGCAAGCTCCGCGCAACCTTCGATTGCGGCGCCACGGCGAGCGAGCACAGACTATGCATTGCCCGCACAGGGCGGCGCCTGCGTCCTCGTGAAAGTTCTTCTCGTTTATCCGCGCAACCCGGACACGTTCTGGAGTTTCCGGCACGTCCTGCCGTTCGTCGCCAAGAAGTCCGCGTTCCCGCCGCTCGGCCTGCTGACGGTGGCGGCGATGCTGCCGCGCAGCTGGAGCCTGCGGCTCCTCGACCTGAACGTGCGCCCGCTCGCCGACGCCGATCTGCAGTGGGCCGACTACGTCTTCCTGAGCGCAATGATCGTGCACAAGACCTCGGCGCACGAAATCGCGGCGCGCTGCACCGCGCTCGGCAAGCCGATCGTCGCGGGCGGGCCGCTGTTCACCACCGGTCACCTCGAGTTCCCGGAGATTCCGCACTTCGTCCTCGGCGAGGCCGAGGACCAGATCGCCGCGCTGGTGCGGGACATGGAGCGCGGCTCACTGCGGCCGCAGTATCGCCGCGAGAGCTGGCCCGACGTGCGGCGCGTGCCGGTGCCGCGCTGGGACCTGGTCGAGCTGGGCGACTACGTCACCATGCCGGTGCAGTTCTCGCGCGGCTGCCCCTTCAGCTGCGAGTTCTGCGACATCGTGGTGATGAACGGCCGCGTGCCGCGCACCAAGGCGCCGGCGCAGATCCTCGCCGAGCTCGAGGCGTTGCAGAGGCAGGGCTGGCGCGACATGGTGTTCATCGTCGACGACAATTTCATCGGCAACCGCAAGCGCGCCAGAGAGCTGCTGCGCGAGCTGATCGCCTGGCGCCGCCGCAGCCGTACCAGCATCGGTTTTCTCACCGAGGCGTCGGTCAACCTCGCCGAGGATCCGGAGTTGTGCGAGCTGATGGTGCGCGCGGGCTTCAGGAAGGTGTTCCTCGGGATTGAGACGCCCGCGCTCGAGAGCCTCGAAGAATGCAACAAGCGGCAGAACCGCAGCCGCGACCTGGCCGACTCGGTGCGCATCATCCAGGCCGCGGGCATGGAAGTCATGGGCGGGTTCATCGTCGGTTTCGACAGCGACCCGCGCGACATCTTCCGGCGCCAGCTGGAATTCATCCAGCGCTCCGGGGTGGTCACCGCGATGGTCGGCCTGCTCAACGCCCTGCCGCAGACCGCGCTCTATCAACGCCTTGCGCGTGAGAAGCGGCTGCTGGTCGAGAGCCTGGGCAACAACACCGACGCGGCGCTCAATTTCGTCACCCGGCTGGAGCCCGAGTTCCTGATCTCAGGCTACCGCGAGCTGATGCGCAGCCTGTACGAGCCGGTCAACTACTACCGCCGCATCCGCACCTTTCTCGCCGCCTACCAGCCGCGCGGACCCGCGTCGCGCATCTCGGGGGCGGACCTCAAGGCGTTCCTGAAGTCGCTGTGGGTGCTCGGTGTGCGCGAGCCCGGGCGCAGGGCCTACTGGGGCCTGTTCTGGTCCACCCTGCTGGCGCGGCCGCGCAAATTCCACGCCGCGATGGAGCTGTCGATCCTCGGCCACCACTTCAGGCGAGTGGCGAGCAGCCTGTAGGCCCGGCGGGGTGCGGCCACCCCGCCGGTCGCAACGAAACGACCGAGGCCTTGCTCAGCCCGCCGACGCGGCGAGCCCCTGACCGCCCGAGGAGGCGAGCTGCTTCGAGCGCAGCGGCTTGAGCACGAACAGTGCGAGCGCCACCACGACGAAGTTCATGATCGCCGTGATCACGAACACCATGTGCCAGCTCCCGGTCGAGTGCTTGATCACGTTGGCGAGCGGCACCAGGAAGGCCGCCGCGCCCTTCGAGGTATAGAGCAGGCTGAGGTTGGTGGTCCCGTATTTCGTCCCGTAGGTGTCGGTGCAGGTCGACGGGAACAGGCTGAAAATCTCCCCCCAGGTCAGGAAGATCATGGCGGCGAAGAGCACGAACGCCCAGGGCGCGTGCCCCATCGCGCCCAGCAGCCAGTAGGCAATGCCGCCCAGCCCGAAGGCGATCGCCATGGTGTTCTCGCGGCCGATGTGGTCGGAGATCCAGCCGAACAGCGGACGCGCCGCGCCGTTCGCCACGTTGTCGACGATCAGCGCCAGGGACAGGGCGGTGACGCTCGCCACCAGCGGGGTGCTCGCGATGCCGAAGTCCTTCGCGATCAGCGCCACCTGCGCGGTCGCCATCAGGCCGCTCGCCGCCACCAGCAGGAACATCACGTACATCACCCAGAAACTGGCGGTCCCGAGCATCTCGCCCGGCGTATAGCTGCGCGCGCTCATCGCCACTTTGGGCTTCCCTGCGCTGGGCGCCTCGCCCGCGAGCGGACCGCGCATCGCCCATGCGATGACGAAGATGATCCCGCCCTGGACCAAGCCGAACCAGAAGAACGCGGCCCCGTAGCCGCTCGAGGCGATCACGTGGCGGATCGGAACGACGGTCAGCGCGGCGCCAGCGCCGAATCCGGCTGCGGTCAGGCCGACGGCAAGGCCGCGCTTGTCAGGAAACCACTTCACCGCGTTGCCCACGCAGGTCGCGTACACCGCCCCGGCGCCGGTGCCCGTAAGCACCGCACCGAAATAGAGCATGTCCAGGGTGTCGGCCTTGCTGTTGACGATCCAGCCCAGAGCGACCAGGATCCCGCCCACCGCGACCACCAGCTTGGGGCCGAGCGTCGGGCCGAGGCGATCGGCGATCCAGCCTTCAATCGGGGTCAGCCAGGTCTCCAGGGCGACGAACACAGCGAACGCGACCTGGATGCTGGCGACGGTCCAGCCATGTGCCTGATTGATTGGGTGGACGAAGAGGGTCCAGCCATACTGCAGGTTGGCGATCATCACCATGCAGACGATGCCGATGATGAGCTGCAGCCAACGGTTCGTGGTGCCCCCGGCAGAGCCGGGCGCCGCGTAATCGCTCATGATCCTCCTCCTTTTCCTGGTTGAATGAACGGATCGCCTCGCTGTTTTTTTTTGGATTGCATCGCGATTGGAGCGAGGTTGCGAACTTGAGGATATTCGAGAAATTGGCGCCGCCGCGCAATTGACGGCGGTCAAGCTTTTGGACGAATGAGGGCGCACGAGGGCATGTTCCTTCAGGTGTCTGACATTAGTCTGTCTTTTTACTGACATTCCGAATGTTCGTTGTTCGCAGTTGCGCGCGCGCCTCATTCGGCGGAAAAATCGCGCCCCCACCCGCGTACCTGGAGATCCCGATGCCCTGCGCGCTCCGGCCCGACGGCCGCCCCCCGTTCCGCGCCGATCACATCGGCAGCCTGCTGCGCACGGCGAAGCTGCGCGAAGCGTTCAAGGCGCACGCCGCGCAACGGCTCGGCGACGCCCAGCTGCGAACCGCCCAGGACGAGGCGATCCGCGAGGTCGTGAAGCTCCAGGAGGACTGCGGCCTGCAGGTGGTGACCGACGGGGAGTTCCGGCGCACCTCCTATTGGGCCCGCTTCGTGTCGCTGACCAATGGCCTGACGGTCAAGCAGGCCATGTTCCGCTTCCACGACGAGCACGGGCACGAAGCCGACTTCACCGCTCCGCACGTCGAGGGCAAGGTCCGGCGCGCCGGCCCGATCGCGCTCGACGAGCTTTCGTTCGTGAAGGGCATCACCACCGCGGTGCCGAAGATCACGCTGCCGGCCCCCTCGACCATGCACTTCTGGCGCGGCCAGCATTACGCCGATCCCGGGGTGTACCCGGACGCGCGCGCGTTCTTCGCCGACCTGGGCAAGCTCTACCGGGCCGAAATCGCCGCGCTCGCCGCGGCGGGCGGCCAGTACGTGCAGCTCGACGAGGTGGCGCTTGCGATGCTGTGCGATCCGGCAGCGCGCGAGATCGTGAAGGCCGACGGCGGAGATCCCGAGGCGCTGGTCGATCTGTACGTCGAGGCGATCAACGAGGCGGCGAAGGATTGCCCCGCGGGAATGGTGATCGGGGTGCACATGTGCCGCGGCAACTACAAGGGCAAGTACCTGGCCGAGGGCGGCTACGACTCGGTCGCCGAAAAGCTCTTCGCGGGCGCCGCGGTGAACCACTTTCTGCTCGAGTTCGACACGCCGCGCGCGGGCGATTTCGCGCCGTTGCGCTTCATGCCGAAGTCGAAGGGCGTGGTGCTGGGCCTGGTGAGCTCCAAGCAGCCGCAGCTCGAGACACTCGACCAGCTCAAGCGCCGCGCCGACGAGGCCGCGCGCTACGTGTCGCCCGAGCACCTGGCGCTCAGCCCGCAGTGCGGCTTCGCGAGCACCATGGGCGGCAACCCCGTGACCGAGGCCGACGAGCGCGCCAAGCTCAAGCTGTGCGTCGAGGCCGCCCGCGCGATCTGGGGCTGATCACCCGGGGCTTCAGGCCTTGCCACGTCTGTCTTTGACGCGCTTGGCCTTGAACTCGGTCTTGGGCAGCGTGTCGGGCGGCAGCACCTCGACGGCCACGCGCAGCTCGATCCTCGAGCTCACCGCGTTCTGCACCGCGCCGATCACCGCTTGCGCGTTCTGATAATCGGGGTGCTCGACCAGCACGGTCATGAAATCGATGCCCTCCGGGCTGGTGTCGAGCACCACCTCGTACTCGTCGCCCGCGCCGGGCACCGAGCGCACGGCCTCCTCCAGCACCGACGGGTAGAACTTGATGCCGCGCAGGTTGAGCAGGTCGTCGGCGCGGCCCTGGAAGCCGCCGAGCGCGCGCACGTGGGTGCGGCCGCAGGCGCAGCGAGCGCTGTCGAATACCGTGTAGTCGCCGACCACGAAGCGCAGCTGCGAGGAGCTCTCCGAGTTCATGTTGGTGCACACGGTGATGCCGCGGCCGCCCTCGGGCACGCGCGCGCCGGTCTGCGGATCGATCAGCTCCCAGACCTGCAGGTCCTCCATCAGATGGGTCTGCACGGTTCCATCCGCGCGCACGGCGGCGTGACAGGAGTAACCCCCCGAATGCGGCGCCACCTCGGTGCAGCCGTAGAACTCGACCAGCTTCGCGCCCCACATGTCCTCGAGGCGCTCGCGCGTGGAGGAGATCCCGGCAGCGGGTTCGCCGCCGGTGAACAGCGTCCTGATCGAGCTCTTGCGCGGATCGTGCCCCATCTGCTGCATGGTGCGGCCCAGCCGCAGCAGCTGCGAGGGCAGCGTGGCGAGCATGGTCGGCTGATAGCGCAGGATGATGTTGCAGCGCGCCTCGGCGGTCAGCCCTCCTCCCGGGATGCACGGCACGCCCATGTGCGCGAGCGCGTGCAGCACACCCCAGGCCCACACGTGCGGCCCGAAGCCGACCACCAGGAACACCTTCTCCCCGGGGCGAGCGCCCAGCGACCACAGCGCGCGCGCGTTCGCCCACTGCCACTGCCTGAGGTCGAGCTTGGAGTAGCGAAACACGCGCGGCAGCCCGGTGGTGCCCGAAGTCGGGAACAGGGTCCAGCCGCGCTGGTTCCAGATGTCCTCGTCGTGCGTGGTGTAGGTGCCCCACGGCGGATCGGCCATCAGGTCCTCGGCCATCTCCTTCTTGTCCACCGGCGGCCACTTGACCAGGTCCTCCACCGTGCGGATGTCCTCCGGGGCGAGGCCGAGCTTGTCGAAGCGGCGCCGGTAGAAAAGCGAGTTCTCGTACAGGAACGGGGTGAGCGCGGCGAGCTTTTCGTCCTGGATCGCGCGCAGCTCGTCGCGCGAGGCGCAGTCGAGCGACGGGGACCAGTATTCGGCCGATCCGGGCTGCTCGAAGTCGCGCCGGTACTTGTCCAGCGTCTCGAGCCATCTGTAGCGAGTCGCTTGCTTGCGATCGGTGCCGGCCATGGAAGCCCTCCCTTTTCAAGTCCTCTGCGGTGCGCGCGAACATGCCGCGCTTCACTCGCGGCGTCAACCTCGCCGCGCGCCGGCTTGCATTCCTGCCACCCTTGGCTATGCTCGCCGGCTCGCCGCGAGCGCGGCGACACGCAAGGGCAGCCCCATGGAATTGGTCGAGATCGCGCGCCGCCTGCGCGCCGAGGTGACGCGGCTCGAATTCTCGCCGCCGGTGGCGTACGTCTACGATCCGCTCCAGTACGCGTGGGCGCCGCACCGCGCGTACCTGGAGCGCTACGGCAACGGGCATTCCGAAGTGCTGCTGGTCGGCATGAACCCGGGCCCCTTCGGCATGGCGCAGACCGGGGTGCCGTTCGGCGACGTGACGCTGGTGCGCGAGTGGCTGGGCATCGAGGCGCCGGTGGCGCGGCCGGCGCGCGAGCATCCCAAGCGCCCGGTGCAAGGCTTCGCCTGCCGGCGCGGCGAGGTGAGCGGGCAGCGCCTGTGGGGCTGGGCGCGCGAGCGCTTCGGCACGCCGCAGCGCTTCTTCGCGCGCTTTTTCGTGGCCAACTACTGCCCGCTCGCGTTCATGGAGGCGAGCGGGCGCAACCTCACCCCAGACAAGCTGGCGCGCGCCGAGCGCGAGCCCCTGTTCGAGTGCTGCGACCTCGCGCTGCGGCGCATGGTGCAGCGGCTGCGGCCGCGCGAGGTGGTCGGGATCGGCGCATTCGCCGCGCAGCGCGTGCGGCTCGCCTTGGCAGACCAGGCTGTAAAAGTCGGCGCGGTGCCCCACCCGAGCCCGGCGAGCCCAGCGGCGAACCAAGGCTGGGCCGCGATGATGGACCGGGCGCTGGCCGGCCTCGGCATCGCGCTGCGCTGACGCGCGCGAGCGATGCGTCAGATGTATGTCAGGTTATCGGCAGGCGAAGCGCATATATTGCTCGGAAAAGCTAGGTACGTGCCGATTGCTCGCGCCGATCCCGACCGCGACGGCGGCTATTAGCTGCCGTCGGCAGCCGCACAACAAGGAGGAGTTCCCATGGCAAGAAAGGACGACGCATTTGCGCCCGACTCCGGGCGCCGCGGTTTTCTCAGGAACAGCGCCGGCATCGCCGGCGGCCTGCTGGCGGCCGGCCTGGCGCCGCGCGGCGCCGAGGCCGCGGTCCCGGCGCCGCTCGGCAACTGGCCGCTCGGAATAACCGGCGATTCGGTGTTCGTCGGCGTCACGGTGCCGCTCACCGGGCCCTATTCGGCCGCCGGCGTGGACCTCCAGAAGGGCTACGAGCTGGCCATCGATCAGATCAACAGCGGCGAGCTGGCGAAGCACTGGCACCACTTGCGCGGCAAGGGGGTGTTCGGCAAGCAGATCCGCTACCAGGTGGGCGATACCGAGAGCGCCCCCAACCCCGGGGTGCAGGCACAGTCGCGCTACATCGCGCAGGACAAGGCCATCATGATCACGGGCAGCGTGAACAGCGCGACCGCGATCGCGATCGAGAAGCTCGCGCAGCGCGAAAAGGTCGTCTACATGACCGGCGCGAGCGGCTCGAACGACACCACCGGCAAGGACTGCCAGCGCTACGGCTTTCGCACGCAGCCCTCGGCCTACATGGCCGCGAAGGCGCTCGCCCCGGTCCTGGCCAAGCAGCTCGGGCACAACAAGAAGGTCGCCTACCTGGTGCCCGACTACACCTACGGCGAGTCGGTGTACGACTCGATGACGGAGTTCAGCGGCAAGGACGGCGGCTGGAAACTCTCCACCAAGCAGCTCGTGCCGCTCGGCACCAAGGACTTCAGCTCCTACCTGCTCAATATCGCCAACAGCGGCGCGGACGTGTTCGTCAACGTGGCCTTCGGCGCCGACTGCGTGCTCTCCACCAAGCAGGCCAAGCAGTTCGGCATCCTGGAGAAGATGAAGCTGGTGGTGCCGAACATCTCGCCTTTCCAGGCGAAGGAGCTGGGTGCGCTGATGCAGGGCGTGTACGGAACGTTCGACTTCTACTGGGGGCTCGAGGACCGTTTCCCGATGGCGAAGCACTTCGTCGAAACCTTCCAGAAGCGCTACCAGTACGCGCCGGAATGGTGTGCCCACATCGGCTACCTGCAGATGATGATCTGGGCCGCCGCGGTCGAGAAGGCGAAGTCGTTCTATCCGGTGCACGTCATCAAGACCCTCGAGACCGCTTCTTTCAGCGACACCACCCTCGGCACGGTGCATTACGACGCCGAGACGCACCAGCTCGTGCGTCCGGTGCCGGTGGTGGTGGGCAAGAAGCCTTCCGAGATGAAGAACGCCTACGACTACTACAACGTGGTCGACCTGGTGCCCGGTGCCGAGACGATGCCGCCCACCTCAGTCACCGGCTGCAAGCTCGGGAGCTACACCTAAGAAGACGAGCGGCCCGGCGCGGCCCGGGCCGCGGCTCATGCACTCAGGCGCGGGGCCGGCATTGCCGGCCCCGCTTTCGTTGCGTATCCTCGTTTGCCGGTCGCGCCGCGCGCGCGCGGCGGCGTGCCTGCTGACCACGACAACCTGAACCGGCAATGCCCAGCCTCGGACTGTTTCTGTCCCAGCTCTTCAACGGCCTGGCGCTCGGCACGCTGCTCGCGCTGGTCGCCTCCGGGCTGACGATCATCTTCGGCACCCTGGGTCTGGTGAACTTCGCGCACGGCGCGCTGTTCGCCGTCGGCGCCTACGCGGGCTACGTCACCTACAACCTCACGCACTCTTTCGTGCTGGCGCTCGCGGTCGGCGCCGTGGTCACCGGCCTGCTGGGGCTGCTGCTGGAGTGGGGTCTGATCCGCCGCTACTACGCCCGCCCGCCCGAGGACCAGATCCTGGTGACCTTCGGCATCGGCATCGTCATCGTCGAGTCGCTGCGCCTTGGGTTCGGCGGCCTGACCAAGAACGTGCCGCAACCTTCCTGGGGCAACGGCATCCTCAACCTTCACTACTTCTTCTATCCGACCTACCGCCTCGAGGTACTCGGCATCGCGGGACTGGCGCTGTTCGGCCTGTACCTGCTGATCTACTGGACGCGTCTCGGGCTGATCGTGCGCGCTGGAATCGAGGATCCGCTGATGGTACGCATGCTCGGCATCCGGGTACCGCGCGTCATGACGCTGGTGTTCGGCATCGGCGCGCTGGCCGCCGGCTTCGCCGGCGTGGTCTACGCGCCCATCATCTCGGCGAGCCCGGACATGGGCAACCGCGTGCTGGTGCAGTCCTTCGTGGTGGTGGTGATCGGCGGGCTCGGCTCGTTTCCGGGCGCGGTGGTGGGCGGGATCATCGCCGGGGAGATCCTGAGCCTGACCTCGATGTTCGATCCGGCCTACTCGGACGTCGCGCTATACGCGCTCATGGCGCTGGTGCTGTTCGTGCTGCCGCGCGGCCTGCTCGGTACCGAAGGGCGCGTATGAGCGCGGGGAAGCGCGCGCTGCTGCCGGAAGCCGCCATGCTCACGGTGCTGATCGCGCTGCCCTGGCTCGCGCCGCTGCTGCATCTCCCCACCGACGTGCTCACGCGCTCGCTGATCTGGGGCCTGTTCGGCCTGGGCTTCGACATCCTGTTCGGCTTCACCGGCCTGCTCTCCTTCGGCCAGGCGGCGTTCTACGGCACCGGCGGCTTCGTGTGCGGGTGGCTCCTCACCAGCCACACGCTGAGCAGCGTGCCGCTCGCGCTGGTGATCGGCACGGTGACCGCCGGCGTGTACGGCCTGATCGTGGGTTACGTGTCGCTGCGCCGGGTGGGCATCTACTTCGCCATGATCACCCTGGCGTTTGGCGAAATGTCGTTCTTCCTCGAGAATTCGCCGCTCGCCAAGTGGACCGGGGGGGAGAACGGCCTGCCGGGGGTACCGACCCCCACGCTACACCTGTTCGGCCACGTCGTGCACGTGAAATCGGGCTGGGCGATGTATACGTTCATCGCGGCCATTTTCTTCGTCGGCTACCTGATCGCCCGCCGCATCGTCGCCTCGCCCTACGGCGTGGTGCTGCGCGCGATCAAGTCCAATCCGCGGCGCGCCCCGGCGGTCGGCCACGACGTGCAGCGCTACAAGCTGAGCGCGTTCGTGCTCGCGTCCCTCTACGCGGGGCTCGCTGGGGGGCTGCTCGGGGTGTTCCAGGGCTACATGCCTCCGGACGCGTTCTTCCTCTCGACCTCGGGCCAACTGGTGCTCTCGACCGTGATCGGCGGTCGCGGCACGCTGATCGGCCCGCTGATCGGGGCCTTCACCTGGATCGAACTGCGCAACGCGCTGCAGCAGGTTCCCCATCTCGGCGCGGCCTGGAAGCTGATCTTCGGCGCGATCTTCGTTCTCATCGTGACGCTGTTCCGGCGCGGCATCGCCGGTGAGATCGGCGCGTGGCTCGAACGCCTGCGGCGCAGCCGCGCCCCGGCGCCTGCGCCGCAGGCGTTCGAGCACGCCCGCGCCGCGGCGCACGTACCGCACCAGCCCGAAGCCGCCCAGCCGGCCCGCCGCCGGCCGGGCGCCGCGGTGCTCGAGGTGCGCAACCTCGCCAAGCGCTACGGCGGCTTCGTCGCGCTGGCCGATCTCACGTTCGAGGTGCGCGAGGGCGAGCTGCTCGCCATCATCGGCCCCAACGGCGCGGGCAAGTCGACGCTGCTCAACGTGCTCGCCGGGGACCTCGAGGCTTCGGCCGGCCAGATCCTGTTCCGCGGCAGCGACATCACCCGCGAGGGCGCGATCGAAGTCTGCCACCGCGGAATCAGCAAGACCTACCAGATCAACCAGCTGTTCGCCGATTTCAGCGTACGCGAGAACGTCGAGATCGGTCTGCTCGCGCACCGGCGCGGGCGCTTTCGCGTCGACTGCTTTCGCAGTTTCGGCACCGATCGTTCGCTCAGGGCGAGCGCCGAGGCGATCCTCGGCAAGGTCGGACTGCTGCCCTTCGCCGAGCATCCCACCGCCGAGATGTCCTACGGCGAGAAGCGCCGGCTCGAGATCGCCATCGCCCTGGCCAGCGAGCCGAAGCTGCTGTTCATGGACGAGCCGCTCGCGGGCATGAGCCCGGTCGAGCGCGCGGAGGCCGTGCAGCTCATCGCCCGCCTCGCGGCCGAGCGCACCGTCGTGCTGGTCGAGCACGACATGGACGCGGTGTTCCGGCTCGCCGACCGCATCATCGTGATGCAGAACGGGGTCAAGCTCGCCGAAGGCGCCCCCGACGAGATCCAGCGCAACGAGGAGGTGCAGCAGGCCTACCTCGGTGGAGTCGAGGCCCATGAGCCTGCTTGAAGCGCGCGGGGTGAACTGCTACTACGGCGACTCACACGTGCTGTTCGACATCGATTTCGACATCGAGCAGAACGAGGTGGTCGCGCTGCTCGGGCGCAACGGCGCCGGCAAGACCACCCTGCTCAACAGCATCATGGGCGTGGTGCCGCCGCGCTCGGGCAGCATCGCCTTCTCGGGCGATCCCATCCACGGCCGCGACCCGCACGAGATCGCGCGACGCGACATCCAGTTGGTACCGGAGACGCGCCGCATCTTCAGCACCCTCTCGGTGGAGGAGAACCTAAGGCTCGCAGCCCTCACCGCGCCCAAGCCCCTGGAGATCGACTGGATCTACGAGGTGTTCCCGCGCCTGAAGGAGCGGCGCCGCAGCCGTGGGGGCAACCTCTCGGGCGGCGAGCAGCAGATGCTCGCCGTGGCGCGCGCCCTGATCCGCGACCCGAAGCTGCTGATGCTCGACGAGCCCTTCGAGGGCCTGGCGCCGGTGATCGTGCGCGACCTGAGCCGCGTCATCCGCGACCTGGTACGCGCCGAGCGCACCATCATCATCGTCGAGCAGAACGTGCGCGCGGCGCTGCAGTTCGCGCACCGCGTGTACGTGCTCAACAACGGCCACATGGTGTACCGCGGCACGCCGCAGGAGCTGCTGGCCGACGCGGAGCTCACCTCCGCGTATCTCGGCGCTGCGGTCTGACGGCGAGCCAGCCGCGGTAGCGGCTGACTTTGACATCGGTCAAAAGAGCGCCCACGGGGCGCACGATCATGCTCGCCTGCGGCGCCGGACTTCCCGGTTCGGCGCGCACCATAGAGACATCCGATGAGCAAGGCCGAGGCGCCCGGCATCGACGTCACGATGGTCACCGTCGACATCCTGGCGATCGCGAGCGAGATCTCGAACAAGCTCGGCCTGGGCACCAACATCGAGGTCGCCAAGGCGCTGTTCAAGGCCGATGCAGTCGGTGATCTTCCTCAAGCTCGCCCTCGCCGGGCACATGACGCTGTTCGTGACGCGTAGCCGGCGGCCGTTCTGGAAGCGCCCCTTCGCCGCGCCGATCCTGGTCGGCGCGATGCTCGGCACGCAGACCGCGGCGGTGCGGATCGTCGCCTTCGGTTGGTTCGTGACGCCGATCCCGTGGCTGTACATCGGCGGCGTGTGGACCTATTGCATCGCGTGGATCTTCATCGAGGACGCGGCGAAGCTGATCGTCCACCGCCGCCTCGAGCACGACAGCCGGCGCCACGCGCGCTTCCTGAAGATGCTAGGCGGCTCGATGCACGCGCAGGGGCGCTAGCCCGCGCTTGCGCTTCGCTTGCGAGCGGCTTGCGAGCGGCTGGCGTGGCGCCGGATTCTTGCGTACGCGCGGAACAAACATACGCATCCGCTGTCCAGATTTGGGGGCGGCGTTTCGCGCGCGCGAGGCTTGCGCGAAGCGCGCGGACACTGCGACCTCTGCATGAACGTCGATTCCCGCGCCGGCGGCGGCCTCGCCGCGCGCGAAGGGGCTTGCCATCGCCATCGAAGACCAAGATCAGAACGAGCGTGCGGCGCGCGACGATCCCGACCAGGGCAAGCGCCGCTTCCTGGCGACCGCGACCGGGGTCGTCGGAGCGCTCGGCTGCGCCGGCCTGGCGGTGCCGTTCGTCAAAAGCCTCGAGCCCGACGCGAGCGTCGGCGCGGCGGCCACCACGGTCGCCGACCTGACGAAGATCGCCCCGGGCATGCAGATGACCGTGAGCTGGCAGGACAAGCCGGTCATCATCGTGCACCGCACGCCCGAGATGCTGGCGAGCCTCAAGGCGGTGACGCCCGAGCTGGCCGATCCGGACTGCACGGTTCCGCAGCAGCCGCCCTACGCCAAGAACATCTACCGCGCGCGCAAACCCGAATGGCTGGTAATGGTGCGCGTGTGCACGCACCTGTGCTGCATCCCGCTGTACGAGCCCGCGCCGGGCAGCGTCGAGCCGCACTGGGACGGCGGCTTTCACTGCCCCTGCCACGGTTCGCTCTACGACCTGTCGGGGCGCGTGTTCAAGAACGTGCCAGCGCCGCGCAACATGGCGATCCCGGAGTACGACTTCGTGAACGGCGGCACGCAGGTCCAGATCACCGCCATGTACCCGGGCTCCAAGCTGTGCTGAGGCCGGCGCGATGAGCCGCGTGCTCGCCTGGGTCGACCGGCGTTTCCCGCTCAGCAGGCTGCTCCGGGAGTCGGTGACCGAGTACTACGCGCCGAAGAACTTCAACTTCTGGTATTTCTTCGGCTCGCTCGCGCTGCTGGTGTTCGCCATCCAGGTGATCACCGGCATCTTCCTGCTGGCGCACTACCAGCCGAGCGCCGGCAAGGCGTTCGACTCCATCCAGACCATCATGTTCGACGTGAAGTGGGGCTGGTTGATCCGCTACATCCACACCACCGGCGCGTCGTTCTTCTTCATCGTGATCTACCTGCACATGCTGCGCGGCTACCTGTACGGCTCGTACCGCAAGCCGCGCGAGCTGCTGTGGATCGTCGGCTTCGTGATCTACGTGTGCATGATGGCGGAGGCGTACTTCGGCTACGTGCTGCCTTACGGCAACATGTCCTACTGGGGCGGCGAGGTGATCACCTCGATCGTCGGCGCGATTCCCTATGCCGGGCCCTGGCTCGCCTCGCTCGTGCGCGGCGGCTTCGGCATCGGCACCGCGACGCTCAACCGCTTCATGGCGTTCCACGCGGTGCTGGTGCCGGCGCTGCTCGGGCTTCTGGTGCTGATGCACCTGCTGGCGCTGCACGAGACCGGCTCCAACAATCCCGACGGCATCGAGATCCGCGAGCACCTCGGCGCGGACGGCAAGCCGCTCGACGGCATTCCCTTCCACCCGTACTACACGGTCAAGGATATCTTCGGGGTCGGCGTGTTCCTGATCGTGTTCAGCCTGGTCGTGTTCTACGCGCCGACGCTGCACGGACTGTTCATCGAGACCTACAACTACATCCCGGCCAACCCGCTGCAGACGCCGCCCGACGTCACCCCCGCCTGGTACTTGGCGCCGTACTACGCGATGCTGCGTGCGATCCCCAACAAGCAACTCGGCATCCTGGTGCTGGTCCTCGCCATCGTCGCCCCGTTCTTCCTGCCCTGGCTCGACCGCAATCCCAAGGCCAAATCGGTGCGTTACCGGCCGGTGTACCTCGCGATGGTCCTGGTCCTGGTCGCCTGCCTGCTGGTGCTCGGCTGGATCGGCATGCAGCCGGCCTCCCCGACCCTGCTGCCGCCGGCGCGCCTGTGCCTGGGGCTGTACTTCCTGTTCTTCGTGTCGCTGCCGTTCGTGAGCCGCTTCGAGCCCACCCAGGCCGTGCCCGAGCGGCTGCGGATGTGATGGGCCGGCTGCTGCTGATGGCCGTGCTCGCGCTCGGCGCGCTGCCGGCTGCGGCTGCGACACCGAAGCTCGAAGCGCCGTACTACCGCTTCGACCGCGCCACGATCCGCCGGGGCGCCGAGCTGTTCGCGCGGCGCTGCTCGGTCTGCCACAGCGTCTCGCGCATCCGCTACCGGCGCCTGGAGACCGACCTCGATATGCCTCCAGGAACGCTGCGCGACGACATCATGCTGCCCAGCGGCGCGCGCATCCACCAAGGCATGATGAGCGCGATGCGCCCGCGGGACGCCGCAAAGTGGTTCGGCATGGCGCCGCCCGACCTCACGCTCGAGGCGCGCTACCGCGGCATCGACTGGATCTACACCTACCTGAAGAGCTTCTACCGGGATCCGAAGCGACCGACGGGCTTCGACAACCGCATCTTCAAGAACGTGGCGATGCCGGACGTGCTCGAGCCGCTGCAGGGCATCCGGGCCGAGGACGGCAGCGTGATCCAGAAAGGCTCGGTCTCGCCGGAGCAGTTCGACCGCGACGTGGCCGTCATCACCGCCTGGCTGCAGTACACCAGCGATCCTTCCAAGCTCACGCGCGAGGCGCTGGGTCCCTGGGTGATCGGCTTCCTGGTCCTGTTCACGCTGCTCGCCTACGCGCTCAAGCGCATCGTATGGCGCCGCGTGCACTGAGCTCGGCTAGGCCGCGGCCGGCGCGCGCCCCAGCTCGGCGCGCGCGCGCGGCAGGCTGTGCGGGTAGCGCTCCTGCAGGAACGCGACCAGCTTCTCGCGCACCAGGCAGCGCAGGTCCCAGGCGATGTTCGAGTCGGCGGCGCTCATCAGAGCGCGCAGCTGCAGCGTGTGCTCGGTGGCGTCGGTGACCTGCAGCCCCCAGACCTTGCCGTCCCACATGCCCGAGGCCTGCAGGATGCGGTGCAGCTCCGTGCGCACGGCCTCCACCGGCACCGTGTAGTCGGCGTACACGAACACCGTGCCCAGCAGGTCGGCGGTGGCGCGCGTCCAGTTCTGGAACGGGTGCTCGATGAAGTACGACAGAGGCACCACCAGGCGGCGCAGATCCCAGATGCGCACTACCACGTAGGTGGTGCCGATCTCCTCGATCCAGCCCCACTCCCCTTCGACGATCACCACGTCCTCGAGGCGGATCGGCTCGGTGAGCGCGATCTGCACCCCGGCGAGCAGGTTCGACAGCGTCGAGCGCGCGGCCATTCCGGCCACCAGTCCGGCGACCCCCGCGGAGGCGAACAGCGTGAGGCCGATGTGGCGGATCGAGGGAAACGTCATCAGCATCAGCGAGATCGCGACGAACACGATCACCACCAGGGCGATGCGGCGCAGCAGCTGCACCTGGGTCGCGATCCTGCGCGCCCGGAGATTGTCCCTGGTGTTGGTCGGATAGCGCGCGGCGACCAAGTCGGCCAGCACGTTGCTCAGCCGCACGCCCAGCCAGGCGAACGCGGCGATCGAGCCGAGCACGACCAGGTGCTGCGCATAGCCCGCGAGCTGCTCCGGCCACGGCATCTCGGGAAGCGCGACGAACAGCACGGCAAGCGGCACGATCAGCGCCATGGGCGCCCGGCAGTGGCGCACCAGCGAGGCGTCGAGCGTTCGCCCGCTGCGCGCAGCGATGCGCCCGGCTGCGAAGAACAGCACCTGGTGCGCGAGCATGGCGACCACGAGCACCGCGGCGAGCGCGATCAGCGACCAGGACTCCGAGTGAAGGACGTTCAGGACTTGCGACATGCAGGTTCTCCTCGTTCGGACGGTGCGCGGGAAGGGTAGCCGAAAGTCGCGCCCCGAGCATCTCCGCCAAAGGCGGCGCGCGGCCTGCGTTGTGGAGCGTTCACTCCACCGATGCGGAGAGCGGCGGCGCCACCCTCTCCAGGGACATCCGTTCCGCCTTCACACCCAGCGCGGCCTCCACGGCGGCCGCGCCGACCATCACAACCGCGCCGACGATGTAGCCGTAGAACACGGCGTGGCGGGAGCCGGTCCTGAATGGAAGCCGCTCCATGGCAATCGATCCATGCGCGCGGGCGCGCGGGTCTCGAAACACTCCGGAGGCCCGGCGACCGAGCCCATCTGCTCGAAGCTCGGGTTGACATCGGTCATGGAACACCCCTCCCCCCGACGGGGCGGCTGCGGCGCCGGACGGGGCACGCTCAGCGCGGCGCCGGCCCCTGCGTGATCTGCGCCAGCGCGCCCACCCTGAGCCACTTCGCATAGGCCGCGCGCACCTGCTCGGCGCTGAGCGCGGCGTAGCGCCGCGCCGCGCGCCACGGCTCGTCCAGCGGGAGGTCGAGGCTGGCGCGCTCAAGCAGGCCGCCGGCCACCGCGTCCACGCTCGCCTGCGACAGCGGGATCGCGTTCAGCGCGAGCGATTTCGCCTGGCGCAGCTCGTGCGCGCTCACCGGCTCGATGGCCATGGCGCGCAGGTCGCGCTCGAGGATCGCACGCGCCTTGAACACGTTGGCCGGATCGCAGGCATAGCTGGCCATGTAGATCGCCCGCGTGCGGCCGATATCGAAGTCCGAGCTCACGTAGTAGACCAGGCCATTCGTCTTGCGCAGGTCGCGGTACAGCCGGCTGGCGTAGAACCCGCCGCCGAGTACCCGGTTGCCCAGCTGCAGCGCATAATAGTCGGGGTCGTAGCGGTTCAAGCCGAGCGTCTCGGTCAGCAGCACCTTGTCCTGCACCCGGCTGTCGTCGGGCACTGCGGTCGTCGTCGGGCGGCTCGGGGGCACCGGCGGCAGCTCGACCACCGGTTTCGGCCCCCGCGCCTTCCAGCCGCCGAAGTATTTCTCGATCACCGCCTGCGCCTGCCGCGGGCGCACTTTCCCGATCACCACGATGGTCGTGAGATCGGGCCTGAACGTGCGCCGGTAATAGTCGCGCAGGTCCGGCAGCGTAAGCGATTTCAGACTCTGCGGCGTGGCGTGGCGCAGATCGGGATCGTGCGGCGGGAACAGCGCCGCCTTGAGCGCCTGACCGGCCAGGAAGCCCGGGCTCTGCAGCTCGCCCGGGAGGGCGGCGGCGGCCTGCGCGCGCACGATGCCGAAGGCCTTCTCGGGCAAGGCCGGCTGCAGCTCGTTCTGGGCGAGAAGCTCGACGCCGCGATCGAAGTTCTCGGCCAGCACCTGGAGCGAGAAATCCGTCCCGGCGGACTCGTTCGCGGCGATGTCGTCCAGCGCCTTCTGGAACTGCGCCTGATCGAGCGAGGTGGTGCCGTAGGAGAACAGCTGGTCGAGGATGCCGCCCAGCCCCGCCTTGCCGCGCGGAACCTCGAGCGACGGACGATTACGGATGTGGCCGTAGACGCTGATCGTGTCGCTGATCGACTCGGGCTGCACGATGAGCCGCATGCCGTTGGGCAGCCGCATGCTCACCGGACGCAGCGTCGAGCGCGGCACCGACACGCGCTCGACCGCGCTGCGCGCCCAGGCGGGCAGCGCCACCTTGGCGACCTTTCCGGGGGCGAACGATTCCTTGCCGCCGAAGCGCTGCCCGGAGACCGGCTTGCCCGAGACATGCGGGGTCAACACCGCCACGATCGCGTGGCCGAGATCCAGGCGCTCACGCGCGACACGATCCACGTCCGCCGGCGTGACGCGCTCGATCGCCTTCACGTCCTCCTCGGGCGAGCTGCGCCCCTCGACCGCCAGCGCCTCCGACCAGGCGTCGGCCAGCCCGGGGATCGAGTTCTTCTCGAACTCGGCCTGCGCACGCTCGGCGCGCTTGGCCGCCGCGACCAGATCCACGGGCACGCCGTGCGCGGCGATACCGGCGAGGACCCAGCGCAGCTCCGCTACCACCTGGTCGCCGTCGGCGCCGCGCGGGAACGCGGCGGTGGCGTAGCCCAGCCCGGCCTCGGGCAGAAAGCTGAGGGAGAAATCCGCCGCCAGCGCCTTGCCCTCGAGCACCAGGCCGTAGAGCTTGCCGCGCTGGCTCGCGAGCGCGTCGGCGAGCACCTCGGCGGCGGCGAAGTCCGGCGAGCGGTACCCGGGCATGCGAAAGGCGACCACCGCCAGGCCGTAGGGAAGGTCGGTCTCCCGACGCATGGTCTGCGCTTTGACCGGCTGCAGGCGGATCTCAGGGCGCGGCGGCAGCGGTTTGCTCGGCAGGGCGCCGAACAGCCGCTTGATGCTCGCCAGGGTACGGCCAGGATCGAGATCGCCCACCACCACCAGGACGGCGTTGTTCGGCGCGTACCAGGTGTCGTGGAATTTCCTCAGCATCGCGCCGGTCGTCCGGTCGAACGAAGCGCGCGTGCCGAGCGCGTCGTGCTCGTAGGGCGTTCCCGTGAAGGCCGCCGCGAGCAGCCCCGTGTACATCAGGTATTGAGGATTCGACAGATCCTGCGCCACCTCCTGCTCGATCGCGGGGCGCTCGCGCTCCCAGGAGGCCTGCGCATCGAGCGCGCCGCGCATGCGGATCGCTTCCAGATGCAGCGCGACCTCGAGGTCCTGCGCCGGCACCGTGAAGAAGTACTGCGTCACCGTCTGCTGGGTATCGGCATTGAAGTCGCCGCCGATCCCGGCGCTGATCGCGGCAAACTGAGCCTGCGACAGCCCTGGGCTGCCGCGAAACATCATGTGCTCCTGGGCGTGCGCCATGCCGGGAAAACCCGCCGGCGCCTCGTTCGAGCCGACCAGGTAATTGATCTCGGTGGTGACCACCGGCGAGAGCGTGTTGCGCACGATGACCACGCGCAGGCCGTTGCCGAGCGTGGCGCGCAGCACCTGCCCGTCGGCGGCGGCGCGCGCGGCGAGCGGCAGCCCGAGAACCAGCGCGGCGAGCAGCGCGCGCGCGGCCCGATGCAGGGTGAAGCGGCGTGGAGGGCAGGCGTGGGGACTGCGGTGATGCGGTCTCAAGCGTCGGTTCCTAACAAGGAGTGGAGCTCACGATCGGATTCGGCAAGCGCGCGGCGAATGTGCGTCAGCTTACCGGGAAATTCTTAAACGGACCTGAGCCCTCGCCGCGCGCCCCTGCCCGAGCGCGCGCAGTTGCCGATCGGCGTCGATGGCGACCGACGAGAGGACCTCGATCGCGCGATCCTCAAGCAGCGGCTCGCGCCGCGGCGCACGCGCGCCTGCGAGCAGGCGCCGGTCGCGTGCCGCGAGCAGCCGTGCGATCTGGGAGCGAAACAGCCCGATCAGGGCGGCCAGCCACCGATTCACCAGCGGATCGCCCGCCGAGCGCATCTCGAATCCTGCCAGCGCGCGCACAACGGCGCGCGCGCTCAGCACCCGGTCTCCGGTGACCCACTGGTTCACGGTGAACAGCGCACTCGGCACCCCCTTGGGCGTGAGCGCGACGGCGAGCAGGTGCGCGAGCGCGTGCCGCGGGCGGGCGCCGGCCCCGATCAAGGCGAGGAAGTCCGCCTCGCTGCGCTCGTCCAGGCGATGGCGATCGGCGTCGAGCCGCGCGAAGACATGGAAGTGTCCGTGCTCGGGCCCGCCCGTGCGCGCGCCCGGCGCGTGGCAGTGATAGAAGTACTGGTAGCCGGTCTCGCGATCGATGAAGTCGTCCGCGGGATAGTGCTCCCATTGCACCAGCGGGCGGCCCTGCACGACGCCATCGAGCAGGTGCGCCGCGTCGGCGGCGAGCGCGGCGTAGCAGCCGAGCAGCTGGCGTGCGGCGCCGCGCTGCGCCGCGGCGCCGCTTACTTCTTGCCGCTGCACATCCCGCCGGATTTGGACTTGGACTGCGAGCCCGACATGGCGCCGCATCGGGCGCTTTTCTTGGCGCCGCACTTGGCGCCGCACTTGGCGCGTCGCTTTGCGCCGCATTTGGCCGCATGCGCCGCGCTATCGCCCATCGGAGCGGCGAGGGCCGGAGTCGCGAGCGGCAGCGCGGCAGTGGCCGCGGTGAGCGCGGCGATGGAGAGTGTGGCGATCGATTGTCTCATCAGAGGTCCTTATGTTTGAGCAGGAAGAATCTTGATATCCTTCGCCGGCTCGCTGTGCAAGCCGCCGCGCAAAAAATTCCGGAAGGTTGTCGTTTCACTGACGGCCCGGAGGCGAACCGCGCGGTGCATTGCGCGTGCGGCGTGGTAGACAGCGCTCCCGGAGAATTGTTCACGCTCGATGCGCGGGCGCGTCGACGGCGCGCGCTCGATCAGCGGGCACGAAACGATTTCGCCACAACGCCGGGACAAGCGTCGGAAAAATGAAACTGGATCAGCCAAACCCCCATTCCCGTCGGACCCTCGCGCAGCGCCTGCTGCACGAGTCCCCGCCGAACGCGCGGCTGCACCGGCACGCCGCCTATCCGTGGGTGATCGTCGCCACGGTGTGCATTGGGGCCTTCATGGGCCAGCTCGACACCAGCATCGTGAGCCTGGTGCTGCCGGCGCTCGAGACCCAGTTCAACGCCAGCCTGAACAGCGTGCAGTGGGTGGCGATCATCTACCTGCTGGTGCTGACCGGGCTGCTCACGCCGCTGGGGCGCGTTGCCGACGAGCTCGGGCGCAAGGCGCTCTACACGACGGGCTTCATCGTGTTCATCATCGGCTCGGCGCTGTGCGGCTTCGCGCCCAACCTGTGGACGCTGGTGGTGGCACGCGCCATGCAGGCGCTCGGCGGCGCCATGCTGCAGGCCAACAGCGTGGCGCTCATCACCGCAGCGGTGCCACCGAACAAGCTCGGCCGCGCCATCGGCGTGCAGGCCACGGCGCAGGCTCTCGGGCTCGCCATCGGGCCCACGGTCGGGGGCTTCCTGATCGCGTGGCTCAACTGGCGCTGGGTGTTCTGGGTGAACGTGCCCTTCGGCCTGGTCGGGACCATCCTCGCGCGCTACACGCTGCCGCAGACCCAGGGAGCGCGCAAGGCCGTGCCTTTCAACCGCCTGGGCTCGCTGCTGATGCCGCTCGCCATCGGCGCGCTGCTGCTCGCGTTCACCTACTTCTCGATGATTCCCTACTTCGCGCCGGCCGCGCTGCTGCTGTTCCTCGCGTTTCTCTACAGCGAGCACAAGGCCGCCGAGCCGCTGCTGGGCGCCGACGTGCTGCGGGCGCCGGGAATGGCCGCGGGCGTGAGCGCGGCGCTGCTGTCCTACACGGTGCTGTTTGGCGCGCTGTTCGGGGTGCCGATCCTGCTCGAGCGCGTGTTCGGCGAGCCGCCCGATCGCGCCGGGCTCATCCTCACCATTGTGCCGGCGGTGCTGACCGTGGTGGCGCAATTCGGCGGCTATCTCGGCGATCGCTTCGGCGCCAAGGTGCCGACCGTGAGCGGCATGACGATCGCCGCCGCGGCGCTCGGCCTGATGTGGTGGGGTGCGGGGACCTCGCTCGGGCTGCTCGAGCTCGGGCTGCTCGTGTTTGGCTGCGGCGTGGGGCTGTTCATCCCTTCCAACAATGCGAGCATCATGGCGGCCGCGCCGTCCACGCGCCTCGGTGTCGCAGGCGGGCTGCTCAACATGATGCGCGGCCTGGGGGCGAGCTTCGGCGTCGCGCTGGTCGGGGTGACCATGGCGATGCACTTCGGCGGTCCCAGCCATATGGGTGCGCACGCGCACGTGCTGCGTGCCTTCCGCTTCTCCGTCGCGGCGCTGCTGGCGTGCGCGGTCCTCGCCGGCCTGCTCTCGATGGGTCGTCACGCCAGCACCAAGGGCGTCCACACGGCGGACCTCGACCTGATGTAGCGCGGCTCGCCGAGCACGGCGGCGATCAGCGCGCGGTGCGGGGCGTGCGCTCCTGTTCCACCGCTTCTCACGCGCGCGCTCCAGGCCGGCGCGGCGGCCGTGCCCGGCTTGGGCGGCGCGCCCGCAGGCGGACGTTGCGCGGAGCGCAGCAGCGACAACGCTTTCAGCAGCTGCGCATCCTTGCTCGCTCGGAGCCGCTGCGCGCTCAGCCCGGCGAGGCTCTCGGGGTAAACGGGCTCGACGTCGGCGGCGAGCTTCACGGGGGCATTCGGCTGGATGCCCTTGTGCCAGATCGTGTGCCCATCGGGCGTGAGCCACTCGCGCACCGCCAGCATCAGCGCCGAGCCGTCGCTCAGGCGAAACTGCTCCAGCACGGTGCCGGTGCCGAAGGTCTTCTCGCCCACGACCACGGCGCGCCCGGCGTCCTGTATGGCGCCGGTCACGATCTCCGCGGCGCTGGCAGTTCCGCCGTTGACGAGCACCACCATCGGCAGCGTCAACGCGGTCTTGCCGTCTTCGACCGCCACCGGCTCGACGTGGCCCCGGGCGTTCTTCTCCAGCAGCACGTTGCCGCCGCGCAGGAACTGGCTCGCCACGTCCACCGCCTGCTGCAGCAGCCCGCCCGGATCGTTGCGCAGATCGAGCACCACGGCGCGCGCGCCGCTCGCGCGCAGCTCGGCGATCGCCCGCCGCAGGCTCTTGGCGGTCCCGCGGCTGAAGTCGGAGATGCGCACGTCCGCGATCCGGGTGCCCGGAACGAGATGCCAGCTGACGCTGTGCACGTGGATCTCGGCCCGCACCACCGCGACGCGCCGCGTGCGGTCGGTCCCGGGATCGCGCACCGACAGGATCACCGTCGTACCGACGGGCCCGCGGATCCGGCGCACCAGCTGCGCCAGGGTCTGTCCCGCGATGTCCTTGCCATCGACCTTGAAGATGATGTCGCCCGCGCGCAGTCCGGCCTTCTGGGCCGGGGAGCCGTCCAGCGGCGCCACGATGACCACCTGATTGTGGTGCATGTGCACTTCGGCGCCGATGCCCGCGAAATGGCCCTGCAGCTGCTCGCTGGCCTCGCGCACCATGCGCGCGGTGAGAAACACGCTGTGGCCCGTATCGCCCAGCGAGTCCACCATGCCGTTGATCGCGGCGTGCGTCATGCGTTGTGGCTGGATGGCGCCGCGGTCCACGTAGTGCTTTTCAATCAAGTTCCATGCCTGCGCCATGAGCCTGAAATCCGGCCTGGCCTCGGCCGATACCGAGGCGTCGGGCGTGCCGTCGGCAAGCACCTGCCGCTCCAGCAGCACGCCGGCGCCGAGCGCTCCCACCACCAGCCCGACGAGGCTCAAACGCTTCATTCGATACCATCCTCCCCGGCCCGGGTCGTGTTGTGGCATAGCGCTTCCTTATCAAGATTTCGCCGCGGCGACAGATCGTGAAGCCTAACGCTGTTCCGCGGCCTGCGGCGCACAAGTGAGCGCGCTAAGCGTGGCTTAAGTCGGATGGCCTAGAATCGAGTCGCCCGTAGAGCGCGAACCGCGTCCCGCCGCACGCCGGCGGCGCAGCCGCGCATTGCGAGCCACCCTCGGCATCCTGACACGGAGCGCACCATGTTGATCGCGGGAGACATCGGCGGCACCAAGACGCTGCTGGCGCTGTACACGCCCGAGCGCGGACCGCGCGCGCCCGTTGCCCAGGCCGCGTTCCACAGCGCCCGCTACGAGCGCCTCGAGGACGTGGTCAAGGAGTTCCTCGCGCAGAGCAAGGCGCGGGCCGCGGCCGCGTGCTTCGACGTCGCCGGTCCGGTGGTCGGCGGCTGCGCGCACCTGACGAATCTTCCATGGCTCGTCGAGGAGCAGGCGCTGTGCGCCAACCTCGGACTGAAAAGCGTCACGCTCCTGAACGACCTGCAGGCGACCGCCTACGCGGTCCCCCGTCTGCTGCCCGACGAGCTGCGCACGATCCAGGCGGGCCGGCCCGAATCGCAGGGCGCGCTGGCGGTGCTCGCGCCGGGCACCGGCCTGGGCGAGGCGTTCCTGGTGTGGTGCAAGGGCGAATACCTCGCCTGCTCCTCCGAAGGCGGGCATGCCGATTTCGCGCCCGCCAACGATCTCGAGGTGGAGCTGCTGCGCAGCCTGCGCGCGCGCGAAGGCCACGTCAGCGTCGAAAAAGTGTGCTCGGGAACGGCATTTCCCGCCATCTACGACGCCCTGCGCGACAGCGACCGCGCGCGCGACTCCGCCCTGCTCGCCGAGCGCCTCGCCCAGGCCCAGGACCGCACACCGCTCATCGTCGAGGCGGCGCTCGGCGAGGCCCTCGCCAATCCACTGAGCGCGCTCACGCTGCAGACCTTCGTCTCCATCCTTGGCGCCGAGGCGGGCAACCTCGCGCTCAAGGTGCTCGCCACCGGCGGGGTGTATCTCGGCGGAGGCATACCTCCGCGTATCCTCGCCAGTCTCGCGGACGGACGCTTCGTGCAGGCCTTCGTCGCCAAGGGCCGTTTCGAGGGGATGATGAAAGCCATCCCGGTTCACGTGATCATGGCGCAGGCGGCGCTGCTCGGCGCCGCCATGTTGGGGCTGCGCCGCCTGCAGCAGACGTAAGGAGAATCGGAATGCAACTCGGAATGATCGGACTGGGGCGCATGGGCGCCAACATGGTGCTGCGGCTGCTGAAGGCTGGCCACGAGCTCGTCGTGTACGACAGCCACGCCGAGGCCGTGCGCCCGCTGGAGACGGCCGGCGCCCGCGGCACGAGCGCGCTCGCCGACTTCGTCGCGCGCCTGGCGAAGCCGCGCGCGGTGTGGCTGATGGTGCCGGCGGCCGCGGTCGACGCGGTGCTCGAGCAGCTCCTGCCGCTGCTCGCGCCGGGCGACACCGTGATCGACGGCGGCAACTCGTACTACCACGACGACCTGCGCCGCGCCGCAGCGCTGGCGGCGAAGAAGCTGCATTACGTCGACGTCGGCGTGAGTGGGGGCGTGTGGGGGCTGGAGCGCGGCTACTGCCTGATGATCGGCGGCGAAGACGCGGCGGTGGCGCGCCTGGAGCCGATCTGGCGCGCCCTCGCCCCGGGGCTCGGGACGGCCGCGCGCACACCCGGAGGCGACGGCGCGCCCGAGCCGGCCGAAAGCGGCTATCTCCACTGCGGGCCCAACGGCGCCGGCCATTTCGTGAAGATGGTCCACAACGGCATCGAATACGGCCTGATGGCCGCCTACGCCGAGGGCTTCAACATCCTCAAGGGCGCCGCCGTCGGCAAGCATCAGGGAGAGGTGGACGCCGAGACCACGCCGCTGCGTCATCCCGAGCGCTACCGCTACGACATCGACGTCGCGCGCGTGGCCGAGCTGTGGCGGCGCGGCAGCGTGATCGGCTCCTGGCTGCTCGACCTCAGCGCGAGCGCGCTGCGCGCCGATCCGGAGCTGTCGAAGTTCGGCGGGCGCGTGTCCGATTCCGGCGAGGGGCGCTGGACGCTGCAGGCGGCGATCGACGAAGGCGTGCCGGCGCCGGTGCTCGGCGCGGCGCTGTTCGCCCGCTTCGCCTCGCGCGGCCACAGCGAGTACGCCGACAAGCTGCTCTCGGCGATGCGCTTCGAGTTCGGCGGCCATCTCGAGAAGCCGGCCTCCGGCGCGCCGGGCGGGAGCTGAGGCGCCGATGAGCGCAGCCGCCGCCACCGAGGAGGTCGTGTTCCTGCTCGACGTCGATAACACGCTCATCGACAACGACCGCGTGCAGGCGGACCTGCGCGCCGAGCTCGCACGCCGCTTCGGCGCCGCGGCGCGCGAGCGCTACTGGGACATCCTGGAGGGCTTGCGCACCGAGCTCGGCTACGTGGACTATCTGGGCGCGCTGGAGCGCTACCGCCTCGAGCGGCTGCACGATCCGCGCGTGCTCGCCCTGTCGGGCTGGCTGGTCGACTATCCGTTCGCCGAGCGCCTGTACCCCGGCGCGCTCGAGGTCTTGGGCCACTGCCAGGAGCGCGGGCGCACCGTGATCCTGTCCGACGGCGATGCGGTGTTCCAGCCGCGCAAAGTGGAGCGTTCCGGGCTGTGGGATGCGGTGCACGGCCAGGTGCTCATCTACGTGCACAAGGAGCAGATGCTCGCGGACGTGGAGCGGCTCTACCCGGCCCGCCGCTACGTGATGGTGGACGACAAGCTGCGCATCCTGGGCGCAATGAAGGCGATCTGGGGCGCGCGCCTGACCACGGTGTTCGTACGCCAGGGCCACTACGCGGCCGACCCCGCGACCCTCGCCACCTATCCGCCGGCCGACGCGAGCGTGGCGCGGATCGCCGACCTGCTGCACGGCGACCCGGCCCGCTCGGGCGCGCCCCGGCGCTAAAGGAGATGCCCACGACATGACCAAGAAACCTTCGCGACTTCCGCGCAGCGAGGCCTGGCGCGCGCTGCAGGCGCATCACCGCCAGATCGGGGACCTGCACCTGCGCCAGCTGTTCGCCGAGGACGCGCAGCGCGTCGAGCGCTTCAGCGCCGAGGGCGCGGGGCTGCACCTCGACTACTCGAAGAACCGCATCACCGCCGAGACAATGCGCCTGCTGCTCGCCCTGGCCGAGGAACGCGGCGTCCCCGCGCGGCGCGACGCGATGTTCCGCGGCGACAGGATCAACGTGACCGAGAAGCGCGCGGCCCTGCACGTGGCGCTGCGCGCGCCGCGTGAAGCGCAGATCCTGCTCGATGGCCGCAACGTTGTCCCCGAGGTGCACGCGGTGCTCGATCGGATGACGGACTTCGCCGAGCGCGTGCGCGCCGGCACGTGGACCGGGCACACCGGCAAGCGCATGCGCACCGTGATCAACATCGGCATCGGCGGCTCCTACCTGGGGCCCGAGATGGCGTACCGGGCGCTGCGCGAGCTGAGCGAGCCGGGCATGGACTTTCGCTTCGTCGCCAACGTCGACGGCGCCGAGCTCGCGCGCGCCACCGCGGACCTGGATCCGGCCGAGACGCTGTTCGTGGTGTCCTCCAAGACCTTCACCACGCTCGAGACCATGACCAACGCGCACAGTGCGCGCCAGTGGCTGCTGCACGCGCTCGGCAGCGATGCGGCCGTCGCCCGGCACTTCGTCGCCGTGTCGACCAACGCCGCCGAGGTGCGCAAGTTCGGCGTCGATGCGGCCAACATGTTCGGCTTCTGGGACTGGGTCGGCGGCCGCTATTCGATGGATTCGGCGATCGGGCTGTCCACCATGATCGCGATCGGGCCGCAGGGCTTCCGCGAGCTGCTGGCGGGGTTTCGCGCCATGGACGAGCACTTCCGCGACGCCCCGCCCGAGCGCAACCTGCCCCTCATCCTCGGGCTGCTCGCGCTCTGGTACAACAACTTCTTCGGCGCCCAGACCCAGGCGGTGCTGCCCTACGCCGCGGCGCTCGCGCGCTTTCCGGCCTACTTGCAGCAGCTGCACATGGAGAGCAACGGCAAGCACGTAGCGCTCGACCGGCGCCGCGTGGCCTGGCAGACCAGCCCGATCATCTGGGGCGAGCCCGGCACCGACGGCCAGCATTCCTTCTACCAGCTGCTGCACCAGGGCACCAAGCTCGTGCCCTGCGACCTGATCGGCTTCTGCCGCCCCTTGAGCGGGCTCGCCGGGCATCACGACCTGCTGATGGCGAACCTGTTCGCGCAGGCCGAGGCGCTCGCGTTCGGCAAGAGCGCCGAGGAGCTCGCGGCCGAGGGCTCGCCACGCTTCCAGACGCCGTTCCGCGTGACCGAAGGCAACCGCCCGAGCAACCTGATCCTCGCCGAGCGCCTCACGCCCGCCGCGCTCGGCGCGCTGGTCGCGCTCTACGAGCACGCCGTGTTCACGCAGGGCGTGATCTGGGACATCGACTCGTTCGACCAGTGGGGCGTGGAGCTGGGCAAGCAGCTCGCGAATCGCATCGTTCCCGAGCTGCACAGCGCGCAGGAGCCGGCGCTCGAACACGACGGTTCGACCAACGCCGCGATCCGCCGCTACCGCAGGTTGCGCGGACCCGCGGGCTGAGTGCCCGATGGCTCAGATCAGCGTCTACCCAGATGCCGCGGGCCTGGCCGACGCCGCGGCGGAGTACATCGCGACCCTCGCCGCGCAGTCCATCGCCGGACGCGGGCGCTTCACGCTCGCGCTCTCGGGCGGGGGCACGCCGCGCCCGGTGTACGAGCGGCTGGCGGCGCCGGCGCTCTCGGCCCGCATCGACTGGACGAGGACGCAACTGTTCTTCGGCGACGAGCGCTGCGTGCCCCCCGAGGACCCGCGCAGCAACTACGCCATGGTGAAGGAGGCGCTGCTCGAGCGCGCGCCGATTCCTGCGGCGAACGTGCATCGCGTGCGCGGCGAAGACGACCCGCAGCGCGCCGCGCGCGGCTACGAAGCGCTGCTCGAGCGCCTCTTCGGCAGGAGCGCGGACGGTTCGCCCGCCGAAGGCTTCGACCTGGTGCTGCTCGGCATGGGCGATAACGGCCACACTGCCTCGCTCTTCCCGGGCTCGGCGGTGCTGGGGGAAACGCGGCGCTGGGTAGCGGCGGATGACGTCGAGGCCGTGGGCATGTGGCGCGTGACGTTGACAGCGCCCCTCATCAATTGCGCGCGCCACGTCGCGTTTCTGGTCTCCGGCGCCGGCAAGGCGCAGATGCTCGCGCGCGTGCTCGAGGGCCCGCGCCAACCCGCGCTCCTTCCGGCACAGATCGTCCAGCCGGCGCGCGGGGAGCTGCGCTGGATGCTGGATGCGAGCGCCGCGGCGCGGCTGAGTCGCGCGCTTGTAGGCCGGGGCGGACATTAAGTCTGCCTTAAGTCGGCCGGCCCACGCTGCGGGCAGGCGCGCCGCCGCGGCGCGCTTCCCTACAAGAACACGGTGACCCGCATGCAAGCCTTCGGCCATCCCGGCATTGCCCCGTCCTGGACCAGCAGCGCGAAGGACATGGTCGGCTGCACGCTCGGGCCGGCGCGCCTGTGGTTCACCTCCGGGTTTGGCATCCTGAACGAGGTCTATTGCCCGCGCGTCGACATCCCGCAGATCCGCGACCTCGGCTTCATCGTCGCGGACGGCCAAGGTTTCTGGGTGGAACTGAAGCGGCTCGGCTCGTACCGCACGATCCAGCCGCAGCCGGGCATTCCGGCGCTCGAGATCGTGCACAGCCACGCGCGCTTCGAGCTGCGCCTGCGCATCGCGCCGGACCCGCAGCGCGAGGCCCTGCTGATCGAAGTCGTGCTGCACGGCGACGCAGGCTTGCGCCCCTACGCGCTGCTCGCGCCGCATCTCGGGGGCACCGGGCACGGCAATCAGGCCGAAGTCGGCTGGCACCGCGGGCGCAAGATCCTGTGGGCCGAGCAAGGACCGTTCGGCCTGGCGCTCGCCGCCGCCAACCCCGACCAGACGCACGCCTGGGGCGCGGCGAGCGCCGGCTACGTCGGCGCGAGCGACGGCTGGCAGGACTTCGCGCGTAACGGCGCCCTCACCTGGCAATTCGACCAGGCCGGTCCCGGCAACGTGGCGCTGATCGGCGAGCTGCCGGCGCAGACCACGCTCGCACTCGGCTTCGGCAGCAGCCGCGAGTCGGCGGCGACGCTCGCCTACGCGGCGCTCACGCAGCCGTTCGCCGAGCTGTGGCAGCGCCAGATCGACGCCTGGCGCGAATGGCACGATAGCCTGCGCCTTCCGGACACGCTGCCGGCGCAGGCGCGCAGCGCGCTGGCGACCTCGGCGATGGTGCTGCGCGCGCACCAGGACAAGACCTATCCCGGCGCGATGGTCGCCAGCCTGAGCGTACCCTGGGGCAGCACGCGCGACGACATCGGCGGTTATCACCTAGTGTGGCCGCGCGACCTGGTGGAAAGCGCCGGCGGCCTGCTCGCACTGGGCGCGATCGAGGAAACGCGCGACATCCTGCGCTACTTCGTCGCCACCCAGCATCACCGCGGCAACTGGTCTCAGAACCAGTGGCTGGGCGGCAAGGCGTACTGGCAGGGCGAGCAGCTCGACGAGACCGCCTTTCCGGTGCTGCTCGCCGCCGCGCTCGCCGAGCGCGGCGCGCTCGACGGCATCGAGATCGGCTCGATGATCCACCGCGCCCTCGGCTTCATCGCGCACAACGGCCCGGCGACCCAGCAGGACCGCTGGGAGGAAAACGCGGGCGTCAACGCCTTCACCCTGGGGACCTGCATCGCGGCGCTGGTGTGCGGCGCGCGCTTCCTGGAGGAGCCCGCGCGCGACCTGGCGCTCAGGCTCGCCGATTTCTGGAACGCGCGCATCGAGGCCTGGACCAGCGTGCGCGACACGCCCCTCGCGCGCGAGCACGGCGTGCAGGGCTATTACGTGCGCACCGCTCCGCCGCCCGGCTCGAGCGGCAGCCGCGACTTCGATCACATTCTGCCGATCAAGAACCTGGCCTGCGATCCGGGCATTCCGGCGGAGGAGCAGGTGGCCACGGATTTTCTGCAGCTGGTGCGCCTCGGCCTGCGCGACGCGCACGATCCGCTGGTCGTCGACAGCGTCAAGGTCATCGATCGCCAGCTCAAGGTGGACACACCTTCGGGGCCGGCCTGGCACCGCTACACCGGCGATGGCTACGGCGAACAGCCCGACGGCAGCCCGTTCAACGGCACCGGCCTGGGCCGCGCGTGGCCCCTGCTCACTGGCGAGCGCGGGCACTACGAGCTCGCGGCGGGACGCGATCCGCTGCCCTATCTGCGGGCGATGAGCACGATGGCCGGGCGCTGCGGCCTGATTCCGGAGCAGGTCTGGGACGCGGAGCCGATCCCGGAGTGCTTCCTCTACCCGGGCCGGCCCACCGGCTCGGCGATGCCGCTGGTGTGGGCGCACGCGGAGTTCATCAAGCTCGCCATGAGCTGCGGTCTGGGGCACCCCTGCGACCGTCCGCAGGCGGTGTGGGAGCGCTACCGCGGCAGGCGCCCTGAACCGGCGCACGCCATGTGGACGCCGCGCTTTCCGCTGGCCGGGCTCGACGCCGGGCAGACGCTGTGCGTGTGCCTGCCTGCGCCGGCCCGGGTGCACTTCGGCATCGACGGCTGGCAGCGCATCGCCGACGTCACCACCGCCGACAGCGGGCTGGGCGTGTACATGGCCGAGCTTCCCAGCGCGCCGCTGCGCCCGGGACAACGCATCCAGTTCACCTTCTACTGGACCGACTCCTCGAGCTGGGAGGGGCGCGACTACGAGGCGCATGTCCGCTGACTCGGCGGCGCACGCGCGCCGCGCCGATTTCGCACCGGAGAACGAACATGAACCACTTGCCATCGGATGCTCTGGTGCTGTTCGGCGCCACGGGCGATCTCGCCCACAAGAAGATCTATCCCGCGCTGCAGGCGCTCGTGCGCCGCGGCCAGCTCGACCTGCCGGTGATCGGCGTGGCGCTGAGCGGCTGGAACCTCGAGCGCTTGCGCCAGGCCGTGCGCGAGAGCCTGAAGCAGGGCGGCCAGCTCGACGAGCAGGCCTGCGCCAAGCTCTGCGCGCTGCTGCATTACGTCGACGGCGACTACAAGGACCCGGCGACCTTCGAGGGCCTGGGCCGCGAGCTCGGGTCCGCCAAGCGGCCGCTGCACTACCTCGCGATCCCGCCCAGCATGTTCCCGACCGCGGTCAAGGGGCTCGCCGGGCTGCAGAGCACCCCCGCCGCGCGCGTCGTGGTGGAGAAGCCCTTCGGCCGCGACCTCGCCTCGGCGCAGTCGCTCAACCGCAGCCTGCACAGCGCATTCGACGAGCAGGCGATCTTCCGCATCGACCACTACCTCGGCAAGGAGCCGGTGCAGAACCTGCTCTACTTCCGCTTCTCCAACTCGTTTCTCGAGCCGCTGTGGAACCGCAACTACGTGCAAAGCGTGCAAATCACCATGGCGGAGAAATTCGGCGTCGCCGGACGCGGGCGCTTCTACGAAGAGGTCGGCGCGGTGCGCGACGTGGTGCAGAACCACCTGCTGCAGGTAGTGGCTAACCTGGCGATGGATCCGCCGGTGGGCGCCGACAGCGAGGCGCTGCGCGACGAGAAGGTGAAGGTCTTCAGGTCGATCCGCTCGCTAACCGGCAGGAGCCTGGTGCGCGGCCAGTACCGCGGCTATCGCGACGAGGACGGCGTAGCGAAGAATTCCGAGGTCGAGACCTTCGCCGCCATGCAGATTCACCTCGAATCGTGGCGCTGGGCGGGCGTGCCGTTCTTCATCCGCGCCGGCAAGGAGCTGCCGATCACCGCCACCGAGGTGATGGTCGAGCTGCGCCGGCCGCCGCAGAACGTGTTCCGCGAGACCCTGCCGCCGCACTGCAACTACGTGCGCTTCCGGCTGGGCCCCGACCAGGTGGCGATCGCGATCGGCGCACTGTCCAAGAAGCCCGGCACGGCGATGGCCGGAGAAGAGATCGAGCTCTACGTAAGCAACACGCGGGACGACGAAGCGACCGCCTACGAGCGTCTGATCGGCGACGCCATGAAGGGCGACCCGACGCTGTTCACGCGCGAGGACGCCGTCGAGGAGTGCTGGCGCATCGTCGATCCGATTCTCAGGATGCCCAAGGCCGTGTACGTCTACGAGCCGGGCGCATGGGGGCCGGTGGAGGCGATGAAGATGACGGAGGCCCTGGGCGGGTGGCATCCGCCGATGCCGATGGTGTAGGACGTCCTCGAGCGGGGAGATCGGGCTCGCTGATGGGTGTCATTTCCTTGAGGCTCGAATGCGAACGGACGTGGTTGTAATGGCGATGCCAGGTTTCGATAACGACGCGCGCACGCGCGTCATTACTGCCGTTAGTCTCGATCTGCATGAACTCGTCACGGTCTTGCCGACCGACCACCTTGGACGGCCTGGTCGTGAAGTAAGAGCGCTCACCGACGACCCGGCATGGCTCAATGGTCCGCCATATGTTGTGGCCGAGGTAGTCTTTGACCCGGTGCGCGACAAGCCCCGCCGTTCAGGGCGGGGAAGGATAGCGCGGAGGGCGTAGCCGGCCTTGGGTTTTAGTGTGGTGTGTGCTGCTGTTCGATGTATTGGCGCACGATGGAGTCAAGAA
>Ga0307373_10001713_pt1 | contig 40797 bp, 41 predicted proteins | sample OX2MG_FD_202534 | JGI IMG/M metagenome (GOLD analysis project Ga0307373, IMG submission 202534) | Soil microbial communities from Risofladan, Vaasa, Finland - OX-2 | ecosystem: Environmental > Terrestrial > Soil > Coastal area > Acid sulfate soil | place: Finland: Risofladan, Vaasa | collected...
CGCCCCCAGATTGGACTTGGAGCAGGTCCTGACGCACTGGAATGAGATTGCTCTGGCGTTGGCCGAGCGCAACCGGAAGCGTATTCCCCAGATGGACCGCTTCTACTTATCTTAGCGCTTATGGGGTGAACCCCGCCCCTACAAAGGCAGATGCCCACCAGAAGGCGGGCGCTACAAAACATCCTCAAATGTGACGTGACGCTTAGGTACCTTCGGACCAGGAGGCGAGATATTGCTCCTGCTCGGGGGTGAGTTTGTCGACTTGCGTGCCGAGGGATTCGAGTTTGAGGCGTGCGATTTGCGTGTCGATTTCCTCGGGGACGGGGTAGACCTGCTTTTTCAGCTCGGAGGCGTGCTTGATCAGGTGCTCGACCGAGAGCGCCTGATTGGCGAAGCTCATGTCCATGACGACGGCGGGGTGGCCTTCGGCGGCGGCGAGATTGATGAGGCGGCCTTCGCCGAGGAGGTGCAGTTTGCGGCCGTCGCGCATGACGTATTCCTCGACGAACGGACGGACTTCGCGATGAGAGCTCGCGAGACGTTCGAGCGCGGGGATGTCGATTTCGACGTTGAAGTGGCCGGAATTGCACATGACGGCGCCGTCGCGCATTTTTTCGAAATGGTCGGCGGCGAGCACGGATTTATTGCCCGTGACGGTGACAAAAATTTCGCCGATCTTAGCGGCCTCGTGCATGGGCATGACGCGGAAGCCGTCCATGATGGCTTCGATGGCTTTGGTCGGATTGATTTCCGTGATGATGACGTTGGCGCCCATGCCCTTGGCGCGCATGGAGACGCCGCGTCCGCACCAGCCATAACCGGCGACGACGATGTTCATGCCGGCAAGGAGCAAATTCGTGGCGCGAATGATGCCATCGAGCGTGGACTGGCCCGTGCCGTAGCGATTGTCGAAGAGGTGCTTGGTGAGCGCGTCGTTGACGGCGATGATGGGATAAGCGAGCGTGCCGTCCTTGGCCATGGCGCGAAGGCGGATGACGCCGGTGGTGGTTTCTTCGGTGCCACCGATGACATTGGGGACGAGATTTTGGTGTTTGGTGAGGAGCATGGTGACGAGGTCGGCGCCGTCGTCAAGAGTGATTTGCGGATGATGCTCGATGGCGGCGTTGATGTGCGCGTAGTAGGTGGCGTTGTCTTCGCCCTTGATGGCGAAGGTGGGGATGGCGTAATCCTTGGCGAGGCAGGCGGCGACTTCGTCCTGCGTGGAGAGCGGATTCGAAGCGCACAGGACCACGTCGGCGCCGCCGTCGCGCAGCGTGATGGCGAGGTTGGCGGTTTCGCTGGTGACGTGCAGGCATGCGGACATGCGAATGCCCTTGAGCGGTTTCTCCTTGATGAAACGCTTGCGAATGAGCTGTAGCACGGGCATCTGCTGATTGGCCCATTCAATTTTGCGGCGGCCTTTGTCGGCCAGGGCGAGGTCTTTCACGTCGCCCGATAATTTGGACATGGTTTCCACGAGTACGTCTCCTAAAATGTAAATCCTCGGAATGACAATCTAAAGACGGGCGGGGTAAACCCCGCCCCTACAAAAGCAAGGCGAAAAACCCACCAGAGCAAAGGCAAAAGCGACAGCAACGGCAAAGCGGCGTCGAGCCGCCGCACTCCAAGCGAACAGCAACGCGGGCGGGGGTAAAACCCCGCCCCCCCGCCCTTCGCCGACGGCGCTCTCTTCCTGCGTCAGAGCAAGCCGGATGGGGCACCCATAAGAGCAAAAGCCAACAGCGACGGCAACGGCAAAGCGGCGTCGAGGAGCCGTCCCGCGGAAGCATCCGGGACGCAAAAAAACGCGCCGCACTCCAAACTAGCGGGAGGCGACGACGGCTGACGGCAGGCCGGCTTCCTTGCGAATTTCGTCGGCGCGATCGGTGAGCTCCCAAGTGAAACCGGGACCCGTGCGGCCAAAGTGGCCGTACGAGGCCGTGTCGCGATAGATCGGGCGGCGAAGATTCAGCGTTTCGATGATACCGCGCGGCGTCAATTTGAAAAGGCCGCGAACGAGCGCGGTGATTTGCGCGTCGGGAATCGTGCCGGTGCCGAATGTGTCGACCATGACGGAAACAGGCTCGGCAACGCCGATGGCGTACGCAAGCTGGACTTCAAGCTTGCGCGCAACCCCGGCCGCAACGAGATTCTTGGCGATGTAGCGCGCCATGTAGCATGCGGAGCGGTCGACCTTGGTCGGATCCTTGCCGGAAAGAGCGCCGCCGCCGTGACGGCCATAGCCGCCGTAGGTGTCGACAATGATCTTGCGGCCCGTCAGGCCCGCGTCGCCCATCGGCCCGCCGACGACGAAGCGTCCGGTGGGGTTGATGTGGACGCGCGTATCTTTGTCCATCATTTTCGCGGGAACGATGGGGAGGATAACGTTGTTCCAAATGGCTTCGTGAAGATCCTTGTTGGAAACGGAGTCGCTATGCTGGGTGGAGATGACGACGCAATCGACGCGAGCAGGACGTCCGTTGATGTATTCGACAGAGACTTGGGACTTGCCATCGGGGCGGAGGAAATCGACGACTCCGGCTTTGCGAACTTCCGCGAGGCGCTGGCACAAGCGGTGCGCGAGTTGGATGGGCATGGGCATCAGCTCATCGGTCTCGTCGCAGGCGAAGCCGAACATCAATCCCTGGTCGCCGGCGCCGCCGGTATCGACGCCCATGGCGATGTCGCCGGATTGCTTCTTGATGGTAGAAATGACGCCGCAAGTGTCGGCGTCGAAGCCGTATTTGGCGCGCGTGTAGCCGACGTCGCGAATGACGTCACGGGCGATGCCCGCAAAATCGACGTAAGTCTTGGTGGTGATTTCTCCGGCGATGACGACAAGGCCGGTGGTGACGAGCGTCTCGCAGGCGACGCGACCCATGGGGTCGTCTTTCATCACGGCGTCAAGGATGGCGTCGGAGATCTGGTCGGCGATTTTGTCGGGATGGCCTTCGGTGACGGATTCGGAAGTAAATAGGATTTTTTCTTCTGCGCGTGTCAAAACATTCTCCTTCGGCTGATCGGAAGCAAATTAGTGGCCCAAGCGCCTAAATGCAGCGGGAAGCACGAATAAAAACCGTAACATGCGGCCGATGTGGTGTCAACGGCTTGCACGGAAAAGGCTTATTGGCCGGTCGAATGGCGGATATGGGGTGTGAACGTCGCGGAGATAGAGAGAGCGAGACGCGTGAGGAGGCGGAGATAGCATGAAAAAAATTGCAGATTGACGGAAGCCAACTCCCTATAGAGTTTGGTCCCTTCCGTGACCGCAGTCACAAGGTGCGCTTCGCATAGCGTCACCACATACCGCTCACCATACATGCCTTTGGCTCGGGTTGCGTTGGCGGACGCGCCAACTCTGTGTTCGCATTCTTGTCCGGCTGGGCGGTGATGTTGGCAGTCGCCCGCCGAATGATGGGGTATGTCTTGGCCTCTTTTTTGTCCTTGTACAGCTCGACTCTCAGGGCTACGACATGGATTCGCAGACGCATGCCCCGAAGGTAAAACGTTCTATCGTCTCCCCACTCAGGATTATTCCAGCACTTACCCAGAAGTTCGTTCCACTGAAAGCTCCCTTCGTTGAAATGATAGGGACTTGTATCCTCTGGGTCATAGTTCAATAACGTTGCTCTTTTTGCTGGAGTTTCTGGCTTTGCGTCGGTCAGCAAGCACTCGAATTCTCCCTCATAGTTGTCCCCCGCAGTAAGCCATTGTGGCTCCTGTTCCTGTGGTGCTACCCACGAAGAGCAATATAGGCGATAGAGTATCGTCCCAGTCGCGGACCGGATGGGAATGAGCGTTGGCGGTCCTAATAGGTCCATCTCGCCAGACCACGAAAGTGGCTTGATCAATGGCCAATTGTGGGACTTGCCGCCTGCGCCGGAGACACCCGTTCCGAAGAGAAATGCCAGTGACAGTATCGCTGAAGAGACAATCCGAAACATGGTTCACCTCATGCCAATAATTCTATAGCTGGGCGGCAACGAAACTAATTCTTGGCGGCGGTGGTGCCGTCGCTGCCGCTGCGGCGGGATAGCAGATAGGCGCGGATGAATTTGTCCAGATCGCCGTTGAGGACGCGATCCACGTCGCCCTGCTCGACTTTGGTGCGATGGTCCTTGACCAGTTGATAGGGCTGGAGAACGTAGGAGCGGATCTGGCTGCCGAAGCTGATTTCGGGCTTGGACTCGTCGAGCTTGCGGGTGACTTCGCGGCGCTTGTCGATTTCGCGTTCGTAGAGGTGAGACTTCAGCACCTTCATGGCGATGTCGCGATTCTTATGCTGGCTGCGCTCGTTCTGGCACTGGACGACGATGCCGGAGGGAAGATGCGTGATGCGGACGGCGGATTCGACCTTGTTGACGTTCTGCCCGCCGTGGCCGCCGGCGCGAAACGTGTCGATGCGCAATTCGTCGGGCTTGATGACAATGTCGATGCGGTCGTCGATTTCGGGAATGACGAAGACGGAAGCGAATGAGGTGTGGCGGCGCGCGGCCTGGTCAAACGGGGAAATGCGCACGAGGCGGTGAACGCCGCTCTCGCCTTGCAGCAAACCGTAGGCGTTTTCGCCCTCGAAGCGCACGGTGACGGATTTCAGGCCGGCTTCCTCTCCGGGAGTGGAATCAATCACCGTGGCGCGGAAATTTTTGTTTTCCGCCCAGCGCAGATACATGCGCAGAAGCATTTCCGCCCAGTCCTGCGATTCGGTGCCTCCCGCGCCGGGCTTGATGGTCATGATGGCGCTGAGCGCGTCGCTTTCGCCGGAGAGGAGGGTCTGGGTCTCGAGTTCGCCGATGTATTTGTCGATGGCGTCGAGCTCGGCGCTGATGTCGTTGAGGACGGATTCGCGCTGCGCGGCGTCGGATTCCTCGTGGGCCATGTGGAAATAGGTTTCGATGTCGCTGACGGCGCGGGTGAGCTTTTCGTCCGCGGCGATATTGCCTTCGGCGTGCTTGCGCTGCTGGAGGATGGCCTGGGCCTTCTCCTGATCCTGCCAAAAGGCGGGATCGCTGGTTTTTTGTTCGAGGGACTTCAGGCGTTCGCGGCTGGTGGCAACGTCAAAGATAGCTCCGCACGAGTTCGATGCGCTTGTTCAATTCGTCAAAGCGATTCTGCAGGTCTTCGATGAAATTGCTCACAATTCCCTTTCCGATTCCGAGCCGCAGCCAAGATTAAAAGCCAGTACGGCCTGCCCTTCACGCAAGTCGTTCAGGGTAAAAAGGCCGCCGCTACAAATCCCGTTTGACGGGGCACATCGCGGCGGCGAAGAGGCCAATTGTCGCGATGACGCAGAGCCAGGCGAGCCAGTCGCCGAAGCGTGTGTACGGCGTCAAATCGGAACGAAAACCGTAAGGCGCGTCGAGTTCCGCGCGCTGAAATGGAGCGAGGCGTGCGACGATTCTGCCATACGGATCGACGTCCACCGTGAAACCCGTGTTCGTGTCGCGCAGCAGCCAGCGGCGATTTTCGACGGTGCGAACGCGCGCCATCATCAGATGCTGGGCCGCGGCGGAGGAGCGTCCGAACCAGCCGTCGTTCGAGATATTCATCAGCAACTGCGCGCCATTGGCGGCGAAGCGCCGCACCTCCGACGGGAACACGGCTTCATAGCAAATGTAAACGCTGAACCGTCCCCCGGCGAGGCCTGCCGCGGCAGGCAAGCTTCCCACGCCGAAGGTATGGCCGGGAGTGAAATCGCCTATGCCCGCCGTCAAACTCTTCGCGAAAGTGAGCCAGCGCCGCAGGGGCACGTATTCGCCAAACGGCACAAGATGGATTTTATCATAGGTGAATTCGCGCTGCCCGGCCGGGTTGAGCAATACGGCGCTGTTCGACGCGAGCCACTGGCGATGTGGCCCCAGTTTCCAATCGACAACGCCGACCAGAAAATCGCTGCCAGAGTCTTTGGCGATTTTCCGCGCGATGGCGGCGAATTGCGGGTCCTGCAGGCTGAAGGGCGCGGGCACTTCCGGCCAGACAATTACGCCGGGCGATTTTCTTGCGGGGCCGATGCTAAGGGCCTCGAGCTGCTGCATGGCCGCGGCGTGAAGGGCCATCCAATTGGCGGGATAACTTTCCGACTGCGGGAAATTGGTTTGCACGAGATGGGCCACGTGATCCGCCACGGCGCGCGGCACGAATCGCGGGCCGAACCTGGCGATGGCGACGAGGAGCACTGCTGCCGCGAGCACGACGCGGCGGCTTTTTGCCGAGGGCGCAGCAACGGCCCAAACGACGAGCGAATTGAAAGCCACGATCAAAAATGAGAGGCCATAAATTCCGGTGACGCTGGTTAGCTGCACGAGCGCCAGGTTGCCGGAAGCCGCGTAGCCGATCAAGTTCCACGGAAACGCGATGATGGGCAAGTTGGCGCGGGCGAATTCGAGCGCCACCCACAAAAACGGCGCGAGCGCGCACGCGAGTCCCAGGCTGCGTTTTCCCGCGCGGGAAACCAAAATCGCGAAAACAATGGGAAAGAGCGCGCCAGCCAGCGCGATGAGCGCGAGGATTCCCGCGGCGGCAAACGGACCAACGTTTCCGTATTGGCGCATCACATCGTCGATCCACGGGACGCTGAGAGGATAAAACAGCGCGCCGTTGATGAAACCGTAGAGCGCGGCTTCGCGCGCGGGCGCGCCGAGCGCGGCGAGCATCAGCAGCGCGACGGCAATCCAGGCGAGCAGCGGCAAATTGTAGCTGGGAAAAGAAAATGAGAGAGCCAGCCCGGAAGCAATTGCGAGAAACCATCGAACGGGCCGTGACAAATTCATGCGACGTTCATTCGGCGGCCATTCCGTGTTCACTCAGCGGCGGTAAATGGCCTTGAATCCCTCGCGCTTGAGCGATTGCTTGGCTCTGTCGCCCCTGGCCTGAGTGGCAAAGGGTCCAACCTGCACGCGATAGAAACTGTCCGTGGTTGGAACGATGACGAATGCGGGAAAACCCCGCCGCTGGAGCACGCCGGCCATGGCGAGAGCGTCGCTTTCGCTGCGGAGCGCACCGACTTGCAGCACGATCGCGTTCTTCGATATTCGCGGGGGACGAAAGCGCGGCGCGATCACGGAAACAGGACGCCTGACCGATGGCGCAGGTTCGCGCCGGACGGATGCGGGCTCCGGCGCTGATGTGGAGGCTGATTCCACGCGGCGGCCGGACGGCGCGGCGGCCTTCAGCGGAATATCCGCCGTTTTCTTGTTCGAGTAGAAATCCCATTCGGTAGAGGTGGGCGCCTGCGCCGCCGCTTGCGAAACGCTTGGCACGATGGGATGCGGCGTCTTAGGAATGGACGCGGCCTCGACGGGAGAATTGCCGTATTGCGTCTTCCCCATGACGTATCCCAGCGTGAAAAAAACGCAGCACAGCAGCACCACGCCCAGAAACAAACCAATCAGATGACGGCTCTCGAGGACGCGATCTCCGCCTCCGCGTCTTGCATTTCCGCTCATGCTCAAAAAATCCTCCGAATTTACTTGGCCGCGCCCGGCGGCTTCGGCAGCCACTGAGCGATCAGGTCAATGGGCACCGGAAAAACCACGGTTGTATTTTTCTCCGTGCCGATTTCCTGCAGCGTCTGCAAATATCTTAACTGCACCGACACCGGCTGGCGTTGCAACGCTTCAGCCGCTTCGGCAAGTTTCGCCGAAGCCTGCAACTCGCCATCGGCGTTAATGACTTTCGCGCGGCGCTCGCGTTCCGCCTCGGCCTGCCGCGCGATGGCGCGCTGCATGTTCTCCGGTATGTCGACCTGCTTCACCTCAACCTTCGTTACCTTAATACCCCATGGCTCGGTATCCTGGTCAAGGATTGTTTGCAACTTCTCGTTTACCTTTTCGCGCTCCGATAGAACGTCGTCCAATTGGAACTGGCCAATGACGCTGCGGAGATTGGTTTGCGCGAGCTGCGAGGTGGCGTACAAATAATTTTGGACCTGCGAGATGGCGAGGTTTGCGTCGACGACGCGGAAATAACAGACGGCATTTACTTTTGCGGAGACGTTGTCGCGGGTGATGACGTCCTGCGGCGGAACGTCCAGCGCCTCGATGCGCAAGGAAACGCGCGTCAGCTTGTCGATGGGATAGAAGACCAGGCAGAGGCCCGGCCCCTTTGCGACGGGTATCATGCGTCCGAGGCGCAGCACGACGCCACGCTCCCACTCCTTGAGGACATAGATGCAGTTGAACAGCCAGATCAGGAAAATGAAAATGGCTACGGATGTAACCAGCATGAAAAAATCCATCGCGTCCTCCGGTGTTTCGCATTTTTTCGCGCGCGGCTCACCGGGAAGGCGTGGCCACGCGGATCGGCTCGACTGTAAGCGTGAGACCGTGCACTTGCAGCACGCGGACTTGCGTGCCTTTGGGAATCGGCTCGCCGGCCGCGGCGCGCCAAAGTTCGCCGTGAATCAACGCCATCCCGTTCGCGCCGGCCGACGCGACCGGCTCCATCATTTCGCCGACCGCGCCCACGAGTTCATCAACTCCGGTGGTGGGCTTCCAAGCGTGGGAGCGCAGCACAAGACGCATGAGGAAAATCGCGATCAGCGCAACGGGGAGCGTGACCGCGAGCGCGATGCCCGGGTGAACTCCGCCCGCGGTGATCGGCGAATGAACCAGCATCAGCGCGCCGAGCAACATGGAAATTGCACCTCCCAAGCCGAGCACGCCGTGGGTGGGAAATTTGGCTTCGAGCACGAACAGAATCAGCGCCAGTAGGATGAGGAGCAGGCCCGCAAAATTCACCGGCAGCATGTGCATGGCAAACAGCGCGAGAACAAGACAGATTCCGCCCAGCACGCCGGGCGCGAACAAGCCAGGATGCGTGAACTCGACGTAAATCCCCAGAGCGCCGAGAATGAGAAGAATGAAAAAGGCGTCCGGCTGAACGATGCGGTCGAGGAATTTCTCACGGGCGCTCATGCCGTGCATTTCGATGGTGGGCCGGGCGAGATTCAATTTCTGCGTGGAGCCGTCGAGGCGCGTGATGGTGCGGCCATCGAGTTGCGCGAGCAGAGCAGCGCGCGTGGGCGCGACAATGTTGATCAGATTGCCGCTGAGCGCTTCCGTCTCGCTGAAGGCCTTGGCATCGGTCACGGCGGTGACGGCGAGCGCAACGTTGCGGCCACGGCGGGCGGCGTAGCTGCGCAGATACGCGGTGGCTTCATTCATGATTTTTCGTTCGAGAGTGTCATTGACTTTCACGGGGTTGCCAGCGATCTCGAGGAGCGGAGAGGCCGCGCCCGTGTCCGTGCCCGGCGACATGGCCGCGATGTCGCCGGAAAGCAAAATGAAAAATCCAGCCGAAGCGGCGCGCGAGCCGGAAGGATGCACGTAGGTGACGACCGGAACGGAAGAATGAAGAATGGCGGCGATGATTTGGCGCATGGAGGTGTCGAGGCCGCCGGGCGTATTGATGGTAATGAGGATCAGGCTGGAATGCGCGCGGTTCGCTGCGCTGATTCCATCGACGATGTATTCGGCGAGAATTGGTTCAATCTCGCCATTGATTTGCAATTCGTAGACGGCGGAGCCGGCGGGCGCGGGCGCGGCAACCGACAGCGGCGCGGCAAGAATAAATAACGCCGCCGCAAGCGCGCACAAGCACGCCGCAGCGCGCCGGATGCGTAAGAGTCTCCGCGCGAAAATGCGGCATTCGTCAATTTCCGCACTGTCAAAATCGCGGGAAACCGAAACTGAATTTTCCAGCTTCATCTGCGCGGGTATTATAGCAGGGACGGCGCACGAGCATCGCGAATATGCGCTTCTGGCACGGGAGCGGTCAAAAAAAAACCGGCGCGGAAATAGAGCTGGTTCTTGCCCTTATCGCGAGCGCGGATTATCGACCATCTCGGGCACGGGAGCGAAGACCGCCTGCACCAAGGAACTTTTTATGACGCGCGAAAACGCAGGATCGGCCTTCGCGGCGGTGTATTTCGCATAGCCGTCATCGCGCGACATTTTCAGATAATGCGCGGCGCGCTCGGCATTGCCCAGTTGCGCGTAGGTGCGGGCGACGAAATAATAAAACAATCCCGGATTCGACATTCCACGCTGCTGCACCACGGAACCGCCTTCGCCGTGTTCCTGGAAAATCAGCGGGTCAAGCTCAATGGCCTTCTCAAACGCAGCCATGGCCAAGGGATATTTCTTATTGTCGAAATAAGCGTAGCCCAGATTGCTGTAGACGGGGGCCAAGTCAGGGCGCAGCTTGAGCGCCTTCTTGTACCACTTCTCGGAGCCTTTGTAATGGTGCTTGGCGTATTCGACGGTGCCGACGTTATTGAAAGCGCTGGCGTAAGTTCTGTCGGCCTTGATGGCCTGCTTGAACCAGTGCTCGGCGCGGCCGTTGATGCCCCACATCTCGTACACCATGCCCAGCTTGTTCAGCAGTTGGGGGTTTTTCGGCTCCTGACGTGCGAGGCGGAGATATGCCGAGACGGCTTGCGGATACATTTTTCGCGCGACCAGTATATCCGCGCGCAGTTCGGCCAATTGGCGCGGCGTCATTACCGGCTGGCTGGGGGCGGTTGGAGTTGCGGACACCTGGCGCACTTGCGGGCTTGCGCTTTGCTGTGCACGCACCATCGACGAGGAAAGCAAAATCAGGAACACGGCAGGCAGGATCAATCGCTTCATGTTCACCCCTCCCCCAAGGCCGCGCTGCTAGATTTGCGGCTTCGGCTTGGACGGCGGCTTCTTGTTGTCCCCAAAGATACCAAAAATCTTGTCGAGGAGCCCCTTTTTCTTTTGGGAATCGGGGGGAGCAGCCGGGGACGCCGAGGAGGGTGCACCTTGCGCCGACGGTGCGCTTGGATTTATCGCGCCGGGCTTCGCCGCGCCAGGGTTTGCGGGCTCGCCGGAAGAGGGCGGCTTGGGAGTTGACGGTTTGCCGAACAGATGCGACAGCCACGAGACGGGAGGAACGTTTGCAAGCCCTCCTCCGCCGTGCAACGGGCAGAATTCGGTTGGCTCGGTTCCGGCAATGTAGACTTCCGCGAGCGTGGTTGGGCAATTCGGCGTGGCCAAATCGCCGGACTGGGGATCAATCGTCGCGGTGACGATTCCCGACGGCACGGGAAAGTCCTGCATGTTGGAATACGCGGGCAACGCTTGCGCGCGCTTCATGAACTCTTCCCAGATCGGCGCGGCCGAGTCCGCGCCCACCAAGCGGAGATTGCGGTCGTCGTCGTATCCGACCCAGACGACGCAGAGCAAGTTCGAGGTATAGCCGGCGAACCAGCCATCACGCGAAGTGCCCGTCTTGCCAGCAGCGGGCGCCGTGAAGCCGCGCTGGCGCACGGTATAGCCAGTGCCGTGATTGATGACGTCTTCGAGAACGTTGGTGACGAGGTAAGCGACACGCGGATCGAGGACCGGGCGCGTCTGGGGCAAGGATCTCTCGATGACTTTCCCATTGGCATCGACCACTTTGTTCAGGAATCGCGCTTCCGCGCGCACGCCATCATTCGCAAAAATCGTGTAGCCCGCGGCGACTTCGAGCGGCGTCATCACATAGGAGCCAAGCGCCATCGCCGGCGTCGCTTCGATGTTCGGACTCAGGCCGAGCTGCAGAGCGACGGCCCGAACGCGGTCGTAGCCGACCATCTGCGCGATCTTCACGGTGGCGACGTTCAACGAATGGGTCAGCGCGGTGCGTGCCGTCACGGTGCCGTAGAATTGTCCTTCGTCGTTATTCGGCGTGTAATCCTGGCCGTCGAAAGTGAACGTGGTCGGTTCGTCCACCACGGTGGTTTCCGGCGTAATGACGGGCTGCAAACCGGCGATCGCATTGTCGAATGCCGCGGCATAGACGAACGGCTTGAACGACGAGCCGGGCTGGCGGTGCGCGAGAACGCGATTGAGCTGGCTTTCGCCGTAGTTGCGGCCGCCGACGAGCGCCAGAATCGCGCCCGTTTTGGGATTCAGGACCACGAGAGCCACCTGCGGCTTCACCACGGGCTGACCCTTGCGCTTCTCGAGTGCGTAGCGGCGCGCAAGCTCTCCGTCGATAATCTTCATGCCTGTGTCGACGGCCTGATCCGCGGCGGTTTGCAGCGCGGGATCGAGCGTGGTGTAAATGCGGTAGCTCTGGGTGGTCAGATCGGTCTGCGAAAACTGATCGAGGAGCGAGTCCCGCACCATGTCCACAAAATAAGGCGCGGCGCGGCTGGTGGTGTGGCCGCCGACGAATTTGAGCGTTTCGTTGCGCGCGGCGGTCTCCTGCGCCGCGGTGATGTAGCCGTCGCCGAGCATCTGCTTCAGGACGCGATCTTGCGCCTCCTTGGCGCGGCCCGGATGACGTTCCGCCGAGGAGTAATGGTTCGGCGCGCGAATGATGCCGCCGAGAAAAGCGCACTGCGCGAGATCCAGATTTCTGACGTCCTTGCCAAAATAGGCCTCGGCCGCTTCGCCGAATCCGCGGATCGCGAAGCTGCCGCGGTTTCCGAGATAGACTTCGTTGGCATAGAGCTCAAAAATGCGGTCCTTGGTGAAGCGGTGATCCAGCTCGAGGGCCACGATGGTCTCGGCAATTTTCCGGCGCCACTCACGCCGCCGGGAGAAGAAAAAGCTGCGCGCCACCTGCATATCAATGGTGCTGGCGCCCTGAGCTTTTTCGCCGGCGCGCACGTCGGCGAGCGCGGCCCCCGCAATGCGGATGATATCGAAGCCGCCGTGCTCGAAAAAGCGCTTGTCTTCGGCGGCCATGACGGCGTGCACGAGAATCGGTGGCAAATCCACGAAGCGAACCACGCGGCGCTTCTCGCGGGAATTATCGAAGAGATTGGTCAGGAGCTCCGGCTCGATTTGAGCGGAGCTCACCAGAGCGTCATCGGAGACCAGCCGGATGTGGCTGATCTTCCCCTTGGAGAAATCCACGGACAAGGCATTGCGGCCGTCGAAATAGGAGTGGTCGGAGGGGTAAATCGCGAGCGAGGATTTTCCGGCTTTGAAGCGGCCGGCGGCGCCGTCGATGGCGGCCTCGGAATACCCGTTGTTCACCAGATACCCAGCCAGACTGGCCGGGGTCATGGGTTCGCCGACGAAGATGCTCTCCGGCGCCGAAAAAATGTGCGAGGTGTGGCCGAAGACCTGACCCGTCAGCCGCGCGTCAATGAGATGGCTGAAACGGACCCAATAATAGGTAAAGACGCCTGCCCCGGCGAGAATCGCGCACAGCGCCAGGCTCAACACAACCAGGCCGAAGCGGGAGGTCCAAAACCCGCGGGCGAGTCGAACGCGCAATCGTTCCTCCGATTCCTTTCCGGGATGCATCGTCGAAAGCTGGGATGCGCGGCCTAGCCCTGTCGGACGGCGGCGTGGCCAGGCGCTGCTCGATAGTTTCCCCCGGAGCCCTTCATTTAGTCTGTTGCCATTCTAAAGGGAAGCGTTGTTCGCCTGGGGATGAAAATGCAGTTGAAGTTGATAAACGGCAAGGTCCACCGGAATGGTATAGCGGATGGAGATGGTAACGTTGCCGGCGACGTCCGACACGTGAATGTTCTTGTCGTCCACGGGCAGCCCGAGTTTGTTCATCTCCGCCTCGACATCCGTGCGTATCTGATCAGCCGGCTTGCGGCTGACGGTCGCAAAGGTGGCCTCTTGCTGGATCTTGTCCTGGAACTCGTAGTTTGTCACCAAGAGAGGCACGATTTTCACCGCGACGAACACCATGGCGCCGAAAATGAGCAGTACAATAATGGTCTTGATCCGGCTACCGCCGCGTTCGCTGTGGTGCTGTGCGCGAGACATCGCTCCCTCCGGCTTCGCAGACGTTTTCATAGCTTGGCTTTCGATAAATGCTAGCACTGGAGGGGTTGAGCGTCGAGGGAGCGATTCGCGGAGGGTTTCAGAAAAGTTAACCGGCGTGGTGAGTCGCGAATTCGTGATCCTCAGGGGTTGAAACCCCCGTATTTTCAGAAGCCTCCGCGACGGAAATGAAGGCCGCGGCACCACGAAAACAAGAACTGGCCCGGCCTCAGGAGCTGAAGCCCCTCTCAACGCACACGCAGCGGCGGGGTTTCCCGACAAAGAGCATCGGGACGCACAAAACGCGAAAGCCCCGCCCTGGCGAGATCGAACCTCATGCCAACCAGCGAAAAACGCTGGTGGGACATGAGCTAGAAAGACAAAGGCGAGACTTCGTCTCGCCCTCTCGCCCCGGGCGGGGACGAGCCTCCCCGCACGGAACCAAGGGCGAAAACCCCACCCTTCGCAAAAACCGCTCGCTTCCTGCGCCAGGGCAAGCCGGATGGGGCACCCGTAAAAGCAAGGAATGACAGCGAGTGGCGCGGTTCAACTGCTGCTACAAGAATATTCGGCTAATAGGCTTTGGCGAAAATGGCTTGCTCGGAGGCGGCCTGGCCGCAATAAATGCATTTTCCCGTGCCTCCGGCCTGTTCGAGAGGAATGCAGCGCATGGTAGCTTTCGTCTCTTCCTTGATTTTCGCTTCGCAATCGGCGCTGCCGCACCAGTGCGAAAGCGCGAAGCCTTGCTCGACGGCGGTCTTGAACTCGCCGTAATCTTTCGGCTCGACGGTATTCGACTTGCGAAATTCGAGCGCGCGCTGAAAGAGCGCATCCTGAATTTCCGTTAGCAACTGCGCGGCCACACTTGCAATTCCCTGCTGCGATACGGACGTTTTGCCTTCGCGCCCGGGACGATCGCGCCGCGCGAGCACCAGGTTGCCGCTCGCCACGTCTTTCGGGCCGAGCTCGATGCGCAGCGGCACGCCGCGCATTTCCCAGTCGTTGAATTTGAAGCCGGGGCTCATGCCGTCGCGCTCGTCCAACTTGACGCGAATATCGGCGGCGACCAGCTCCGCGCGAATTTTCTGGGCGGCCTCGAAAACGACGCGCTTTTCGTCGTCGCTCTTGAAAATCGGCACGATCACGACTTGAAACGGCGCGAGCCGCGGCGGAAGGATCAATCCCTGATCGTCGCCGTGCACCATGATAATCGCGCCGATGAAGCGCGTCGAAAGGCCCCACGAAGTGGTCCAGCAGAACTGTTGCACGCCGCCTTTGTCGAGATACTTAATGTCGAAGGCCTTCGCGAAATTCTGCCCCAGATTGTGCGAAGTGCCCGCCTGCAGGGCTTTCCGGTCGCCCATCATGGCTTCGATGGAATACGTCTTGTCGGCGCCGGCGAAGCGTTCGGCGTCCGATTTTTTGCCGGGAATCACGGGGATGGCCGCTTCACGCACGGCAAAATCGGTATATATGTTGAGCATCTGGAGCGTCTCGGCTTCGGCCTCCTCGAGCGTGGCATGAGCGGTGTGGCCTTCCTGCCAGAAAAATTCGAGCGTGCGCAGAAAAAGCTTGGTGCGCAGCTCCCAGCGCACCACGCTGTTCCATTGATTGATGAGCACGGGCAAATCGCGGTAAGACTGAATCCATTTCGCGTAGGCGTGGCCGATGATGGTTTCCGAAGTGGGGCGAATGACGAGCGGCTCCTCGAGTTCCTCGCCGCCGCCAATGGTGACGACCGCAAGCTCGGGCGAAAATCCCGCGACGTGGGATTTTTCCTTGTCGATGAAGCTGCGCGGAATCAGCAGCGGAAACGCCGCGTTCACGTGGCCGGTGGCCTTGAAGCGGCGATCGAGCTGATAGGTGATGTTCTCCCAGAGCGCCCAGCCGTATGGGCGGACAATCATGCAGCCGCGCACGGGCGCGTAATCGGCCATCTCCGCGCGCAGCACGAGCTGGTTATACCATTCGGAGAAATCTTCGGTGCGTGTTGGAAGCTTTCGGTCGGCCATATTCTTTTGCAATTCCGCGTTGCAATCGCGCGCTAGATTTACAGCCTGAACTTGTGTGCTGCGTTCCCGGCGCGCAAAACGACGCGCGGTAAAGCTCATGAGCCTATCGGACGCGTCCATGGTTGTCAACGAAAGCAGCTAGGACGATTTATCGCGAATCGAAGTGATTTCGCGGGATGCGCCACCATGTTTGTCGAGATGGCATCCAACTTTATCGGGCTCGTATTGAGATTGTCTGCGACCCGTGATGGTTTTGGACGACAATAACGCAATCATCGAGAGCCACACAGAGAATGGGGAGCACTCAAATCGACCGCGTCGTTCTTCACAAGTTCCACAAGCGTCGCGCGTGCAACAGGCGCGTCGATTGCCACGGAAGCATCGGGCGCGCGCTCTGGCTCTTCGCCGTGGCGGGAATTTTCGCGATGCCAGCCATGGCACAGCAGCGGCAGAATACGAACGCCGCATCATCGCAGAGACAAGCCGACGTTTCGATACGTGCTCGCGCCTATGGGCGGCCGAATTTCCATGAGCGCCTTCACGCGTACGCGCTGGGCACTTTTGGCCCGCTAAAGCTCAGCGAACTCGCGATGGGATCCGCCATCAGCGACGCGGACAATGTGCCGCCGGAATGGCGGCAAGGCTGGGGCGCGTACGGCCAGCGTTTCGCGTCAGACGTAGGTTCGGCAGCGATCGGCGGCACCACGGAATTTGCGCTCGGCGAGGCGATGCACCTCGACACAAGATATTACCCGTGCGATTGCAAGGGGATTTGGCCGCGCGTGCGCCACGCGCTGCTCTCAACCATCACGGCGCGCGCCGGAGAGGACGGGCATCGGGTGTTCTCGATTCCCAGCGTTGCGGCGCCGTACGCGAGCGCGTTTTCGACGCTCGCATGGTATCCGTCGCGCTACGGTCCGGAGGATAGTTTCCGCACGGGAAATTACAATTTACTGGACAGCTTCGGACAGAATATTGCCCTCGAATTCCTCCTACCCGTATTGCACAAATTTCATCTTCGCTGAGCGATGGAAAGTTATTTTCCGGCGATTTGATCCGCGAGGTCCGCGGCAATGGGGATGCGGAAGCGTTCATGCTGATAGGCCTTGAACATGCCGACGATCCAGACGATCAGGCAGGCAAGGTCGATCAATCTGAGAAGCAATGCGCCGACAGTGAATCCGGTCCAACTGAACGACCCGCCAAACATCATGCCCATCCCGAAGACCATCCCGATTATGATGCTCAGGATATTCAACGCTCCGAACGTCACGAGCGATTGCGCGGCGTGAAAGCGCACAAAAGGGCGCTTGTCGATCAGAAGAAATATCAGCCCAGTGATCCACCCGACCAGATAACAGAGCAACCCGGCCACGTTTTCCGAAAGACCGGCCGCAGCCGGTGACGTAGGAACACCCGGCGACGCAGATTGCGCCGCGCCGCAATTCGGGCAGAATGCCGTATCTGACGCCACGGCGGTGCCGCACTTCGAACAATGTGGCATGGGTTGCTTCACCCCCCAGTCCAGCAATTTCGCGAAGGCTATCAAACGCCGCGGCGTACAGCAAGATAAATTGGAACCTGCCGCGCGATTGAGTAGAATCGCCCGCGCCGAACGAATCAGATTTCGACGGAGAAGTTAGCTCACGAAGGAGGCTGCCGCTCTGCCCGCCGATTTTGCCGCCGCCGCGCGCCCCACCAGGAAAATTCTCGGGCTGGAATGGCCGCGCCAAATGACCTCCGCGGAACGCAACGCGCTCATCGCCGGAGGACTCGGTTGGATGCTCGACTCTTTCGACGTGATGCTCTATTCGATGGTCCTGGCGTATCTGATGCGGGACCTGGGCATCAGCAAGGCGACAGGAGGGTTTCTCGGATCGCTCACGCTGATTGCTTCCGCCGTAGGAGGCGTGTTTTTCGGCTTCGTCGCGGACCGCATTGGCCGCGCGCGATCGCTTTCCACGTCCATTGTGATTTATTCCGTCGCGACGGCCGCGTGCGGCTTTTCGCATACAGTCGTCGAGTTGGCGATTTTCCGCATTATTCTTGGCCTCGGGATGGGCGGCGAATGGACCGCAGGAGCGGCGCTGGTCGCGGAGACTTGGCCGGCGGAACATCGCGGCAAAGCGCTGGGCCTGATGCAGTCCACGTGGGCGATTGGCCAAATGCTCGCGGCAGGCGTCGCCGGAGCGATTCTTCCGCGTTACGGCTGGCGCGGCGTCTTCTTCGTTGGTGTGTTGCCCGCACTGCTGGTGTTTTGGATTCAGCGGCGAGTTCCGGAGCCGGAAATTTGGCGCCACCGCGAAACCGTTGCGGGCCACGCGCCGAATGTTCCTCTGCGCACGCTGTGGCGCAAGGACCTGCGATGGAACGGCTTCCTCGCCACGGCCATGAACGCGTTTGGAATGTTTGGCTACTGGGGACTGTTTTTCTGGATTCCCGCGTATCTCTCTTTGCCGATTGCGCAAGGCGGACGCGGGCTCAACATCGCAAAGACGACCGCGTGGCTGCTGGTGATGGGAGTGGGACAATGGCTGGGGTACGTTCTTTTCGGCTTCGCCGCGGACGGCTTTGGACGCCGCCGCACGTATTTCAGTTATTTAGTCGTCGCGGCAATTCTCGCGCCGCTCTATGGATTCGTGCGCAGCCCGCTGTGGCTGCTCGCCCTGGGACCGCTGGTGGCATTTTTCGGTACGGGATTTTTTTCCGGCTTCGGGGCCATCGCGTCCGAATTATTCCCCACGGAAATTCGCGCCACGGCGATGGGTTTGACGTACAACATCGGACGCGGCATTTCCGCGCTGGCGCCCTTTGCCGTGGGGACGCTGGCGATTCGCTTCGGATTGGGACATTCGTTCGTCATTCTTGGCGTGGCCTTTTTCATCGCGGCGCTGCTGACGCTGGCGCTGCCCGAAACGCGAGGCAAGCAACTCGAATAGCGGCGCTGCATGGCGTTGCTCGAGGCTGCGTTTTCTGGGGCGTGCCACACGAACGAGGAACCGCCGCGCGTGCGCGCGACGCGGCCCGACCCTTCGTTCCTCAGGGCAAGCCATAGTCGGGTCCTACAAGAGCAAGTGCCGCGTGCGGTGGTAGCGGATTTGCTATCGTTCGATTTCGATGCCGTCCAGCGTGGCCTTTGCGGAAGATGACGCGACAACTTCTTTTTCTTTCGGCGCGGTTTTACCGGGCTTATCGGGCATGTCCGCGAGTTGCAAGCGCAGATTGCCAGCGTTCGTGGAATAGGCAATGGCCGTCTCGACATCGATGATGCCGTCGCGGACGAACCTCTCGAGTTCTCCGTCGAACGTTTGCATTCCCTCCCCCGCACCGTCGCGCATGGCGTCCACGAGCGTCTTGCCTTCGTTTTCGCCGCGTTCGACGTATTCGCGGGTCCGCATCGTGGATTTCAAAATCTCGATCACGGCCACGCGGCCTTCCCCATTCAGCGGCGGCACCAAACGCTGCGAAATGATGTAGCGGAACGTTTTCGATAAACGCGTGCGGATCACCTGCTGATCGCTGAGCGGGAAAACGCCGACGATACGTTCGACGGTCTTCGACGCGTCAATCGTGTGCAGCGTCGAGAGAACCAGATGGCCCGTTTCGGCAGCTTCCATAGCGATCTCCATCGTTTCGCGGTCGCGCATTTCGCCGACGAGGATCACCTTGGGCGCCTGGCGCAGCGCGGCACGCAACGCGAGGGCGAACGATGGCGTATCGCTGTGCAGCTCGCGCTGATGGACCGTGGCCTTCTTGTGCGGGTGAAGAAACTCGATGGGGTCTTCGATCGTGAGAATGTGTATGGCCTTCTCTTCGTTGATCTGGCTGACAATGGCGGCGAGCGTCGAGGATTTTCCGGAGCCCGTGGGGCCAGTGACGAGCACGACTCCGGTTCGCAAATTGGCAATCTCACGGAGCTGCGCGGGAAGATTCAGCTCGGAGAAATCCGGCACTTTGCTGGGGATCACGCGCATGACGATGGCGCAACTGCCGCGCTGCGTGAAAATGTTCACGCGGAAACGCGACAGTTTCGGCAGACTGTAGGAAATATCGCAAGAACCCTGCTCGCGGAGCTTTTCGACCGCCTGCTTGTTGTTTCCGATCAAATCGCCGGCGATGCGCGCCGTATCCTCTGCGGTCAAAATGTCCACCGTGGGGATTTTCACGCCGGCCAATTGGCCGTTCGCTTCCACTTGCGGCAGCCGGCCCGGAGAAAAAATCAGGTCGCTTGCGTGCCGCGAAAACCGCAGCATCGCGGAGATGATGCTCGGCGTCGGCATGGGCGCAATCGCTTGCGACGGCGACGCGGAAGGCGGTGCGATGGTATCTGACATTGCTTGTGCTCTGGCTCTGTGCTCTGGAACCTGCGGTGCGGTGAACCCCAAGGCAACGCCTGCAGAGTGTTTCCGATTCAAGTGTAACGCGCGGAATGCCGCGTGGAGTGAAATCGTGGTCGGGCCGTCGCTTATCAGTTAGCGGGCGCGCGCAACACCGGCCGCAATGGCTTCGCCTACGCAAACTTCACGTCATCGCGTAAACTGAGCGCGGAGTTTCCCGTGCCTGCTTTGCTCGACGACACCCTGCTGCGCATTCTTGCCTGCCCGCGAGACCACAGCGTGCTCACGCTCGATGGTGGAGATCTGGTTTGCGAGTACGCACACCGATTTTTTCTTGAAGAAGGCATTCCCGTCTTCGCCGAAACTCCGCGCCGCGAACCCATTCCTCTCAACATGGGACCGTGCCCGCACTTTGACGGCGACGAAGCGCGCGGCCACGCGATCGATCCCTTCGTGAACGATTGGATTGTAAACACAAACGGAAATCTCTATTGGCGAGCGCGCGGCAGACTGCCCCGCTACCCGATTCCGGACTGGCCATTCGGACCCGGCAAGGGAAGGCTGCTGGTTGATATTGGCTGCAGTTGGGGGCGCTGGAGCATCGCCGCCGCGCGAACGGGATTTGCGCCCATCGGCGTGGACGTTCACGTCGACGCGCTTGCGGCTGCTGAACGCGTGTCGCGGCAGCTCGGCGTTCGCGCCAACTATCTTTGCGGCGACGCCGAGCGCCTGCCGTTCCGCTCCGGCACCGTGGACTTCGTTTTCTCGTACAGCGTCCTACAACATCTGGACAAATCTAAAGTGATGGGAAGTTTTCGGGAAATTTCACGCATTTTGAAGCCCGGGGGAGTTTGTTTGGTGCAGCTTCCCAATACATTCGGGCTGCTCAGCATCGCGCAGCAACTCAAGCGCGGCTTTCGCGAAGCGAAATTGGGCACCTTTGAAATGCGCTATTGGACGCGCGCAACGATTCGGCGGGCGTTGGAGCAGGCCAGCTTTTTGAACGTCGCCATTCGCGCGGATGGTTTTTTCTCGCAGAATCCGCAGCTTGCGGACATGGATCTTCTGTCGCCTGCGGGAAAATTGATCGTGCTCGCATCGTATGCGAGCCGCAAAGCCGCGGATGCTTTTCCCTTTCTCACGCGCGCCGCTGATAGCCTGTGGATCGAAGCGCAAACCTTTTCGCCGCCGCGATAACAGGTTAAGATGTTGCCAATCCGTGCGGAAGTGGCGGAATTGGCAGACGCGCAGGACTTAGGAACAGAAACGCAGCGAAATGCAAACTCCGCAGAATCAACTAACTACGTGTGCCTTGTACGGGATAGCCTATTTTCCGAGTGCGCTCTAGTTAGCTGATTTTTGCTCTCGTTCGCTGGGATTAGTCAAAGTTAAGTCAAAGTGAACCGCATCTTTTCGCGACTCGATTCGCAACGCCGCTTCCGCGAGGTCTGATTCGCTCACGATGTTGTAGCGATTGAAAACCGCGACCGTCTTGTGGCCCGAAATTCTCTGCGCGACTACTTGCGGAACGCCACGCCGAATCATGTTTCGAACAGCGGAACGCCGCAAGTCATGGAACAGCAATTCGGGCAGGCTAGACGCCTTCACTAATTTCGCCCATGCCACGCGAAAATCTTTCACCGCGCCGCCGTCCTTCCACGTAAAAACAAAATCGCCGGGCTGCTTTCTGACCACGCATTGACAGAGCAAAGTGTACGTTTCGTTTGTGAGTTTGACGCTGCGGCCTTCGCCATTCTTCGTTTCGCCCGCGTCGAGCGTTAGCGTGCGGTTGAGCAAGTCCACTTGGCGCACGCGCAAATTCAGAAGCTCGCCCTTGCGGAAGCCGAAGCTATAAGCGACGGCCAGCATCGCGCGCAGCCACGGCTCGGCGCAGTTGTCGCACAGCTTCTTGTAGTGCGCATCATCGACAAATCCAGCGCGAGGCGGATTCTCTTTCAGTCGCGGGAATGGCGGAACCTCCTGAACCTTGCGCGGCTTGCTGCGGTAGGCCAAGAAGAAGGCGTGCCGAAGAATCGCCAACTCGCGATTGATCGTCGCGTTCTCGGCCTTTTCTTCCTTACGCTTCGCGATGTACGAATCGAGCGCGTCCGTAGTCACGTCGGCGGCTCGCATCTGGCCGAAGACGGGTTTGACATGCTTTTTCCATTTCTGCTCGACCAGCTTGAGTGATTTGCGGTCGTTGTTGCCGTATTCGCGGAGCAGAGCATCAACCAACTCAGAAACGAGCATCTTACGTGCTTTTGGCTCGACAAAGTTCCCTGTCGCGATTTCGCCGATGCGATTTTTTAGGATTTCTCTAGCGACGGTGATTTTGTCGCTGTGGGTGTTCTCACGGACGGACCCGCCGTTACGAGGGTACTTAATCCAGAAGAATCGGCACTCGTGAACTTCCTTCGTCTTGCAATCGCGATACCTTGGCCGGTAGATGCTGCCAGACCCGCGCTCACGCCGTGCTGGGCGTTCCACTTCCACTGTCATCATGTTCATATCGCCTCCAGTTTTAGAATCGAAAACTCGCCAGTGGCCCCTATGGGTCTGGGCCGCACTGCTTCACCGCACCATAAGCCGCGAATACCTGAACTGCGGGATGATTCGGCCAGTGCTCAACGTTGAAATAATCTGCGCTTCGCGAACGCCAGGTTCGCAGACAGGGAAGTGCGGAGCGTGGAGCTTTACTTCGGGAATCGACTGCACGGAAACGCTTGGCGGTATGGTAACTTTTGGAATAGCCATTGCCCCTCATGTTTAGGTGCTTTGGTTAGGGGCGTCTCGGTGTTTAGACCACCGTGGCGTCCCGCTTACTTCACGCCTTCTTTTTCCTGCCGCGACCCTTGCGATAGTTGGCGGCCTTGAATTTCTTCACTCGTTCCACGTCGCGGTCAGTCCAGCGGCGAATCGAACGGCCATTCAACGGAACGACAATTGATGGCCGCACTTTCCCTTGTTCCAGCCACCTGTAGAGCGTCATCCAGTGGATTCCCACAAGCTGCGCGACTCTCTTGGTGGAGTGTGTCTTCATGCTGAATGGATTATACATATTTGAATTGTCCTGTCAAATCCTTTTTTAGATTCTCCGGCGCGCAGCGCGCGCGACTAGCGAACCGCGCCCAGCCCCGACCCCCGACCCTTGCTCACTGCTGGGTTTTCTTAAAAGCGGAGACGAGCGCGTTCCGCGTAAGAAAGAAAGCGTCCTCGTTTCTTTTTTCGGGGTGGTCTCGCAAGTAGTTATAAACCACATCGACGTACTGCCTCTGTTTTACGCTCGGCGCAGGATTAAAAAAGTTATCCATTGGAATGGACTCTGCAATCGCGGTGATGTATCCGAAACACTCGCCAGCGGCAAACGTGTCGTCTATTAAGTCGCCTTGACTTTTTTCCACCGCTTGGCAATCGGAATATAGTTTGTTTCCGTCCGTGTAAATCATGTGGGTCTCTCTGATAGATTGCGCCGCCCCGTTGTTCCTTTCAATCGCCGAAGTCGGAATCAGCGTCAGCATGGTCGCCACGACGCAGAATGCAAGGTGCTTTCTCATGTTCCCTTTAGTGTTCATCGAACTTTCCCGCCCTTTCCCTTTACGATTAAGCAGACTCGCCGGGCAGACTCTTTGGCGCTGTCAGCGATGAAGCTGCCCGTGAGGTTTTGGTCGCGGTCTAAGGAAACAGAGTACTCATCTTCTCTCAGACGGTAAAACGATAGCCACCACCGAGCCTTCATGCCCTCCAAACGCTGTGCATTGGTGTGACCCTCCCACGTCATCAGCGACAGACCGGAACACGAAGGTTCTGTAGCAAAGGCATTCGCGAAGGAGAAGCCCGCGTTTTGATTCCCGATGTCATTAAAAAAGATGCTTGCGTCAGGGTTGGTCTTTGGGGCTATGGACGCTCGTTTATTACAAGCCGCCAGCAAAACGAACATCCCGATAATCAGAATGCTCAACGCTTTCAAGGTCCTCTCCTTCGCCCCAATTCGCTGTTCTCGTTCAAGCGGGCGAATTGTTACACGGGAAGCGTGAGAATCGCAAACTACGGCTTCCCCCTGGCAGATGTTTTTTGAGACTACCAATGCAAACACAGGAAACAAACTCATCTTCCGAGAAGTGTCCGAAGTGCCGGGCGGTTCTTGCGTTCTTGCAAAAGGAATCGGAGAATCAACAAACTCGCGCGGCGGTGTAGGAATTAGAATTGGCGAACGGCTGCCCGCAGATATCATTGCCACGCAAGTTCGGGAGTTCGACGGCCGCTAGAACCCAATCCACTTCTTATTCTCATTGTGCGCCGTTTGGGGGCGGATGTGCCGGGGCGGCGGCTTCAGCTGGTGCAAGAGCTGGTGGTGGTTCTCCCCAAGGGTTCTCAAGCCCTGCTGCAATTTCATCATCATTGATTCGGCCAAGAGCGTAGGCAAGCTTAATCTTGAATTTTACTCGCGTTCTGTCATCCAGTTGGAGCACCTTTCTCCGAAGCAGGAGCTTAATGTCAGTGGTGGGCAAGGTCACGACTTGGTTGAAATGTACGTTCCAATCCGTTCCTTCCAGAAGTGTGTGTGGTGCAAGGTAGAAGTAGTCGATGTATCCAGGATTCTCAGTGTCGCGAGGGTCTCTGTTTGCCGTCAGGCTGGCGAAGTTCTCTGCGTTATTGCGCGTGTCCGGACTGACAGGCCGAAGGCGCGCCAATGTCACAGCATGAGCTTGGACACCACCGTCCCGCGGTTCGAGGTCGCAACAATTTGATAGAACGGCACACAGACCAAAACGAGCCGGTACCTGAATTGTCACCCAACCTTTGTCGGTACGGTGTTCATGGGTCTTGGCAGAAATGCTAGGCGTGGCAGCGTAATCGTAATCCTGAGCAATGGTGCCGAGAACGTGCATCTTCCCGTGTTCCAGCAGTGCAAATGGCACACCCTCAAGGATGTCGCCTTGCCTCAGGCTGCCGTCATCGAAATCCTCGGTGCCACGGACCAGATACAACGTTTAAAGCTCTCCGCTCGTATCCCGCAAGATGGCGGCGTCGGGCACGCGCGAATGGAGTACGGAATTCAACGCCCTAACGGAGTCGGCGTTCAAGGGCTTAGAAGGCGCGCCTTGAGGTTCACTGTCCACCGCTTCAATAACTGCACCAAGCGTGTAAGACATTGAACTATAGGTACGCGGTTCTCCTTGCTGGTCGATCGCGGCGCAGTTGGAAGAGCTCATAACCAGCGTGGTACTAGATTCTTCATTTAGAATTTCAGGCTTCAATTCGGTCATCGTCCTCTCCCTTTTTTCCCTTCTCTTTGTCTTTACTATCGGCCTCATTCACTTTTTCATGGTGGGGCTCGCCGATTGGCCCAGGGTTTAAGTCGCGAGTGAAATAGTGCTTGCGTCGAACCCAACGGAAACCTTCATGCTTGCTGATTGCTGCGATTTCGATAGGGCCGCCAACGGTGGGTGCTCCCACCTTGAAACGGGAAAACTGTATTGTCAAATCAACCATGAATTCAGCCAAATCTATGGCGTCTTTCAGCGGCATAGCAGGTAGCAGGACCGGAAGTTGAATTTGCGGCGCAATGTTCGCCATCGCCTGGTTCATCTGTGCAGGTTGCACCCCCAGTTGTCCTTGCAAGAGCGCGGGTAACACCGTACTTCGACCGATAATGAGGCGGTTCAATGCCTCCGGTTCTCCGGCCCAAGTCAATCCCACCTCTTGCTGGTTCCGCAATCGGCGTGGTCCTATGCATTGACCGTTCTGGATGTCGATTTGGAATTCGTCGGCCATCGGTGCTTTATGGGAATAGCCCGCTACCATGAAGCCAAGGCTTGGCTTCTGGTGCGGAAAATTCGTATATTCCTTCTGGTACAGTTCATCAAAGACGAATTCCTTCAAGCGGTTTGCAACGTCTTCCACGCTGTACTTATCTTCGCGCAGTTTCCAGTTTTCGTGGTCCGCATCATCACCTGTGAATCGTTGTCTCAGATCTTTAATAATTGTCGAGATTGATGCTTGCCCGATGCTGCCCGCCCCCCAGGTAATGGCTCCGATCGGAAAGCCTTTACGGAGATTGAAGATTTTGTTCGCGTTGTTGTAAACATTCAGCGCCATCAACTGTCCGGACGGAACTTGGCCCAAAATGGTAGTCGCGCTATCGGAAGCTAGCACCACGCCGTCATTAATTTTGATGCAGATAGCGATAGTCACGGGTGATTGTCCTTGCCCGGTGCGGGGTTGTGGGCACGGCAGTGCATGAGTAAGGCGCTGAGAGAATACATCACCCAACTCCTACCGCAAAGCCTATATTTTGCCCTATTCCGGACTCCGCGTGTGCTTTTCTGCACGCTTAGGACCAAAATGCCACAGTGCCCCGCTAAAACCCCATCAACTCCTATTTCTAGGCGGAAATTCTCGATCTGCGCGGCGTGGGATGCGCTGTCAAAACGGAATGCGCGACCCGCCTAATAGTTCTGGGTCAACGGGCAGCTTTGCGCGGGCAGTTTGTTTTCGTCGCCAGATTCGCCGGGAACAGTCGCGACAGGTGAAGCGTGTTTTTTCAGACGAGCCGTAAGGCGCTGGAATCGAGCTTTCTCCGCAGATGCAGCAGATGATTTTCACCTGACAAGTCAGGGTCGCGGTTTCGACGTTTGCAGCCAAATTGAGCACCTCGATACGCAAAATGACTCCTACCGCGTAGGACGCGAAAAACGCGCCTGCTTCCGTCGTGTTTGCAATGACTTATGAGGGTATTTTTCTTACACTGGGACGGGATTGACCTGCTTCTCGCGAAATCTGCGCTGGTAGCCCGAATTCGCCTCGCGGCGCTGTGCGGCATTTTTGTACTTTCGCGGACGGCCCGCTCTTGCGATGCGACGCGCTTCGCGTCTGTCAGCTTCGGCCTTCCCGTCGCGGCATTCTCGTGAGCACCACTCGCCCGGCTCGTTCCTGCGTTTCCAGCGAGTGCTGTCGAGAATTTTCCCGCACGCGTCGCACGCTTCGTTCGCGGCGATGCCGTTTTCGTCGAGCAGCTTTTTTCGTTGTTCGTCGGTGAGTTTCATTGTTGGAGAAAGTGAAAACAAAAAGCGGGCGCGCTCGCGGAGAACGCGCCCGGGTCAGCGGCACTGCTGGAGGCGTGGTGAAGCGCCGGACGCCAGTGCCGGTGGGCGTGCGTCCAAGATCGAGATTTGCGACGCCGTGATTTCATCGGGAGGTAAGGCCCGTTGGCGGCCACGACGTCGCGAGTACGCCGCCAATTTTCTGCTTAGCCCGTTACCGTGGCGAGCGCTAGCGGAGAGGATGCGCCGTTCGACGGGTCAAGGTACGCACAGTCGGCCTGCGCCCTAAAAATGTAGCCAACTCGCCCGTATGTGATATCCATTGCGGACAGTGCCGAGTTCTGTATTCTCTGCAACGTTGGCGCGCCCATGCGGATATGGAGCGCGGACAAGTCGCCGAAAACGACTTTGCCAGATGCGACCGGAGAAACTGTCGGCGCGGGCATGCTAGGACTTATATAGACCCTCTTGCCCATCACGGTCTCTTTGTCATCGACCATGTTGACCAACGGGCGGTTGTTCGAATCGACCGCCGTGCGGAAAAGTTCATACGTCAGGTCATTCATAAGCCATCCGCATGTTGGCTGCGCGCGATAGGCTCGGTTCACCGCAAAATACATACGCGCGATGTCGAACAGGCCGATAGCGTCGGGGAAATAATTGGTCGTGTACGAACTGGTCAAACTGGAAAGCAGACCGGCGGTCACGTTCGTTCCGGTGACGCAATCGGAAGCCAATTTGCGAGCGATTCCGACTGATCCAGCGCGAACCATTTTATCGACACCGTTCTCAAACAATGCGCTGTCCTGCTCGAATTCCAGGCTCATTCCCAAAGTTGTGCGATAGCTCAGCGCCGACTTGAGCAACACATTTTTCGGCGTCGGAATCGTCAGAGAATCTTGCTGCTGTGCTTCGCCCGGAACGCTTGCGGCGATCTGGCTCAAGTCCCACGCCATGACGTTGACGGGGCCGAGGCCCGGCTTCGCCGATACGCGGAAATCGGTAACCGAAGCATCGAGAAGCGGGTCAATCTCGGCGACCGTTTCGTAAATCACATTCTCCCAAAGCTGCGGGACGGTGTAGCCGCCCGCCGCGCCTGAAGTCCAAGCAATCGACTGCGTGCCAGCGAGGAAGTCCCGGAATTCCGTTTCAATCCCTGAGTGCAGGTAACGCAGAAAGTGCCGTTTATATTTCTCTGGGTCCAACACTGGAGCAATTTCTTGGCGCAACGCGCTTGCGTATCGCGACCGCATTTCGTCGCTCGACATTCCAATCTGGCGAATGTTGGAGATGCGTTGGACCAAAACACTAGCTCGCGACCGCTCACTCGACGACCCGCGAGAAAGTCTCTCCGCTTCTTTTGACAAGTCACAAATTTCGAGAATAGCTCCGTCTGAAAGTTTCATTGGGTGGTGCCTTTTTTGCCGCACTTTGGCGGCCTGAATTTTCCGGCGAGATGGTGCGCGGCGTCGCCGGACACCGTGAAAATAACTAAAACGGTTTCGCGGCTTCGATTTGCGAATCGAGGTCGCCGACGCTTGAACGCTGCTCTGCGCGGAACGCGGTGAATGCGTTCCCCAGCCTCTGCGCGCGGCCTTCGAGGATGTCGTTGAGAATCCTTTTAGGGCAGTTCCAGAAAATCCCCAGGTCGTGTCCCGGCAATCCGACGGCACCGTGTTCAGACATAAGAAAACGAGCTTCTGTCTGCGTGAATTCCATTTCGGTTGTTTCCTTTTTTGGATTTGTGCTACCTAGATTTTGTTGTAATGCCAAGTCTCGCGCCCGAACATGCCCGCTGGCGCGACCTCGGGCATCTGTAGATTGCAACGCGGCTCGGTGACTTCCTGCGGCGGCTCGATTGGTTCCGGCCCGCGCGCTTTAACGCGGGCGTTCCAAAAGCGCTGCATCAAAATCTGGGTCGCTGCCCCGCCGATGCCTAACGACATAAAGCCGCCGCACACAACGTCTGCGCCCGCGTCCGATTCGCCGAGCGCGGTGATCGTGGACTCGATGTTCTCGCGAAGCGAATCCAGAATCTCCGTGGCTATCTTTGCTTCCTTTTTCATTTTTCGTTACTCCTTTCTGGTCTAAAAAAGCTGCTGTCCCACATGCGGGGCCGAATAATCGTCCCGACTACGTGCGCGCCGACTTCGATTAACACGAACGGCTGGCCTCTCATTCGAGCGCGAATCATTGCGTGGTCCAACTCATCGGCGATGCGCAAAACGTCGTCCGAATATTCTCCCGGTATTTTTTCCTTCACCGTCTTGCCCTCCGTCCCTGGTGAAAAACAAGCATCCGCAAATCGCCGAGCGCGACGCTGCGGTCTTCTTCGCGCTGCGAGAAAACTGCCGTCGCTTCGTTCTCTATCTGCTGGACTTCATCTGCCAGCGTCCGCGACCTTAGCCATTCGTCTCCGCGCGTGCGCAACTCGTTCAAACTTTTTCGGCGCGGGCGGTCGGAAAAGCCGCAATGCCAGAAGGCCGTGCGGTCGAGGCTCGCACCGGCGCGCGCAAGAATCGAAACGCTCTGACGGCAAGCGTCGCATTCGGCGCGAATCTCGGTATTGCCGTGACGCGAGTCGAATCGCGCGGTCCACTTCGCGAAATTAGGTTTGTTTTCCATGTGAGTCTTGAAATATCGCAACTGGAAACACGCACGCGATTGTGGTCACCGCAAACTGACGGACAGTCACAGAAACTCATAAGTGCATTCCCGTCTACAACTTACGCGGTGTCTGTTCGTCGCCAGCGGTGTGTCGCAAGTCGTGAAACTTGATTAAGTTCCTGCCGCTTTGATTGCGAGCAATGCGCGCGCCTGCGGGCGCTGCATGCAAACGGCCAGCGGTAGTAACTAAGCGCCCATGTCCGGTAGTGCGTTGCTTTCAATGACTTACCACCGCACGCGCCTCGCCGCATCTCTCTGTGTGTTGGTCAATGAACGCATCGAGATCGTCGGCACGAACGCGCAGCGCACGCCCTAGGCGCACTGAGCGCAAATCGCCGCGCCATATCGCTCTGCGCACGGTGAAGTCGCTACAAGCGAGTAGCTTGGCCGCCTGAGCGACCGTCACAAGGATTTGTCTACTATCGCTTTTTTGCATAGTCCGGCACGAATCCTGGAGGGCGAATGTCTTCAACCGTAACGTCGCTTGAATCGTCGAAGTCGCCTGCATCACCTTCGTCTCTCGCCGACGCACGCCATTTGTCAAATTGCGCGATGAAAATTCCGAACGGATGGCCTGTTGTAAAACTCGTGGTATCGCTCAGATACGCTTCCGCCGCAGCTTTCACGGTTGAATCGCTGTTTTGTTCGAGCAGTGGTCTTAACTGCGCCGTGTTCTTTGCCCACGAAATCGTCGGAGACTCTCGATATTTTCTCTCGTACTTTTTACCCCACCATTCCAGCCAAGCCTTTGAACGAACGTTCACAGGAGAAGCCGCGCTAGCGGCCACGCCCTTAGACTTCTTTTTAGGCTTAAGTACTAAGGCATTGGATACCTGTTGACCGTGTACGGTATCTGTCGCGCGACCGTGCACGGTATCAGTCGTCTCAGCGTGTTCGGTGTCAGCGTGTACGCTGCGACCGTGTACGCTAAATAGGTATACGGTCATGCACAGCCCCGGATGCAACTTTGCCCACTCCTTATGCTCGACAACCTCGAAGCGCGGAGTGCTGAAATTCCCCGCCTTACCAGTACGCCGCTGATCTTCTTTCCACGTTGAAGAAATTGCGTTCAGCCATCCGCTATCGACAAGTCGAATTCGAGCGAAGCCGACTGTTCGTTCGGAATATCCGGTCATTGCGGAAAGTCTGCGCTTTGATGCCGAGAGAACGCGCTTTCCATCCGAGTGCGCCGTCAACGCCATCGCGGCGTCATAGGTCGCAAAATCCGCACCGCGAAGGTGCGCGCGGGCCGTGCACTTGAATGTGGGTTTTGTCTGTTCCATTTCGTTTTGCGATTCTTTAAAGTTTTTGAGACTGAGCCGCCGCCGGGTCGGAGCGGATTTCGCGCGTCGCGCGTATCGCGGAATCAAAATCGGACAGCGCATCCGACAAGCGGAACAGAAAACCGCTGGCTTCTCGCGATGCCGCCGGGTCAGCGCTCACGCGCAGACCACACAAGCCGTCGCGGTCAAAAAACAGAGCAAATTCTGGTTGTGACATATTTGTGCTCCTGATTGCGGTTAAAAACACCCTTCATATATGGGTCTGGAATCGGACAAACGCGGGGAACGTGATGATTATATTAAGGTTAGGCCTGTTTTGTTGTTGGCGTAGTTTTCGTTTGAAACGGGAATCCCTTGGGGAACCGCCTGGGATCGCGGGTGAGTTCTAGCGCTTTTAGACAAGCCCGGTCAAAATCACCATCTTTACCGTCGAGATGCACTTGAATCCAGAAATGGAAATCGTCATCGCGCACCTCTTTGACGAAAACACCGTTAAGATTTGGGTCGAATCTTGGAAGAGATATCCGTACTTTTTCGCGCTCCGTGAGCGTTCCGAAATTCACATCCACGGCAACGCCACTACGAATAACCACGCGCGCGGCTTTCATGTTGAAACGTCGAGGCAGTTTCATCGTTCGGGCGGTGCTTGCAGGCGACTCGCGCAATTTCTTCACTTTAGTTAAAAATCTCTCTGCGCGCTTTTGCAGAGAATCATAATTCTCGCCGGTTTCTTTGGCTGCATCCGCGATTGACCATCCATCACGGAAAATCCACCAAAGTGCTTTATGTCGGACCAGGCTACGTTCATCAAACGCGGTCGTTTTTGATGCAAAAAAAGCTTGCAAGAATTCCTCTGTCGATATTTTCGGAGGTTCCTTTGTCTCAAAAATAGCGTCAGTGCCTTCGGCTTTATAGTCCCATGCGGGGTCTTCTAATTCTTTTCGCCGCGACCAGAAGCCTCGATGCTCCCGAACGCTTGGCCGTGCGTGACCGCAGTCGAAGCATACTAAGCGGTTGTCTTCGGCGATATATTTTGTCGCGCTGGCTCCGCACATCACGCATCCGGAATCGTCCGGGGTGAATGGATGCGAGTCGCAATCCGCAAACGACCGCGAAAACTCGGCAAGGATTTCGTTCCATTTTTCAAAACACTCACGATGGCTCGCACACGCTGCTTCAAAGTGGTCAAGGTCAAAACTTTCCGAATCTACTTTTGGAATTTCCGCAAGCTCTTCTGATGATTCCTCGCTCGCGTACCTCCTATATTTCTTCGTTAGAGACCGCACGCGGCGAGATTCGGTTTTCTCGGATACGTGAGGTTGAGACTTACTACCGATTGGCGAGCGATACCATGCTATTTCCATTTCCGTGAGCAACGGCTTGCGTGAATGATGATTACAAAGCTTTGCGCGCCTCGCCCAATACTCAGCCGTCTCGCTTCCGCGCGCAGCGGCTGGCGGCAGAACTTTCACGGCATACTGCCTGCCGTCAATGATTCTAATGACTGAAGAAGTTTCGGGAGCGTTGACCGGTGCGAACGGGACGCTCCCGGATGCGGCAGGGTCCGGCGACGGAACACACGCCACCGCATTTTGGCCAAAATCGGAAGGTCGTTTCTCGAAATTTTCTTGCATCGTCGCCTCGCACAAGCACGCGCGGATTCGCAGTCCGCACGGAAGTTTATCCGGCAATATAGTCATATCACAAATCTCGATTTTTAGTCACCCGACACGGAAGTTGGGTAGTGGGTCAGTTTGATTTTTGGCCAACCTTGACCGCTTTTCGGGATGAGCTATCTTGAACTTGCAAAAAGGCCATCCAAGCCGCACCGTCAAAAGCACGGCGATGTCTCGGTGGCCCTTAGCGTCGGACCCGACGAGTTGTTTAGATATTCCAGATTGACTCAAAGTGAGGCCCGCATATGAGCACACGTGACTGGATTTGGCTCGGTGTACTGGTGCTGCTTCTCATTTGGAATTATCGCCTTTCGCGAAAGCTAGAGGTATGCAGGAAACGTCTCTACCAGCATTTTCTAACTTGGGAACTAGCAGCATTTGGAGTGACGAATTGGGAAGAAAAAAACCAACTGGACAAGACATACGGTGTGGACTGCTACGAGGACTCCTATCGAAAAATTATCAAAGACGCTGAAAATCGTTTGATACGCTCGGAACTCGACCGCATGAAAGCGAGAATAGAATCGGAATGGCGTCGCTGGTGATGACTTCTTGTCGGTAATCTCAAACTGACCCACTACCGGAAGTTTTTCTCCTCAAGGAATGCGGTGATGCAGAGTTCGGAGCCGTGATGGTGTTGCGCTTCTGTTGTTCTGCTTGAGTTAATCTCGGGTTGTCCACGGCGAACAACCCGACACGACGCGGGATTCGCCTTCAGCCACTTCCGCGTCGAGATAGTTACAGAAGCGCTGTCCCGATGCTGGCACGTCACTCCAAACGGTAAAGGCATATTTCAAACGTGCGCGGGCCGGTAAAAATCAGACCGAAGCGTGATAGAGTCACGTCGAAAGGGGTCACACGATGAGTTCTTCCAACCCTAAAGTTGACGCCGCTCTTGAAGTGCTCCGAAAAGCGGGGCACAACGTGGGAAGCGCCAGTGTGAAAGACAATGAAATTCATGTCGAAGTTGACGGCGTGCCGCGAACCTTTGACCAAATTGTGGAATGGGCTGAAGACGAAAAGAACCGCAAACCCGGAAAACTGACTGGGCAATACGTCCGCTTGCTGATGGCACCACGCACACGAATGGGGACACTTGGCAACTGTGAGACTTATGACGGAAAGTTGCGTTACATTCTTGATTTCGACAAGCGGTTCAGAGTTCTTCCGATAGACGAGAAGATGTGGGTACATGAAGGCGAAATCGAAATCTGTGAACGTCCCAGTGATGCAGAGGTTGAGAGGATCAACCAGTTAGGAGAATACAGCGCTTAGGTTCTCCGGTCTGTCCATCTCAGTGTCTACCAGCCCCAACTAAAAATAACACCCTCGCGACTTTGCTTTGGGCAAAGTTTGGGCAAAGTCATCCAAGAAAAAATGGAAGCGACGTGCTAAAGTCCTATGAATCACCGTGCGGAAGTGGCGGAATTGGCAGACGCGCAGGACTTAGGATCCTGTGGCCGAAAGGTCGTGGGGGTTCAACTCCCTCCTTCCGCACTAAAATTCCGAGGTGATTTCCCGCAAGCGGTGAAAGCTCACGAGTGGCGCGGAAAAATAATGCTGTTCGCTCGGGAAAACCAACGGACGGTACGGCGATGAAACGCTGCTTCTATTGCGTGAGCGCGGAAGCGGGTAACAGGCAAGCCAGGGGAAACTTCTGAGCGCGGATGGCGCGATGGCGTGCCTCGAAATGCTTCTGCGCGCGACGGCCCCACGCACGAACAAAATAATAATTCAGCGCTCCGCAAGCGCCGGCGCTCAATAGCGGGATAAGCGTCGCGGTCCATTTTTCGGCGATTTCCGCGCTCATCTTCACAGCGACAAGGTCCATGATGCGCGGCGCCACGCGCTCGATGGCCTGTTTTTCGAGGAATTCCTTGCCAAGGTCCAGACCGGCCGCGCTTGCCGCCGCCATCCACAACTCGACCGCTTCCTCGTCGGTCGCGTACTCGAAGCCGTAGAGCAAGCTAAGCTTCTGCAGCAAACGAATGGTAATGGCCGAGAGGATTCCCATGTCCGGCAGCGCGGTCAACAAGCCGCCCAATCCAAGCCCCATTCCTTCCAGAGCCGCGGCCTTGACCGATGAGCGGATAATGCTGTCGGCGTGCGGCTTCAGAATTTCGGGTCCGAGGGAAAACACGTCTTCCCATTTCTGAATCGGAAGCCGATGCGCGCGCTGCATGTGCAGGAGATAGGCGTTGGGGTCCACGCGAACGCGGCGATACGCGTGGCGGGCGCTCGCTTCGATGGAGGAGCGCAAGAATCCGGATTGTCGAGCGCGAGTGGTTTTCATGACTGTTATCCTGGCTTGTCCTGGCCATTAGTTCTTAGATGCTGCGCTGCTTCGAAAGGGCACGCACTAAACTTTACACCCACTTGGGTGATATAAACGCCAAGAACACGCATGAGACCGAAAAATATCACCGGGCGCGATCTCTTGCACTTCGGCCACGCCGGCGCCGGCGCGACGACCGATACCGGAGCGCATCGCAGGAAAGAAGTTCACAAATGACGGCAGCGAAACCCATCCCTCGCGTGGCATTTCAGGGCGAACGTGGAGCGTTCAGCGAAGAAGCCGCCGTGAAGCTGCTTGGTGAAAATATCGAAGCCGTGCCGCGCCCTTCTTTTGAAGCGCTCTTCGCGGCGATCCCGGAGGGCGCCGCCGACTACGCGCTCGCGCCCATCGAAAACACTCTGGCTGGCTCGGTGCACCAATCCTACGATCTGCTTCTCGAAAGCCAGCTTCAGATCGTTGGCGAAGTCATTCATCCTATTGCACACTATTTGATAGGCCCGCCGGGCGCGACGTTCAACCGGCTCGCCAGCGTGCAATCGCATCCCGTCGCGCTGGCGCAATGCGAAAAGTTCTTCCGCGCGCATCCGAAAATCCAGCGTGTGGCGTCGCTCGACACGGCGGGAAGCGTCCGCGAAGCCGTCGAATCCGGCGATCCATCGCGCGCCGCCATCGCCGGAAAACGCGCCGCGGGAATTTACGGCGGCAAAATCCTGCTCGAACACATCGAAGACCATCGCGAAAATTACACGCGGTTTTTGCTGCTCGCGGCGTCGCCTGAAGCGAGCGAACGCGCCAACAAACTCTCCCTCGTCATCCAACTGGCTCATCAGCCGGGGGCGCTGCATCGCGTCCTCGGCGTTTTCGCGCGCCGGGAAATCAATCTGCTCAAGATCGAAAGCCGCCCGATTCCCGGCAGCCCGTGGCACTATCGTTTCTATCTGGATTTGCAAGCCGCGCTGCACAACGCTGAGACGGCCGCCGCTCTTGAGGAATTGCGCGACTGCACCGAAGAAGTTCGCGTCCTCGGCTGCTACCCGGCCCACGAAGTCTCAACAAAAAATTCCAAATGAAGGCGATCCCACTTCGATCCCAGTTTCCGTTGCGGCGATTTCGTTTCAGGCCAAAATGTCAGTGATCACTTCTTTCCGCGAGGATCTTCGCCAGGATTCACATAATTTGTGACGAAGGGGCCAAGGCCGGTGATCTCGAGCACGGTTTCGCCGGTGCACCAGCCGTAGTGCGGAGCCGAGGGGCTGAGCCACGCAAAATCGCCCGCAGAAAGCGCGACGGTTTTGCTCTTGTCGAATTTCGCGCCGACGCCGAGATGATAGATCCCAGAAAGCATGGTGAAGCGGTCGGCGGCAGGATGCCAAACGGGAGGAACGCGGTAGCCATTGGGCATTTTGAGGCGGAGGATCACCAGGCCGGGTTTCGATGGATCACCTTCGAGCACAACCGATTCGGCTCCGGACGGCAAAGACTTCTCCGGCTGCCAGGCGAGCGACCCGACGCGGAGAATGCGCGTGCGCGAATGCGTTGCATAATGCGCGGCGGGCTTTTGCGCGTCGATTCGCGGCTGACGCGCGTCGACGGCGAGATCGGACGAGGCCGATGGCAGAAGGGCGACTGCAAAAGCTAATCCAAAAATCATCACGAGCCGCAGGTTCATGGCTTATTCTCCTTTGAGAATCGACCCGAATTGTACGTCCGTTACTCAAAAATCAGCCGTTCGATTTTCGCGCGGGGCCAAATCACTCTGCTCAAGATCGGGAACCCCCATTTCCGGCAGATTTTGACCTTATTTTCCGCGCTGATTTGGAATCTGTACGTTCGTACAGGTTACTGACCCGAGGGTGAATCGCTCCGAGTCTGTTGAAAAAAATCCTTCGCGCAGAAATACTATCGTTGGCATGAATAGCGACAATCGTCCTCGCAAACCGTGGCTGGATCCGGCTAAGCGTCCTGGCGACCGGACCGACCGCGCCGGCCCGAGTGGCAGCGTCATCCCGCTGGATATCGGCAATGTAGCGTTTTAGATCTCGAAGCGAAATTCAAAACGAGAGGAAATTCAGATGCGGAAACCTTTGTTTGCGATGGGTGCGCTGCTCTTGACCGTGGCTCTTTCCAGTTGCGCGGGCTTGGTGAACCCGGGGTACGCGCGTCGCGCTCCGGCTCCAGCCCCTTGTGGTCCCACTGTCGCTCCAATCCGCTATAACAACATGTTTGTGGTTGTCGATTATAACTACGCGTACACTGCCAACGATTCTCAGGCTGGGCGTACGTGGCACAAGGGCGACATCATCGACCGTCTGAACTACCTCGGAAAGGCGGACGGCAACACGTTTGCGGAACCCAACGGGCAGCCCGTCAATTTCTATCTCAACTACACACTCAGCAACGACGGGCAGGACCATTTCTCCGGTTCAGTCAATCTTTCTGGCTGGGGACAAGGCAACATCACCACGATTTCTCTTGGCTATCCGTATCCTTATGCCAGTTCGTCCCAGTTGACCAGCGACTTGACCGATAAAGCATACGAATTCATTCATCTCGGCTGGCACGACACGCGTCCCGCGTGCATGAACCGATAGACCAGGCCGCGGCTCCGTGTACGGTGCGCGTGAATTGGCGTGACGACGTAATTCAGTAAGCCAGGCGTGCAGGAAAGCCCCTCATAATGATGGGGCGCAAATCCGGGCAGCCAGCGCGGCGCTGGCAGAACGCGAAGCCGCCAGGATGGGATTCCGTGGGCAAAATGGCGTGCTTGGGTTACCATTCGCCTATATATGCGACTCGGTAAGACTGTCTGGCGGCAGACGCTTTTTTGCGCGCTGATTCTTGCTGGGGAATGGGCGGGGCTGCCCATTCGCGCGCAGCAGCATCCAGCCGCTGTTTCGCCTGCGCCAGCGCAGCCGCTGAGCCGCGCCGAATTTGCAGGGCTGCTTGCGTCGGGAGCGAGCCGACACTACCTCGCGTTTCTAGTCGCCCGGCGCGGCATCGCCTTCAGGCCCGGACGAAAGCTTTCGTCGCTGCTTCAAAAGGAAGGCGCCGCGAATGTAGCGGTCGCCCTGAGCGCCGCGCGCCCGCTGAAAGCGGCGAAAGAGAAGAGGATCGAACGCACGCTTGCCGAGCGTCTCGAGCGCTGCGCAGCGCTGACCCAGCAGGAATCCTACGACAAAGCTGCCCAAGAGTGCACCACGGCGGAGAAGGCCGCCCCGGAAAGTCCCTGGCCGCTACTGGGCCTGAGCAACGTCGCCCTTCAGGCGAAAAAATATCCGGATACGCTTCCACCGGCGCGACAGGCCGTGCGGCTGGCGCCAATGCTGGCTGCCGCGCACCTTCAACTGGCCGCCGCGTTCGCGTCGAATCGACAGGTTCCGGCCGCCGAAGACGAGCTGGAAGAAGCGGTGAGGATCGACCCGCAAAACCTCGACGCACTTGAGCTTCTCGCCTATCTGTACCATTCTCGTCAGAATTACGCGGCTGAAATCCCGCTGCTGGCTCAAGCAAAGGCTCTCGTGCCGGGGAACCTGGAAATTGGCAGCCATCTCGCGGCAGCGTTCGAATCGAATGGAGACACGGACGCGGCCATCACCGAATACCGCGATCTCCAGCGGCTCGACCCGAAGAATGGCCAATGGATTCTGGAAGAAGCGGGGGAATTGCAAAACAGTGGCCGGGCGACAGAAGCTGTGGCGGCTTACCGCCGCGCACTGGCGCTCGAACCAGGCAACGCCGCGGCCCATTACTTACTCGGCCACGCACTCGTACTTTTCAAACAATACAGCGCCGCCATTGCCGAGCTCCGCGAAGCAGTCCGGCTCGCGCCAAACGACTACGCCAACCACGGCGAACTCGGCATCGCGCTAGGGGATGGTGGCCAGCTCGCCGCCGCCATTTCGGAATTTCACAAGTCCTTGCAGTTGAACCCGAAGAATTGTGCGGCGATATTCAATCTCGGGTGGGACTACGGTCTGGAAAAACAGGAGCAGAAGGAAATCGCAGCCTACGGACGAGCGGTTCAATGCGAGCCGGACGATGCCGCAGCACTCGAAACGTATGGTAATGCATTAGTGAACGCCGGACAATATCAGAAGGCCGAAGCCCCTCTGCAAAAATTCTTGCAGCTTGAACCAGCAAACCCGAATCCGCCCATTAGTCTCGGTGTTCTGCTCGACCGTGAAGGGAAATGGGACGAGGCCGTTACGGAATTTCGCGCTGCCCTGAAGCTGGACGCGAAATCTGCCCTGGCGCGCAAGGATCTGGTTTCCGTCCTGGACGAAAGGCGAGACTACACGCAGTCCGCCGCCGTATATCGGGAAGCCATTAAGCTCGACTCCTCTGACCCACAGGCCTGGATGGGACTGGCGTCGGAACTGGCAAAGGCGGGCAAATTCTCGAAGGCGATGATCGCCGCGCGCGAGGCCGCGCGACTGGACCCCCAAGATCCGCGTGCGCTTGAGGAACTTGCCTTTGTGCTCGTCAGAAAAGGCGACCTCGACGGCGGGCTCGCCGAATATCACAAGGCCGAAAAACTCGGCCCGCAGAATGCCAACACATGGTTTTCGAATGGCGTCGTTTTGCAGGCCAAAGGTGACTCGATCGGCGCCGCCGCGATGTACGAAAGAGCGATTCAGATCAATCCGCACCAGTTGAGCGCAATCATCAATCTCGGAATCATCCGGCGGAATCAAGGCAATCTATCTGCCGCCATTGCCGAGTTTGAGAGAGCCCTCGCAATCCAGCCGCACCAGTTCGTCGCGCTCTATAACCTCGGAATCACCCTCGGGGCGGAGGGACACTTGGACGAGGCAATTGCCGCTGAGCAACAAGCTGTGCAGTTCGACCGGAACGCTCCGGCCGGTTATATTGACCTCGGCTATCTCCTAGCCCAAAAAAAAGATTACCTTGGGGCAATCGCCGAATACCGCAAGGCGCTGGCGCTCGATCCAGGAGATGTTTCAGCAGAATACGGACTGGCGATGTATCTTGACGACTCCGGTCAGCACGATGCCGCAACAGCGGTTTATCAGCGGATGGTAGCCCAACGCCCCGGGAGCTCCATGCCCTGGATGGACTGGAGCGACGCGCTCGCAGCGCGGCACGACGACCCAGCCGCTCTCCTGGTTCTTAAAAGGGCTTTCGCGCGCTTTCCGAAGGATCCCCTCGTTATCAATAATCTCGCATGGTTCTACGCCACAGCCGACAACCCGCGCTTCCGCAATGCCCGGGAGGCCCTGCGCCTGGCAGAGCAGGCAAATGACCTCACCAGCTGGGGCGTGGCCGCCTACATTGATACATACGCGGCTGCCCTCGATGTCAATGGCCGACACGCCGAAGCGGCTTTGGTCGAACGTGAGGCACTGTCGCTCGATCCAAAAAACGCCGCATTGCTGAAAAGCCTCGCGAACTACGAGGCCAAGCTCAGAAAACATGCTCGTCTGCGGGGATCCCAAATAGCAGCGCCACACGTAGCCTCGCCTGCTCCTTCTGCGATACCCAAAACCGGCTCGAAGCGCATGCCCGCGCCTCACGGCACGGTACGGCATTTATAGAATCACTTGCGCGGTTACGTGCGTTCCGCTCGGTTCCGGCGTGCACATTCGTTGCGCCTACAGCTATCTCGGAAGATAGGTCCCACCTCCTCGCGGGATAGCCTTTAAAATAGCGTTCGTGGTGCAAGCTGTTGCCGTTTACGAACCATGTCCTATTTTCGCACTCAGAAAAAGCTTGCGTTGTTA
>Ga0307373_10001714_pt1 | contig 40786 bp, 44 predicted proteins | sample OX2MG_FD_202534 | JGI IMG/M metagenome (GOLD analysis project Ga0307373, IMG submission 202534) | Soil microbial communities from Risofladan, Vaasa, Finland - OX-2 | ecosystem: Environmental > Terrestrial > Soil > Coastal area > Acid sulfate soil | place: Finland: Risofladan, Vaasa | collected...
GCTTATTCCGCAATCATGGATGGAAATGCTGTCAATCACCGCTTAACCTCTCTATTTACTTTTATAGTTGATGGCATCAACTGGTGCAGTACCGTCAGGACATCATCCCAGTTTGAGCAAAGGGGGTGCCCTATAGTTGTCTCCCACGAGTGACTCAATGTGCCATCCCAGCATAGACCGATCGGGAAAATCTTCGCGTTGAGGGCTGCCTGTAAATCACGGGGACTATCCCCAATGTAGCAACATTGGTCTACGCGGCTGTGGAGTTTTTGCATCGCTGTAAGCACTGGTTCAGGGTCTGGCTTATGCTTGTTTGTATCGTGGAAAGCTACCACTACGGGAACGTCCAGGTGATGATAGGCAACAAGCTTCTCAGCGTAAGGGCGAGGAGTGTTCGTAACAATGCCCAGACGGGCAACATCTCGTATTTGACATAAAAATTCGCGTGTTCCTGGTGGGAGGTGAGTACGATGGAACTGCTGGTATATCTGAGACCAGGCACGTTGTGTGCGCAAGCTATCAAGTGCCGAGGTCAGAACAAGCGTTTGATCAAGATCAAGCAGAACGGTCCAAGTTATTGATGGCATACTATCTCTCTACTTTCTTATTTGCACGGTTACAGGCTTTCAAAAAAGGCACCTGCTGGGTTCGTCCATTGCATCCTTTTCTCCTTTAAAGAGGGAAATGTTGTCAGGTGAAGGATTTTTTTTATTCCTTTTCATAGAATGAATTCACAATAATACGAAAACTGGTGCGGTGAAGCGGCTTTACAAAGCGAAAATGAGCAATACCAATCATGATGAGAAGAGGAAAAGATAGAGGGAAGATTGGAAGACGTAATGCGAGAAGACGAGAGAAAAAGAATGAAGCTGTTTCATAAAAATATACTGCTCTCCTCAAAGAAGGTTTTTCAGAGTGAGTATATCATTTGTACAGGCCCCATATTTGTTTAGATTTAGTAGTTATTTGGTTAAATATTCAAGACTTGGTTACAAAATCATAACTCATACTGCTCTGTTGAGCGATAAAACGGCCCTTCACCAATTTAAGTGAGCCTAATTAGTTGAGGCATGGTCATAAATGATCAAGCCGCCTTGAGAAAGGCTTTGAGTCCGACACAGAGATCGAGGTCGTGTTCAAAGCGATACACTAAAGCCAGTTGATAGACAAAGATGGTGCCTAACGCAAAGCGTTGGGTGGCAAGCAAGCCTTTGGTGGGAACTTGTCCGTGTCCATCAAAGATGCCCTTGAAATGCTCATTAAAATTTTCAATCGAGAGAGAACGCAACTTATGGAAGATGCGTCGGACCTCAACCCCATCATCGGTATGCGGATATGTTCCATAGTGGGTCGCCACTAACAGACGGTCATGGCACGTGCAGTCTTCACGCAAGTCAGGCGTGTTGTAATGACGATCCCCCAGGACAAAGCGCACATCGGCAGGAACTTCTGCGAGCAGATGAGGCGCAGGTTCACTGTCAGCAACGTTGGCTGGTGTGAGGATCGCCGCGAGCGGGAACCAGACTCCTGCGACCACGGAGACGACATGCAGTTTCCAGCCGTAAACGAGAGCATGCCAGCCCGATTTGGTCCAGTGGGCTTCGGTATCAATAGACGTATGGGGAAGTTCTCCTTTCTCCCGATGTTTTTGATGCCAGACACCACCACGGGCACGCAGGATGGTGCTATCAATGGCAACTGCACGTCCCGACTCGCTCCAGGGTTGGATCAGGCTCACCAGATGACGACCCAGACAGCCAATCTGAGCGGGTGATGTGGCGGGGATGCGTTTCAAGCGACGTTCCCAGGTGCGACGGGTAGGAAAGCGACCTTGCACACTGAGGAGGATGCGTAAGGTCTGCATTTCTGCTGTCGGTTGTTCAAGCACCGTGAGCAGTTCATGCACGGTGTGCAAATGGCGCACAATCATCATGACTAACGCTTTCAAGAACAGCTGATCGGGATAGAACGTGGGGCGTCCACGTCCCCGCTTCACCGGCAGTGCTGGTGAGGGCAAACGATCAACCAGGGTGACCAACGTGACAAGTAACGAGTCTTGGGCTACCATAACCCACGGGATGCGCAACGAGATTACATAGCTGAGCAATAAATGAGAGAAACTGGATAAAATCGAAGAAATGTGTCTCCTTGTAAGGAAAGCAGTTCATGTAACAGTTTCCTAACAAGGAGGACACACAACTAGTATGACGCATCCTTCGGTAACAATCCAAGTGAACCTGGAATCGATGCCCTCAACCCCATCCTGGATGGGAGAAGTGGCAGCTTTTGCGCAAGTCCTGACCCATGGCGGCCTGCTCAAAGCGATCCAGAACCACGTCCAATTTGCCCGCGCACGTTTCGGCACGTATGACACGATTGATTTCGTGGTCGTGCTTTTCGGCTACGCTCTCAGCGGTGAACGTAGCCTCAGCGCCTTTTATGAACGTCTTTCTCCCTTTGCAGACGTCTTCATGGCACTCTTTGGTCGCCATCGGTTGCCTGATCGTTCGACCCTCTCGCGTTTTCTCTCCGCCCTTGATCAGGCAACGGTGGAGGCATTGCGGACACAGTTTCAAGAGGATCTGGTGGCGCGACCCTCTTTCGCCTCTGTCGGTGGCTTGTGGGATCGATGCGCTCAGCCGTATGTCGTCGTGGATGTAGACGGCACGAGACAAGCAGCTCGCCAACGGGCGCTTCCCCAACTCCCCTCGCTTCCCGCACCCCATCGACGTTTCGCCCAGGTTGCGGCTCCGGGTTACAAAGGACGCGAAGCGTGGGGAAGTCGTGCGCACCCGGACCACGCTTCTGCAAGCGCATACCCATCAATTCATGGGCACGTTTGGGGGCTCTGGCAATGGTGACTACCGAGGAGAACTCAAACGCGCGCTCCAGGTGATCACCAGCTATGCGGCGGCGCACAAGCTTCTCCGCTCCCAGATCGTGGTGCGTCTGGATGGTTTGTACGGCGATGCCGCCGTGCTGAGGGAGGTTCTGGACCTTGCTTTGGGTCTCATCGGACGCAGTCGTGACTATGCTCTCCTGGACCTGGCAGTCGTCCAAGCAGTGCTTGCGTGCCCTCCTGCCCAGGTGTGTACCCATCCGGAAAGTGGAGCTTTGCGCTGCCTGTACGATTGCCCAGAAGTGCCTCTGGTAGCAGGTGCACCACGCGCTCGGTTGATTGTTGCCAGTCATCCGGCCACATCCACAAGCGTCTCCATTGGCAAAAAGCGTGATGGCATGGTGTACGAATTGTTCGTCACCAGGCTTGCTGGCCCCGCATTTTCCGCCAAAGATGTGCTGGATATGTATCTGCATCGTGGCTCCTTCGAAACCGTTCTGGCAGATGAAGACATTGAGCAAGATCCCGACCGCTGGTGTTCCCATACGCCTTGCGGACAGGAGTTTTGGCAGATCATCGGTCAATGGGTCTGGAATCTCCGCCTGGAACTCGGACAACAGCTGTCTCCCACCCAGATGCGTACCACTGAATTTGCTCCGGCTTTTGAGGCTTCGCCAACGCCAGCCATCGAGCCAACGCCAGCCACCGAGCCAACGCCAGCCACTGCGGTCTATGGCCCCCCTCAATGGGCACAGAGGTCGTTTACGGGGGGCTTTCCAGGCTCTGCTTTCACGCTTCAACCGGATGGAAGTCTGCTTTGTCCCGCCAATCATCCGCTCTATCCGCAAGAACGTAGGCCGGAGCGCCATGGCTCGTATCGTCTGTTGTACGCGGCCCGTATCGGCGATTGCCGCCGATGCGCGTTGCGGACGCAATGTCAAGAAAGCCCTTCTACCAGCAAACCACGACGCGTCAGTGCTGTGATCTTCCCTCTTTCTTCGCACGAGGCCATTGCCTCTGCACCTCCCATTGCTACATCTTCGCCTCTTCCCAAACCAATAGAAGTCCTTCCGCATGCTCCTGTCCTTTGGGAGGATTGGCCACGTTGTCAGATCCGTCGCCATTGGCTCAACGTGATACGCAGCGAAACAGTCGTCGTGATGAAGGCCTCTCCAACGGAAGAACCAACGCGGGTGACCAGCGAGCCCGTCATGACCCGGACACAACGGGCTCATTGGCGTCTCTCATGGAATGAACGGCTTACTCGCAATGCTCGCCCCCCGACCTCCCCGGCTCTGACCATCACTATCCATGGCCTTCCTGCCACGTTTGCCCACTCCTTTGGCTTTGGCCTTCTTCCTGCTGCTTAGGCGCTGATCTACGCTGCTGTTTTTCCCTCTCACCGGTGATGTTCTCCCTGGCAACCTCTTTATATTGACACGTATCTATCTATCCCCGTTTCTCTCCCTTTCTTTGGTCTCAAAAAGCGGTTTTTATTGCTCACTTGCTGTTATCTCGTTGCGCATCCCGTGGGCACCATTATTCCAAAACCAGTTCGCAAATGTATGCTGCTCTTGGGCAACGTCTTCCTCAAGCTTCTCCTTGTTCAATGCCGTCACAGTAGCATCCTCAGTCGGCGTCGCCTGAACCGTCACCGTTCCTGCGGTAGACATGCTCCCATGCGCATCAGCCGCTGACACCGTCACCAGTGCCATGAGTGCTAGGAACAGCACACCACCAACGACAATACCTGCTTTCCACAGATCACGTTTTTGCCAACGCATAGTTGTTGCCTCCGCAGAATAATGGTTGAACACGCCAAAAACCCGTCAAAGAAAGTCACACGCTGGTGGTGCGCTACGGCTCCACAAAGTTTGAGTACTATGTTCAGGAAACGAAGTCTTTATGGAAGACTGCAATATCGCGCTCGTCGACATTGATAATATCTCCGTCTCTTAGAGGGACAGCCCTATTGAAAGTTGCCCCTATATCATCATATGCACCTCTCTGTAGCCGGATAGAAGGAGAGCCTTTTCTTGCTCTTATATATACTTGTCCGCCTTTCTTGAATATAAGATCGAACTTCCCTCCCTTAAGGTCAAAGCCTGTTCTCCACGCTAATTCGATTAACTCTTGGGAGGAAATGGTTGACCTACTGAGAAGTCTGCGTCTCAGAGATCGCTTTGCGCCTAGAACAATTGAGGAAGAAAAAACTTCCTCTTCCTCCCATCTTCTCTCCACCCTCCTCGTCGTTACCTCTGGTGTACTGGTTAGTACACCGAAAGGACTAGGCTTACGCCACCAATTGAGTATGCCCAGAGAAATGACTAAAAGCACGAAAAAGGAGACCCACCTTCCCAAAGGAGAACCGATAAATGCTACTACGGAGCTTACAGCGGCTTTAATGGGTTCTATAGCAATCGGGTTGGGTTGCGGATGAGTGGCATGATAAGAGTCAAATATAAGAGTTTGCTTCTCGTAAATCATAGGCATATTACTTTGACAGGAAAGAACTAAGGAAAACAGGTAAGGTAGTTCAGGAGAAGGAACCAAGGAAAAATTAGCAGTTAATGTCAAAACTTGTCCAGCGTCTAGCTGGGATACCCTGAATATTTGTCCTCCTCCATCATAAAGCGTGTCTTGCTCACCCCTAAGCCTAAGCACATTTACAGCCAAGTTACAGATATTAGGCTCTCTATTGCTGAGTTGAAATGTAAATAGTAAATCACTATGAGAGTTTTCAAACACAACACTCTTTAAAACAACATCCAGTCTGGAAACACAGTTGACGCTACAAGGAATTGATAACGGTGTCTTTGGGGTAATGGTTGGGGAAGTAAGGTAGATAATCGTGTTAACAGTCACAATCTGTTTCGTAACAGCCGGCACTGGAATTGTATCCGTCGAAGATGGAGTTATATGTGGCAATGGAGTCTTACCAGGATACGCAGCAGTATTCGAAACTGAGGACACGCGCAAAGTATAAAGGAGGCTCGTTGAGACAGCTAAAATAAGGAAGATTAGAAAGACGATTATGTAAAGCATCCACTTTGCAGACAGCTTCAGCAGCAACCAGTTAATAGTTAGTCTAGTTCCCTGTCCACTACTTTTTCTCCTCACCAAACCAATAATCGTCATTACTGCAACGGCAATCAGACAGAGAGAGGACAAAGCTATAAGAATAGCAGCCACTACTATATTTAGCAGTGGCATACCTGTTACAACCATCCAAGTGACGCAGCTCGTAGCAGCTAAGGTGAGAACAGTAAACAGTAATAGTGGCCACGAACTTTTGATTCTTGTTGAGACTACTTGTTCAAGACTAGCAAAGTTTGAAGGAGGTAAAGGGAAGAGCCATGGTCCCAACACGAGAATAGCCAATATGACCGCTCCTATTACAGTATAAATAACTTCCTTAGTAGTCACTTGAAGATAGGTAGTGACCGCTGTTGTTGCAACGCCCAGTATAAGGCCTATTATGCGGGCCAAATCTGTTTTAGGACTGCCTTGCGGTCCAGGGGATGCTTGTCCCATACAGCTAAACCCTTCATGAGAACCCTATGCACTCAATAGTAACTTTGGCACATAAAACGAACGGTTGTGGGTGTATGTCCTTCTCTCGTTCAGACTCGCCCAAGAACCACGGCCTCTCGTCCCACTTCGACTACCTCTTCTCTTAAAGCAGGATGAATAATCGGATTCCATAGTACCACAATAGATCAATCAACTGCCCGTGAAGACTGTTCCCCTATATGTTTCGATCTCACGTCTCACCTCCCAAAAAACCGTTGAGTGAAAGTGGCAATAAAACTGACCTCGATCAGTAGTCCCACGATGGCCTCAAGCGCCGCTAACATCACTAAGGTGACTCACTGAAATAACCTGACCACATTTTGCTGCGATCTGACCGCGCCATGTGGCATGCGAGTGTCCTACCGGCCACTTTATTAGCGTGAGTTTCCTAAGGGATTGTGCAGATTCGTTTCTTGGCTCAGTGCAGGAAAGAACCCACGTCCATGAAATGACATGATGCTGAACACAAACGCATCCGGGGGAAGATCATTTTATCCAGAAACCATTTCTCACAGTCTGCTTCTTTCAAGGCATCAATTTGCAATGCCTCATGCTGTTCCTGTTTTGAGACACGAACATAGCCAATTTTCATCTCATCCCCCTTTTTGTCTCACGTTTGCCGTCAACTGTCAGACGTTGTGAGATTCTGATTATGAGATGAGTTATGAGATTCGTCAAGGGGCAGTTCTACGCTTGCGGAGAGAGTGGGCAACCCCTTTGAAAAAGCAGAGCGAGGCGTCTCATCAAACGGTCGATAATGAGACATCGAAACCAGGCAATCCTGCGACACTCCCTCACTGAGAAAACAGATCAAAAAATCTCTTCCAACTTCTTCGCTTCCGCATGCGTACCTTTGTCTGTAAAAAGGAGGCATAGTTCTTTCGCGTCCTCTGTGTATAAGGATGGTCAGGACCCAACTGCTGTTCTCGGATTTGCAGCGCCAGCTGGAAGAGCGGCTCGGCCTCCGCATACTTCCCCTGCTCGTGGTAGAGATCCGCCAGCCCGTTGAGCGACCAAGCCACATCGGGATGCTCCAGCCCAAAATTTTCCTCCCAGATAGAACGTGCACGCTGATAGAGTGGCTTCGCCTCCGTATACTTCCCCTGCTCACGGTAGAGGTCTGCCAACCCATTGAGCGCAGGGGTCACATCAGGATGCTTCGGTCCCAAGTGATGCTCAAGGATCGAGATGGCTTTCAGGAAGAGCGGCTCGGCCTCCGTATACTTCCCCTGCTCACGGTAGAGGTCCGCCAACCCACTGAGGACAGTGCCAACCAGGTGATGCTCCGGCCCCAGTTTCTGCTCCCAGATAGAGTGCGCTTGTTGGAAGATTGGCTCAGCCTCTGCATACTTCTCCCAGTCTCTGTAGAGGTTTGCTAGGTTGAAGAGCAGATAAGCCACATCGGGGTGCTCTAGTCCCAACATCTGCTCTCTGATAGCGAGTGCTCGCCGGAAGAGTGGCTCGGCCTCTACGTACTTCCCCAGATTACAATAGAGTATTCCCAGATTGAGAAGCGAAAGGGCCACCAGGGGGTGATCAGATCCAATTGTTCCTCCCTGATAGCGAGCGCCCGTTGGTAGGCTGGCTCAGCCTTCGTATACTTCCCCTGTTCACGGTAGAGATTCCCCAACCCATTGAGCGGATAGGCTATATGATCGGGATGCTCTGGCTCCACTTGCTGTTCGAAGATCTCCAGAGACCGCAAGAAGAGTGGCTCGGCCTCCGTATACTTGCCCTGCTCCAAGTAGGGATTCCCCAGATTGTTGAGTGACTGGGCCACCAGAGGGTGATTAGGTCCCAATTGCTCCTTTCTGATAGCGAGTGCCCGTTGGTAGATTAGCTCAGCCTCCGCAAGCTTCCCCCAGTCTTTGTAGAGGGTCGCCAAGTTGTTGAGCGACTGGGCTACATCGAGATGCTCCGGCCCCACTTGCTGTTCGAGGATCGAGATGGCTTTCCGGAAGAGCGGCTCCGCTTCGGCATAGCGTGCACGATCCCGGAAGTAGGATGCCGTCTCGTGGAGCAAACGCCCTACTGCCTTGTTAATGACCTGATCCATATCGAGGTATTGAGCGACCACCAAGGCATGCGGCAGCAATCGCTCACACTGCGACCAAGTATCATACTCTGCGTGGGGAAATGCTGCGTTGACAGCCAGCACTGCTCTCTGCTTCCACTGTTGTTGTGCCTCAGCTGGCAGGGTATCGCTGATCACCGCTTGCACCAGCCGATGGACCGCGAGGAGGTGTGCGTCCGAGTCACGCGACACCAGCGAGTAGGCACGCAAGGCCGCGATGGCTTCATCCAACTGAAAAGCATCCGCTACCATCGGCATCAAGATAGGCTCCTGTCTATCTACCCCAGCAGTGAAGAACTCTTCTGGAATGGCGTCCGGAGAAAGGTAGGCACAGAGCCGAAGGACTTCTCCCGCCACCAGATTGAGCAATTCCACTTTCTCAAGAGAGAGCGACAAGGTAGTAGCAACCGAGTCTGGATGATCAGGCAGCACACCTCCGCGTTGCATCAACAAGAACGCTCGTCGGGTTTTAAAGTGCTGCCGATAATCCGCCAGACTGCATCCGGTTTTTTCCATATATGCCCCGGCTTGATCGAGAGCTAATGGCAGCCCTCCTAGCTCTTGAGACAGTTCTTTAGCTTGCAGGATTGCTTCTGGTGAGGCTTGCTCTAAAGGCATTTCTGGCTCAAGCAGTCCTGAACGGCGTAACAACAACAACGCTCCGATCTCTGGCCGCATCACCTCAACCTCAAGCTTGCGGGCCAACCCACCCAGTTCCTGAACACGTGTTGTTAAGAGCAGGTGACCTCGAAATGCTGGCGAAATGAACTCCTTGACCAGAGCCAATTGCTCGACATCGTCAAGAATGAGCAACCATTTGGAGCGATTCGCTAGCCATGTCTTCACGGCCCCGACGATAACCTTCTGATCTTCTTCCTCTTTCTGGGGAAGCTCCAGCAGCGAGGCGATATTTACGAACGTCGAGATGAGAGCCTCACGGGTATGCGCACGGCCCCACAAGACGGCATGATAGTCCTGACGATGCCGATACGCATACTCGAGGGCCACTTCTGTTTTGCCAATTCCCCCCAATCCATCGAGAGCATATGGCTGCATGAGGGCGGTCTTCTGTTCGTTTTGCAAGATGCTTGCGAGACGGGACAAGACGTCATATTGCCCCGTGAAAAATGGATTCCTCTGGAAGGGAACATTCCAGAGAGGCGGCAAGGGACAAAGTTCGGGGTAGACTGGGTTGCGTAGCAGAGGCAAATTGGGATTGACCGAGACCGACCAACTCTGGATTTGGGTCGGTCGATCTTTCGCGAACCAGGAGATCTCGTGACTGATGAAGGTATGGATCTGGGAAATCGTGAGCCATCCCTCTTCGGTCGGTGGTTGCTCACAGGCGCGAAGGAGGCAATGGGTAAACACACCATGTTGCAACATGCTGCTTTGCATGGTGACCTGATCCTGACGAGCGGCCCCAATGAAGAAGAAGTTGGGACCAGCATCGAGATCCAACTTGAAGTGTTGAAGGGCAGCTCCTGCCCCTCCGCTGTGACAAACATCCAGGAGCACCACGATATTGTGTGCTCTGGCGTTTTCGAACCACCTGGCAAAATCGTCAATGCCAACGAGCGTCGCTGGCCCGAACATTCCTTCAGCTTGCTGTATGGCATTCGAGGGCAGGAGACAAAAGGTGTTATCTGCAGCATTGACATCGCCATGACAGGAGAAATAGAGCAGAATGAGATCTTCGGATTGACGATCTGGCGCACTCAGCAGTTCCTCCACCGCTTCATCAAGAGCGGCTTTCGTCGTCTGTGTTGGCTCCGTTAAGAGCGTCACAGCAAAGTCGCCCCTCTGTGCCAATCGTTCAGCGATCGAGGTGGCATCGGCAACTGCATAACGCAAGTGACGATTCATGAGGTTTGTATAGGTGCCAATCCCTACACAGAGCGCGTAACGGTGACCGAAAGCTTTATCGCCATTTGATGATTGGAGCATCGCTTTCCTCTTCTGCTCACGTGTCTTTGGACGTCACTGTTCTACGATCTTCTCAATCTCTTCCAAGGAAAGATTATAGAGTTCAATCCGTTTTCTTTTCGTGATAATCACGACTTTGTTTTTGCCTCGCTGCTGATCAGCTTCTTGTTTCTTTGGGTGTAAGAAGCTGTAGATGGTCTGAGCAAGATCATGGATGGTATTGATCCCTCCAGCAACAGTGACAGCTTGGCCCACGTACGGTCCCGCAACCTGGATAAACAGGAGCGTTGCAGCAAGGAGATCCTTGGGTTGCCGCAGATCAGTGGTAATACCAGCGACTTGCCCAAGCTGTTCTTCGAGATCCCAGACGTCTTGCTGGGCTATCTCTGGAGGAATCTCCAGGTGCAGCGTAATTGGCTGGTCAGACATCTTTTCAACTCCGTTCTCAAGAGTGTGACTCTTTTTCTGTCGAAGAGAGTCAAGCGAGACACCACGAGAGGTGCAAACGGCGTCTATCATTCGCTACGTTTCTTCCAACTGGAATAAGAGTGATACAGAGGAAGTATAGCGCGTTTCCCTTTCTGTCGCAAGTGCCTGATTTCCCCTCTTTGTGAATCATCTACTGATGAGGAATAACCACTTCCATTACCATATAGCTGAGTCCGAAAATCGGTGGTATAACAGACAACTCTGTTCAGGCACTTCCACCTCGTCGTTCTACCCTGTTTCCTTCACTAGCGCTTCTTGAATATACTCCCGTCTCTTCTGCCCAGGAGAAAATCGTGGGGATGTCGGGAGGCTACTTTGAGTCGCTTGCTACTGTAAATACTCATGAACTACAGTACTTAATTGGTTATCTCTTATCATTCCTACCAAAAGAAAAATAGCGTTCCAATACGCAATGAGTCACATAATTGTCGGCTTTTCAGATCTCATTTTCCCAATGCCCGTGTTTTTGAAATATTTAGAGTTCACAGTTAGTATAGAGCAGTATTGTGAAGTACAGGACAGTATTGTCCCTGTACGGCATGATACTAACGCCTTTTGTCCGGACAATATTGGAAAGTCGTACATCACATAATTCCGCCAGCCGGATACCGGTATTTCACAGCATCCAGAAAATCGCCCGGTTCCGAGTCGCATTTCCGTGATCGGGCCGACCTCATGCGGAGGAGTGCAGGCATGTAGCATCCGCTCAAATTCGTCAAACTCGATAATGCGAATGAGTGGTATCCCAGCATCAGGTATCTTGATATGGTTTGCCAGAGACATCGGAACATACCTGTTAGTCACTAGTCAGTACAGAAAGTCCGCATCAAACACGCGTAGCAGTTCACCGGTGATGAGGGTGGGAGTCGGAACTCGAACCTGCGACAGCAGAGAGAGCGAGCAGGTACACGTTCCAGGAGTCTGACCTGCTCACCATCTTGCTCATGCTTCCCCTGCGTCGACTTCCCATGGTGTCCGCGCTCGGGAAGAGGATGGGCTCAATCGTTCTGCACTTCGCCGATGACCTCGGTGGCCAGGCGTTCCATCTGCTCGGCGTCGTCGAAGAGCAGGCTGAGCTGGATGAGTTCGGCTCCCGCATCCGCGACCTCGCGCAGACCGGTGATGCAGGCTGAGGGCGAGCCGTAGACGGCCACTGCGGTCAAGCCAGAAGATCCATAGATCTGACTGAGTGCGGTATCTACTCGCTCGTGGGCTCGGGTGACGTTGTCGTCGACGGCGATGTAGACGCGTTTGGCGATCGGGAAGGTGGAGGTGTCCTGTTTTGCTTCTGCCTGCGCCGCACGAAGCACGTGGACCTGCTGAGCAAACTGCGCTGTGGTAGAGCTGCCGGCACCAAAGAAGCCGTTGCCGTAGCGGAGTGCACGGCGCACCGCTGCCGGATGACGGCCACCGATCCAGAGCGGCGGGTAAGGCTTCTGGAAAGGTTTAGGCTCCTGAGAGGCGCCGTCGAGCTGCCAGAAGCGTCCGCTGAAGGTGATGTGAGGCTCGGTCCAACATGCCTTCATCAGCCGCAGTCCTTCCGTGAAGCGAGCGACGAGGAGGGCTGGATCAACCTCGAATGCGGAGAACATTCTCCCTCCGCCGCCGGAGGCAAAACCGACCTCGATGCGCCCACGACTGAGCTGATCCAGCGTGCTAATACTTTTGGCGAGGTGGACAGGATTGTGTAACGGGCTGACGAAGACGGCACATCCCAACCGCAGTCGCTCCGTGCAAGCTGCGGCGAAGGTCATGAGTTCGAGCGGAGCCAGGGTCGGTGCGGAGCCAAGTACCGCTTCTTGCGTCCAGGCACTGTGAAAGCCAAAGGACTCAGCTCTGGTCAGGTAGTCACGTAGCTGAGCCGGGTCGAATGTGCCGTCAGGAACGCGTTGAGGGATGGAAATAGCAAAGTGCATCACTGCCTCCTGAGCGTGAATGGAATATGATCTTGAACGAGATCATCATAGCACATCTCTTGTGTGCCATCTTTCTTTTTCCCCGAATGTCCCCGCGTATGCCTCCCCGTTCGAAGCGTGCTCAGGTGGAGGTGGTGCTGGATACCATCAATGGAGAGACGCTCCAGCGTTCCATGACGACGTCATATACTATCCCCCAGAACTTGGTTTTATGAGAAGGTTTTATAAGACACAAAAGCACCGGGAACATGGATCATTTTATCGGTCGGTTGCTGCGTCTTATTCAATGACCGTTTTCTGGGACACAATTCCAGACGTGAATGCTCCCTACCACACGATCAGTTATCTATCTTTAACAGCGCAAGCTTATTCTCAAGAGAGTTAGTCGTAATTACCAGAAGCATAGTGCGCCATTCCATGATGTCGAGGTAGGTGGTTGTGTATTTGTAGCTGTGTAGCTCGCCTTGCATGGTTCTCCGTCATCTTCCGTGCGAAGCAGGATCAAAAAGAAATGTTGCTAGTGTTCGTGAACGTTCGATAGTTGGTAGCAAGCAGACAAAAAGGAAAAAGCCGTGAGGGTTCTTCGTCACTCTGGCTTACTGCAGCAACCCTGCCAGGATAGCTCCGTCTTCCGTATTGAGGAAGTTGCCACACCAAGCGAGGAGGCGAATCACCCGCACCGCATTTTCGGGAACCTTATAGCCGCGCATGCTGCGATAGCGTTCTTTGATCCACCAGCCGATAGCCCGCTCACAGGCATTATTGGTGCCATCGAGGGTTTCCCCTTTGGGGCCTTTCCAGGTGCGATAGCGGGTCAAGCGATGCCACAGGTTCCAGCGAGGAAGTCAACAAGAGGCGCAGACGATACGCCAGGCTTTGATGCTCGCCTGCTTGTGGCGGCGCGGCTTGCAGATAGCGTCGGTGCAGCGTTTCCAGTTCGCTGCCTTGCTCGCGCTTGCGACTCTTGATGAGTTCCCCCAGGCGCGTCAAATCAGCGGCTGCTTGTTCCCGGCTGACGCCAAGCGCTTTGAGTGAGCCATCGGCATCGTGCGCCACTAACCGCTGGTACTTTTCAATCAAGTCCTCAGTGTTACGCACCACATGCGCTTTACAGACTTGATGCTGCACGCCCACCTCATCCGCCACCGTCTTGAACCCATCGGCGTCATCGGTGACCAAGACGTTGGCACCCACCTTCTTGGCGATCGGCTCAATCCACTCTTTGAGCGTCTGGCTATCTTCGGCTGAGAGCTGATCAATGGTTAAAGCCAGCCCACTGATCGGGTCAACGGTCATGCCCAGTGGTAACCACTGGCCCTTGCATTTGACGCTGGTCAGATCACCACCTAACGCGGGCGTTGTCACCCCGGCAAACACCTGATCGCGCTTGAGTCCTGGTACCAGCTTCGCCGCCTCTTGCACCGCATCATACACCCGGCTTTTACACAGTGAGACTCCCAGGGCTTCCAAAGCGAAGGAAACGGCCCCATAACTCAAGCCCAGCAGATACAGCATCACTGCCAGCCCTTTCACACGCTGGGAGGTCTGCGCTCGTGTCGTTCCTTCAGGATAGACCCGGAAGGTGCGTTTGCAGCGCAAACATTGATAGCGATGCACCTGCACCTCATGATAGACCGTATCTCGCAATGATTTGCTGACTTCTTGGCGCAAGTGAAAGGTACGGCCACCACAATCTGCAGCGATACAGCGGGTGGGGACAGCAATTGCCTCTGGGTTCACTTTGGGTAACACTATCCGTAAACGCATGGGTTCTCTCCTTTGCTTTCTCTCTCCTTTTTATTTTACCCCACTTTTACCAACTTTTGAACAGTCACCTGACGGAAGGCAATTCTTGACTCATCATCAGAAAAAGAGTAAACTCACCCAAACAAACGAATAGCTGTTCACTAGTGAACACTTCAGTAGCTTATGAGGATGTGGCGTTCAATGGAAGAGCAAAATAGCATCTTTCCTATTCACTGTTTTCTAGATACTAACACGTTTCTGCATTTTCAGAGGTTTGACACAGTAGATTGGCCAAAGGTGCTCGGGGTACAGCAAGTCTATCTCATGTTAACTCCGACTGTAATGGAAGAACTTGATCATCATAAAGATGATCCCAAAAATCCGGGTCGCCAGAAACGCGCAAAAGATATCCTCTCAAAACTCGACGATATATTGCCAACAGATACGGCTGGTATTCGTGTTCCAGTAGGTCACAACCCCAACGTGGAGCTTCAAGAGTTACTCGACGATCCGGATATTGATCTGAAAGTATTTGGCCTCAGTTCTCAAAAAGGCGATCACCGTCTTTTAGCCAGCATCCTTGATTTTCGCAATGCTAATCCTGAAGCGACGATCTGTCTGGTCACTAGAGACTTTCCGCTCCGTCGAAAAGCACTTCAGCTCAAGATTCCTATCGTGGATCCAGAAGGAAAGATCGACTCGTTGGCAGATTTTTCCACTGAAGCCTCGGAACGACGAAGGCTGGAGCGTGAACTCCAGGAACTCAAGAATAGACTTCCGAAACTAACATTCGGCTTCTCTGAGGATGCGACAGGAAAAATTGTGCCATATATCAGCGCTCCGCGATCAAAGGCGCAGAATATTGAGGTGCTTATACAGGCGTTCGACTCACAGTTTGTGCCCGTAGAAGTAATTGAGCGAAGGCAGCTATTAGAGGTCATCCTCAGAGAAGCCATCAGCCAAACATCTGAAGAAAATATTCGGGAGTTTCGAGAAAAATATGAACGATATCTTAAACTATATGAGATAGCCTGTAGGAGAGACTATCTTCAGAAGTATGGACAGCGCTGTCGTCTTGATCTCGTACTCCATAACGAAGGGAACGTGGCAGCAACAAGCGTTGAAATTGTTCTCCAACTTCCTGCTGGCTCCGTTGTCATTCGTCCTCAAGATGAAGAACAGACTCTAGAGATACCAAATGAGCCGCAACCTAAATGGTTAGAGCGGCCCCGTAATCCCTGGTCAGGCATATCCGGTCTTACAGGTGCTCATTTCGATTTCCCAGCTAGAGCCTTCATCCAACCAAATTATGCTGCTGAGGCAACATATCGGCTTATGAGGTCGCAACAAAAATGGAAAGGACCATTCTGCAACGATACTGGTGACACCCATATCGTCTCCTACCGAGCAGAGGAATTGCTCCATGAAAAAACATGGGAAATGCCACCAATCATTGCCTACGTTTGGCAAGATAGCTCCTCGATAGAGTATAGGATACACGCGAGGGAACTGCCCCGAAAAATAGAGGGAAAGCTCCATATTAAATGGACTTAAGTATAGCCCAGTCTACAGTAGCTCAAGCTGCCTTCCTGGGCAACGGGCATAAGGAATCTATGATGGGGATTCATAAGCGCAATCTGAAGGTTGATTGGGAAGCGGTTTATACCTCCCATCTAGCACCTTAGCCCACGCCCAAGCTTCTTTGAGCTTGGATAAAGTCTTATTCTTGGCCTCAGAGTCTGGCTCAAGAGCTTCAGGGCATCGATGAGAGCAGTGATTTGATCAGAGTAGGTCATAATACTATTTCGCGGCCATCTTAGTAACTGATATAGCGCCTTGGACTTTGCGCTCAATGGCCTTGCGGTAGGTTGCCAGCAGCTTCTTGGCCGTTTTCAAGATTTTTGCTACTCGGCATCACAGCTACAAGGTCTAAGCTTGATTTTGTACATTTCTAACTCAATAGCAGACAGCGAAAAATAACCGCTCAAGAGTGGAGCGAGGGACTAAAACTACATCAGGATCAGTGGGTGATGTGGGAAAAGTACTCTGGCCCCACAGATGTTGCCTGACAACATCAAGAACATCACGAAAGGTAGCAGTTGGCTTGCGATACCAAGCCGCTTGAGCGACGGGGATCTGCCCATCAGGGTGCAACGCTCGCGCCATCCGAGGGTCACCAGACTGTAGAGGCCAAAGAGCAAAGGAGTCGAACGCTCAATGGCCAGGTCTGACCATTGGCGTTGCGTCTCGATGCCCAAATGGGCGCGCACCTCATGAAAGGTCACTTCAATGGCGCAATCACAAATGACAAATTCTGCATGACTCGTCAAGGACGGCTGCAGTTCTCCCATCACCACTTGCCGTTGCGCTTACGTTCCCAACAGTCAGGGGAGTGTTTGAGGTATCCTTCTAAGAAATCGTTTGGTGATGGAGGAACTTATGAAGAAAAACCAATGGAAGCTTCGTCGGCAGTTTCTTGCGATTCCGGATGCTCAACATCGCTGGGATCGGGTCTATCAGAATCTCCTGCACTGGACCCAGGGCCATCCTTTACAGCAGGTACAGCAGGCGACCAAACCTGTTGCCAGGGCTCGACAGGAGGAGTGAGATGAGAATAGCTGTGTATGTTCGTGTCTCGACCCAGCGCCAGGCCCAGGCACAAACCATCGAACAACAACTCGAGCGGCTCCGTGTTCATTGCCAGACGCAAGGCTATTTATGGCACGAAGAGGACGTCTTCCGCGATGATGGCTACAGTGGCTCTGTGCTCAAGCGTCCGGGATTAGATCGCTTACGCGAACGGGCTGCTCAGGCCGCTTTTGATCGCGTGTTGATCACTGCCCTGGATCGCCTGGCTCGTAAGTATGTCCATCAAGTGCTCTTGATCGAAGAGCTGGAGCGCTCTGGTTGCCTGGTGGAGTTCCTGGAGCGGCCCATGAGCCAGGACCCACATGACCAACTGTTGTTGCAGATCCGAGGGGCCGTGGCCGAGTATGAACGCTCGCTCATCAGTGAGCGCATGCGGCGTGGGCGGCTCCAGAAGCTTCAGGCAGGAGCGTTGTTACCCTGGACGCGGCCTCCGTATGGCTATCGGACGAATCCGGAGCGACCGCGTGATCCGACGGGAGTCCGTGTGGAAGAAGCAGAAGCAGCAGTGATCGCCCAGATGTTCAGTTCGTACCTGCAAGAAGGATTTAGCCTTTGTGGGCTTGCGCAACATCTCATGGATTTAGGCATTCTTTCTCCATCTGGGGCCATGCGCTGGAATCAAGCCAGTGTGCGTGGCATCATGACAAATCCCGCCTACGCAGGAACTGTCTATGCCAATCGGAGTCGATCCCACCCCGCGCAACAGCGGCATTCTCCCCTACTGCCTGTCAGCCAGTCACGCAGTGGGCACACGCTCACGCCTCCTGAGGAATGGATCGCTGTCGCCCACATTCCAGCGATTGTGAGTCAGGAAGACTTTGAGCGTGTTCAAAGCAAACTGGCTTACAACCAGCAATTTGCTAGCCGCAACAATACACAGCATCCATATTTGCTGCGGGGATTACTCAGTTGTGGCCTCTGTCATCTCGGTTGTACCGGGCGAACGAATAAAAACTACCGCTACTACTTTTGCCGAGGGAAGAATGGTGCCATTCAATCCTGTCGAGATAAGAAATGCCTTTCACGGATGATGCCAGCCTGCCAGTTGGACGAACTCGTCTGGCAAGATATCTGCGAAGTCCTGACGCATCCAGAGATCATCGAAGCGGCATTGCAGCGTGCGCAAGGAGGTGCATGGCTTCCTCAAGAGTTGCAAGCGCGTCGAGAGAATCTGCGCAAGGCACAGCTCAGTGTGAACCAGCAGGTTGAGCGCTTGACAGAAGCCTATCTAGCGGGCATCATTACTCTAGACGAGTTGAAGCGGAGACGGCAGGATTTAGCTCTGCGGCAGGAGGCATTGGCCTCTCAGGTGCGTCAACTCGAGGCGAGTGCAGCGCAACAGCTTGAACTCGCTCAGGTTATGAGTTCGATCCAGGAGTTTTGTCAGCGGGTACAGAACGGCCTGATAGCAGCTTACGTGATACTGGGCCTTCACTGAAGTCGATCCCATAGGCGTCAAGTTAAGCGGAAGAGCTTAAAGGGAGAAGTGACAAGAGCCGACCTCATGTGAGAAGATAAAACGGATCAAGGTCTTTTGCATCTTCACACAGGAGGCAGCTATGAGTAGTATAGCACAGGTGAGCCGAGCTTTACGCACGGTCTTTGAAGAGGAGGCAAGCCTTCTCGCCCGAGAAAGCGGGTTGCGCGAACGGGGCATGCACTTTTACGAACTCGCGTATCTGCTGGTGCTGGGGTGGTGGCAGTGTCCGTCAGCAGGGCCGAGTGCGCTGGCCCGCTTTGCTGGCAGCCTGGGACTGAGCATCAGCAAGCAAGAGGTGGACTGCCATTTCACGGAGTGGACGGCGCAGTGGCTGCTCGCCTTGCTGCGACGAGCAGTGCAAGTGCTGGTATGCGCCAAAGGGGTGAGCTTGCCGCTGTTGCAGCAGTTCAGCGCGGTGTTGGTGGAAGATGGCTCGACGATCAGCTTGCCCGCGGCGCTCAAAATGGTGTGGCAGGGCTGTGGAAGCCGCCGTACCGACGCGCCGACGGCAGCGAAAAGCGAAGCGGGACTCAAAGTGACGGTGCGTTTCGATTTGTTGGGGGTTGGGGGGACGCTTGGACGGGCCACATCTGCAAGCGGGCCGCCAGCACGAACTGCGCAGCGTCTTACACGACCAGCAGATGCCCCGAGGCAGTTTGTGGTTGGCCGATCTGGGCTATTGGACGCTGGCCTGGTTGCGGAGCTTGCAGCAGCAAGGGGTCTACTTTCTGTTGCGCTACAAAGTGGGTATTGTGCTGTGGTACGAAGGACAGCGCCTGGATTTATTGGCCATCTTGCTCAAACAGGTGGGGCAGCGCATGGAACGGCTGGTGGAAGTGGGAGCGAGCAAAGCCGTCAAGGGGGTGCGCTTGTTGGCCGAGCGCGTGCCAGAGACCATCGCCGATCTGCGCCAGGAGCGCTATCGCGAGTATGCACGCACACATTGCAAGCCCGTCAATCCGCTGGTGCTCGAACTGGCGCAGTGGACGATCATCGTCACCAATGTGCCAGTGCGCGTGCTCAGCCACGAGCAAGCTTTCGCCTTGCTGCACGCCCGCTGGCAGATCGAACTGCTCTTTAAACTCTGGAAGCAGGACGCTCTGCTCGATGAATGGACGGGGACCAAGCCCTGGCGCATCCTGTGTGAAGTGTATGCCAAGTTATTGGCCATGGTCGTGCAGCATTGGGTGCTTTTGCTCGCTTGCTGGGATGATCCCCATCGCAGTCTGAGCGGAGCAGCAGAGGTGCTGCGTGAGCAGGTGTCGGTGTTGGTGCATGGCGTTATGCGCCACATGCCCTTGCAACGCGCCTTGCGTCTGATGATCCAGAGTGTGCGTGGGGGTTGTTCCATTCCCCAACGCAGCACTCGTCTGAGTACCTCACGCCGCTTGCAGGGCGGCAGTGAGCTTGGCTTAACTTGACGCCTATGGCCTTCACTGAAGTCGATCCCTACGGAGTGATCGAAAGGAAAATTTGATAATGAGTGATCAGGATCGTCTTCTATTACGTATACCCCAATACCTGATCGCCAAAAATAGTCAGCACTACTACCAAACGAGGTTGGGTGGGTCCGTCCTCTTTCCTTGCTCGTCCAGCATCTCTCGCCAGTTTCCTAGCTGCACATTCCACGCGGCCAGACGTTTGCGTATCTCTTCTACGTGTTCACCTTGCTCGAGCATCCGCAGTACATACAGGCTCCAACTCCCTGCTGATATCCTCGCCTATATGCGCCCTCAGTAAGAACTTGCACTTGATCACTCATATCTTCCTTCTTTCTGTGGTGTATTGGTCTTCCTGATCGCCTTCGAAGTTTTTCGAGACACGCTATACAACCTCGTCATCACCTGTAATATATTGATCTGGCGTTCTCGCTTGCCAGCTTGGAAGGTAGATTTTGCGCATTCTCAGGCTCTGTGGGCCGCCTTCCTTCGCATCTGGTAAGAGATACCCAACTTTCCTACATTCGGTGAAAAACATATAGAGTTCGTCGCGCAAACCTGGTATATCTTTCGCATACTCGTTTGCCGTCTTCCATAACATCTGAGCCATTTTGACCGTGCGTTCCAGTTGATCAATATACTCTTGTGTGAGCGTAGGTGCTTCGTCCTTCGCACGTTTTCATAATGATTCGCTGAAAAAAAGGAGTTCAGGGCGATCATATGTCACCACTCGCAGCCCTGGTTCTTCGAGAGCGACCAGGACCATCGCTTCTCTTTTTCCTTCCTGAGATGCAAAAGTGACAGAAAACCACCAGAGCCCGAGAGGCTTTTTATCGGGAAAACGTAGCGCATTGAAACCACTCTGCACGCCTTCCCTTCTTTTCACCGGGGATATTTCGATCACCTGTAGGCCTATATGCTCCACGATCACCGGTATCACGTCCCCTACACGAATGATGCACGTTTCCTGTTCGTCAGCGTAAATAATATCGTTATCCATCTCTTCCTTCCTATGGTTATTGGCTCTATATATTGAGAATATCAAAGAGCATGTAGTCTGCATACTCCGCTCTTCTGGCAGACGGACGAGAAAACAGCCCCTTTCGATGCTAGTTTAGCGTCAGCAAACCTCTACGTCAACCACCATCGTTCGGTAACATTTTCGTTTGACTTGACACGCCACCATCAATCACTTCAATGACGTCATTAAAGCAAGCAAAAAACCAGGAGCGATATTTCATCCGAATGAGATTCCAGACAAATTGACAGCCGCAAGCAAGCGGAGTATAATGGAAGTATCCTAACGAAAGGAGGTAAGTGGACATGACTGATCGTCGCGCTGGTCCACATCAAGGGCCATACGTCAAGAAAGAGCCACGTTCTCGTAATGACGATGGGAGATGGCGTGAAAAACGCTCCGATGCTGGCAAGCCCCGTAATCCTAAGCCCAAGCCGAAAAAGTAAGTAGGGGGTAATGGTGAGATGAAGTGGTCCTTCATCTTTGTGAGAGCAGTGGTGCTTCATAGAGATGAGGGACTATTTTTGATACAGTGTCACTGCTAATTGTCTGCCCCGACCTGTGGAGTTCGATCCTCACCATTGAAAAGGTGTTCCACAATGCCGAAGTGAAAATGCCCCACAATTTGGGGTATTCAAACAGGCTCAACGGGCTCAACAGGCAGATTTCGAACAATGCAAATTGGAGCCTGAATAACATGAATACAGATCTGCAATTCATTGAACCTTTCCTCAAGAAAATGAGAGAGTTCAACAGGAATCATCAATGTCTCTATCCCAATTGCAAGTGGAGACCCGTGGGTTCCCATATCATAGCAGAGTCAATTCTTGAACGACTTGCTAACCAGGAAGGGAAGGTTCTTACCTGGGATCCGACAGATCATGATGTTATTATTAATGCTGTACACGGTCATCAATGGGATGATATTTACAAACAGCCAAAAAAGGTAGGTATTCGACAGGACGTTACTTATCCCATTTTCTGTAAAGAGCATGATAATGATGTATTTGCAGCATTAGAGGATAACGGTTTTCATTTTCAGCCACATCAAGTCGTATTGCTAGCCTATCGAGCATTGTGTTATAAGACATGGAACCCGCATTTGGAAAGGAAATTCGAGTTTTTGCTTTCCAGGAAAGACGCGCAAACTATTCGTGAGCAAGAACGAATATTCTCATTCAAGCATCTGCTAGAAGCTCGTCAGAAACTTGAAGACATGCTTGCGATGCAGGATTACAGGCAAATGCAATGGATAACAAGAATACTCCATATCGATCCATGCTTTGCTTGCACCGATGCAACTATCTATTACTCTAACGAGGCCGATGTAAGAGCTATCGCGGATGGGAGGGTTATTCTCACGCCAGAGGATGTAATGACATTTACTCTCTTCCCTGAGAAAAATCTTCAAGCGAGTATATGCGTCGTCACATGGTTTCGAGGCAACAATCGGTCAATGAAGTTTGTAGAGACTCTCGAGCTTGCTCATCCTTCAGAAACCATTATCCGGGAAAACATTTTGCGGAATGCGCTAAGAATGTCACTGGTTTATGCTTCTCAAGCGTGGTGGGATGACCTCACTCCCGAACAACAAAAAGATGTTTTGGCATTACATCTAAGTAATATTTCCAGACTAAATGAACTGTTCAGCTATCTAAACACAGATGCTGGACAGCAATAAAGCAAAACCTGATTGAATTGACTCCATTCATGAAGGACATGACCGGGGAAAGAAAAGGATGCTCAGACAGATCGCAACGCGAGATCGATTAACGACTATCACTCTTCTGCTTACAATAGTGCTGCTCGGAATCAAAATTGGACAACTGTATCTGCCAAAACCATTACAGCCACCAATCGCCTTTACCTGTGCTGTTGCGGTGCATGCTCAAGTGGGAGAATTGTGTATTAAGGGCTCACCCGGAGCAACTGTGAGCATTGTGGTTCATTACTGCGACGGAGGGCAGGTACACAGCCCACGGCTGCGAAATCAAGAGGATGGAGAATATCGCTGGATATGGCATGTCGAAACTTCCTGTCGGGGACCAGAATCTGCATGGGCGAAAGCTATTGCGATCTGGCCGGGAAATATGCAGGCGGAAGCTAGTGCCACTTTTGAAGTCGGCTGAGTGGTGTTTGTTTACTTAACAGACCTCTTCGTGTCACTTTTGATTTTCGTCTGCACTGAATTGTGATTTTCGGGCCCTTCACCAAAAGAAGTGAGCCTGCTTGCTGATACTGCATCGGCTTTGTGATAGAATGGTAGGAGTAGTATCTATCAGGAGTATTCTATTAATGGAACCCAGAGAGGCAGCGCTCCTGTCCTCTTTATTACACTTCCCCGCTGGCATCACGATCACATCGGTTCATCCAAGTGCCACTGAACTCGTTATTCGCGTGGCGTGTTGTACTGCAAGCATGCTATGTCCAGAGTGTCAACAGCCCTCAGCTCGCATCCATGGGAACTACGAGCGGACAGTTGCTGATCTGCCTTGTGCGGGTCGCACCGTGATCCTGGCCCTCACAGTGCGCAAATTTGTCTGTAACACCCCGGGGTGCTCACACAGGATTTTCACCGAGCGTCTTGCCGGGCTGGTGCAGTCCTATGGGCGTATGACCACGCGACTTTCCGCGTTCTTACAAGTGCTCGGTTTGGGAACGGGCGGGCAACTGGGCACGCGATTAGCTGAGCGGCTTGGCGTCGCGACGAGCCCGTCAAGCCTTTTGCGCTCCCTCATGCAGTTTCGTGCTGCCAGCGTCCTTGCGGTCGAGGTGCTAGGGGTGGATGATTGGAGCTGGAAGAAGGGTCGGCGCTACGGGACCATCCTGGTTGATTTGCAGCGGCATAAGATCATTGATCTGCTGCAAGATCGCAAACGCTCCACCTTTGCAGCGTGGTTGCGTGCGCATCATATAGTAAACACCATTGGGCACATGTGATGCTCAGCCCACATCGCAAGCTCGTTTACTTACACGCTACCAGCGCATAGAGACGCTTGTCGCCCGGCGCCGGGCGACAAGCGTCTCTATGCGCTGGTAGCGTGTAGACGATGGCACTTGGGGACTGGTCGCATGGCATCTCTCCGGTTAATGGTTAAAACCTCGCGTACGGGTGATCAGTCGTGACCGCGCTACCGATTACGCCGCCGCCGCACGAGAAGCCGCTCCCCAGGCGTTGCAAGTGGCAGATCGCTACCATCTCGTGCATAACCTAGCCGACGCCCTTGAACTCCTTCTGGCTCACTGTCGCACAGAGATTCGTCGAGCAAGTCAGTCCACTTTACCAGAGGATCTGCCATCTCCAGCAGTATCCGCGTCCATTCCATCCTTGCCATCTCCCCAGACGTGGCGACAGCAGCCGTCAAGCCGAACAGAACGCGTCTACCAAGCCCATCGAGCGGAGCGGGAGGATCGCTACCGACAAATCGCAGCTTTGTATGCCCAAGGATTGACCCAAATCGCGATTGCCCAGCGAGTTGGCGTGTCAACCTACCAGGTCCGAGCTTGGCTCAAGCAAGGAGCGGCCCCTGTTCACCGACGTCCACAAGGGCATCGCAGCCTCTTTGATTCTTATGCGGCCTATGTCCTGCAGCGATGGCAAGCAGGGATTCAAGAGAGTAAACAACTGTTCGAAGAAATTCGACACCAGGGATACACTGGCAGTCTTCGCCTGGTTCGTGTCTTCTTGCAATCCTTGCATCAGAAGCACGAGAGACAGATAGAGATTGTTCCTCCCTCATCCGTCGAGCAGTTCTCTGCCCATGATGCCGTCTGGCTCTTCATTCGTGACAAAAGTAAGCTCACCATTGCAGAGCGAGAAAAGCTCATAAATATTCGCAAGGCGAGTACAACGGCCGAGGCGGCCTATGGATTGGTTCAAGAGTTTCTCACGATGGTACGCAAGCGTCAGGGAGAGCGTCTGGATGCCTGGATTGAAGCCGTTCAAACCAGCCAGATCCCTGAGTTGAACCGCTTTGTCAACGGCATCCTCAAAGACAAAGACGCGGTGGAGGCTGGACTCACGCTCGCTTACAACAATGGGCCAGTTGAGGCACAGGTCCAGAAACTCAAACTGGTCAAGCGTTCCATGTTTGGCCGTGCTAAGCTTCCGCTGTTGCGACAACGCTTGCTCAATGCGGTCTGATCTCTCACAACACCTCATCCGATCCACTCTGGAGGGAGGGAGCTTGACAGCGCAGGTATGATCTAGGGCAGCAAGCATAAATATCCACGATCGTTTTTGTGTGCTATTCCAACAACGAAGGTGCCGGAGGATCATATGGTTACAGCTATTTATACTGATAGCCCATTACATGTTTTCTATTCCTACGCTCACGAGGATCAACAATTGCGTGACAAGTTGGAGAAGGCCCTTGCACCTCTCGAACGAGAGGGCTTGATCCAAGGATGGCACGACCGTCAAATTGGGGCAGGGACAGAGTGGAAGGACAGTATCGACAAGAATCTGGAAGCAGCCCAGATTATTCTTCTCCTCGTCAGCGCTGACTTTCTGGCTTCTGACTACTGCTACGACAAGGAAATGAAGCGAGCCTTGGAGAAGCATGAGGCCGGTGAAGCACGCGTGATTCCAGTCATCCTTCGCCCTATAGATTGGACCAGAGCGCCCTTTGGGAAACTGCTTGCGCTTCCGACAGGCGGCAAACCGGTGACTAACTGGACACATCGTGACGAAGCATTCGCGAATATTGCTCTGGGTATTCGAGCGGTTGCCGAGGAAATAACTGGTACCGCTGGAACCGGCCAACCAGGTGAGGGATCTCTCGTGCTCTCTTCTCTCAAAGCACAGGACAAGAATCCAGATACCTCTCTCGTTGATGTGATTGTGCGTAATACAGGTTCGACTGAATCGGTGATTCACACCGCAGAATTTGAGGTTCTCGAGGCTCGTCCGAAGGCTTTAGGTGCGCATCCTATGTACTTTCCCTCGACCTATCAATATAATGTACTTATGACCCCGTCAGACAAGCGTGTGACTGTTGATCTGTCGCAAGTTGTACCTGCAAAGCGCGTTGATCGATTTCAAATTATCCTTGGTCTAGGCACCGAACAGAAAAATCCTAGGGGCTCAATTGGAATTGGATGGATCATTGATCCCGATACCGACACAAAGCTCGTTTACCTGGATACAAAGATGAAACTACGCCTGGTATATGATGAGAACCAGATCCTTGAATCTCCCCCTTTCGCTTTCAGAGTCTATGCACCAGGTGCCGGCTACAAGGCGGATAAGATCGCTGGCCTGAAGCTTGAAGATAAGATACATTTGCTTGGCGACAAAGATATCAAGGTTGTAAAGAGTGTAGTAGAGATACTTGGAAGTATCGGAGGACCAGCGGTTCTACAAGCACTGCGGGACTTGCAGGCAAGCAACTTGGGCTATCTGCACGACAAGTACTTTAGGGAACATTTGGACGAGGTGATCGAACACGTGGCAAATCTTTCCGTGGAAAAAGCGGATCCCACTACGTAGTCGAGTGGGCTTATGTGGGCTCAAGCGCTGTACGTACAACAGATGATTGCATAGCTTACTACCTCCTCTATGCTGTTTCTATCCTTCTTCTAACATCTCCAAATTCAGTTCAAGCAAGCAGGCTCACTTAAATTGGGGATGGGCCATTTATATTATCGTTCATCATTGAGAGCCTCGCAATCCTCGGCGATGGTCAGGAGCTCCTTGACAGCTGCACACGTAAGTTTGATGGAGGTGACGGGCCGAGATGATCCCAGTGTAGTTGAGGTCACTGGCAGTCGCAAGGTCATATACCCTCGATAGGAGACAAACACCGAGCCTGTTCCCTGCAGCGGCGAACTCACCGAGATCAGTGGGAAACGGCGCCCAAACAAAGGATGCGTGGGATCAATGACCTCAATCTCAGTGGTCTCTTGTTCCTCTGGGTTCTTGAATAGGGTATTGTGTTGTAGGATCGTTCGACGAACTCAATCACCAAGTCCTCGTCCATATTCTGCGTAAGAAAATTCAGGATGAGCGTTTTCTCAACCTCATCAGGAAAGTACTGAAAGCAGGATATATGGACCTCCACGGAAGCAAAAAGGAAAGCCTCATTGGTTCCCCCCAGGGCGGCATCATTAGCCCAATACTGGCAAATGTGTATCTTCATGAACTTGACGAATATATCGTGGAAGTGAAGAAAACATACGAAAAAGGGACCAGAAAACGAGACAATCCCGAATATGTTCGACTCATCCGTGAGAAAAACCGACTGGTAGCACGGGGAGCAACGAAAACCAAAGCGTTCAGAACGATCATGAAACAGATCCGAGCGACCCCCTCAAAAATGGTCAATGACCCCACATTTTGCAGGATGAAATACCTGAGATATGCCGATGATTGGCTCATCGGCCTGTGCGGAAGCCGCGCCATAGCTGAAGAGGTCAAGGAACAGGTGAAAACCTTCCTCCATGACCACCTCAAGCTCACACTCAGCGAAGAGAAAACGCGCATCACCCATGCACAAACCGAAGAGGCCTTCTTCCTGGGAACCATTCTGACCATTGGCAATGGCGGGGAAGCCAAAGTCGTGCTGCAAAAGACCAGCAAGGGCAAAATGATTCAACGACGAAGCACAGGATGGACAACCATCATGAAAGCCCCTATGGAAAAGGTGCTGAAACGACTCAAAGAACGCGGCTTCTGTACAGGGACGGGAGAACCAACAGCCAAAGGACTGTGGACTTCATTGGATGCGGACCAGATCATCCAGCTCTACAGCAGTGTGAATCGTGGTCTTCAGAACTACTACCGCTTTGTAGACAACTGGAAACAATGCTCCCGCATTCAGTATATCCTGAAATTCTCGCTCGCAAAGACGCTGGCGCAGAAATACAAGATCTCCGTCCCACAGGTCTTTCGACGCTTTGGGAAAGGCCTCTCACTTCTCATCAAAGGGCAAGGCGGAAAGACGGATCGTCAGGTCTGTTTCTATCTCAACCGAGACTGGACGAAAAACAGATTGGCCTTTCAAGGGGGAAACTAGGGCGACATGGACGTGGTGCGGACTCTGGTCCGCCTACGAACCCGCTCCAAGTTGGGAAAACCCTGTTGTATTTGTGGCGAAACACAGAAACAGATTGAGATGCACCATATCCGACATATTCGGAAACTGAGCAACAAACGGGTCGCAACTGGTTTCAATCGGCTCCTGCGAGCCATGAACCGCAAGCAAGTTCCCGTTTGCTCGGACTGTCACCGGAAGGTCCACCGAGGAGAGTACGATGGCCTCAAACTTTCCCATCTGGCGTATCTTCCGTGCTAAACAAGGATTGTAGCGGCTCTTGGAGAGCAGTGTGCGCGGAAACGTGCAAGCACTGTTCGGAGGGGAGGGGTTGGTGTTCCTGGGCAACCAGGACCCGGCCTCTTACCCTACTCTTTTGGTTAAAAAGACACCGCCAGGCCAACTGGCGAATTCCGGAATTCGCTGGGTTTTTATGTCTGTGACGACACTGTGAGGGTGGGAAAAGCTTTTGTTATGCGACTGTGGCATACAGAAGATATGCTGAGGAGAGGAACGTGTTCTCCCTGGAGAAAACGCCTTCACAAGATGAAAGGAGTGTAGGGTTATGATTTCTCATGAGCAGAATACAATCCACGGGACTGAAGAACAGACACCGCCTCTTCTTGTTCCAAAGCCACCATTCACATCCGCTTCCTCATGGCGCCGTCCTTCCTCATGGCGAGGCTGGAGTCTCTGGCTTCGGGTAGTGGGAGTGGTCCTGTCGGTGGTGAGCGGCTTTGTGTTCTTTGATTTCCTGATGCTACGTACCGACATCATGAGCACGCCCATGTCGATCATATGGCTCTTGTTACCGGGCTTGTTGGGGGCAGTGAGTGCTGCTCTGTTCCGATCCTCGTGGGCCGTGCTGATCGTACCCGTGGCGCTGATCGTTGGGGTAAATTTGAGCCTCCTCACCATTTTTGTTGAACCGAGTATGGCCTTGAGTCTCTACGAAGGTGTGGGCATGGCGAGTTTCTTTTTGGTGTGGCCTGTCGCCATCGGCGCTGCCATCGGCACCCCTATCGGCCAAGCGATAGAGCGGCGGCTGCAACACTAAACAACCGCTTGTGAAGGACCCATTCCCGAACACCTTGCTCGAATACGCAGCAGTCACACCGTACCCTTTTTGGGCGAAAACTTGGCAGCTGCTCCTGCTGGATAACGGCCAGTTCATCAGTGTACCCGCACGTCCATGCATCGAGGTCGCCAGCCGGTCCGCTAAAGGTATCGGCGGGAAGTTGCGCCATGATGCTACTCACCGCACTGGATGCGCCCGGCTGCTCCTCGGCTTCACCCCGACCACGCACAAGGCTTGAAGATAGCGTTTCACTAGCAGCCTGTCGGAGAGAACGAAGCAGGAAGCAGGCAACCAGCTGAGTTGGTGGACGTATCGTTGGGCGCATGGGCAAGAGCAGCAGAATGGACCACCATTGTAGGCAAAACAAGGCAAACAGTGCTGCAAAGAGCGAAACGTCTCGCCCCTGTCGTGTTATGCCCAGGAAAGGGTATGGAAACGCTTGAGATTGAATGCCAGGCAGACTAGGCACCACTCCCCAGCCGCCGCCGCGATGCCACGCAAGGAGAACTGGCGGAAGCCCAGCACCTCCTTGATGATGCCGATCACCGGTTCGACGGTGCATTTGCGTACTCCATAGATCGCTTTGCCCAGCACGGTCTTGAGCTTGTAGGCCATCTTGACCTGGGAGCTTGCGTCCTCAGGTGGGGGCTCTGGGAGCGGAGCAAACCGCTGCTGCCGGGCTTGGATGATGGGGATCACGCCCCGTGGCGATGTAGGGCTCGATGCTGCGTTTGGCACAGGCCAGCAGCGTGGCGGGCCGATGTACCCGGTATCAAGCGCGGCTGCCTCGGGGGTGCCGAGCGCGGACGGGATGGCTTCCAGCGTCGGCTCAGCTTCTTGACTGTCATTGGGATGATTGGAGAGGGCCCATCCCACGATCAGCAGACTCTGCTGATCCACAGCAACCTGCGCATTGTAATCCTGCTCGAAGCCGACGTTGGTCGGGTTTTTCATGATGCGCGATTCCGGGTCAGTAAAGTTGTACTGGTCGCCATCGCGCGGCCCTGGCACTGGTGGGGTCGGTAGGCGACCACCCGGGCGACGTCCCGTGCTGCGCTCCCGCTCCGTGCGCTGCGCCAGCTTGGCCTCATACTCCGCCTGCTCGGCAGCCGTCCGCTCGGCGGCGCGCGCTTGCAGCACCGCTTTGGCTTCCGCCAACCGCACCAGGCGATCCTCGGGCCGCGCCATCTCGTCGCGCACCACCAGCCCATCGAGGACCTCTGGCTGCTCGCTCTGTTCACGGAAGCGCGAACAACTCCTCGACCTCGCTTCGCAGCTGTGCTTCCATCTGCAGCAAGCGCTTGTAACTGACCGCGTTGTGCTTGGAGGCATCGGCATGGAGCTTGGTCCCGTCCAGACTGATCGTTCCCAGCTTGAGTACACCCGCCTCCTGCGCCAGCAGGAGTACTTGCACGAAGAGGTCCTTCAGTTCGGGCAGGAAGGTGCGCCGAAAGGTCGCCAGCGTATCGTGGTCGGGATGCAGGTTGCCCGCGATGAAGCGGAACGGCACCGTCTCATACGTGGCCCGCTCGATCTTGCGCGAACTAAACACCCCGGTCGCATAGCCATAGAGCAGCAAGCCCAACAACACCTCAGGGGCGTAGGGCTCTCCACCGCGGGTCCCATACCGGGCATACAGAGCCGACAGGTCAAGTTGGGCCATGCTGTCTACCACGAAGCGTGCCAGATGGTCGGGGGGCAGACAGTCGCCCAGACGCACTGTCAGCTCGAGTGCCTGCTCGTAGTCCACCGTTTTGAAGGTTCTTTTCATACTCACCAGTATACCATCACAGACGCAGGTCTGCTTTTCTCCGACAAACTGCTAGCAAATCGGGAAAGGCTCACCAGCACACTACGTCAGTTGGGTGGGGGTTATTACACTTTTCTAGAAATTATTTTAGCGATGTTTTCACAAAATTATCATATTCTAAGATAGTATTCACAATTGTGGCAAGAATGGTGCAATTCTTGACAATATTATAAATATTAAGTATACTTTATCGGGTGAACAATAAGAGTCGCCAACTCAAAAGTTATGTAAAGAGGAACCCGTCAAAAAGAAAGTAGATAATATGGGCATACGTTGTCCCTTTTGCTCAAAACCTTCAATTACAAGGAGGAAAATATTGTGAATAGATATCACACCAGCCTTATCAACCTCTTTCGTATATCCCTTGCAGGATTAATCCTTGTACTCTTTCATCTGTTGGCTCCCCACAGTTATGCAATGCAACCATCACCAGGATCATGGACCCATCTTGGGTTAAACAATCTTACCGTATGGACATTGGTCAGCGATCCTACAAATCCGAATAAGCTTTATGCTGGAACAAGTGATGGTGTATACCAAAGTACCGATGCGGGAAGTACTTGGACAGTAGAGTCAAATCAGGGAACACCTGCGTTAGTTGTAGCAATTTCCCCTACTAACAATAATATTTTATATGCAACACATGGTTCTACGGGGATACAAAAGAGTATCGATGGAGGAAATACTTGGATAGATGTGACGAATAATTTAGGAACGCCTACTATAATATTAGATCTTGCTATTAATCCAACCGATCCAAATACTGTAATTGTAGCTCCGTATGGTCATTGTCTTGGTATACGTAAAACTACGGATGGTGGAACCACATGGAATGCTGTAGGAGGTGGATGTGATATTTATCGCATTGCCTATGATCCTACGAATCAAAATATAATTTACGCAGGTGGAACAAATTTCTCTGGTTACATTGCAAAAAGTACTGACGGTGGAGATACGTGGACTCTTGGATCTGACCCAAATCATTTAGGAAATGATGGGGTTACTGGAGCAGTACATGGGATTGTAGTTGATCCAAATAATTCAAATAATGTGTATGTTGGACAGGAGATTAGTGGGATATATAAAACCACTACTGGCGGGTCTGACTGGAATCTTTTACCAAATAGCCCATCAGTTCCGATTGACAATGCTCTGGCTATTAATCCATTGGATTCAAGTATCTACGCAAAATCATCCAATGGGGTTTCAGAAAGTTCAGATGGTGGGAATACTTGGTCGGCAATTAACACAGGGGACACCCCTTCAGGGATAGAAAAACTGATAATTCTTCCTAACGACCCTAATAATCTTTATGCAGCTACAGATACAGGTGTTTATGCATATGGGTTACAAAAGTCTGATGTCGCACCATCTATTAACACAATTTCTAATGCAACTATCAATGAGGGAGATACCTATACAACAAACGGATCTTTTACGGATAGTGATTCCACATCTTGGACAGCAACCGTTGATTACGGGGATGGTTCAGGAACACAACCACTAACACTCTCGGGAACCAATTTCTCCTTGAGTCATACATACACAACAACTGGAACGTTTACAGTAAAAGTGAGCATTACTGACAACCAAGGAGCAACGGGTACAGGGACAGCAACAGTTACCGTGACTGATACCGACCTGGGGCTCACTAACATGCCCGCCAATATCACGACCAATGCTACCAGTTCACAGGGAGCTATAGTCACCTACACGCTCCCTACTGTGGTAGACGAGGATAACCCGCTGCCGACTGTCAGCTGCACCCCGGCTTCCGGTTCAACCTTCCCCATTGGGACGACCACTGTTACCTGCACAGTCAGCGACAGTGACGATACACCCAGTACGGCCAGTCAGACTTTCACTATCACGGTCAATGACAGTGATCTGGGCCTCATCAACATGCCCGCCAACATCACCATCAACGCCACTAGTCCGCAGGGAGCGGCGGTCACCTACACCTCACCGACGGCGACAGACGAGAGTGGGGATAGTCCGGCAGCAACAGTGAGATGCACTCCGGCCTCCGGCTCAACCTTTGCCATCGGCACCACCACCGTGACATGTTCGGCGACTGATAGCGATGATACGAATAGCCCTGTGAGCCAGAGCTTCACCGTGACCGTCAAGCCGGTGCTCACAACCAGCGGCAAGAGTGTGAGTACCATGGAAGGCAGCGCCTTCAGCGGCGTAGTAGCTACAGGTACAGACTACGGGGCAGGTACGCTCTCAGCCACCATCACCTGGGGTGATGGCAGCAGTTCAGCCGGCAGCGTCATTCTGGCCACCGATGGCACCTACAGTGTCACCGGCAGCCACACCTATGTCGAGGAAGGCTCCTCCTTGATCTTTTCAGTCCAGGTGAGTGCGAGTGGTGGCCTGAACGCCACAGGCAACAGCTCGGCCGCCGTCGCCGATGCCGCTCTCTCGGCGAGCACGCCCACGACTGTCATTAAAGGGAATACCCTCACCCTGACGACGACCTTCATAGATGCCGACCCCAATGGGACCGCGAGCGACTACACCGCCAACATCATGTGGGGCGACAACACCAGCTCGACTGCCACCATCGGGAGCAGTGGCCCCAACTTTAGTGCGATCGGCAATCATAAATATGCCAAGCATGGGACCTATACCGTCACCATGACAATTAAAGACTCTGGCGGCAGTAGTGTCACTAAGACGCTCACGATTACTGCGTAAACCAGGCGGCTCACGACTAGTCAGACCCTGGACACGGAGAGCAGGCAGAAGCCTGTCCGCTCTCCGTAGGTCAGCCCAGCGCGAGCTTCTCTCGAAGAGAACTCTGGGAGAGACTCTACGAAAACGGGGCAAGCTCACTTTATCCATATTACGCGACAAAAGCGAGTGTCTGAGTGAGACGCTCGAACAATGCCCGTGGGATTTCCACCATATCGGGTTCGAGAGGCGACAGGTAAAAAAGTGTCACGGGCCAAAGATACTCACGAACGAAGGCGAGGGTATCGGAAAAAGTAGGAAGAGCTTTCGAGTACCAAGCTGCTTGTCGCCCCGGCAGAAGCTGACCGTCAAGCAGCTGAGAGGCGAAGATCGTCACCAGAGAAAAAAGTCCCAACAAAGCAGGGGTTGTTCGCAGGATGGCTAAGTCCGACCATTGCCGCTGCGTCTCGACACCGAGGTGAGTGCGTACTTCATGAAACGTGACTTCTAACTGCCAGCGCAACACCAACCAGGCGATGAGCTGAGTGGCAGCAATCGTTTGATCAGTACACAGCAGCGCTTGTGGGGTGAATTGTCCTTGCGGATCACGAATGAGAGCCCAGCGGATGGCAACAGGCGTGAAGCCGGTATGATACCACAGGGCTGTTCCGGTTGCCACATCCAGGGTGCGCATCTGCCCGCCATACCAGGGGATGCTCAGCGTCTGCCAGATCGTTTGCGGATCAACCAGGCACCGGGCGAGCGTGGGCTGGCGACCCCCTTTGAGCCGAGGGTGCCCGTTCGTCTCGGCCTGGCGTTCGGGAGCAGGATCAGACAGCGCTGCATCCAGTCTCAGACGCGTGACCATGGTGACCGGCTCTTTCAATCCTGTCACACATGCTAACAATTCGAGTACCGCATAGCTGCTGTCAGCCACCACCACGAGATAGCGGCCAGGCAACCAGCGTCGCAGCTGGCGGATCATTTGTCGCCCCCAGTCGGTGATTTTCTTGTGCCGCCTCTTGCGGTGTTCAGAGTAGCGCTCGGATGGAGCCAGCACACTCAGAAATGGTAAGGCCCACACGCGCTTGGCCCAAGGGATCGGAGTCAGCAGCATCATACAGACCCAGCGTAACCCACTCGTTTTGACAAAATGCTCTTTGCTGGAGCGCACCGGGTCACGGTAGATGCCCTTGGCTGCGATCTTCGCGCCACGGCGACGCTCAATCGTGCGCGTCCAGACCCACAATGATAGGGGCATCGCCTGGAACCAAGATGCTTACCAGTAGGCGAAGCAATATCCGGCTGAGAGCACGGCTGGACCACCTGGCCCGATTCAACACCCGGTGGTAGTTCTGAAACTTCTGTTCATGGCTCAGCCCCATCACCCGGAGGGCAGAAGCGACGGTACGTTGCCCTGGCGCTAAAATTGCTCCTACCAGGAGAACTTTCGCCCACTCCCAAGTTCGCTCGCTAAAGACACTTTCAAAGTGCAGCAACACCTGTATCATCTTTTTAGGCAGATCAAGCATTCTTCTCACCACTTTCTTGCTCGTTAGTTGTGAGCGAAGCTTACTCTGCCTCCCATCTTTTGTCTAGTCAATGGATAAAGTCTAGCTTAGAGTGTTTCATCTTGAAAAAGTCAGGTGTTAACGAGTCGGAGAAGTTCCCTTCTCCGACTCGTTGACCGTCAAAACAAGGTAAACATGTCGGAGAAGGTACAGATACAGGACAACTGTACTTCATTTTGGCATATCGTAGAATCTGCATGGTTGTGGTAAAATGGGGAGAGACATCCAATGAGAAGGGAGGATTACGGTGCATTCATCTATAGAGCAATATTTGAAAGTCTTACACACGAAGCGGTGTGTTCCGGCAACACTGAAAGTTGTCCGCCAGGATCTGACCCATTTCGTCGCTTGGTGGGAGTACACACGACGACGCACATTTGATCTATCATTGCTGCGGCATGAGGATCTCCGCGACTGGCGACTGGCTCGCCAACGTGACGACGGGGCCGCTCCTGCCACCATCAATCGCAGCTTGGCTTCTCTGCGCGGCTACTGTCAGTGGGCAATGCTCTCTCATCTGCTCACCGAGAATCCGGCCACCGATGTGAAGGATGTTCCAACTGATTCGCTTGCGCCTCGCTCACTGCCTACAGAAGCAGTCGATGCATTACTTCGGGTGGCTCGGGGAGAAAAGCACCCACTACTTCGCGTGAGGAACGAGGCCTTGTTAGCACTGCTCATTTATGTAGGATTACGTGTGCAGGAAGCCTGTGACTTGCAACTGCGGGATCTGGGAGGTGGTACAGTCACGGTGCGTAGTGGCAAAGCTGGAAAAGCGCGTCGCGTTCCTCTTCATCCCGATGCGGAGCGTCTCTTGCACCGCTATCTTCAGATCGTTCGTTGTCCAGAAGGATTGCCTACCATTGGCGGTGACCAGGAACGAGAGTTGCTCCTGGTTGGAATCGCGATGACCACGAAAAGCCAACCAACGAGGGTAGGCATCACCCAGAGGGTCGCCCAACGTGGGCGGGATATCACACGCAGCGAGTCTCTGCAGGATCTGGCCCGACGGCTGGAAACCGTTACACCTCACATGCTGCGCCACAGCCTGGCCCGACGAATGTTGGAGCGTGGAGCACAGTTGCCAGAAGTCCAACGGGTGTTGGGGCATAGTCGGCTTTCTACTACGGGCATCTATCTCACACCAAGCGAAGAAGATGTGCGTTTAGCCATAGGACGGGCTGGAGTTTAAACATGCATAGACTGGAAAAAATGCTTAGTGAGTTAGAGACAACTATCACCCAAGGGATTCAGGAAGGGGTTTTCCCTGGAGCTACCCTTTGGATAGGATGGCATGGAGAAACAATAAAGTGTGCTGCCTATGGGAAAACGGCTGATAAAGTGTACGGAGCTTATAAACCTATTCCAACGACTACCAAGACCATCTATGATCTCGCCTCATTAACGAAGGTGGTTGCCACTACCAATGCAGTGCTTCAGTTAAGAGAGTGGAAGGTTTTAAGTCTTATCGATCCGATAGCAAAATATATTCCACAATTTGGAACTGATCAGCAGAAGGCTGCTATTACTATTCAACATATTCTCACCCATACCTCAGGACTACCAAACGCTGTGAGACTGTTTGAGCACTATCACGGTGAACGCCAAATCATCGAAGAGATCTGCCATCAGAAGTTAGTCTTCGCGCCTGGTGCCAATTGCCTCTACACTGATCTCGGCTTTATCTTACTCGGCGAAATCGTATGGATAATAAGTTCACTTCGTCTCGATGAATTTACGCAACGATATGTCTTTAATCCTTTAGAAATGGCTGATACAATGTTTGCGCCTCCCGAAAGTCTCAAGGCACGAATTGCCCCGACAGAATGTGTTGGCTGGAGAGGTGGAGTGATACACGGAGAGGTTCATGATGAAAATGCCTGGGCAATGGGAGGGATTGCTGGACACGCCGGTCTGTTTTCCACAGTAGAGGATCTCGCAAGATTCTGTACAATGATTTTAAATCAAGGAATGTACAAAGGAGAAAGTATTCTCACCACCGGAAGTATCTCTGATATGGAAACTATCTATAGCTCGAATTCAGAAGAATCCTATGGCTTAGGATGGGTGATTAATGCACCATACTTTATGGGGGATCTAGCGAGCAAGGGAACATTAGGTCATACCGGATTTACTGGAACTTCGATACTCCTTAAACCAATGCACCATCTTGCGGTTGTGTTTCTCTCAAATCGAATATATCCCACACGGGAAGGACCTCTACTCAATCCCTATCGACGAAGAGTAGCCAACATCGTAGCGGAATTCTGCCAGTGCTGAAGAAGGATCCTTCTTATGCCCCGTAGATTACGAATTTTCGTTTCTGAACGCACTTCCTCCCTCCTCTGGGAGCGAAGTATCACTTTGGGAAATTGGCTATGGCAGGTAATTGGATGGATATGGGGCTCGGTGATTTTGGGTGGTTTTATTATAAACATTGTCATTTCGTATATCACTACAGGAGTGAGTGGGCTAACTGATCCACGTAGCTGGTTTCTGGTGAGGTCCGTGCTTGCATATTCGATACAAGCGCTTCTTCTCTTTACCGTTGCATTTCTCCTCACATTGTTATCCTATCTTAGTCATCGTTATAAACGGCAAGAGCAGCAAAAGCGTCAACATGCCCATAACGAAGCGCTCATAGATATCGCTAAAGGCGTTCATAGGTTATTGGAAGATTCTACTCATCAACACGCTTCTACCGAATCGTTAACACATACAGCCTTGATGAAACCAGACGCAACTTCTACCCCCACATCAATTTGGAACGTCCCTTACCGCCGCAATCCCATCTTTACTGGACGAGAACAAATACTCGCTCTGCTACACGATAAATTCATGAAGAAGACAAATGCCATGGCGCTTACACAAGCTCAGGCTATAAGCGGTTTGGGTGGAATTGGCAAAACGCAGACTGCTGTAGAGTATGTGTATCGCCATCGTAGTGACTATCACTATGTCTTTTGGGTGCGAGCTGCCACTTACGATACACTTCTCACCGATTTTATCACGATGGCTGATTTGCTCCACCTTCCGGAAAAGAACGAGCAAGACCAAAACAAAGTGATTGCTGCGGTGAGACAGTGGATGAGAATCCATGAAAATTGGCTCCTCGTTCTAGACAATGCAGATGACTTTGCAATGGTTGATACCATACTCCCCTCTGAATGGAAGGGACATATATTATTGACGACTCGTACCCAGATTGGAGGGACTCTTGCAAATATGGTTGAGTTAGGAAAAATGGATACGCTAGAAGGTACTTTGCTATTGCTACGCCGTGCTAGAGTGCTTGAGGCAGAAGCTTCCCTTGACCAAGCGTCCCTCCAAGATCAGGCAGAGGGCGAAGCTATTGTCAAAGAACTGGATAGTCTTCCCCTCGCAATTGACCAAGCAGGAGCCTATATTGAAGAAACACAATGTTCTCTTTCAGCTTATCTAACTGCTTATCAAATACGGCGCAGAGAACTCTTGCAGCGACGGGGTACTCTCCCCTCTGATCATCCGGAGCCAGTTACAACTACTTGGTCCCTCTCCTTTCAAAAAGTTGAAGTTGTGAAACCTGCATCTGCTGATCTGCTACGGGTCTGTGCATTTCTTGATCCCGATACTATTCCTGAAGAGATCTTCACTGAAGGAGCTTCAGATCTTGGCCCTATATTGCAATCCATTGCTGCTGATCCACTCTGGTTAAATGAAGCGATAGAGGAGCTTCGAAGATATTCCCTTGTGAAGCGTAATCCACGTGAAAATACCCTAAGCATCCACCCTTTGGTGCAAGCAGTTCTGATTGATGAAATGAGTAGGAGTGTTCAGGTACGATGGACAGAACGAGTTATCCGAGTTATCAATCGCATTTTTCCTCATGTTGAAGTAGAAACCGAGCTACAATGTCGGCGTTTGTTTCCTCAGGCCCTGGTCTGTACTACCCTTATAACGCGCTATGAACTCGAATCTGCGGAGGCAGCAAGAGTTCTTAATGAAGCAGGAGTTTACTTGCATGATCATGCTTCTTATAAGGAAGCCGAAACTTTCTACCGGAAAGCCCTGAACATGCGTGAGAAAGTGTTAGGAGCAGAACATATTGCTACAGCTGCAAGTCTGAATGATCTTGGCTTACTTTATCGTGACCTGGGAAGATATGACGAGGCGGAGCCACTCCTAAGGCGAACTCTGCTAATTCGTGAGAAAGCATTGGGAGCGGAACATCCTGCTACGGCTATGATTCTTAATAATCTTGGACTGCTCTATCGTGACCTAAAGAGATATAATGAGGCAGAGCAACTGCTTCAGAATTCCTTGGCTATTCGTGAAAAAGTATTAGGAGCAGAGCATTCAATCACTGCTCTCAGCCTTGGCAACCTCGGCTTACTCTATTGCGATCAAAGGAAGTACGACGAGGCAGAGCCATTACTACAGCGAGCTCTACAAATTCGCGAGAAAGCATTGGGAGCAGAACACCCTGCTACAGCAACCGGTTGTCAGTATATGGCAGTACTTTATTGTGCTCAGGGGAAATATAAGGAAGCTGAGCTCCTTTACCAACGGACGCTAGATATTCGCGAGAAGGTGCTAGGACCGGAGCATCCTGCCACTGCTATGACTCTCCATGAATTAGCAAACCTCTATCGTGATCAGGGGAAATATATGGAGGCTGAAGCCCTCTATCAACGAGCGTTAGACGTTCGTGAAAGGATACTGGGAGCAGAACATCCTGCTACGATTATTACCTTAGAGAATTACGCGGTACTACTACGGAAAATAAACCGATCTAGAGAGGCTGTAGCAATTGAGGCTCGCATTAACCAAATCAGAGCCAAATAGGGAGTGATGCGTCAAGCTACTTTCGCGCTCAGCATACAAAAAGCACAAAAAGATATACTGGCTCCTACTTCGCCTTTCCCAAGCAGGTTATAACGTGGAAATGGATAACCAAGAATGAGATAAATGAGGCATAACCATACATTCGAGGTAAAACACACCACATAAGATAAATTGCGTGAAAAGAAGAATATACATATCACTGACATTTTTCTTGTTTAGACTAACGACAATCTTGCAGAACTCCTTCCGGAGTTCCGTGAAATGAGCTACTAGTACTAGTTTGTGGTGCGAAATGAATCCGCTCTACAGGCCCTTTCAGCCGTTTGGCAATGGCTCATTTTCTCGTTTTGCTGCACAAATAGCATCACTTTCCTGAAAACATGTCTTGTGAAGTCGCTCTACAGGCCGTTTTATTTCGCACCACAAACTAGTGCTCAGTTCCTTAAATACGGTAAGAAAAGACCCGACGATAGTGACGATGGTCCTTGGCAGGGCGTCCCCAGACCCAGGGCTTGGCGCGAATATTGAGCTGCATGGTGGCGACACGGGTGGCTTGCTCGATCTCCGTGGGGTTGGCAAAGCTCTGACCCGCGAGGGCATCGCGGCGGAAGAGCCGCCACCAGCCTTCCTGCAGATTGAGC
>Ga0307373_10001715_pt1 | contig 40785 bp, 31 predicted proteins | sample OX2MG_FD_202534 | JGI IMG/M metagenome (GOLD analysis project Ga0307373, IMG submission 202534) | Soil microbial communities from Risofladan, Vaasa, Finland - OX-2 | ecosystem: Environmental > Terrestrial > Soil > Coastal area > Acid sulfate soil | place: Finland: Risofladan, Vaasa | collected...
TATGAGGAATCTCTTGGTGCTGGCGCAGCGTTCGTGATCGTCACAAAAGCATCGTTTCGTTAGAAATCCTCTAACGAAACACGCGCTTGAAGAGCCGTGAAAAAGTTTTTGGGGAATTAAATCCTAATCCGAACGCTATCTCTTTGACACTGCGCGCCGCGTTTGCGCTTATGGACCCGGCGTGCCCGCAGGATCGAAAGTCACTATTCTCGGCATCACGGGCACAGCTTCGTCCAGCCGTACCTCTTGCTTTCCGCTGAGGTGGCCGAAGACCCCGGGTACTTCGGCGAGCGTCTGGCTGCCGCGCGGCGCGGGCTCATCCTCCTGTGGCACACACGCACGGCACGTCTGGAGCCTCGCGCCCGGCGCACCGACATCCTGGGAGCGCTCGTTACCGCGAGCCAGCTTTTCGCGCAGACGCCGAAACGCAAGAGCGTGCTCGTAATCTTTTCTGATATGCGGCAGAACACCGCTGAACTCGACCTCGAATCTCCTGTTGCCATCTCCGTGAATTCGGCTTTGGCACAGACGGAGAAACGCGGATTGCTGGCTGACCTGCGCGGGGTTCACGTCCACATCCTCGGAGTGGATGCCGCAGGCCGAATAATTGCGTACTGGGAGGGCCTGAGGAAATTCTGGGCATCGTACTTCAAAAAAAGCGGAGCGACGCTCAAGGATTTCTCGACGCTGCGGGGCCTGCCGCAATGGGACGGACGATGAATGATGAAGGGTGCTGAAGGAGATCTTCCGACAAAATATCAGCCCGCCAGTGGAACGGGTGATTGAGCAGATCAACTCAGGTTCTCGCGATGGGCCTGAAGTAGGATGCAGTCGCACCCGTTTGCGAATCGGGGCAGACCCGGGTAAGCGAAAAGAGAGCGTGTGGCTCGACGATGCATCGCCGAGCCGCACGCGAGAAGTTGTCGCGCAGGTTCAGAATTGATAAATCAGGGCGAGCTCCATGACGCGCGGGTTCGTAAGCGTCGAGGTGTAATTGCCGAACGTACTCGAAACATCCAGCTCGCTCTGCATCGAATACGCGTCAAAGCGGTTCGTGTTCGGCACGTTGAAAACGCTCCAGCGCGTCTGGAGGGACTGGCGCTCCAAAATGTGCCACTGCTTCTGCAAATTCATGTCCCAGCCGAAGTAGCCATCTCCTCGGATTGGATTGCGCGCGCCGCTTTGGCCGGGGAAAGCGTAACCGAAGCCGAGACTCGCCTGGCTGGGATTCTTGAAGATGTTGGGAGTCCCGTTAGCGATCGTGGTTCCCGTCGTGATGGGTTGCCCTGTTAAATTTGCCCATCCCATCTCGTCCCAGTTGGTTGGCCAGACGTAGCCCATGAAGACGCTGACGGGGAAGCCCGAAGTCCATCGCATGGTCCCGGAGAGTGTCCAGCCACCGATGAGGGCGTTGGTCCATCCGCTCGCGTTACTATCAATCATTTTACCCTCGCCGAAGGGCAACTGCGCGACCCAGTAGGCGTTGATCTGATGCCGCAGGTCGAAATCGCTGGAACCGTACATTTGTTGCGGCGACCACGGATTGATGATGCTGTCGGTCAAGTAGTGGACGCCTCGCTCGGCCTGGGACGCGATGTCCAGCGAGTGGGAGTAGGTATAGTTCAAGCCAAACAGGAGACCCTGGGACATCTGCTTGTGCAGGCTGACCTGAAGGGAATTGTAGTTGGACCAGCCCATCGAACGCCAATCCCAGAGCGAAGAATATTGGCTATTGTAAAAGCTGTATAGCCCCGTTGCGGGAGCGGCGGGGAAGCCAAACGCATCAATGAGGAATATCCCTGACGTTTCATTGTAGAGGCTGCCGCACCCTGGACCAAAGACGTCGTAAACGGCCTGAAGCAGATCAGTCGTGCTGTTCCCGTTTGAGCATAGCGTGTAGGAGGACTGCGGCGCGAGCATGTTCGTCCAGTATTGCCCTGTCGGGCCAATCGCTGAGTCAATGTTGCTCTCTGGAACGCCTTGGCGCCAGAGAGTTGAAAGCTGCGTCGCTGCGGCGAAGTAGTTAATTCCGGACTTGGGGTCCGTCAGGTTCATTGGGGTCGCAATGTCGTCGTAAGCCAGGAGCCGGTGCGCGAAGTGGCCCACGTATGCGACATCCAGCGTCATCTGGCCCGGCAGTTCGCGCTGGACGGAAAAATCCGCGGCATACGAATACGGGGTTTTCAGCGACTGGTCAATCCCATTCGCAATGGCGAACCCGCCAGCCGAAACACCCTGCGGAGGAATCTCGGGGAAGTTAAAATTAGACGGCGGCGGCGAGGCCAACATCGGCGTTGTGCCGTTCTGTTGCGTGGTTGGGATCACATTCATGCTGGCGATACGGGGCGCTTGGTTAATCGTCAAAGTGGCGGAAGGATTCGAAAGGCCAGTGGAAAGACCGAACTCGCCGGTCGCATCGTAGCTCAGTGCCAGCTCCGGGCCGAAATTGTCATAGTACATGCCGAAGCCAGCGCGAACGGACGTCTTATCGTCACCCGTGAGGCGCTTGAGCCATCCCCAACTCGGATCGGGGGACCATGCCAACCCTATGCGCGGCGCGAAATTCTTGGTCTGGGCGCCATATAGTCCGGGCTTTCCATAAAAGGAACCTGCGGGAGTGAAGCCGATGGGCGCGCCGCCCATGACCTGGTTGTCCGGGATCCCTTTTGCCATGTCAATGCCGCGCTGATTAAACCAGCTTCCCATATTCACCGACGGCGTGACTTCCTGCCCAGAGGTCTCGGTCATCGGGGTCATCAACTGGTAGTTCAGGCCGTACGTGACCGACAAATTGCGCCGCGCCTGCCAAGTGTCCCCGAAAAAGAAGTTGTAGTTGTCGGTGGCCCAGTGGCGGTAGAGCGGCGCTCCCTGGGCAAGCTCGCTCGCGCTGGTCGCGCTGGCGATGGAGTAGTTAAAAACGCCATCCACTTCGGTGGCCATACCCATCATCGCCACGAGCGGAAAATCATAGGCGTGGTTGAAATTCGTGGCGATTGCCGGTCCATACCCGCAGCTGGGCCAGGAAGACCCCGTGGGGCAGCTGTAGGTGGGATTGAGAGGATCGTTCTTGTTGGCGAAGCCGCCCGAGAAGAGCCAGTCGGAGTTCGTGAGCGCGTTGCTGAACGAGTTCTGAGTGCTCCAGCTATTCAGGCGGGACAGTAGCAAGTTCGCGCCAAATTGGAAGTTGTGCGAGCCCTTCTGCCAACTGACGGTGTCAACGATATTGTGGACAGGCGCGGTATCCCCGTTGGAATAGTTGACCCCTTGGTCCAGATCGCGCATGAAAACCCAAGGTTGGTTGGAATTGCCGTTGAGGCCGAAACTGTCCCGCGTGAGGCCGTAGCGGAAGCTATTGACCCAGTGGGGTCCGAAGACGCCGGTGTAGCCGACGACGAAACCCTTGGCGAGGTCAACGGTGCTGGCCTCGGGTGGCGTGCCAGGAAGGAACGGGGCACCGGACGCGCGGTCATCCACGCCAGTGCCACGCAGGAACAAGGTATGATTGCCGTTTCCGGTCAGCTTGTAGTCCAGCCGGCCAATGTACCAGTTGCTCTTCGTGAGGGTGGGTGCGGCAAAGCGGTAGCCGGCGAAGTTCGGTGCGTCGCCATAATTGACGTCGTTCGGCAGCGGATAGGTATTGAAGTAGTTGAGCGCCACTTGACTTGGACCGATGCCCAGCGGATCCATCTGCGTAAGTTGCGTCGGCCCCAGGGCATAGTAATTAGCGGGAATGGTGTACGACTTGCCGCTGGCCCCAGTGACGTTCATTCCTGGACACTGGCTCGCAGTGGCGCAGCTATACTCGATAATTCCATCGCGCAGCGTCGCGCTCGGAACGCTCCGTTCGACGCTCTGCCCGACGGATTGCCGATGGCCTTCATAGTTGAAAAAGAAGAACAAGCGATTCTTCAAAATCGGCCCGCCAATGGCTCCTCCGTAATTGTTCCATACCAGATGTTCAGGCACATTCGGCTGGCCGTTGGCGGCTTCAGCCGATTTCAGGAAATAGTCGTTGGCCTCGCCCAGCGTATTCCGGTTGAACTCGTACAGCGAGCCATGAAAGTCATTGGTGCCGCCCTTGGTGACCATAGCGATCTGAGCCCCGGAGGAGCGCCCCTCGCTTGCGCCGTAGTTCGACGTGGTCACGCGGAATTCCTCGACCGAAAATGGCGTGGTGGGCAACACGCCATTGAAGGCGTAGCCCGCGAACTCGTTGTTGTTGCTGACGCCATCCAGCGTAATGTTGTTCTGGTCGCTCCGCTCGCCATTTACCGAGCCGGCGCGCGTGTCGTAACTATCTTGCAGGATGTTTTCTCCATTGTACTCGACGCCCGGCTGGAGACTGAGCAGAAGCACTGTGTTCTCTTCGCGCAACGGCAGATTCTCGATCGAAGACGTGCCCATGGTGTTACCGACGCTGGCGTCGGTGGTATTCAACAGAGGTGCGCGCGCGGTGACCTCCACGGTTTGCGCGGCGGAGCCGACCGGCAATTCGACGTTCACGGTGGCGGGTAGATTCACCAACAGTTGGACCCCGGTCTGCACATAGGTACGGAAGCCCGACGCCTCTACCGTTAGCTTATAGGTGCCAGGCAGCACGGAAACAAAGTTGTACGTGCCGCTGGTCGTGGTGACCGTCTGGCGAAGCAGGTTCGTGGCTACGTTCGTCATGGTTACTTTTGCCCCGGGGATCGCCGAGCCGGAGGGATCCGTGACCACACCCCGCAACGAAGTTGTTGCTTGGCCCCAGACATTCACGCCGAGGAAGAGGAAAAATGCTGCAGCTATTGCCACGCTGAAAAAAAGATTCTTCTGCATTAGATTCTCCGTTCCGATGCCCCAATGGCTTCAGCGCGGCCGAGGTTATTGGTAGGGACCCCCCTCCGGCTACTGACTGCTGCCCCTGCTGTTTGGTGGCTCGATGGGGCAGCACGCTAGCGTCCGTGCGTCAGCGTTTGCAAGGACGAAGGTCACATGTGACTGTGATGGTTGTCACCGTGAGGGACTTATGGTTGCGTTTCCTTACTTATACCTCTTCAGGCGCTAGCAAAGTTCGAAGCCATCGGCTATCTCACCAAAGGGAATCCCGCGAACGCACGCATTCGAATCAAGTATTTAGAAGGCAGCGCCATCGGATGTTTGAGCGATTTGGTCCGAAGCATTAGAACCGGAAACGACTGTTTCGGGCTCAGGCTCACCGCGATCAAGTTTGCGCACGACGTCGGCGCGAATGCACCAAAACGTCTGGTGGGAGCGTGCAGATCGGAGCAGAGATTCTCCTGAGGATTAGTTGGGAGTTCAAGAAGTCGCTTGAGTGGTTGCTCACAGGTGAAGGGCAAAGCGTGTACTCAAGGAACCCGATTTGGTACCCTGAGCTTTACCACCGCGAGCCCAAGGCCCACGACTTTGATAATCACGAGAGTATTTGATTTTTCCCGGCGCCCGTTAAACAGTTCCGCTAAAGATTTACGCGGGTGGGAAATCGGCTTCAACCCATAGCTCAAGTGTTTGGTCGTGCCAACGTTCAGAGCCTATCAGGATTGGCTTCAGCCCGGTTGTAGATCGTTCTCGCAGAATTTCGCTTCCAATCGGAGCGTCTTGCCTCGATTTGTTCTTTGCGTGAACGCGTCCACGGCGCGTAATGAGCCTTTCGATCTTTCTGCCGTATACGTCCCTCGATTTGAAGTTGTAGCGACCGCTAGCCGGAGGATCGAGCGAAGGGATTTCGAATCGTGAGTTGCCCATCGATCGTCTGGCCATCGCGGAAGTCTTCGGAATAGAGAGTCGCGCATCCAGCTTCCAATGCAGCGGCAACGACCAGCGCGTCATAGATGTTGTCGTCGTGGTTCTCCGCAATTTTGCGTGCCGCTTCGTGCATTTCAATGGTGATGGGGAGCGGAGAAGGACAGAGAACTCCAAAGGCATCCAACGCTTCCGTCACGTCACTCCAGGACATGAAGATTTTTCGTCGAGCGACAGAGACAAATTCATTCAAGACTTGCACACTGAGGACCCCTCCCGATGCGAGGAGGTTCTCGGCCTGCGTGCTGCGTGGATCGTCCAGCGCCACCGCATAGATCAGCACGTTCGTGTCGAGGAAGGCCTTAACGGGCATTGGCGTCTTCCCGGTCAAAGACAAATCCGGGAGGCAAAGGACGTTGGAGTTTGCGTAGGCGAGCGAGCGCGCGATGTTTACTTTGATCGCGGCGCACTTCGAAGATCCGGTCACGTGCGATTCGAATCTCGATCTGGTCGCCTTCTTTGAGATCGAGCGCGTCAACCACAGCCGTTGGCAACCGCACCGCCAGGCTATTGCCCCATTTGGAAACCTGCATAGCTCCCTCCAGGATATACGTTCTAAAGAGCATCTGCGCAACGCGCTGTAGTGGTACTTCACGGCAAGTAGCCGAGCAGCCGTTCAATATCACCGCGGCCCCCACATGGGTGTCCTGGGCAAAGGCTTTTGATCGAAGGCCAGTATTAACATATGAATAACGATAGACGTTATTATATATTGCTCTTAGTTGTCATCATCTTTGTGTTATCGTAGTGAAAGAAGAGAGAATCTTTTGGGGCAGGGAAAATGGCCGACGACGAAACGGAATTGACACCTCTTGAGCGAACGGCAACCGGACCACGCACGCTTCAAGGAAAGGAGCGGAGCAAGCATAATGTTTTGAAGCACGGCATTTTTTCGAACGTCATGCTGCTCGCGGATGAATCGAAAACTGAATTTGATTCCTTGCTGAATGGGCTTCGGGAAGACTTTCAGCCGGACGGAATGATTGAGGGTGTTCTCGTCGAGAAACTCGCGACGCTCCTTTGGCGGCATCGTCGCCTGATTATTGCGGAGGGTGCAGAGATTCAAGGCGATGTGAAAGGTCTCGAATGGGACCGGCAGACGGAGCAATTCGATGAGGCTGAAGAATTGGAGAAGCCGCCTCCACCGCGTGCACTGCCTAAAGTGGGTGAGCCGGAGGGCTATGTTCGTTTGATAGGAAAAATCCGAAACCCATATGTGCTTGAAAAGTGCTTGGCGGGCCTTGCAAAGTTGCGCAGCCAAATTGCAGCTCGCGGGTTCAGCGAAGACAGCGATCTGAAAATGCTCATCTACATTTACGGTCCTCGTACGTATCGCCCCGTGCGTGAGACTATCTTTGATAGCTACGGAACTTGGGCCAATACCGCAGCAGCTTGGAAAAAGAAGCCGCAGCCCGATGGGACACCAACACCAGCAGAGTGCCTGCAGAATGTTTTGCGGGCCATTGACGCTGAGATTCTCCGTTTCCAAAACTTGCAAAAGGAATACGCGGTTGTTGAAGCTTCGCGGGCGAAGCAGGACGCGCTCCGTCGCGATGTCCCGGATTCTGCTGGGGCGGATCGCCTGCTGCGGTACGAGGCGAGCATCGAGCGTTCCTTCGACCGGACTCTGAAGCAACTCGAAAGAATTCGGAGGGCGAGACTCGGCCTCCCGGTGCCGCCATCGGTCGACGTCAATGTCTCAACTTAGGCGGATCGGCGGAGTCGTCGGCAGAGCCGGGATACGCCATATACGCAGAGTGGCAATCGAACGCTGGACTCAATTCTACAAAACGAACTCAGATAAATAGAGAGGATTCAGGATGTTGCGAATTCTGGGATAGACGAAAAAGCCCATTCGTTGATCCCAGGCATCACGGGAGTTGGTGGCGGCCATCCGCTATGGACATCAGATCGGATTCATCAAATGGATTGGGATACACGCCGATTCCGACAAGATGGATGTGAAAATGGTGAGGTATGGACATCCAACCGATTAAAGCGGAAGCAGATTACGAGCGGGCGCTCGGCCGGGTGGAGGAGCTGTGGAATTTCCGCGATGGTTCGGCTGAAAGCGACGAATTGGACATTCTTGCTATCCTGATCGAGGCGTACGAGCGGGAGCACGATCCGATTGAACTCCCCGATCCGATCGAAGCGATCAAGTTCCGATTGGAGCAGAAAGGTAAAGACGCGGGCGCATTGATCGGCGTCATCGGCCAACGAACGCGTGTTTATGAAGTCATGCGGGGCAAGAGATCTCTGTCGTTACACATGATTTGCAATTTGCACGAGACATTCGGCATCCCGGCGGAGGTTCACATTCAGCCCGCACGGAGACGGCGTAAGGTTGCTGTCCATCGGAGTTCAGCGAGGCTCACACCGGCCAGCATGCGAAAGTCGGCATAGGTGTTTCCTCTGCCTTGGCTTGCGTCAAGACAGGCTCTCGCTCGTCCGTCATCAAAATGCAACACGGCCATAAATACTGCATTATCCCGGAGGCAGGACTGCAAACAACGAAACGGGGCGGAAAGGCGACTACCATGTCTTTGCAACGAGAATTCAAGGCTACGATCCGGGCGCGCGTAAAACGTGATCTTGGTTTCCGCAAGACGCTTCTCCGAGAGGGAATCGAAAACTTTCTTTCCGGTGAAGTGGAAACCGGCAAGATCATACTGCGCGATTTCATCAATGCGACAGCTGGCTGTATTAAATTGAGCGACGTAACCCATCGCTCCACGAAAAGTTTGATGCGGAGGCTCGGCGGCAACTCTCAGGCTCGCAACTTGTCTGAGATCGTTGCCCTTCTGCAGCACACGGAAGGCGTGTGCTTCGAAGTCCGATCCGCGCGTGGCGCCTTACGCACGAAGCGCCGGCCATCCTCTCAGGGAACACAACGTGCTGCTTCTGCCGCCTTGGGTCACTGATCGAGCGGTTTTTTGAATTCTCGCAGCTTGTTCGAAAGTGAAACCCAAAGTAATTCCTCGCAGCAGTTTCCCTAACGTGGCACCGCTTGTGCCGTCTCCGTCTTTCTGAAATAATCCGCAGATGATTATCGGCGACCGCCTTCGCACTCTGCGTGAGGAAAAGAAACTCTCCCAAGGGGACATTGAGAAGCGCACCGGACTGCTGCGGTGCTATATCTCTCGCGTCGAAAATGGTCACACCGTGCCCGCTGTCGAGACGCTGGAAAAGTTCGCTCGCGCCCTCGAAGTCCCGTTCTATCTACTTTTCTACGACGGCGAAGTGCCGCCTCAAATGCCGAACCGGCCAGACCGCAAGACCGCAGGCGAAATCGCATGGGGCAGTTCCGGAAAGGACGCACTTGCCCTGTCGAAGTTTCGCCGTTTGCTCGGACGCATCGAAGAGGGCGACCGCCAGCTGCTGTTCTACATGGCGCAGAGGATGGCGAACCGATAACGCACGGGGTCGGCGCTTGGAGCAACCGGGAGCGCACAAGTGCGGGATTCGTCCAATATCTTGATCGGAAAACAAGATTACGGATCCACAATCTTGCCCACGCCTACCGGATCGAGCGAGAAATTCAGTTCCGCGGCGAAGCTCGTGGCAACGACTGCGATCTTTGCAAGAATCTACGAACGTCCAATCCTGCTCTTACTGAAACGAAAGGGGAGAGCGGAATCAAGTCCAAGTAGAGGTGAACTTCGCGAACGTTGTGTACGTGATAATTAGGTCTCCCGAGTATCCCCGTACCATAACGATCCGAATAACGAATGCGGACTAGTGTCAGTGTAATATCGTAGCGCCCCTGCGCGAGGATCAAGCCAGCCACCATGTACGGCCTGCAGCGAGCCTGCAAGGGGAACCCGTCGATGCGCATTCTCAAAACCGTGCAGGCTTATTACCCGTTCCAGGAAAAGGGCGGCCCTGTCGTAAAAGTGCGCGCGATTGCCTTGGGGCTCGCTCATCGGGGGCATCACATCATGGTTGTCACCGCGGACTTCGGATTCGAACCCTCCCTCGCGCCGACAATGAATGCAGAAAGATGCCGCTGGGGATGGCACGCGCGGGAACAAGGCGTCGAAACGATTTTTCTTCGAAACTGGGGCCACTATCGGGCACTGACGCTGAACCCGGGCATGATGAACTTTTTCGCGGCATCGGTGAAGAGCTACGAGGTGGTTCACATCTATGGGCTGTACGACCTTCTCGGTCCGGCCGTAGCGTTTTCCTGCCGCCGGCATTCGATTCCGTATGTGGTGGAACCGATGGGAATGTTCCGCCCGATCGTACGCAATCTTCGATGGAAGAGGCTTTACCATGTGTTGTTGGGGAATCGCCTGCTGCGCGGAGCGTACCGCGTGATTGCCACATCCGAGCAGGAAAAGCAGGAACTTGTGAGCGGCGGCATCGACCCCGTGCGCATCGTCGTGCGGCGCAACGGTGTTGACGTTCCGGCGTCCATGCCGCGAGCCGGTAGCTTCCGCGAAAAGTGGGCCATCGCGCCGCAAACACGCACGATTCTTTATCTTGGCCGCATGGTGGCGAAGAAGGGCCCCGATTTGCTGCTTGAGGCGTATGCACTTTGGCGCCGCGAATCGCGTGACTCCGTCAGTTCCGTCCTTGTGCTGGCAGGTCCCGAGGAGCGCGACGGCTATTCGGCGCGGTTGAAAGCCCTTGCCGAGGAGTTGGGGATTCGCGCGAACGTTTTATTCACCGGGCCGCTCTATGACGATGCCAAATGGGCCGCGTATCGTGATGCGGACGTCTTCGTGCTGCCGTCCCGGAACGAAAATTTCGGCAATTCCGCGGCGGAGGCTATGGCCTGCGGTACGCCCGTGATTGTCACCGATCAATGCGGGATCGCGCCCATCGTAAATGGCCGCACGGGCCTTGTGGTCCCATACGATTCCAACGCCGTCGCTGGCGCGCTGAAAACGCTGCTCGAAAATTCCGCCCTTGCGGCGGAGTTTCGTGATGCTTGTCCCGGCGTTGCGCGCGATCTTTCCTGGGAAGAACCGCTCTCCCAAATGGAGGAGCTGTATCGCAGCGCGCTGGCGGCGGCTCCGGCGAGGTGAAGGATCGTTCGCGATTCCAATCGATTCTGTGTCCGCGTCCGTTCATCCTTGACCCATTCTCCGCAATAGCTATAATCCGCACTCAGTTGTGAGTTGCTGGAGAAGAAATACTAGTCATGCAAATCTGGGTGAGATCGGCCGCACAGCAAAAGCCCATCATGAAAAAACTGATCCTCATTTTCCTCGCCGCTGTGGTTGCGACATGCGCTTCCGGGCGAGTTCATGCCCAGGTTCCACCCCGGGACGTGGCGCGCTGGGAACGCGAGGCGCGGAACGTCACCATCACTCGCGATAAATGGGGCATTGCGCATGTCTACGGGAAGACGGACGCCGACGCCGTTTTCGGGATGGAATACGCGCAGGCCGAAGACGACTTCAATCGTGTGGAGATGAACTACATCGACGCGACGGGCTGCCTGGCGGAGGCCGAGGGCAAGTCCGCCATCTATCAGGACCTGCGCATGAAGCTATTCATCGACCCCGCGGTAATGAAAGCCAAGTACGCGGCCAGCCCTGACTGGCTGAAGAAGTTGATGGACGCCTTCGCCGACGGCCTGAACTTCTATCTCTATCGCCATCCTGACGTGAAACCGCGCGTCATCACGCACTTCGAGCCCTGGATGGCGCTGGCGTTCACCGAAGGAAGCATCGGAGGAGACATCTACGAGGTGAATGTTGATCGCTTGGCTGCCTTCTACGGCCAAGTACCGCTGCCTGCCGAGAAAGCCTCGGCGGGAGGTCCCCCACCGGAGCCGTCGGGTTCGAATGGCATTGCCATCGCGCCATCGGACACGCTCGATCACCATGCCCTGCTGTGGATCAATCCGCACGTATCATTTTATTTTCGCTCCGAGCTGCAGATGGCCAGTAAGCAGGGTCTCGACGCCTATGGCGCTGTGACCTGGGGCCAGTTCTTCATCTACCAGGGATTCAACGCCACTGCAGGCTGGATGCACACTTCAAGCGGTGTGGAAAACGTCGAGCAGTTCCTCGAGACGGTGACAAAGAAGAATGGCCGCTACTATTACCGTTATGGAGACAAGGAGCTGCCGGTAACGGAGCGCGCGATCACCGTGCCGTATAAAACCACCGCCGGGATGGCCCACAAAACCTTCACGGTGTATTACACGCAGCACGGGCCTATCGTCGGGAAGATCGGCGACCGTTGGGTGAGCATGAGTCTGATGCAGAGGCCGGTCAGGGCCTTGACCCAAGACTTCACGCGCATGAAGGCCGGGGATTACGCCGCGTTTCGCAGGACCATGCAACTGCACACCAATTCCTCCAATAACACCATCTTCGCCGACGCCGAGGGCAACATCGCCTACTGGCACTCCGACTATATTCCCCGGCGCGACGACGCATTCGACTGGACCAAGCCAGTCGATGGCAGCAACCCTGCCACGGCTTACAAAGGGCTGCTGACCCTCGCGGAAACTCCGCATCTGTTGAACCCGCCCGATGGCTGGCTCTATAACTCCAACAACTGGCCGTGGTCCGCCGCCGGTCCCGACAGCCCCAAGCGCAAGGATTTTCCAAAATACGTCGATCGCGGCACAGAGGAAAGCCCGCGCGGCTATCATGCTCTCCGCCTGCTCGGCGGTAAGCGCGACTGGACCGCCGCGTCGCTCACGGCGGCGGGATTCGATAGTTACCTGCCCGCGTTCGCCAAATTGATTCCCGCGCTGGTCAAGGCCTACGCTGCCACTCCGGCGTCCGATCCGCTCAAGACCAAGCTGGCGCGTCAAATCGCTGTGTTGCGTGGCTGGAATTATCGCTGGGGCGTTGATTCCGTGGCCACGTCGCTCGCCGTCTTCTGGGGCTCGGAGATCTATCGTGTCGTTTCTGCCGCTGCCCGCACGGCGAAGATTTCGCCCGAGGATTACGTCGTGCGCCGCGCGACCTCGGCGCAACTCCTCGATGCGCTCGCCGCTGCTTCCGGAAAGCTGACGGCTGATTTCGGCACTTGGCAGACGCCATGGGGAAACATAAACCGCTTCCAGCGGCTCGACGACAGTATCCGCCATCCGCACTTCGACGATGCCAAGCCCAGCATTTCCGTTCCCTTCACTTCCTCCATCTGGGGCTCACTGGCGGCGTATGGTGCACGCCCCTACCCCAACACCAAGCGCTGGTACGCCACGTTCGGCAATAGCTTCGTATGCGTCGTCGAGTTCGGGCCCCGCGTGCGTGCTTGGGCCGTCAGCACCGGAGGCGCGAGCGGCCATCCGGATTCGCCGCATTTCGACGACCAAGCCGTGCGGTACGTCACGGGCAACCTGCGGGTCGTGTACTTCTACAAATCGCAGCTTCAAGGTCACGTCCAACGGGAGTATCACCCCGGGAGCTAAGCTGCATCTCGCCATTGTTGGCACAATAAGTCTTTCGCTTGTGACTCTTGCTTCGCGCCATTCAACCGGAATGTCAGGTTTGCCATGCGCGACGCTTCTGCAGCACGAGCCGTGGCACACAGTAACTGGTCCCAAGCAGCTTGCTCAAAAACAAACTTCCGCAGACGCACGGATCGCCAATCGTTCCAGCGTATACTTTGCGTTGGAGTTACGCTGCGTTCTAACGTGGCCGTCGCCGGCTGCCGGATGGGTTACCACCGCGCAGCAAAATCCCGGGCGAGATCCAAGAAAATCGCATGTGCGGAATCTGTGGAGTAATCGGCTCCGAAAATCAATCTGAGGCAGCGGTGTCTCTCGAGCGCATGATGCGCGCCATGGAGCATCGCGGGCCCGATGGCAATGGCACGCTCATCGCTCCATGCGCTGCGATGGGCATGCAACGTCTCAGCATTATCGATCTTCCGGGCGGCCAGCAGCCCATCTGGAACGAAGCAGGCACTCTCGCGGTGGTATTCAATGGCGAAATTTATAACTTCGTCGAGCTTCGCAAATCGCTCCAGGCCGCCGGCCACATGTTCCGCACGCAATCGGACACCGAAGTGATTGTCCACGCCTACGAAACCTGGGGCCAAGATTGCGTCCGGCATTTCCGCGGCATGTTCGCCTTGGCCATTGCCGAAATGCCGGAGGGCGGAACGGGGCGCCCCCGTCGCATTTTTCTCGCGCGTGATCGAATGGGAATCAAGCCGCTCTATTACGCTATCGCAGAAGGGAAGTTTTTCTTCGCATCCGAAGTGCGCGCCTTGCTGGCCAGCAATTGCCTTTCCCGCCGTTTGTCCTCGGCGGCTCTGGCGAGCTATCTGCTGTTCGGCTCCGTCGGCGAACCGATGACGCTGGTCGATGGCATTTATTCCCTCCCGCCGGGGCACTGCGGTTATGTTTCATGCGATGCGCCCTCCGCGTCATTTGCGCACAGCGCGTATTGGGGCGTCGCCGACGTGGTCGAACAAAAGGCTTCCAGTGCACGCGGAGCTTCGCCAGCGGCTCGTGTGCGCTCGATGCTTGAAGATTCCGTGCGTTGCCATTTGCTCGCGGACGTGCCTCTGGGAATTTTCCTCAGCAGCGGCGTCGATTCCACGGCGCTGGCGGCATTGGCCAGCCGTGAGCGTTCCGGCATAAAAACATTCACCGTGATTTTTCCGGAGCAGGAGTTCAGCGAAGCCGCGCTGGCTCGCCGGACGGCGGAGCGCCTGGGCACGAATCACGCAGAGCTTCTCCTCACCGGCGACGAAATGCGCTCGCGCCTGGATGAAGCCATCGCGGCATTCGATCAGCCCAGCGCCGACGGCATAAATACATTCTTTGTTTCCTGGGCCGCTCGCCAAACAGGACTCAAAGTCGCGCTCTCCGGTCTCGGCAGCGATGAGATTTTCGGTGGCTATTCGACGTTTTCTTCCACGCCGCAAATCGCGCGCATGATAGCCGGCTCGCGGTGGCTCCCATCTCCGTTGCGTGAGGCTCCAGCGTCGGTTCTCCGCGCTTGGGCCGCCCATACCGCGCGTCCCGATGCCGCCCTGAAGGCCGCCGCCGCATTTTCCGGTCCCGCTGATTTTCCGCATCCATATTTTTTCACGCGAGCTCTCTTCCCGCCGCGATCCGTCTCGCAACTTCTCCGCGCCAGTCGCGACGGATGGCGAAAGTCGTTGTGGTGGCAATGGCTCGCAAGCTCCGTGGAAGAAACCGCGCCACTCAATGCCTTCAGCGCGGTTTCTTGGCTGGAAACGCGTTCGTATCTTGTCAACATGCTGCTTCGAGACACGGATACGATGAGCATGTCCCATTCGCTCGAGGTTCGTGTTCCGTTCCTCGATCATCCGCTGGTCGAATTTGCGATTGGGCTTCCGGCATCCGTAAAGAATCGGGATGGTATGCGCAAAGCTCTTCTTATCGAGGCTCTTGGCGACTTGCTTCCCAGCGAAATCGTGGCCCAGACGAAGCGCACGTTTACTCTGCCGTGGGAGGCTTGGCTCCGCGGGCCGCTTCGCCAGCGCGTTGAATCAAGCCTCGCGGATTGTGACCAAACGCTCGGCGAAATCATCGACAAAGAGTCAGTTAAGAATACCTGGCGGAGCTTCTTGGCCGGGCGCACCAGCTGGTCGCGGCCGTGGAGTCTCTTTGTGCTCAATGAATGGGTACGAAGAAATCTTGCCGGGAACGCCGCGAGCGCGAGCGGCGGGGACAAAAAGGCGGCTTCCGCGCTATCCTAAAAAACGCGCGATTCTGAAGCAGGGAAAGCTCGGAAACTCGGTCAAAGAATCAGTCAAGGAAATGGTAAGCGGATGATCATCTTGGGAATCAACGCGTACCACGCGAACGCGTCGGCGGCCATTGTTGTGGATGGCCGGCTGGTCGCTGCCGTTGAGGAAGAGCGACTGAATCGCGTGAAGTACGCCGCGGGATTGCCGGTAAAGGCCATCCAATATTGCTTGGCAGCCGCGGGCGTCAGCCTCTCCGAAGTGGACCACATCGCCGTGCCGCGTAATCCCTGGGCGCGCCTTGGCACAAAGCTACGCTTTGCTTTGCGCATGCCTCATTTTGCGCTCGAACGCGCCAGGGTCCTCAGGCGCTTCGCCGGAATCAAAGAGGAACTCGCCTCGGCATTTGACATCGACCCGCACAGCATTCGCGCGCAGTTCCATCGCGTCGAGCATCACCAGGCGCATCTAGCCAGCGCGTTTTTCGTTTCGCCCTTCGACCGCGCCGCCGTGCTCTCCGCGGACGGCTTGGGCGATTTCGCGAGCACGATGTGGGGCGTGGGCGAGGGATCGCGGATTCGCGTCTCCGGCTCGATCGCCTTTCCCCATTCGCTGGGAATGTTTTATACGGCGATGACGCAATATCTCGGATTTTTGAAATTCGGCGATGAATACAAGGTGATGGGGCTCGCCGCGTACGGCTCGCCCGCATATCTCGGCGAATTTCGACGAATCGTGCGCGCCGAGCAGCCCATCGGCTTCCGCCTGAATCTCCGCTATTTCACTCATCACCGGAGCGGGCCGGAGATGACATGGCGAAAGGCCGGCGAGACACCTGTGCTCGGACGCCTGTTTTCCCCGTTCCTGGAAGAGCAGTTTGGCCGCGCGCGCGCGCCCGAACAACCACTCGAACAGCGCCACAAGGATTTTGCCGCGAGCATGCAAGCGCATCTCGAAGACGTCCTTCTTGCGAACGTGAATGCCCTCCACGCGCAGACGAAGGCAAAAACTCTCTGCCTCGCGGGCGGCGTCGCCTTCAATTGCGTCGCCAATGGAAAAATTCTCGAGCGCACGCCCTTCGAGCGCGTTTATGTCCAGCCAGCCGCCGGCGACGGTGGACTTTCCCTCGGCGCCGCCTTTGCCGTCTACCATCAGATTCTAGGAAAGCCGCGCAGCTTCGAAATGGACCATGCCTTCTGGGGACCCGGTTTCGCGCCGGCCGAGATTCGTCAAGCCATCGCGAAGCGTCCGTCAAATTCGGAAGACACGCATGTCGCCGAGCTCTCCGAAGACGCGCTGCTGCAAGCAACAGCGCGGCACATCGCTCAGGGAAAAGTCGTCGGTTGGTATCAAGGCCGCGCCGAATGGGGTCCGCGCGCCCTGGGAAATCGCAGCATTCTCGCCGATCCCCGCCGCGCGCAAATGAAGGAGACGCTCAATCGCCGCATCAAGCACCGCGAAATTTTCCGGCCTTTTGCTCCGTCGATTCTCGAGGAAGCCGCCGGAGAATATTTCGAGCGCTCCCATCCATCGCCATTCATGACGTTTGCGTATGCCGTGCGCCCGTCGAAACGCGCCGTCATTCCCGCGCCCACGCACGTCGACGGCACCGCCCGCCTGCAAACCGTCAGCCGTCAAACGCATCCGCTCTACTGGAGCCTTCTCCGCGCTTTCGGCGATTTAACGGGCGTTCCTGTGCTTCTGAATACATCGTTCAACGACAACGAGCCGATCGTCTGTCGGCCCGAGGAAGCTCTGGCCTGTTTTGAGCGCACAAAAATGGACGTTTTGGTTTTGGGTAACGTTTTGCTGGAGAAGAAATCGAGCGAACGCTCGAGCGAAGAATCATCCGCTGCCGTATTGGATATAAGGTCGTGAACGAAACGCGAGCCGCGAACTTCTGCATCTATCCTATTACGGCTGCTTCCATAGGCGCGGCAGGCACATGGGAAGATTTGCTTTGCACATTTTATTATTAAACGAATATTTTCCGCCGGACACGTCCGCGACGGCGAAAATCGCAGCTACGGTCGCGGATGCCTTGTCAAAACGCCATCAGGTGACCGCGCTCGCCGGCCGTCCGTCCTACGATCCGGATGAGCGCTATCCGTTCCAGTTTCTTCGTCGCGATGTAAGAGGCAATCTCACGGTTGAGCGCGTCGGGTCGGCCACCTATTCGCGCCACCAGATGCGCCGTCGCGTGGCCAACTACCTCTCTTACGCCGCGCTGGCTGTTCCTCGCGCGTTGGCCATCAAAGCGGATCTCGTGCTTGCCATGACGGATCCGCCGTTCAATGGAATCGTCGGCGCGGCAGTGGCGCGCATGAAGCGTATTCCCTTCGTCTACAACATTCGCGACCTGTATCCGGACATGGCTCTCGGCGGAGATATTGTCCGCCCGACCGGCTGGATCGCCCTCTGGGAACGCATGCACCGCAGCGCGTTGCGCCAAGCCACGCGGGTCATCGTCCTCGGCGATGATATGCGCGATCTCATCCTTTCGAAAGGCGTGGCTGCGGAACGCGTGGTAGTCGTTCGCGACGGCACATCCCTTCCTGCGGTTGCCGCGCCGTCCAATCATCCGGCAATCGGCGAAATTCGAGGCTCCGCGGATTTTGTCGTTCTCCATGCGGGGAATTTGGGCTTCTATGGTGCATGGACAACTCTGCTCGACGCCGCAAAATTGCTTCCCGAAAACGGTACGCGAATGATTTTCGTCGGCGATGGCGCCAATCGTGCGCGGCTCGAAGAATCCAGCCGCGGCTCCGCCATGGTGCGCTTTCTTCCGTTCCGGCCGCCCGAGGAAATTCCTTGCGTCATGGCTGCCGGAGATATTCACATCGTCACGATACGGAGAGGCTTGGCTGGCGTTGTCGTTCCCAGCAAGCTTTATTCCATCCTGGCCGCTGGCCGTCCCATCCTCGCGGTCACGCCCGAAGACACGGACGTGGCGCGCATTGTGCGTTCGGCCGATTGCGGCCTCGTGGCCGACCCGGATAATCCCGCCGAGGTTGCTGCGGCCATCCGAACGCTCAAAAGCGATCCTGCACGCCTGGAAGCCATGGGCCGGCGCGCGCATGCGGCCGCTGCGGATTATGCTAGAGTAAAGGAGTTGGAGAAATTCACGGCAGTCATCGAAGAAGCAGCTCACCCTCAGGGCGCGCGGAGTCAATCGTAATGTGGAAAAACAGGAAGGTTTTGGTCACGGGAGGTGCCTCGTTCATCGGCTCGAATCTCGTTGATGCCCTGCTCGCGCGCGGTGCTCAAGTTCGCGTCGTGGACGATCTCTCAAGCGGCCGATTGGAAAATATTCAGGAGCACGTTAAAACGGGAAAAGTAAGTTTCATTGAGGCGGATTTGCGCGAGCCTGGCGTCACGCGCGCCGCAATGAAGGGCATTCAGGTTGTATTTCATCTCGCCGCCGATCATGGCGGTCGTGGCTATGTCGATCTGCACCAGGCTGGCCCTGCCTCCAACCTCTTCCTCGACGGGCTCGTTTTCTGGGAGGCCGTGAAGGCCGGCGTCGAAAAGGTTTGCTACGCGTCTTCTGGCTGCGTCTACCCGAACTATATGCAAACCGACACAACCAAGGAAATTTACCTTAAGGAAACTGACGTTAAGCCGCCGCACGATGCGGACAATATGTACGGCTGGGCAAAACTGATGGCGGAGATGACGCTAGAGGCCTATCACCGTGAATATAAACTAGGCGCCGCGTCCTGCCGCTACTTCACGGTCTATGGCCCGCGCGGCGTCGAAAATCACGCCGTCATTGCCATGATTGCCCGCGCGTTCGTGGACCAAAATCCGTTCGAGATTTGGGGCGATGGCCAGCAGATCCGTAATTGGACCTATGTCGACGACATCGTCAACGGCACCATCCTCGCGGCGGAAAAAATCAACGATGGCACCGCCGTAAACCTCGGCACCATGGAGCGCGTTCGCGTCATCGACGCCGCGCGGCTTGTCCTCGAATACGCCGGCAAAAAAGCGGACTTCAAGTTTCTTCGCAATATGCCAACGGGTCCGGCAAACCGCGTCGCGGATAACGCTCTCGCCAAGCAGCTTCTCGGTTTTGAGCCGAAGGTCAATTTCCGTGATGGTTTGCGGCGGACGATGGACTGGTATTTCGCCGATCGCAGACCGGAGCAGGTCAAGGAGCGTTTGGAGAGCATGCTGACCACGCGTTAGCTCTTCAGGATATTCGGCCATGTCAAGTATTTGGATTGCCTTCTCGATTGCCTTGTTGGCGTCACTGATCTTGACGGCGCCCGTGCGGCAGTTTGCCCTGCGCATCGGCATGGTGGATCAGCCGAGTACGCGCAAAGTTCACGTGACGCCGGTGCCGTTGCTCGGCGGCGTTGCAATCTACGCCGCCTTCGTTTTGGCCGTTGTCCTCACCATACGCGACGGAGCCCGCGCGGAAGTTCTGGCGATTCTAGCCGGTGCCACCCTTCTCGCGATCACCGGCATACTCGACGACACCGGCAAGCTGCATCATCAGATCAAGCTGTTCATCAGCATGCCCCTGGCCGCCTGCATCCTCCTCGCGTTCGGGATTCATGCGCAAGTCTTCGCGGACTTTCTGTCCGGCAGATTGGGCGCCATATTGGATATCGCGCTCACACTGTTTTGGGTCGTGGGCATCACTGCGGCGTTCAGTATTCTCGATCATTTGGACGGCCTCTGTGCCGGTGTCGCCGCTGTCGCCGCTGCCTTTTTCACCATCGCCGCCTTTCTCAATGGTCAATTTCTCGTCGGCACCCTTGCTGCCGCAGCTCTCGGCGCCGCTTTGGGCTTCTTGAGATGGAATTTTGCTCCCGCCAGGATTTTCATGGGGGATGGTGGCGCCATGTTGCTGGGATTCCTGATGGCCACTCTCGGCCTGAAGCTGCGCCCCGTGGACGCGCATTCTCCAGCCGGCTGGCTTCTGCCCGTGCTGATTCTCGGCGTCCCGGTTTTCGATACGACGTTGATCGCCATCTCCCGTAGCCGCCGCGGCCTCGTGCCATTCACCTCGCCGGGAAAGGATCACACCGCGCACCGCCTGTCGAATATCGGATTCGGCCACAAAGGCGCCGTCCTGTTTTTGTACGGCATGGGTGGTGTGTTCGGCGCGCTGGGCCTTCTCGTAACGTACTTGCCCTCGCCCGGCGCTTATGCGCTTTGCGGCGTCCTCATCGCCGCGGGCGCCGTGGCCGTGATCGCTCTGGAACGCTCGCCCTTCGAGCGTCAGGAGAAACCCCGCGGTACGACCCTTGCCTCGTTGAATCCTACCAGCCCGCATCAACCGCTCTAGTCCTATTGCGCAATGGAGCAGTTACGCTATACTCGCTTTTCTGGACGTCTCGCTTTGTGCAATTTAGAATGCTTCCGCGGCACATGAGCGGACATTTGACCGTGGGCCCGGCAACCATAGTGTCGCGGCCTCCATCTCACGCAGAGCAAGAGACCGAGCAGCAAACTCCCGTGGAAGAGGATGCCCTTGTCCGTGCCCGATCACTTGCCAAATAGCCCTTCCGCCATTCGTGGGGGCGATGAATCCATTGCAGTCGTCGGTGGATCCGCCGCTGGTCTTTTCACTGCGTACTTGCTCGCGCGCGCGGGCGCCGCTGTGCGCGTATTCGAACAATCCGGCAGCATCGATCCCGCCGCTCGCACTCTGATTGTTACTCGCCGCATGAAAGACCTGCTCGGAGACGCGGGCTCCTCGTGCATCATCAATGAAATTCGAAAATTCGAGCTTTTCACGGATGGCCGCGCCGCCACCATCACCCTCGACGAGCCAGATTTGATTATCGAGCGCTCGAAGCTCATTCGTTCACTGGCGGAATGCGCGCAAAAGGCTGGCGCGCGGATCCACCTGGGAAGAAATTTTCGCAGTCTCACCGCGAACGCCGGCAAAATCACTTTGGAGCTGGAGCACGCCGCGAAAAACAGCACCGAACAGCTTTCCGCGGAGACGGTTGTCGCCGGAGACGGCGCATCCAGCCGTGTCGCCCACGCCGCGGGGTGGCCGAAATCAAAAACAGTTCCGCTTGTCCAGGCCATCGTTCCGCTTCCGAAGGATATGTCTCCCGATACGGTCCGCGTCTGGTTCGTCCCGGCGGATACCCCCTATTTTTACTGGCTGATTCCCGAATCGCCGGAGCGTGGCGCGCTTGGTTTGATCGGTGAAGTCGGTTCAGAGGCACGCAAGCACCTGGAAGCATTTCTCGTAAAGCGCAAGCTCGAGCCGATTGCTTTCCAGGGCGCGCGCATCCCCGTTTATACCCGCTGGGTTCCGGTGCGGAAGAAACTCGGCGGCGGCCAGGTGTTTCTTGTCGGTGACGCGGCGGACCAGGTCAAAGTCAGCACCGTCGGCGGGATTGTCACGGGATTGCGCGGCGCGGCCGGTGTGGCCGAAGCGATTTTGCGAGGAGGTCCCAGCCGCGAGTTGCGCGAATTGCGCCGTGAGCTTGATCTGCACCTGCTCATCCGCCGCGCCATGCATCACTTCACGCAGGATGATTATAGCGGCCTCGTGGATTCGCTCAACGCTCCCGCGAAGCGCTCCCTGAGCCAGTATTCCCGTGACGAAGCCTTGAAGGTTCTCTGGCGCGTATGCGTCAGCCAGCCACGCCTGATTTTAATGGGTCTTCGAGGCATTCTGACCCACGGGCGTTCGTTCGGGCGCACCAAACCCTGACATTGCTTTACCGTGAATGAACTTCCTCGGCCTATCCGCGCTCGATCACGATACGGCCGCCGCTCTTCTCGGCGGCTCGGGATTTTCCGCCGCCATCGAGGAATCGAAACTCGAGCGCGTTCGCGCCGCCTCGGGAATTCCGCGCAGCGCGATTCGTTTTTGCCTCGAGCGCGCCGGAATCGGCTGGCGTGACATTGACGCGATCGCCGTCGCCAGTTGTCCCTGGCGCTCGTGGACTCGCCGCGCCGCGCTGCGCTCCAGCTTTTTGCCCCTCGCGCCCGTTTCCAGCGCCTATTACGAAAGCAAAATCCTCGGCGAGCTTGCCCGTGACTTGAACAACCAGCGCATCCTCCGCTTGCTCTCTGGCGACGCTCGCGTGCCCGTGCTCAATTTCAATCATCATCTCTGCCACGCCGCCAGCGCGTTTTACGCCTCGCCGTTCGACCGCGCCTTGATCCTCACGTTCGATGAACACGGAGACGGTCAATCGGGAATGGTTGCCGTGGGCGAAGGCGAAAACATTCGTGCCGAGCAAACCATCTCCTTCCCTCATTCCCTGGCTTGGGTCTATTCGCAAGTGACCGAGTTGATCGGCTACCGTCCCCGCGAACATGAACATAAGACGCAGTGGCTCAGCCTTACCGCGGAACCCGCTTTTGTGAACGTGTTCCTGCAAATGATTCGCCACGGTTCCAGCCCGTTCCCCAAACTCGATTCCGCGTACTTCCGTCCGGGTTTTGCGGGCCGTCTGGCGTTTTCTCAAAACTTTTACGATCAGCTCGGCATCACGTCGCAGCCCCAGACCGAAATCGACGATTCCATGCGCGCGACGCTGGCCAGCAGTCTGCAAAAAGCGTGTGAAATCGTCGTCGCCGATTTGGCCGCGTCTCTTCGCGAACGCCACGGCGTTTCCAATCTTTGCCTCGCGGGCGGGCTTTTCCTGAACCCGCTTCTTGTTTCCGCTATCGAGCAGAAATCTGGTTTTGAAAAAGTCTTCGTGCAGCCCGCGTCGGGGAATGAAGGAACAGCGCTCGGCGCCGCGTGGCTGGCCCGGCAACAGACAAAATCCCACGCGAGAATCGCGCCACTCTCCGATTTGTATTTGGGTCCGAGTTATTCCAACGATGACATCAAGAAGGTACTCGACAACTGCAAGGCGGTTTATCGCTGGCTGGATTCGGATGCAACGAAAATCGGCGAAACCGTGAAGCTGTTACTCTCCGGAAAAATCGTTGGCTGGTTCCAGGGCGCAGCCGAATTTGGCCCGCGCGCCCTCGGCAATCGCAGCATTCTTGCTTCTCCCTGGGCGCCGTACGTAAAGGAAAATCTCAACGACTATGTCAAGCAACGCGAGCCGTTCCGCCCCTTCGCCCTTTCCGTTCCGGAAGAGGACGCCGGAAAATACTTCGAGTTCACGCCTCCCGCGCATTTCATGGCCACCATGGGCCGCCTCCGGCCGGAACACCGCGAAATGCTATCCATGCACGCATTGCCCGGCGATCTCGTTCGTCTGCACGTTGTCGCGCGCGAGGCGAATCCCTCCTACTGGGCGCTCTTGAAGAGCTTTGGCGCGCAAGCGCCGGCACCGGTCTTGCTGAACACGTCGTTCAACCTGTTTGGCGAGCCGCTCGTGCTCTCGCCGCGGCACGCGGTTCGAAGTTATTTCTGCTCCGGCGCGGATGCGCTCGTCATCGGCAGTTTTCTTCTCGCCAAATCCTGATCGCGCTACCGGCCGTATTTGTCGAGCCACTTCAACTCTTCTCGCACCTTTATTTTCCCGTGCCATGGGTTAATGGCCAGCGAATGCCCCTCGCCCGGAAAAATCAGCAGTGCCGACGGCACTCCCATCGTGTGCAGCGCCCGCTCCAGCAAATAATCTTCCCCCACATATACGCGAATGTCGTCGGCCCCCGCGACCATGTGCGTCGGCGTTCGCACTTTGCCGATTTGCCAGATCGCCGCCTCCGCGTTGTAGTTTTGTTCCGTCTTCCACGGCACTCCGCCCAGAAAATAGGCGTCGTCAAACGTCGTGTCGTCGTTCCCCCAGTTCGCCACGTGCTCCACCGCCCCCGCGCCGGTCACCGCGGCCTTGAATCGCGTGGTTTGCGTGATCAGCCAGTTCGTCATGTAACCGCCATAGCTGTATCCGCCAACCGTCAGATGATTGGGGTCGGCCGTCCCGTCTTTCACCAGCGCGTCAACGCCTTCCAAAATGTCCTTGCCCGGTTTTGAAACAATGTGCGGAATGATTCCCAGCGCAAACGCGTCCCCGTATCCCACCGACCCGCGATAATTCGGCTCGAATACGAGCCAGCCGTCGCTCGCGGCCAAATCCCCCCATTGATACCAATCCGCCTCGAAATGATTTCCATCCGCGTCTTCGGGCCCGCCATGAATCAGCGTGAACATCGGCAAATTCTTTTCCCCGAATTTCCCCGGCGGATAAATCAGCATTCCTTCCACCGTCACGCCATCATCCGCCTTCCAGTGAAACGATTTGGCCCGCGGCATCGCATAATGCGTGAATTGCTGATTGAAAGACGTGATGCGCCGCGCCTCGTTCATTTTGTCCGGGCCTTCCGCCAAATAGACTTCCGCCGGAGTCTCCTGCGACGAATAAACAAATGCGACGCGCGGCGAATGCGCCGCTGCGGAAAGTTTTTCGTATGTGCCCGCTTGCCCCGGCCGTTGAACAAAGCTCGACGCCGGATCGCGCTCGAAATACGGCTGGACCTCCGTGCCCAACCTTCCCGCCGCCAGCAACCCGCCACTCCCCAGCGGCGCGAAGCCGTTCATCGAGCCGAAAAATTTGCTGCCCCATCTTTCGCAGGCCAGGCCATCTCCTGGCGGCCCGCAACGCGTCGCTGTCTTTCCGTCCACTGCGGCCCAATAGACTCGCTCTTGCGCGTCCTGATAGGGCCCTTCCACCGAGCCGTTGAGAAACGAGAAAAACACGTGCTTGCTGTCCTGCGCCCACGCGATCCGGCTGAAAAATGCCTGCGGATGATTCAGCAGCGGAATCGCAGCGGCATGTTTCTGCGCGCCGGCGCGGAGATCGATCAGATAAATGCCGTCATCGCCAGGCGATTCCTCCCGCTGCGAAATCGATTCGGTCACAAACGCGAGCCATTGCCCATCCGGCGAGCTCGTCAGTTGCTGCACGCGATAGGGTGTCGCCGCAATTTCCCGCACTGCGACATTCGTGCTGTTCTCGCTTGCGTCTGCTTGATTCCTGGCGGCGATCGCGCCGAAATCGGCCGCAAAGATTCGGTCACTCCGCTCCGCGGCGCGGTACTGAATCACATCCTTCCATTTCTTCCGGTACGCGGCGTCCTGCTCTTTTGTCCACGGCTCGCGCGTCGCAAAGAAAATTTCCCGCGAATCCGCGGACCACGAAAACGCATGAACATTTTCCCTCGCGCTCGTCGCGGCAAACGACTCTCCGCCGTGCGCCGAAATTACGTAAACCTGCGTCTCGGCGTTCTTGTGACCTTTCTTCGATTCGGCGTCTTTCGCCTTTGGGCGGTTGCGGAGAAACGCAATCCAGCGCCCGTCGGGCGACCACTGCGGTGCGGAATCCCTTCCCGACTGCGTCAGCCGAGTCAGCGTCCCGTCACTCGTCTTGTACAGCCACAAGTCCGTACGAAATCGATTCGTCGCCCAATCCGCCCGCTCTGTTTCAATCACCACGTTTTGCCCGTTCGGAGACACAGCAATCGCCGGAAACGAAACGGAATTGAAGAACGCATCCAGCGTCAAGGGAGGCTTCTGCTTCTTCGCCGCAAATAGTGCGTTCGACCCGAAGATGACGCAGAGGCTAATGCCAAGCGCCAGAATTCTTTTCGACATGATTCCTCCATGCGCGTGGAGGTATACACTCCGCGGGGGAATCCCGTCAAGGAGCCGTATGCCGCGATTCTGGTATTGGCCGGAGCGGGCGAATGTACGAAAATACGTGGGCGCAATTTGAGGTCTCAGGTACCATACTCAGTTCGAGGAGAAACGCGTGCGAATATCCGTAATTGGCGCCGGGTACGTCGGTCTGGTCACCGGCGCGTGCCTGGCGGAGCTGGGTCATCATGTCCTCTGCACGGATAACGACAAATCAAAAATCGATACGCTCGATCGCGGCAAGCTCCCGATCTTCGAGCCAGGCCTCGACCGCGTCGTGGAAAAAAATCGCAAGCAAGGCCGCTTGTCGTTTTCCGCCGATCCGGCCAGGGCCGCCACCGAAGGCGAGGCCATTTTTATTTGCGTGGGAACCCCTCCGCTTCCGACGGGCGACGCGGACCTAAGCTCCATCGACCGCGTGGCCCAGATGATCGCCACCGAGGCGAAATCCGACAAGCTGGTCGTCGAAAAAAGCACTGTGCCGGCGCAAACAGGCCAGCAATTGAAGCGCGTGCTGGAAATCTACGGCCGCGGCTCCGGCGCGCGCTTTCGCGTCGCTTCGAATCCTGAATTCTTGCGCGAAGGCACGGCGGTCAGCGACTTTCTCCATCCCGATCGCATCGTGATTGGCGTCAGCGACGAAGTCGCGGAAAAACAGCTTCACGAAATTTACCGCCCCGTGCTCGAGCAAAAGTTCCACTGTCCGGTGCACGACGGCGCGTGCCCGCCGTCGCCTCCGCCCGCATGGCTCGTCACCACCATCAACAGCGCGGAGCTGATCAAGCACGCATCGAATTCTTTCCTCGCGCTCAAAATCTCCTACGCCAATATGGTCGCCGATCTCGCCGAAAAACTCGGCGCCAATATCGAGGAAGTCATGCACGGCGTCGGGCTCGATCCTCGCATCGGCGCGCATTTTTTTCGCCCCGGCCTTGGGTTCGGCGGCTTTTGCCTGCCCAAGGACCTTCAAGCTTTTGTGCGCCTGGCCGAACGCAACGGTGTGGACTTCGCCATGCTCCGCGAAGCGGAACGCATCAATCACCAGCGAATCGCCGGCTTCGTCGAAAAGCTCCGCCACTCGCTCTGGGTGCTCAAAGGGAAGCAGATCGCCATGCTCGGCCTCGCATTCAAGGCCAACACCGACGACATTCGCTTTGCTCCATCGATCGAACTGATCAAGCGTTTGCAAGCCGAAGGCGTGCGCCTCAGCGCCTATGATCCGCAGGCGATGGAAAAGATTCGCGAGCAGTTCCCGGATCTCAATTGCGCTACGGATGCCTATGAAGCCGCTCGCGGCGCGGACGCTTTGCTCATCGTCACGGAGTGGGAAGAGTTCCGCAAGCTCGATTGGGCGCGCATTCACAAGGACATGGCCAGGCCGCTTGTGATGGACGGCCGCAATTTGCTCTCCGCCGAAGCCATGAAGGCGCTCGGCTTCGAATATCATTCCATCGGCCGGCCGGATCTGCCCGTTCGCGGTGAAACAAAAGTTTTAGCCTGAGCTGGATCGCTCCTCAGCCATCTTTTTCTGGAAATATTCGAGCGTGATTTTCAGTCCTTCTTCCAGGCTCACCTTTGGCTCCCAGTGCAGCAGCGCCTGCGCCTTGCGGATATCGGGGCATCGCCTCTTCGGGTCATCTTGTGGCAACGGCTTAAACACGAGCGCGGCTTGGCCGCCCGTCAGCTTGCGAATTCGTTCCGCGAATTCCAGGATCGTGATTTCCTGCGGATTGCCAATGTTCGTCGGCAGATGCTCGCCCGAATCGAACAGCGCCAAAATTCCCGCGATTAAATCCGAGACGTAACAGAAACTCCGCGTCTGATGGCCGTCGCCATACACCGTAATCGCCTGGCCTGACAGCGCCTGATAAAGAAAATTGGGAAGCGCCCGGCCATCGTTCAATCGCATCCGCGGCCCGTAGGTGTTAAAAATTCGCACGATGCGCGTATCCACTCCGTGCGCGCGATGGTACGCCATCGTCATCGCTTCGGCGAATCGCTTGGCCTCGTCATAAACGCCGCGCGGCCCAATCGGATTCACGTGTCCCCAGTAACTTTCCGGCTGCGGGCTGACGTCCGGATCGCCGTAGCACTCCGACGTGGAGGCCAGAAGAAATCTCGATTGTTTCGCCCATGCCAGTCCCAGCGCGTTGTGCGTTCCCAGCGATCCCACCTTCAGCGTCTGGATCGGTAGTCTCAGGTAATCGTCGGGACTGGCGGGCGACGCAAAGTGCATCACCGCGTCCACGGGCCCCGGCACGTCGATATAGCGTGTCACATCGTGCCGCAAAAAGCGGAATCGCGGATTGGCCATCAGATGCTGAATGTTCGCTTCCGCGCCCGTGCTCAGGTTGTCCAGACACACCACATCCCATCCGCGCGCGATAAACTGATCGCAAAGATGCGATCCCAGAAATCCCGCTCCGCCCGTAATCACAGCGCGCAATGGATCCTCCCTTCGGATGTCATCCTGCCACGCACAGATTCGCGCCGGCTGGCGCGTCGCGCCTTAGCTGCGTTTCCGCGCAACACCACCGTTTAGCTTGCCGGATAGTGCCGCTGCCGGCGAAATATCCCCGGTCCGCTCGGCATGTTCTCTGAGCTGCGCGAGGCTCGGCTCGTCCGGCGTGATTCGATGATTCACGTATACCGTCTTCCCGCCGATTTGCGTCAGCAGGAACGTGCCGTTCGGAGGCATGCGCACGAGTGCCGCTTGCGTCTGCTCCGGCGGCACCACCAGAAACACGCGTTCGCTGCCGCGCCACACGGGCCAGAACGTATAGTCATTCAGAAAAATATGCGGCGCGTCCGGATAATACGATCCGAATTCGAGTCCGTTGTACCGCCCGTTGAAAATCCAGATGCGCTTCCGCGTATAAAATCCCAGGCTGCTGCCCGCGTCGTACTCGCCGTACAGCGCGATTTTGTCTCCCGGCTGATAATACTTCATGATGATTTTCGCGATCGGCTCGGAGGAAAGACGCGGCGTAAAAACACCGAACGCCCAGTTCGCGCAGAAAAAGAACGCTGCCATCATGCACCCGAGCGTCATGCTTGCCGCGAGATGGCGCCCGCGCCTCCGCAACAGCCACGCGCCAAAAAATCCCCCGGCGATCACAATCATCGCCGCCAGCGCCTGGTGCCGCAAATCCGCGAACGCCTGCGGCGTCAGATCCATGAAGTCGGACATCGCCACGCGGTAAAAACCCGCCGGATGCAGCTGCATCAGCGACGAAATATCGCCCGTCGAAGCGATGCCCCGCGAAATCCACAGCATCCCTCCAAGGAGTGCCGCAATCAGCGCTCCCAGTGCCGCCAGCGCGCCCTGCACGCGCGGCAGCCACCGCGCCGGCATCTCTTCCGCGCGCGCCAATCCTACTCCAAGCAAAATCGCAATCGCCGGCCACGCGCTGAAGCTGTAATACTCCATGCGGCTCTTCGTCCACGAAAAGAAAAGCAGGATAAACAGCGCCCACACGGTCAATAGCACCAGCGCCTGTCCCCGCTCATCCAATCCTTTTCGCCAGCTCCGCAGCTTCGGCATTTCGCGGATTGCCCAGGGCAAAAACGCAATCCACGGAAAGAACCACACGATCAGCTCCGCCACCCAGAGCCACAGCGGCACCGCCTCATAATCCGCCGGGTAGCGCCAGCCAATCGCCCTGAAAATCTGCTCGTTGATAAAATAGAACCAAAAAAAGCCGCCGAAAAATCCTCGCCCGCTGAATAGCGCGGCAATATGCCATGGCAGCGCCACGATCAGAAACACGATCGCGCTCGAAATCAGCGGCAGCCTGCGCCACTCCTTCAAGCGTCCCGTCGCCAGCATGAAGAAGAAAAAAATCCCCACGGGGAAGACGATGCCGATGAGCGAGCGCGTCAGCACCGCCAGCGCGATCAGCGCCGCCGCGCCCCAATACGCCGGGCGTTCCGCAATCGTTCCCTGCCACGCGCGCAGGCATAAATAAAACGCCGCCGTGAAAAAAAACGCGTAAATCGCTTCGGGTATCATGATCCGCGTAAACAGGAAAACGCCGGGCGACGTGCACATCACCAGCCCCGCGTAAAATCCCGCCCGCTCGCCAAACCATCGCCGCCCGAAAAAATAAACCATCAGCACCAGCGCCACCACGAAGATCGCCAGCGGGAACCGCGTCGCGAACGCGCTCACTCCCAATACCGCGTAACTCGCCGCGACCAGCCAGTAGGGCAGCGGCGGCTTTTCCAGATAGCGAATCCCGTTGATGTGCAGAATCACCCAGTTGTGGCTTTCCAGCATTTCGCGCGCGGCCTCGGCGTGGCCCGCGTCGGAGCTATCGAGCAAGGGCGGCCAAGCGGACGTCCCGGCGTAAATGCCGATGGAAAGCGCGAGGAGGATGAGAATGGAGATTCGCCGGCTCATTTCGAACAAACCATTATCGTTGAATTGCGTGGAGAGGGAAAGCGCGAGCGGGCTTTTTATCTACGATGGTTTTTTCGCCGCGGATGGCGAGGTGTGCGGCGGGGTCCCGCGTGAGTCTTCGGGCATGGTTCGCGCTTGAATAACCGCACCCTTCCAAGCCAAAGGGTGCGACACCCACGGCAAGGCCGAGTAAGTCACTGTTCGGTGACTGGTGCGATGGTATCATCGGTCTGCCGCTGCCGATGTCACAAGAGGAAAAGATGTCGCCAGGCATGCGCCACACGCCCATGAAAAACTTCCTTTCGGCATTCCTCTTCTTGTTTCTCATCTCCTGGCCGCGTCCCGCGGCTGCACAATACGCTGGCATCCATGGCGAACACTTGTACTTCTCTCTGCCAGCGGACTGGCAAGTTGTGCACGGGAGCAAATCCGACGACCTTGAGTTGATTCGCAAAGGAGATGACATCAACAACTGGAAGGAGCTGGTTACCGTCCAAGACCTCCCGTCGCGCCGTTCAGATTCTCCTCAGGCCTTTCTTGAGGCCATCAAGGCCCGGCGCGAAAAAGAATGTCCCGGCGTAACGCGATGGAATGTAATCCAGCAGGACGAATACAGCATGGTCTACGAATGGCAGTTAACGAAGCCCTGCGTCGGCGCTGCGCGGCCACTCGGACAGCACGAACTCGCGCGCGTGGTCTTCGGAAAGTACAACATCTTTCGCATCCGCTATGCCACCGTGGGCCAGGGGCTCATCACAGATGTGCGCGCCAAGTGGATCAGTCGCCTTTCTTCCGCTGCCGCCACCATCGACGCCAGCATCGACCAAACCATTCCCTTCACCTCAGCTCAAATCCTCGCGGCACTCACCCCCGCCATGCGGACTTTCAACTGCAAAGTCACAAAAGCAACTTCCACCCTCGTCGAATGCAAGCGCCCTTGGACTAAGCATTCGATTTGGCTTTTTCGGAAACCTCGTAATCCCGGCGGAGAAAAAGTGACCGCCGTCCTCGAATCACACGGCAATCAGACCCGCGTCCGCATCACAACGGGCTTCGGCTTTTCTGGCAACCTCATCAAAGAAAACTGGTCCTACCCTGTCTTCCACCAAATGATGGCTGCCTTGCGACAGCCGCCTCAATGAAACACACTGCTGTCATCGTCCCCTAGTGCTGTTCCATTCGTCGCTTCTGAACCGCTCCCTTTTTCTGTCACAGCCGAAACTAGAGTGGGCCGCCCACCCGACAACGTCATCTAGTCAACCATGAGGTTTCCGAACCCGATGGGGCTAGACGGAGGGCCGGGTTCCGTCGATCGCCTGTTACGTCTTCTTCTGCGAAGCCGCTTTAACCGGCGGCTTGAGGAAGACCGCATCCGGCGTTGTCTTGCCAGCTATCACCTCAATAACAGGCTGAACCACGGGTGCGTACCCCTTGGCCTTAACGGTCACACGGTAGTCTCCGGGGGGCAGGCTGGTAAACACAAAGTCCCCCGTCGTCCCTGTGACGTCAGACAGGTGGGTGTTTGATTTGGCCCGGTTCACCGAAACGGAAACCCCCGCTACCACCTTGCCGGCGGGGTTGATGACGCTCCCTTTGATGGCCCCGGTGGGTGACGGCGCTGCGGCAACAGCGGACGCGAGCGTGAGAGCACCGACTATCCCGAGAAAGCACTTTAGCACTGACTTCATCGTTCCCTCCTTTAAGTTGTTTCTTCGAGCAACCGAACTTCGGTTCCTGAAGGCCGTGCCATCGCCTGGCTTCTCCAGCACGAGGAAATGGTTCTGGCACCCCGCGGACCGAAGGACACTACACGAACGCTAGCAGAAGCCCCACCCTCTTGCCTGAATCTAAAATTAATTCTTGTTAATGCCGTCTGTTGGTTCACGGCAGTGCATCCCCGAGACTCTGTGGCTTTTCGTTTGGCCGCTGCGGCGCGAGTGGGCCAGGCGAGGATTGATTTTTCGGGTGAGCCATGCTCGGGTTTGTGAGCGTGGGGCACCCCCGCAACACGACACGAATTCCTGGCCTGCCCCCTGTTTCCGCGCAGTCCATAACGCGACATCCGGGCCTTCGAGTGCCGAGGAAACGTTGCCGTCGTGGCGGGTGGCCGACGCTTAGCGGCGCGTGGCGCAGGCTAGAAAATGCACTCGTTGGATCAGGTAAGAAGTGGGTGGCGCACCCTTTGGTGTTTAAAGGTGCGGTTTTTGACTTGTCTTTCGCTGCTCGCACTACGGCGAGTCAATCTTCAATAATCCATGGTTGTGTCCGGCATAAAAACCGTAAATGCTGCACGGCCAGTCCTTCGGATCGCGCACCAGACCGCGTTTCAACGGATTGAAATGCATGTACTGGAGCTTTTCTCTTTTTTTTTCATCACTCCACACGTTGAAATCATAAAAACGACGCTGCCAAAAATGCGCGCCGGTTTCTGTAACCGCAAATCCCAGACGAAGTTGATTTGGCGCTCCCTTCCGCCTGCTGTTGTTCCGCAGTCTGCGTGACACGCTTTGTTTCAGCGCCTGAATTGTTTTCGAGGGGTTTCCCTTCCGCGGCTCGGCGATCAATAAATGCACGTGCTCGGGCATCACCACATAACCCACGAGAGAGAACTGGTGTCGATTCCTTACCTCTCCGAGCACCTGCACAAAAAGATTTCGTGCCCGGGCTGTGCCCAGCAGTTTTTGTCTCCGATGGCAACTGAACGTAATGAAATGTAAATGCCCATGGCCATAAATCCGAAGCAATTTATTTCGCATGTTCGAGTTTGAAGAATTGAAGAAAACCCGTACCCTTAAACACCAAGGGGTGCGGCACCCGCGCAACCGCGTGTCACTTTTTTCGGTAACGTGACACTAGGAAGGGTTTTTCGGCGGCACGCGGGCGGGGAATTCGGTGGTGTGGTCGTTGATGATTTTCCAGCCCTCCGGGAACTTGTGGAAGATCAGCGTGAATACGCCCTGCGGCGTATCCTTGGCGCGTTGCAGCCGGAAGCGGCCAACCACATAGCCAGTGTCGGGGCAAAGCACGTGAATCTCGAGCCCTGAAAATGTCAGCCGCCCCATCACCGCCCGGTTCGGATAGGTGCGCTCATAGCGATTCAGAACATCCTGCCAGCCCTGGAAGATTCCCTCGGCATTCACGAATTCAAGATCCTCCGACTTCCAATAGCCAGCCATGAATCCGGGAATGTCCCCTCGATTCCACGCCGCCACCTGCTCTTCGAGCACGTTTTTAATTGCCTGCGCACCGGCTTGCGAATTCGCTGGCACCGCGCCCTGCGCGCCAGCGAATCCGACCGTCAACGCGACCGCGCAGATCCCGCACATGATCCTTATCCATATCCATGAGCGCATTGTCTTGCTCCCTTCCGTCTATCGTGGTAAACCTCTCCGCCTGGCGCCTTCACACCCTTCAACTCCCCCCACATCACGCTATCTCATTGTAACGGAAGCACTTCCGCGCGCGCTTACAGGGCGGCGTTCCATAAGCCAAGTCAGAGCTGGTTCCATCCGAACGGTACTGTAGTCCCATTGGCGCGGGACGCTCCGGCGGGCAGAATATCTATGGAAGAAAAGCAAATGCTCGCAGCCCTCATCCTCGTGATCTCCGGCGCCATGCTGGCCCAGTTCGTGGTTTTCTTCTGGCGGGCCAACATGGTGAATATCGCCGCTCAGCCGGTCTCTGACCGTCTGCGAGCCGCCGAGGCCAGCTTCACGAACGCCTTGAGCCAAAATGGCTTTTCGACCCTAACGGCGATGAGCGAGATGTGCCCCCGCATGGGCTCCTCGGATATAAAACTCTGGCCCGTCCGCTCCTATCACCGGGCCATGCGATCCCTGGCGTGGCTCTGTGAAGCCGCCGGACTAACTCAAGCCAGCGCCTGGACGCAGCGTGAAATGGCTGCCTGCACCCAATACGTCGCCGTCTCGATGGACCTTCGCCTCGAATCCAATCGGGCCATGGTCGCCGAACTCCGGTCCTACTAATCCTGTCCCGAGCGAATCCGCCTCAGCTTGTAATCTCAGTACGCCCACCGCAACAGTATGCCTCCGGTGGTAAATCCCGCTCCCACCGATACGATCAGCACAAGGTCGCCCTTCTTCAATCGCTTCTCATTGACCGCATCGCGCAGCCCCAGCGGAATCGTCGCCGCGGTCGTATTCCCGTAGCGGTCGATATTTATCATCACTTTGGAATCGTCCAGCCCCAGCCGCTCCTGCGTTGCGCGAATAATCCGCAGATTTGCCTGGTGCGGCACTAATAGCGCGAGGTCCCGATTCGAAAATCCGTTTCTCTCCAGCAGCGCCGTCGAAACTTCGCACATCCGCCGCACCGCATACTTGAACACTTGTTGGCCCTCTTGGTGAACGTAGTGCATTCGTTTATCCACCGTTTCGCGCGTAGGCGGATGCAGCGACCCTCCGCCGGGCATATACAAATTGCAGCCGCCGGAGCCGTCAATATCATTCATAAAGTCGATGATGCCGTCCGTCGAGCCGGATTCCGCCGGCTCCACCAGCACGGCTCCCGCGCCGTCGCCAAACAGCACGCACGTCGCGCGGTCCTGAAAATCGAGAATCGACGTCATCACGTCCGATCCGATCACGAGCACCTTGCGATGCGTTCCCGCGCCGGCGAATTGCGCTCCCACGGTCAAGGCGAACACGAATCCGGAGCACGCCGCCGACAGATCGAATCCCCATGCATTCTTTGCTCCCAGCCGGTCCTGCACCAGGCACGCCGTCGCCGGAAACATCATGTCCGGCGTCACCGACGCCACGATGATCATTTCGATTTCTTCGGGATTGACGTTCTTGTTCTTCAGCAGCTCGGCGGCGGCCGCCGTGGCCATGTGCGATGTGGCCATGCCCGGCTCAACAAAGTGCCGTTCGCGAATTCCCGTGCGCGTGCGGATCCATTCATCCGATGTTTCCACGATCTTCTCGAGATCGGCGTTGGTGGCGATGTGCGGAGGCAAAAATCCCGCCACGCCCGTGATCTTCGCCGCGATCCGCTTCGCCATATTTATCCCCCGTCCTCAACGCAGTCCGCGATTGTACGCAATCGCTGCAATCCATGACAAGCGAAACACTCTCGGATTCAAAATAGGAAGGAAGAACAGGACGCAGGCGCGGAACCACATCACGAAAAAAACAGAAGCTCGCGCCGCGATCCTTTTCGCTCTCGTGGGCCGCGCCAGCCCGCGTCAGCGGTCGCTGGGAAGTATCTCGTACCGAAAATGAATCTCCGCCGTTTTCCTCAGCGTCGCCGCGGCGCCGCAGTATTTGTTCTGGCTCAGCTCAATGGCCCGCGCCACGGCCTTCTCATCCAGCGTTCCGCGGAGCCGGTATAAAATTTCGAGCTTCACCCACACCGTCGGCGGCTCCGGCGCACGCTCGCCTTGAATCACAATTTCGAGCGATTCCAGTTTCTGCCTCTTTTTCGCCAGGATCATCACCACGTCGGTCGCCGTGCAGGATCCCAGAGCGGCCAGCATCAGCTCCATCGGACCCGGCGCGGAATTGCGTTCGCGGTTCGCGTCGATCGGCAGCGCGTGGCCGGAAGGCAGCGTCGCCAGGAACTGCTCTCCTTCCACCCATTTCACGGTCGCGGTCTGCATGGCGTCAAAATCCTCCGGAAGAAAGATGCAGGAGAAACATCCAAAACGCAATTGCCAAACAATTGCCAAGCGAGGGCCAAGCGAGGGCCACGCGACGGCCAAGCAACGAAAAATCAGACGTTGGATCCTACAGGGAGGCGTTGTCCGCGCCCGCGGGTTCGTCGTCGGCCGGGGCATGTTCCAGGATCGGGTGCGGCTGCTGGCGGATGACCTGGACAAAAAATCGCACCAGCTCGGGGTCAAACTGCGCGCCCGCGCACCGTTCGATTTCCGCGAGCGCCGCGTCCGCGGGGCGCGCCTTCTTGTATACGCGCGGGGAGGTAATCGTGTCGTACGCATCCGCCACGGCAATGATCCGCGCGCCCAGCGGAATGCTCTCCCGCTCGATCTGTTCCGGATAGCCCGAGCCATCGAAGAATTCGTGGTGGTGCTTCACCATCTCGCGCACATTCCGCAAGGCGAGCAACGGGTCCAGAAGGCGCCATCCAAGAACCGCGTGCGACTTCATCGTTTCCCATTCGTTCGCATCGAGTGGTCCTGCTTTATTCAGGATTTCTTCGGGGATGCCGACTTTTCCAACATCGTGCAGCAATCCTCCCAGCCGTATTTCCTCCACCTCGTCCGCCTTCAGTCCGGCCGCCTGCGCGATCAGCGCCGCGTACGTTGACACTTTCCGCGAATGCCCGTGCGTGTATTGATCCTTCGCATCCACCGCATACGCCAGTGAAGTCATCGTTTCCACCACTGCCGGCGGCAGTTGCTCGATGGACGTGGATGGGCCGCGCTCGTTGAGCGACTGCGAGAACTGCTCGATCCTTTGGTGAATTTCGCCAAATGCTTCCGGGCCCGTCGAAAATTGCCGGTGCAGCATCACGCCGAGATACGCTTCCAGCACGTCGCGCTTCCACGTTTTCAACTCCCCGGGCTCGCGGCTCTCCGCGGTAAACACCGCGTTGCCTCCCTGATGCTTTGACAGATACATCGACGCATCCGCCACTTGTATCAATTCCTGCGGCGTCGACCCGTGCATCGGATAGCTCGCGATCCCAAAACTCGCCGTGATATTTTTGTCGCGCAGCAGCGGGTCCGACGCCACCCAGCTCCGCAATTTCCCGGCGATCTGCCGCGCCTGGTCGACAGTCGTTTCCGGCATCAGGATCACGAACTCGTCGCCGCCGTAGCGCGCCACCACGTCCGACCGCCGGCAATTCTGCTCCAGGATGCGCCCCACGCATTGCAACACCACGTCGCCTTCCAAATGCCCGTAAAAATCGTTGACGAACTTGAATCGGTCCAGGTCCATCAGCACCAGCGAGAACGGCCGGGTCGCGCGCGTTGACCGCTTCCATTCCGCCGAAAGCGCCTCCATCAGAAACCGGTGCGTCTTCACTCCCGTCAATCCGTCCGTGATCGCTTGCTCCTGCGCTTTCTGGAACGTGACCGCGTTCTGCAGCGCGCCCGCGAACAGATCGGCTAGCGTGCGCAGCAATTGAACCTCTTCTTCCGCGAATTCAGAGGGCTTCGACGACTCCACGTACAGCACGCCGAGCAGGTTGTCGGCGCAGTTCACCGGCAGGGCGATTGCCGAAACGGATCCGGGCAGCACGGGCCGCAAGCTTGCCGGACCCACTTCGCGCACCATCGCAAGTTCCCCCGTGCGCGCCACCTGGCCAACCAATCCCTCGCCCAGCTCAATCCGCCGTCCCAGCGCATCGCGTCGTTTGCCTGCTTCCGCTTGCACTTCCAATTCCTTCGCCGAGTAGTCCAAGATCGCGATTCCGATATGGTCGTACGTCAGTCCCTGTTCCATCTCGTCCGCCACTTTCGCCAGCATTTCCTCCGGGTTGAGCGTAGTGATCGCGTGGCTCGAAATTTTATTCAGCAGGGTCAGGTGCCGCGATTTTTTCTGTTCCTCGGCGAACAGCCGCGCGTTTTCCATCGCGATGCCGGCCTGGCTTGCCAGCACGCGCATCAGCTCGAGGTGCCCTTCGTCGAACGCGCGCTCCTGTTGGCTATGGATCGCCATCACCCCGATGGCCCGGTCATATAGGATCAGCGGAACGCCGCAAAAGCATCCCGCCGGACGCGTGGTTCGCACTCCCAGCCGCTGCAGTTCGCCGGCGAAGTCTTCGCGGATCAGCAGTGGCTGTCTTTCGCGAATCATGTACTCGGTCAGACGGTTCCCCGCCGCCCGCGTCCTCTTTGGCTGCCTCACGGTATCCAGCACTTCCAGCTCATAGCGGATTTGTTCCCGCGCGCTGTCGTACAGCGCTATGTAGAAGCTCCCCAGGTCAAACAGCCGCCGCATCTCGATGTAAATGGTCTCGAAGAGCGCGTCCGTGTCCAATGTCGAGCTCATCGCCCGGCCAATCTCGTTCAGGATGTGCAGTTCCTCGCTGCGCCGCGAAGTCTGCTGAATCAGGTAGCTGTTCTCCACCGCCATCCCGATCTGATAGCCCAGCGCCAGCAGCAGCCGCAATTCCGGCGGCGTGAACTGCCGGTTATCCGACGTTCCCAGCAACAGCACGCCGAGCACTCGCTCTTTCGCTTGCAAACTGATTCCCACCACCGTCCGCAAATTCTGCGCCAGCAAAAGCTCGCGAATTCGCTTGAACGATGGCTCTTGCTCCAGCGCTTCCCACGATCCATCTCGCGCCAGGTCTCGCAGCACCACCAGTCCGCCGAGCCGCGCCACCAGTTTCACAATCGAGTCTTCCAGATTTTCTTCGAGCACCTTCGTGCTGAATTCATCCGTCAGCCCTGTCGTCACCACGGAGATCGGCCCCTGCGCGTCCCCGTAGTGCAAGCACAGCGCTCCGCTCGGAATCCGCGCCACGTTCAGCACGCGCTCCAGCGCCTGGGCCAGCATCTTCTCGATTTCGCCGCCTCCCAAAGTTGACGTAGCCAGATTCAAATTCGAGAGCGCCAGCATGTTGCGCTCGACCCTGTGCCGCTCCTCCTCGTACACCGCCATCACCATCAGCACGCCGCAGAAAAGCTGCGGAATCAGCAAGGGCAGATCGAGTTCGAATCTGCCGAGCGACGCGATCCGGTGCTGAAGCAGAATTCCTAAATCCAGCGCTCCCCACGTTATAAACGAAACGGCCAGCAGAAAATCCGAAGCGGAACTCCGTTTCCGCCCTTCCTGCCAGAACACGCGCGCCACCGCAAATAGCAGCAGCGCCACGCCCAGCTCCAGCGGTACGGATACCCAGTCCTTCGCATAAGCCACGGCCCACAGCAGGGCAATCGCGGCCACGCCAAACGCGGCGGTAACTCGCACCGTGGCCCGCGCGTACAGCCGCGCCGCCAACAAAAACAGCAGCCCCGCAACCGCCAGCAGCCACTCCTGCAGCGCCGAAATCCATATCGCGCGGTCGAACCACGGCTCAACCACTCCGCTCAGTGACGTCAGCGCCAGGGCGAGCCATCCGCCCGCCCACACCAGCAGGTAATTCTGCTTCTTCAGCTCGTAGATGTACGTGAAGAACGCGGCCAGAAGCAGCGCTCCGGTCAGCAGGACCACTCCGACGATTCCTGCCTGCGTCAGCAATTTACGGCTCCATGTAAAAAACGGAAGGGTGCCTTGCGAGGATAGCAGAAATTACGGCAGGCAAGCCGCCGGCTCTCGGCCCGGTTGACGTTCCGCACAACTCTCTCCCAAGCGGCCCTTCCTCCGGGTCTGCGCCTCAAACTCCCCCGGCGCGCCCGTCACCTCAGCCGATCCCAACTATAAGAACAACCCTCTTGTCCCGCAACGGTACGTCCGTACTGCCGCAATCCTGCGTTTCCCGCCTTCCGCCGCGCAGCATTACCCTCGAATGAAATCTTCTATTGCTTTCCCATAGGTATTCGGACATTCTTCCGCTTGGTATCCAATAGGGAGCGCCGCGATCCCATGACTGATAAAATGCCCGAAAAAACATCCGAAAAAACGTCCGGCAACACCCCCGGCAAGAAAGACGTCTGGCAGGGTACGCTGGCGCTGATGGCCCTCAAAACGCTCGAATCCATGGGCCCGCTGCACGGCTACGGAATCGCCCGCCGCATCGAGCAGACCAGCGGCCATTGCCTGTCGGTGAATTACGGCACGCTCTATCCCGCGCTTTTGAAACTCGAGCAGGAGGGCTGCATCGCCTCCGAATGGGGCGTCTCGAATAACAATCGCAAGGCGAAGTATTACCGGCTGACGCGCGCCGGACGGAAGCAATTGCAGCGGGAAGCGCACGACTGGGAGCAAGCCACCGCCATCCTCGCGCGCTTCCTCGCGCCCGCCGAAGAGTCTCCATGATTTCGCTGCCGCGCCGGATGTTTTTTACCTTGCCCGTTTCGCCCGTTGTGGCGATTAGCCACACGAAAGGAAGCCCGCAATGAAACGACTGCGCGCTTGCTTCTCACGATTCGCTGGTCTATTTCAGAAACGCCGCCGCGATCGCGAATTCGCCGAGGAACTCGAGTCCCATCTCCAGCTTCACATCGAAGACAATCTCCGCGCCGGCATGACGCCGCGGGAAGCCCGTCGCCAGGCTCTCATCAAACTCGGCGGCATCGAGCAGACAAAGGAAATTTACCGCGACCGCCGCGGCATTCCTTTCCTCGACACTTTGTTTCAAGACCTTCGCTTCGCCCTCCGCATGTTGCGCATTAACCGGCTAATCTTTCCTCATTTTTCCTCTGCCTCGATCCTCTGTAGTTGTGAAGCAACAGTGAGGAGGCGTTTGTCGAGGCGCTGCAACGTAC
>Ga0307373_10001719_pt1 | contig 40739 bp, 40 predicted proteins | sample OX2MG_FD_202534 | JGI IMG/M metagenome (GOLD analysis project Ga0307373, IMG submission 202534) | Soil microbial communities from Risofladan, Vaasa, Finland - OX-2 | ecosystem: Environmental > Terrestrial > Soil > Coastal area > Acid sulfate soil | place: Finland: Risofladan, Vaasa | collected...
ATAGCGATGATCCTTGCCGGGCGCCTCGGGGCTGACGCGGCTGAGCAGATCGGCAGGCGGGTCGAAGAGCAGCGAGTCGCCCAGGCCCAACGGGTCGGCGATCTCCTTGGCGAAGAACTCCTTGATAGGCATCCCGGAAACCAGCCGAACGATGCGCGCAAGCTCGATGTAGCAGGTGTTGCAGTACTCGAAGCGCGTGCCGGGGGCGAAATGGAGTGGCATGGCATCGACGATCGCCTCTCCCCGGGCGAGAGGAAGCACCGACTGCTCCTCGTTGAGCGCGCTCGGAAGGCCGGCGCTGTGCGTGAGCAGCTCCTCGATCGTCACCTGCTCCTTGCCGTGCTGGGCGAAGGCCGGATCGTCATGGGAGACGCGATCCCAGAGGCGGATCTTGCCCTGCTCGATCAGCTTCATGATCGCCGTCGCGGTGCCGATGGGCTTGGTCATCGAGGCGAGATCGTAGACGGTGTCGATGGAGTTCGCCTGCGGCGCCGGATAGAGGGCGCGCTCGCCGAACGCCTTGCGGTAGACCACCTTGCCCTCGCGCGCGATCAGCACCACCGCGCCGGGCATGTCGCCTTTCTTGATGTCTCTCTCGACGATGGGGGCGATGCGCGCGAGCACGGCGCTCGACATCCCCACCGACTCCGGCGTCGCCGACGGAAGGACCGTGTCGGCGCGCGCGGGGAGATGCGCGCAAACGAGTGCGAGAACGAGCCATGCCAACGGCAGTCCGCAGCGGCGTGCGCCGCGCCCCATCAGGCGTTCCGTCCTTCGCTCTCGCCGTCGGTGCCGAGCTCTTGGAGGATATCCGCGAGCGCCTCGTCGATGCCCCGCGCCTTCATGCGGGCGAGCTCATAGAGCTCGGCGAAGATGGTGCCGGCGTCGAACATGAACTCGTCGACGGTGTGAGGAGTGACCTCTTCGATGACGCGCCCCGTCTCGTTCAGGATATGGACGGCGTAGTACTGCGAGTTTCGATCATCGACCCGGGAGATCTGGATCGAATGGCGCGCGAACGAGACCCGAAAGGCGTCCTCCGCCGCGGTCTCGGTCCAGGCGAGCTTGCCGGCTCTGCTGCTGTCCCGCAGTCTGATGACGAGTTGGCCCATTCTGTCCATTGCCATCCGATCGGCCTCTGCGTCTGCTCCTCGCGGTCTCAAGGTACCCAATCGCTCCTCCTCGCGTCCGCCGGAGCGCCTATGGCGCAGGGGGAGGAAGCTCGAGCCGATCGACGCGCACGCGGCCCACGGAGAGCTCCCCGACCTCCATCACGCCGATCCGCGCTCGCCCGATCAAGAGGCGCCCCACCACCAACGCGCCCACGGCGAAGGCGCCCACCGCGAGCGCGCCGCCCGCCAGCGCCCCCGCGGCGAACGCCCCAATGGCTCTCGCCCCGCCGGGCCGCTCATCCATCGGACCCGCGCTCCACTTCGCTCAAAACCGCACGCGGTACGTGCCTACCCGCGGCGGCCGGCCGGGAAAGACGAACGACGAAAACATCAACGCCGAAGCCGCGACCTGGAGACCCGCGCAGCCGAGCAGAACCGCATGCCGTCGGCTCTCGTCGGCCAACAGCAAGGCGAGAGCCACGGAGGCGGCGCCGACCGCAAGGAGCACGCCAAGCGCAGCGACTCCGCCGCCGGCCCACCTCCACCGCGCGTCGCTCAACGCTGCGTCGCGATCGGGAATCAGGTAGAACGTCAGGACGATCCAGCAGGCGGACGAGCTCAGGAGCATCAGCGCAGCGCTGAGCCGCAGCGAGTTCGCCATCCACGTGGATGCAGGATCCCAGGCAAGCAGGAAGAGCAATGCGTTGCACGCTGTAACGGCCGCGATGGGCATGCGCAGCACGGCAAGCTTCTTTCCACTCATTCGCGCCATGGAGCCACCCCCTCCGCGCTCGCGACGCTAGAACGCGCTGATCCCCGTCAACGCCTGACCGAGGATGAGCGCGTGCACGTCGTGCGTCCCCTCGTACGTGTAGACCGACTCCAGGTTCGCCATGTGGCGCATGGGGACGTACTCCGCCAAAATGCCGTTCGCTCCCATCATGCGGCGGGCCTTGCGCGCCACCTCGGCCGCCATCTCGCAGTTGTTGCGCTTGGCCAGACTGACCTGCTGGGGGCGCATCGTCCCGGCGTCCTTGAGCTTGCCCAGCTGGAACGCCAGCAGCTGCGCCTTGGTGATCTCCGTGAGCATCTCCGCCAGGCGCTCCTGCTGGATCTGCTTGCCCCCGATGGGGCCGCCGAACATCACGCGCGACTTGCTGTAGTCGACCGCCTGCTCGAAGCAAGCCATCGCCGCTCCGATCACCCCCCAGGCGATCCCGTAGCGCGCCTGCGTCAGGCACATCAGCGGCGACTTCAAGCCGCCGCTCTTGGGGAGCATGGCCTCCAGCGGCAGCTCCACGTCCGTGAACGCCAGCTCACTGGTGTCGCTCGCGCGCAGGGAGTGCTTCCCTTTCTGGTCGCGCGCCGTGAAGCCCGGCGTTCCGCGCTCTACCAGGAAGCCGCGAATCGAGTCCTCGTCGCCGTCGTCGGTCTTGGCCCACACCACGGCCACGTCGGCCCGCGAGCCGTTGGTGATCCACATCTTGCTGCCGTTGAGCACCCAGCGGTCGCCATGGCGGCGCGCGCGCGTGAGCATCCCCGCGGGATTCGATCCGTAATCCGGCTCCGTGAGCCCGAAGCACCCGGTCTTCTCAGCCTTGGCCAGCGCCGGGAGCCACCGGCGCTTCTGCTCCTCGCTGCCGAACGCATGGATCGGGTACATCACCAGCGCCCCCTGAACGCTGGCAAACGAGCGCAGGCCCGAGTCGCCGCGCTCCAGCTCCTGCATGATCAGCCCGTACGCCACGTTGTCCAGGCCGGCGCAGCCGTACTCCTCCGGCAGGTTGGCGCCGAAGACGCCCAGCTCGCCGAGCGCGGGCACGAGCTCACCCGGAAAACGGCCGTCGAGCCACGCCTCCTCGATGATCGGAAGGACGCGCTGGTCGACGAAGGCGCGCACGGTGTCGCGCACCTGCCGCTGCTCCGTCGTGAGCGAAGCGTCGATGTCGTAGAAGTCGGTACCCGCGTATGCCATGGCCGCCTGCTTCGACGGCATGGTGCGCCCCCCTCGCACGACGGGAGCGCGACTTCTCCCGTACGGCGGGGCGATGCCGGCAGGTCAACGCCCCTCTGGGCGAGGATGCCACGCCATGCGACTGAGGACATACGAAGCCACGGAAGCCGCCGGCGCCGCGCCGCAACTCGGCATGGAGCGCAACGGCCGCATCGTTCCCCTGCACGGGGTGAGCGACGTTGCCGCCTTCTTCTCGCTGCCGGCCGAGACGCGGACGCGGCTCGCGCGCGATGCGGAGACCGCGCTCGCCAAGGACCTGGGTGCGCCGGCGGCAAGCGTGAAGACGCTGCTTCCGGTGCTCGACCCGCGCAAGGTGATCTGCGTGGGGCTGAATTACCGCGACCACGCCGCCGAACAGAACCTCGAGATCCCCAAGGCGCCGGCGCTCTTCCCGAAGTACGCGTCGTCGCTGGTGGCGCACGGAGAGCCGATCGAGCTGCCCCGCGAGAGCGCGAAGGTGGACTACGAGGCGGAGCTGGTGCTGGTCATCGGCAGCCGCGCCGACCACGTCTCGCTCGACGACGCGTGGAGCGTGGTCGGCGGCCTCACCATCGGCAACGACGTCTCCGTTCGCGACTACCAGGGCGCCACCACGCAGTGGATGAACGGCAAGATCTTCGACCGCACCACGCCCGTGGGCCCCGTGGTCGTCACGCCGGACGAGTTCCCCGACCCCGCGGACCTCGAGATCTGGCTCGAGATCGGCGGCGAAGTGCTGCAGCGCTCGCGCACCTCGCAGTTCGTCTTCGACGTTCCGCAGATGATCGAGTACGTGACGCGCATGACGACGCTCGAGCCCGGCGACCTCATCTTCACGGGAACGCCGGGAGGCGTCGGCTTCCTGCGCAAGCCCAGGCGCTACCTCCAAGACGGTGAGACGGTCACCGTCTACGTCGAGGGGATCGGCACGCTCGTCAATCCCGTCAAGGCTCCGGAAGGCGGCGCCGCTCCCGATCTCCTGCCCAAGCCGCGCCGCGAGGAGCGGACTGCCTGAGCGTGGAGGGAGCCAAGCGGCTGGGGCATGCCTCTCGAGGGGCGCTCCGACATCGGCCCGTAGGCAGGATGCCGAGAGGGCCGATGCGGCGCGAACAGGAGGCCCACAGGATGTGGGCCGACGAGTGGCCCCGAGGGAGGCGTGCCCCGGCCGTTTGGCTACTTAGACTCGTGCCGCGGGTCGCTTGAGCACGCCCTGCGCGATGCGCAGGAAGTCGTCCTCGTCGAGCAGGCCCTTGCGCTCGAGGGAGGTGGCCTTCACCTCTTCGAGGATCGCCATCATCTCGTCGTTGGTCGCCGGCCCGAGGCCGAGCTTGTCGAGCCAGATCAGGACCGAGTCCAGGCCGCTGCCCTTGCCGAGAACGATCTCCGGGGCCGACTGGCCGACCATCTCCGGCCGGAAGGGAAAGGCCTCGGTGAGGCGCTCCGTGCCGACGTTCTTCACCCATGTGGCGATGATGCCCGACTCGACCTGGAAGAGGCGGTCGCCGACGATGCCGCGCTGCGGCGGAACCGCCACGCCCGAGAGGTCGCGCACGAGGTGCGAGAGGCCCGTGAGCTTGGTGTAATCGATGCCGGTGTCGAGCCCGAACATGGTCTTGAGGGTCATCACCGTGTCTTCGAGCGGGGTGTTGCCCGCCCGCTCGCCGATGCCCGTGACGGAGACCTGGACGACGCTCACCCCGTTGGCCACGGCCATCACCGTGTTGGCGACGCCGAGGCTGAAGTCCATGTGGAAGTGCGCCTCCATCGGCTTGTCGGGGATCCGCTCGCGCACCTTGCGGGCCATGTAGGCCGCGGCCGGCGGCGAGAGCACGCCGAAGGTGTCGACGAGCGCGATGGCGTCCATGTGCCCCTCGCGCGCGATCACCTCGATCATGTCGAGGAACGTGGTGATGTCGGCGCGCGTGGAGTCGATCGGGAAGAACGTGACGTAGAGCCCGTTCTCGTGCGCGAAGCGGGTCGACTCGATGGTCAGCTCCAGCGCCCGCTTGTACTCCCACTTGTAGGCGTACTCGATGATGTGCTCGCTCGACGGGATCTCCATCACGATCCCCTCGACGCCGGTGTCGAGCGCGCGCTTCACGTCGTCGACCATGCACCGCGAGAAGGCGAATATCTTGGAGGGCAGGCCAAGCTTCACGATGCGCTTGACGGCCTCCGTGTCCGACGGAGAGACGGCCGGGAGGCCGGCTTCGATCCGCTGGACGCCGGCCTCCGCCAGGCGCTCCGCGATGCGCACCTTCTCGTCGGCGGTGAACTCGACGCCGGCCTGCTGCTCGCCGTCGCGCAGCGTGACCTCGTGAACCTCAACCTTGGGGGGCGGCGCAAACGCCTGCGTGACCTCCGGTTGGTAGTTCCATGGACTGACGAAGTAGTCGTGTGTCTTCCAAGGCTGCTCAGCCATCTCAGTCTCCTGTCAGAAGTGGGGCTTCACCCCAGCCCGATGCCGAAGCCGCCTCGCTCGCCTCGTTCATATTCTGAGAAAGACAACTGCGAGAGGCTATTTGCGCTGGTAAAGGCCGATTAATTCGGCTTGGCCCAGCACATGCCCTCGCATCGCGGCAACGACTCCCGCGTAGCTCGGCCGCGCCCCGACGCCCAGCCGGTCGACGTCGAGCGCGTAGAGGGTGATGTGGTAGTGGTGCGCCGGGTCACCCACCGGCGGACACGGGCCGCCATACCCGGGCGTGCCGAAACTCGTGACGCCCTCGTGCCGCGGCTGCTCTCCGGCGGCCAAGGCGCGGGTCTCGCCCGCGATGTCGTAGGCGACCCAATGCACCCAGCCTCCCTGCACGTGGGCGTCGGGATCGACGATCGTCAGCACGAACGAGCGCGTGCCGTGAGGAGCGTTGGCCCAGCGCAGCGGCAGGGAGACGTTCTCTCCTCCGCACGTTCCTCGCGAGTGCGCGTGCGCTCGCGGAATCGCCGCTCCGTCCTGGAACGCGGGACTCGTCAAGGAGAAGGCCAGCATAGCCATTGCCAACATGATGGTTAGAGCCCCAGTGACTCCGCGTTCTCCGAGAGCGCCTGAATCAGAAAGGCGATGTGCTCGTCGAGCGGCACGCCCATCTCCTCCGCCGCTTGGTAGACTTCCTCGCGGTTGACGCTGGCGGCGAAACGCTTGTCTTTGAGTTTCTTCTTGACCGAGTCGACGGTCACTTCGCGGACCGTCTTGCCCGGGCGCACGTACGCCACGGCCGTGATGAAACCCGTCAGCTCGTCGCAGGCGAAGAGCGCCTTGGCCAGCGTGGTGTCGCGCGGCACGTTCAGGTAGGTGGCGTGCCCGCGAATCGCCTTCACCACGTCGGGCGGGTAGCCCAGTTCCTCCAGGCGGCGGCAGCCGAGCTCCGGGTGCTCCTCGGCGCTCGGATGGATCTCCCAATCGTAGTCGTGGAGCATCCCGGTGATGCCCCATCGCTCCTCGTCGCCTCCGAGCCTGCGTGCGTAGGCGCGCATCGTGGTCTCCACCGCCAGCGCGTGCTTACGCAGGCCCTCGCTCGCGACGTTGTCGCAAACGAGGGCCCATGCCGCTGCCCGGTCGAGCGTCTCGATCACCGCGCGCGCTCCGCCGCGGCGACGACGGCCCGCGAGGCGATCACGTCGGCCATCGCGGTCCGGTACTCGGCGCTCGCGTAGACGTCGGCGCGCGCCTCCACGCCGCGCGCGACCGAGGCGCAGACGGACTCCATCTTCTTGTGGTCGGAGACCGCGATGCCGCCGAGCGCCGGCTCCACGTGCGCGGCACGGAACGCCTTGCTCCCCACGCCCGTGAGCGCCAGGCGCCCCGACGCGATCGTGCCCCCCGTGACGGAGAGCGCGCACGCCGCCCCGACCACGGGGTAGTGCGAGGCAGGATGCGGCAGCTTGACGTACGCCGACGCCGGCGACGCCTTGGGCAGGATCACGGAGGTGAGGATCTCGTCGGGCGCCAGCGCCGTGGTGAACATGTCGACGAAGAAGTCGCTCGCGCTCACCGTGCGCTTGCCGGCCGGCCCCGCGATCTCGAACTGTGCCTCCAGCGCGAGGAGCGCCGCCGGATAGTCGGCGGCCGCGTCGGCATGCGCGCAGGATCCGCCGATGGTCCCGCGATGACGGACCTGCACGTCGCCGATGGCGCCCGCCGCGTCCGAGAGCGCCGGGGCGTAGGAGGCGACGCCGGCGCTGGCGGCCACGTCGTCGTGCGTGGTCAGCGCGCCGATCTCCAGGCCGCGTGCGGTCTTGGCGACACCGCGCAAGCCGGCGATGCGCCCGATGTCGATGAGCATGCCGGGACGCGCCAGGCGCAACTTCATCATCGGGATGAGGGAGTGGCCGCCGGCGAGGAGCTTGGCGTCATCACCGTGCTGCCGGAGCAGCGCGATCGCCTGGTCCACCGAATCGGCAGCCGCGTAGTCGAAGCTGGCTGGTATCACCGTCTCCCCGCCTTTCCGTTTCCTTCGTGAGCGTTGAGGGCGCGCCACACGCGCTCGGGCTTGCACGGCATGTCGAGATGCACCACGCCGAAGGGCGCCAGCGCGTCCACCACGGCGTTGACCACCGCCGGCGTCGAGCCGATCGTGCCCGCCTCGCCGACGCCCTTGACACCCATCGGGTTGACGTCGGTGGGCGTGACGGTGTGGCCGGTCTGATAGTGCGGCACCTGGTCGGCGTGCGGAGCGGCGTACTGCAGCAGCGACCCGGTGGCAAGCTGGCCGTTCTCGTCGTAGACGACCTCCTCGAAGAGCGCCTGCGCGAGCCCTTGGGCAATGCCGCCGTGCACCTGCCCTTCGACGATCAGCGGGTTGATGATGTTGCCGCAATCGTCGACGGCGACGTACTTGACCACCTCTACTGCTCCCGTTGCCCGCTCGATCTCCACCACGCAGACGTGGGTGCCGAACGGATAGACGAAGTTCGGCGGCTCGAAACGGCGCGTCGCCTCCAAGCCCGGCTCCATGTCGGGCGGGAGATTGATGCCGCGAAAGGCCGCGAAGGCGACCTCGCCGATCGACGTCGACTTCTGCGGATTGCCCTTGACGGTGATCTTGCCGTTCTTGAACTCGAGGTCGGCGACGTTGGCCTCCATCGTGTGAGCCGCGATCTTCATCGCCTTCTCGCGCACGGTATCGAGCGCGCGATAGAGCGCCGCGCCGTCGACGGCCGTGCTGCGCGAGCCGAACGTGCCGATGCCATACTGCACGATCGCGGAGTCTCCGTGCAGCACCAGCACGTCGTCGATCGGAACGCCGAGACGATCGGAGACCATCTGCGCGAAGGTCGTCTCCTCACCCTGGCCGTGGGGCGAGGCACCCGTCATCACGGTCACGCGCCCCGTCGGCTCGACGCGAACGGTAGCGCTGCCCCAGCCCGGGGCCGGCAGAGCCGAGGATGGCCCCATGCCGCAGACCTCGACGTACGAGGAGATCCCGATGCCGAAGATCCGCCCCTCGGCGCGCGCGCGCTCCTGCTCCTTGCGCAGTTCGGCGTAGCCCGCGAGCTGCAGCGCCTTGTCGAACGCGGCATGATAGTCGCCGGTGTCGTAGGTGAGGCCCAGCGCCGTGGTGTACGGGAACTTCTCCTTGGGGATGAAGTTGCGCCGCCGCACCTCGGCGGGATCCATGCCGAGCTTACGCGCCACCAGATCGACGGCGCGCTCGATGAGGTACGTCGCCTCGGGACGCCCGGCGCCGCGGTAGGCGTCGGTCGAGGCCTCGGTGGTGAAGATGCCGGTGAGCTTGCAGTGGACGTTCTCGATCGTATAGGGGCCGGGCGCCATCAGCACCGTGAACGTGGGAATCCCCGGCGTCAGGAGCTGATAGTAGGCCCCCATGTTCGCGAGGATCTCGACCTTCAAGCCGGTGATCTTTCCGTGCTTGTCGGCGGCAACGTGAATGTAGTCGATCTGATCGCGGCCGTGGACGGCGATCATGAAGCTCTCGCTGCGCGTCTCGACGTATTTCACGGGCATGCCGAGCGCGCGCGAGGCGAAGGAGCAGGCGATCTCCTCCGCATAGACCTCGAGCTTGCTGCCGAACCCGCCGCCGACCTCCGGCGCGATGGTCCGCACCTTGTGCTCGGGGATGCCGACGAGGCCGGCGATCTGCGTGCGCAGCAGATGCGGGATCTGCGTCGAGGACCACAGCGTGAGCTGTTGCGGTCCCTTCTCCCAATGCGCCACCATGCCGCGCGGCTCCATCGAGAGCGGCGCCAGACGCTGGTTCACCAGGCGCTCCGAGACGGTGACGGCGGCATTCTCGAAGGCCGACTCGACGTCGCCGCCGGAGGCTTCCATGGTGTAGGCGACGTTGGTGCCGAACTCTTCGTGGACGTAGGGCGCGCCCTTGACGGCCTGCTCGAGATCGACGACGGCCGGGAGCTCCTGGTAGTCGATCTCGACGAGATCGACGGCGTCCCGCGCTGCGGCGGCGGCATTGGCTACGATCATGACCACCGGCTCGCCGACGTGCGCGACCTTGCCGCGCGCCAACGGCGGGTGCTTGGGCACCTTCATGTCCGGCAGCTGCGCCGCCACGGGGACGTCGCCGACGCCGGCGAGATCGTCCGAGGTGTAGACGGCGAAGACTCCGGGGCTGGCTTTGGCGGCGCGCGTGTCGATGCTGCGGATCTTCGCATGGGCGAACGGCGACCGCGCGAACGCCGCGTAGGTCATGCCGGCGAGCTTGACGTCGTCGACGTAGGTTGCGCCGCCGGTGATGAGGCGAGGGTCCTCGCGCCGCGTGATGCGCGCACCCATCATGCTGGTGAAGGCCATGGTGACCTCCTCGTATCAGCGGGCCGCGATTTCGACGCGCTCGCTTTGGCGCATCGACTTCGCGGCGTGCTGCACGGCTTTGACGATGTTCTGGTAGCCGGTGCAGCGGCAGAGGTTGCCCGAGATCGCCTCGCGGATCTCCGACTCGGTGGGATCGGAGTTGCCCTCCAACAGGTCACACGCCGAAAGGATCATGCCCGGCGTGCAGTAGCCGCACTGCAAGCCGTGCTCCTCCCAAAACGCCTCCTGGACGGGATGGAGCCTCTCCGTGGTGCCGATGCCTTCGATGGTGGTGACTTTGCCGCCGTCGACCTGCGCCGCAAGCAGGGTGCACGACTTCGCGGACTTGCCGTCGACGAGGACCGTACAGGCTCCGCACGACGACGTGTCGCAACCGACGTGCGTGCCAGTCAGTCCGAGCGTCTCGCGCAGAAAGTAGACGAGGAGGGTGCGGGGCTCGACTTCACCCTTCCACTCCTTGCCGTTCACGGTCACCGAAATCGAACGTTTCATGGTGACGCCTCCAGCGATCGATGAGGGAAGGGCGCCTTTCAACGCGAACCGAGACCCGTCCCTGCGTCATCTAAGGAGACTTCATCCGTGAACGAGCCGGCCTCGATCGAGGAGATGCTCGCGCGCCTTCGCCAAGTGGAATATCTGCCCGACACCGGACTCGCCACGGCGCTGCACCTTGCCGTCCGCTTGCGGCATCCGCTGTTGTTGGAAGGGGAGGCCGGCGTCGGCAAGACCGAAGCCGCCAAGGCCCTGGCACGCGTACTCGACCTACCGCTCATCCGCTTGCAATGCTACGAAGGACTCGACGTCCACGACGCCGTCTACGAGTGGAACTACGGCCGCCAGCTCTTGGCGATCCGGCGCAGCGAGGCGGGCGGCGAAGCCGCCCCCGACCTCTACGGCGAGGAGTTCCTGATCCGCCGGCCGTTGCTGCAAGCGCTCGACGGCGGCGTGCTGCTGGTGGACGAGCTCGACCGAGCGGACGACGAGTTCGAGGCCTACCTGCTCGAGTTTCTCGGCGAGTTCTCCGTGACGATTCCCGAGCGCGGGGTCTTGCGCGCGGCCTCGCCTCCCGTGGTGATCCTCACCTCGAACCGGACGCGCGAGCTGCACGACGCGCTGAAGCGCCGCTGCTACTATCACTGGATCGAGTACCCATCGCCCGAGCGCGAGCTGGAGATCCTGCGCACCCGGCTCCCGGCGCTGGGCGAAGCGCTCACCCGCGATGTCGCCACGGCCGTGGCGCGCCTGCGCGGGTTGGAGCTGCGCAAGCCGCCGGGCATCGCAGAGTCGCTCGACTGGGCCCAGGCGCTCGACGCGCTCGGCATCGAGCGGCTCGACGCCGAAGCGGCCGAGCGGACGCTCGGCATGGTGCTCAAGTATCGCGAAGACGCGGAGTTGGTGATCGGGCGCGGTCTCGCCGCCGCGGTCGGAGCGTAGATCGGCATGTCCGACCGCGGGCTGGCGGCGGTGGTCGGCTTCGCCCGCGCGTTGCGGGAGGCCGGCGTGCGCGTGCCCGCGGGAGCGGCCCGCCTCTGCGCCCAAGCGCTGGGCGCCCTCGACGCCACCCGGCCGCGCTCGCTCTACTGGGCGACTCGGCTGAGCATGCTGCGCCGCCACGACGACCTCCCCGCCTTCGAGCGCATCTTCCAGGCCTATTGGGCGAGCGCGCACGAGCTGGTCCTGGCCGAGGCGCAGGAGCCGGAGCGCACGGCCCTCCAGGTGGTGCCGCTCGGCGAGGGCGCTCCCGAGGAGGCCGATGACGAGGACGAAGAGCCTCTGCCCGCCTCGTTGGCCTCCTCGCTGGAGCGCTTGCGGGAGACGGACTTCGCCGAGTACACGGACGAAGAGCATCGTCTCGCGGCGCGCCTGGTCGAGGGGCTGCGGATCACGATGCCCGTGCGCCGCTCGCGCCGCACGCGGCCGGCTCCGCATGGGCGCCACGTCGATCTCCCCCGCACGCTGCGGCGCAGCCTGCGCACGGCCGGAGATCCCGTGCACCTGGTCTATGCGCGGCGGCGCACCCGCGCGCGCCCGCTCGTTCTGCTCTGCGACGTCTCCGGCTCGATGAGCGCCTATAGCCGGGCGCTCGTGCAATTCTTGCGCGCGGCGGTGGAGTCGCGCGCGCGGGTGCGCGTGTTCGCCTTCGGCACCCGGCTGGCGGAGCTGACGCATCCGCTTTCCAAAGCCACGCGCGACGAGGCGCTGCGCGCCGCCGCCGCGCGCTTCGACGACTGGGGCGGAGGAACGCGCATCGGCGCCTCGCTCCAAGCCTTCGTGCGCGAATACGCGCAGCGCGGCGTCGCGCGCGGGGGCGTGGTGGTGATCCTCTCCGACGGCTGGGAGCGCGAGGACCCGGCGCTGGTGGGAGAGCAGATGCACCGCTTGCGCCTGCTCTGCCACCGCATCATCTGGGTAAACCCGAACAAGAAGGACCCCAGGTTCGAGCCGCTCGCCGCGGGGATGGCCAGCGCCCTGCCGTACGTCGACGCCCTGGTCGCGGGTCACCACCTGCGCGCCCTCGAAGACCTGCTGGCGCTGGTGAGACGCTTGGGAGACGAGGAGTCGAGACGGTGAAGGACATCTTCGAGCAAGTCGATCGGTGGCGGCGCGACGGCCGCAGCGTCGTCGTGGCGACCGTGGTGCAGGTGGTGCGCTCCGCCCCCCGGGGCCCCGGGGCCGCGATGGCCGTGAACGAGCTGGGCGAGGTCGCCGGATCGGTTTCGGGCGGCTGCGTGGAAGGGGCTCTGGTCGAGGAGGCGGAGCGCGTGCTGGCCGACGGCAAGCCGCGCCTGGTGAGCTACGGCATCTCCGACGAGCAGGGCATCTCCGTGGGCCTCACCTGCGGCGGCACGATCCATCTCTTCCTCCAACCGCTCTTCGCGGAGTTCCCCGCCCTGGCGGAGGCGCTGCGCCGTGACGACCCGATCGCGCTGTGCGTGGAGATCGAAGGCCCGGACGCCGGAGCGACGATGCTGGTGAGCCGCGACGGCGAGGCGCAAGGGGTGCTCGGCAATCCCGACCTCGCCCACCGCGTGCTCGAGGACGCGCGCTCGTGCATCGCGCGCGGCACCACCGTCGTACGCGAGTACGGTCTGCGCGGTGAGCCGCTCGAGAGCGGCGTGCGCGCCTTCATCGACGCTTTCGTCCCGCGGCCCGACCTCTACATCTTCGGCGCCGTCGACTTCAGCCGCGCCCTCGTCACGCTGGGCAAGTATCTCGGCTATCGCGTGAGCGTGGTCGACGCGCGGCGCACCTTTGCCACGCGCCAGCGCTTTCCGGACGCGGACGAGGTGGTGGCGGCTTGGCCGGACGAATTCCTGGCCAAGGCGCGCGTCGACGAGCGCACGGCCATCTGCGTGCTCACGCACGACCCGAAGTTCGACGTCCCCGTCCTCAAGCTCGCGCTGCGCACGCGGGCGGGCTACATCGGCGCGATGGGGAGCCGCGGCACCCACGAGCGGCGCATGGCCGCGCTGCGCGCGGAGGGCGTCACCGAAGCGGAGCTGGAGCGCGTGCGCGCGCCGATCGGCCTGGACATCGGATCGACCACGCCGGAGGAGACCGCCGTCGCGATCGCCGCCGAGATCATCGCGCTGCGCACGGGACATCCCGGCGGCTTCCTCCACGGCGGCGCGGGGCCGATTCACCGCCAGCGCGAGCACGTCTCGTAGCGCCGGGCGATCAGGTATAATCGCCCCATGGAGATCACCAACACGGCTCGCGTCGAGGCGCCGCTGACGAAGGTCTGGGAGGTGCTGCGCGACATCCCGCGCACGGCCCGCTGTCTTCCCGGCGTGACGCTCAAGGAGCAGATCGACGCGAACACCTACGCGGCCGACGCCACGGTCAAGGTCGGACCCGTCCAGCTCACCTATCGCGCGACCCTGCGCGTGGAAGCGATCGACGAGGCCGCGCACGCCGCCGTCATGAGCGTCGAGGCCACGGACACCAAAGGACGCGGCAACGCCGCCGCGACCGTGCGCACCTCGGCCGCCGCCGACGGCGATGCCACGGCGATCACCGTGGTCGCCGACGCGCGCATCGCCGGCGTCCTCGCGCAGTTCGGAGGACCGATGATACAGAGCGTCGCGGGACGCCTCCTGGGACAGTTCGCCGCCAACGTGCGCGACGAGGTCGCGCGCGGGACCGGCGCGGCATGAGCGACGGCAGCGATCGCGTCGCCGTCGGGGTCGACCTCGGCGGCTCTCACGTCATGGCCGCCGTGGTCGACGAGCACGGCAAGATCGGCACGCGCCGCGAGATCGACCTCACGGATCTCCAGCCCGCCAACGTCGTCACGGCCCTGGTCGGCTGCGTTCGGCAGGCCCTTGCCGACGCCAAGGGGCGCACGGTGGCCGGCATCGGCATCGGCTCGCCGGGCCGCATCGACGTCCGCACGGGCACCGTGCGCTACTCGCCCAACTTCGCCTGGCGCGACGTGACGCTCGGCGCGATGGTCTCCAAAGAGCTCCAGACCAACGTGCAGGTGATCAACGACGCGCGCGCGGCGACGCTGGGCGAGCACACGTTCGGCGCCGGGCGCGGCACGCGCAACTTCGTCATGCTCACGCTGGGCACGGGCATCGGCGGCGGCATCGTGATGGACGGCAAGCTGGTCTTCGGCGATGGCTGGACCACCGGCGAAGTGGGGCACCATCAGATCCGCGCGCACCATGGATTCGTGTGCAGCTGCGGCAAGACCGGCTGCTTCGAGGCGCACGCCTCCGGCACCGGACTGCTGCGCCATCTGCTGGACGTGGCGCCGTCCTTCCCGCGCAGCACGCTCTCGCACAAGGCGCGCAAGCTGGGTTCGAAGGCCGTCCGCGAGGCAGCGCAGGCGGGCGACCGGCACGCGCTCGAGGCGTGGAGCCGCTGGATCGGCGACCTCGCGATCGGCCTCGCGAATCTCGTCTCCATCCTCAACCCCGAGCGCATCGCGTTGGGCGGCGGCGTCTCGAAGGCCGACGAGTTCATGCTCGCGCCGCTGGTCCCGCGCGTGCGCGCGCTCACGACGATGGCCGATCCCGAGGGCTTCCAGATCGTGGCGGCGGAGCTGGCCAACGACGCCGGCGCCATCGGCGCGGCCACGTACGTCCTCCGGGGCACGTGACTCCGGGCACGGCGGCCGGATCGCCGTTTCTGCTCGGGGTCAACTACTGGCCGCGCGCGAGCGCGATGGCCTGGTGGAGCCGCTTCGATCGCGCGGCGTTCGACGACGACTGCGCGCGCATCGCGGAGCTGGGCATGCGTCTGGTGCGCCTCTTCCCCCTGTGGGAGGAGGTGCAGCCCGAGCGCGATCGCGTCGACGAGCGTGCCCTCGCGCTGGTGGACCACGCGCTCGACGCCTGCGCCGCGCACGGTCTGCTGGCCATGCCCACGCTCTTCACCGGCCACATGTCGGGCGTCAATTGGCTCCCCGCATGGGCTCTCGACCCCGCGACCCCCGGCGGACGCTTTCGCACGATCTCGGGCGGTAGGCAACGCGCCTGCGGCGCAGGCGACCTCTACGCCGACGAGAGGCTGCTGCGGGCGCAGCTGCTGCTCGCGCGCCGCCTGGCGGAGCGTTGGCGCGGGCACCCCGCGCTCTTCGCCTTCGATCTTGGCAACGAGTTCTCGAACGTGCGCGAGCCGGCGCGCCCCGGCGATGCCGCCCTCTGGAGCCTCCGCCTGTGCGAGGCACTGGCCCCCGCGGGGGTGCCCGTCACTGGGGGGCTGCACGGCGAGGACCTGGAGCGCGACCGCGGCATCCGCCCCTCGACCATCGCGCGGCCGTGGGCGCTGGCGACGATGCACGGCTACGCGATCTACTCTCTCTGGTCACGCGGCCGCGGCGACGCCGCTGCCGTCGCCTTCCTGGGAGCGGCGATGCGCGCCCTCCAAGGGGGCAAGCCGCTGATCTTCAGCGAGTGGGGCGGCCCGCAGTGCCCGCCGGGGACGCGCTCCCCCAGCGAGTACGTCGTCCTTCCCGGTCAAGGCGCAGGCGAGGCGCTGGCACCGGAGAGCCGAGGCGCCGATCTCGCCCCGTACGCCTGCTACGGCGAGGAGGAGCTGGCCGACTACGCCATGGCGGCGCTGGAGCGCCTCCACCGCGAAGGGGCCTTGGGAGCGCTCTACTGGTGCTGGAGCGACTACGATCCCGCGCTCGCCGAACGCCCGCCGTTCGACCAGGCCCCCTGGGAGCTGCGCTTCGGCCTCTGCGATGCGCGGGGCGGGCTCAAGGAGATCGGCCGGCGCCTGCGTACCTTCGCACGCGGCCTCCCCGTCGTGCAGGAACCGCGCCTGTTCGACGTGGACGAGACCGCCTGGTACGCGGACCCGCCGCGCGCGCTGCGCGAGGCGTACGCGCGCTATCTCGCCGAGGAGTAGAGGTTCGTGCTGGAAGAGGAGTCGGCATCGGTCTCCCCGATCGCTTCGGAGCTCTCGGATCAGGTGCTGGAGAACGCGCGGCTGTTGGCCGAGCGCCGCCTTTCGCGCACGTTGAACGCGTTGCCGCTGGCCGAACGCGCCAAGCGCGTCGCCGATCACGTCCGTCACGTCGGGCGCCGCATCGCGCGCGAGGTGGAGCGCTTGGCGCCGGGCCTGGTCGAAGTTGAGGAACGCGCGGTGCGCTGCGCCGAGACGGGGCGCGCCATCGCCGTGCTGGTGGATGGCGAGCGAGTGGTCATCGAGCGGAGCTGGCTCACCGGGCGGCAGCGGCGCCAAGCGGTCGAGGAGATCCAAGTCGACGACGACCTGCTCTACGTGCGCCTTTCCGAGGGCGGCGGCGAATGGGCAAGCATCTGGGAGCTCGTCGGCGAGATCCTTGAGGAGTAAGCGCGGCGGCGTGCCAGCCGCCTGGCACACCGGTGCGGTAGGCTCCGATTCGTGACGAGCAAGGCGCAGCCGATCGACCTCTACGAGCGCCAGCGCGAGGCGATCGACTATCGCGGGGGCCATCTGCTGCTCTTGGCCGGCCCCGGCACGGGCAAGACGGAGACGCTGGTCCACCGCGCGGCCGCGCTCATCAACGAGGCGCGCGACGCCGGCGCGCAGCAGCCCGAGATCCTCATGCTGACCTTCGCCCGCAAGGCGGCGCGTCAGATGCGCGAGCGCGTGGCGAGCCGCATCGTCGCCGGGGGCCGCGTACCCGTCTGCTCCACCTTCCACGCATTTGCGCTGCACGTCGTCGACCGCTCCCGGCCACGCGCACTGGGCGAGCTCGGCATGCTCACGCCCGCCAAGGAGCGCCTGCTGGTCGAGCGCGTCTGCGGCGACGCGGCGCCGCGCCTGGCCGCGGCGCTCGGAGGCTTCACGGAGCCGGGCCTGCGCAGCAAGCGCTTCGCCGGCGATCTGGCGAATCTGATCGGGCGCTGCAAGCAGGAGCGCCTCGGCCCCGCCGAGCTCGCGCGCGCCGTACGCTCGCTCAAGGGGGACGGCGGAGCCGGCCAAGAGAGCACCGGTGAGGCGCTGGCGACCATCGCGGCGCTCTACGCGCAGTACGAGCTCGCGCGCGCGGAGCTGGCTCTGCGCGACTTTCGCGACCTCGTCAACGACGCCATCGCCGCGCTGCAGCGCGAGCCTCTGCGCTACGCGCACGTCTTCGTCGACGAGCTGCAGGACACCGATGCCGCCGAGTTGCGCCTGCTGGAGCTCCTGGTCGCCGCCGGCGCGAGGCTCACCGCCGTGGGCGACCCCAATCAGAGCATCTACCGCTTTCGCAGCGCCTCGCCCGCCGCCATCGACGACGCGCGCGCCGCGTTCACGCCCCACGAGATCGCGCTCGACCAGAACCGGCGCTGTCCGGAGGCGATCGTCACGGCCGCCAACCGTCTGGCCGAGCCTCCGCCCGCCGGGCATCCGCTCGATCCGCCGGAACCGGTCCTGAGCCGCGAGAGTCTGACCTTCAGCGTGGTGACCCACGCCGGGAGCGTGCGCTGGCATCGCTTCGCCGACGCCGCCGAGGAGGCCGCCGGCATCGCGCGCGAGATCCGGCGCCTGGTCGGCGCCCCGCGCGCGGACGGCTCGGGGCCTCTGCGCTACCGCGACGTCGCGGTGATCCTCCGCGCGCCCGAGCGCCACGCAGAGCGGATCGCCATCGCTCTGCGCCGCGAGGGCATGCCCGTGGTGCGCAGCGGGGCATCGGCCTTCCTCGGCGATCTCGCCGTCGACTTCGTGCTCACGCACCTGCGTGCGCTCGCCGAGCCGCTCGACGCCGAGCGACTCCACCGCCTGCTCTCCTCGCCCGTGGTCGGCGTGCCGGCCCGCATGCTGCGCATCGCCGCGCGCAGGCTGGTCGGCCGGGGCGCCGATCCCGACGCGCTCGCGCTCAGCCAGGACCTGCTTCCGGCGGAGCGCGAGCGCGTCGCGCGCTTCGCCGCGGGTTTCCGTGAGATCGCCGCGCGGTGGCGCGCCGCCGGCGCGCGCGACCTGGTGCGCGAGATCGCGCGCGTCCACCGGCTGAGCGAGGCCATCGTGGCGCAGAGCTCCGAAGAGGCGCAACGCGCGTCGGCCGCTCGCCTGCAGGCGCTGATCGACCTCGCGGACGACGTCGACGCGGTCGTGCGCGCGGGTGCGGCGGAGCAGTTGGTCCACAGCGCCCGCGAGCTCTTCGACCTGGTGGCGGAGGACGAAGCGGCGCCGGAGATCGACGGCGTTGCGATCCTCTCGATGCACGCCGCCAAGGGCCTGGAATTTCCCGTCGCCTTCCTGCCCGCGGCCGTGCGCGGAGAGCTGCCCTCCCCGCCCCGCCCCGATCCGCTGCTCGACGACGAGATGCAGCAAGCGCTCTTCCATCACGCCGGGCTCCCGCCCCCACCCACGGCCGAGGAGCAGCTCGACGAGGAGCTGCGTCTCTTTTACGTCGCGTGCACGCGCGCATCGGAGCAGTTGATCGTCACCGGGTACGCCCAAGCCGAGGGCGCGCCGGTCGCCGACTCCGCATTCGTCGCGCGCCTGGGCCTCGGCGCTCGCGACGGGGAGGGACAGGCCCTCCCCGATCCCCTTCCCGCCGATGCGCCGCTCGACGACCTCACGCGCGACCTCGCGCTGCGCGCCGTGGCCGGGCGCGGAGGTGACGTCGCGCTCGCCGGCCTCTCGGCGGCGGCGCGGCGCATCGTCACCGACGCCGCGGCGCCGGCCCCGCAGCCGCCGGCCTCCCCGCCGTACACCGGCGATGCGTTCTCGCCGCGCGCGCTCGAGACGTACCTCCGCTGTCCACGCCAATTCTTCTTCGCCTACGTCGCGCGCGCGGAGGGCGACGAGCGCGAGTCGCCGCGGGCGCTGCTGGGCACCGTGCTCCATGAGGCGCTCGCGGCTCTCCATCGCGCCCACCCGGAGGGCGAGCGACTTCGCGAGCAGGGCTGGGAAGGCGTCTACGCGCTGCTCGAGCCGGGCATCGCCGCCGCGCTCGAACGCCGGCGCAGACGCGATCCCGAGAGCGTACCGCCCCCGGAATCGGCGCTCTGCGCGGGCATCGTGGCGCGCGCCCGCGAGTACGCCGCCAACTACGCGCGCTGGCTCTGCGCGCGCCCGGAGAGCTTCGCCGTGCGCGAGACGGAGGTGGCGGTCGCGTTCACCGTGACTGGAGGCGACGGGCGCGCCCACCCGTTTCGCGGGCGCATCGACCGCGTCGACGAGCTCGCCGGCGCGCTGGTCGTGCGCGACTACAAGACGTCGCGCGAGCATCCGTTCGCGTCGTCGTTCCGCAAGCTCGCCGATGCGGAGGAGCTCCCGCTGGGCGGCGTCGACGGCGCGGTTCAGCTCCCGCTCTATGCCCTCGCCATCGAACAGAGCCGGCCTGGCACGCGCGTCGCCGCGCTCGATCTCCTCTTCTTACGCGGCTCCAAGCACGACGAAGGGACGGCCTGCTCGCGCATGGCCGCGATCGTCGCCGGCGAGAGCCTGCCGAAGGGCTCGCAAGATCTGGCGCGCGGCGAGCTGGAGCGCGGCATGCGGCGCATCGGCGACCTCTGCGGAGCCTTGCGCGACGGACGCGCCGGCTACCGCCCCGTGCCGGGCAACGCCTGCCGAACCTGCGCGTTCAATCGTGCCTGCGACAAGGCGGCGTCCGAGGACGGCGAGGAGCAGAGCGATGGCGAGTGAGCAGCAGGAGCGCATCGTCCGTCACGACCTCGGCGCGCCGCTGGTCGTCATCGCGGGAGCCGGGAGCGGCAAGACCACCACGGTCGTCGAGCGGATCCGTTACCTGGTGCGCGAACGCCGTGTCGACCCCGCGCGCATCCTCGCCGTCTCGTTCTCGCGGAGCGCCGCCGGCGAGTTGTCCGAGCGCCTCCACGCCGCCCTCGGCAGGCGGGCCGACGCGATCTCGGTCTCCACGTTCCACGCCTTCTGCCTGGACGTCTTGCAGCGCCGGGCCTATCGCGCCGGCATCGACCCCGATCTGCGCGTGCTCGACGAGAGCGCCGCGCTCACGCGCTTCTACGGCGTCTACCGGGAGTTGCGCGACGGCCGCTTGGGCGTCGAGATGCCGCGGTCGATCGATCTGCTCGACGAGCGCTCGCTGCACGTGCTCTACGGTCTGGTCACCACGCTCTTGGAGGAAGGCCTGGGCCCCGAGGAGCTCGTCGCGCGCGAGCGCGAGGTGCGCGCCTCGCTGCTCCCTCCGCGTGGCGACCCGCCGCCGATCTCCGTCGACGGGGCGATGAAGGACGGCTTCTACCGGCGCAAGACGCCGACGGCGAACGTCGGCGATCCGAAGGCCGACGAGGCGCGCGAGCGGCTCCACCTCGCTCCCGGGCGCGCGACGCTGACGGGGCAGCTCGACGATGAGCGCCGCTTGGCGGTCATGCTCGCCGCGCTCCTGCGGCGCTTCGACGCCGTGCTCGCCGAGCACGACGAGGTGACGTATGCCCATCTGGTGGCGCAAGTGGATCGCCTGCTCGACGACCCCCGTCACCGGGCCGCCATTCGCGGCCGCTACGACCACTGCATCGTTGACGAGTATCAGGACACCAACGCGGCCCAGCAGCGGCTGATCCAGCACATCTTCGACGAGCGTCTGACCGGCGTGATGCTGGTCGGCGACCCGCGCCAATCGATCTACGGCTTTCGCAACGCGCGCCCGGAGGAGATCGAGCGCCTCGCCCGCAGCCACGGCCGCGCCGGCATCGACGACAACTACCGCTCGCGCCAGCCGATCCTCGATGCCGCCTGGGAGTCCCTGCGCGAGCAGCGTCCCGACGATCCGCGCTTGGTCCAGCGACGCGACGTTGAGCTCGACGGCGCCGAGACCACCTGCATCGCCGTCGCGTACTCGGGGCGCTCGGCGGCGCCCGCGCGCGTGCGCGAGGCGGAAGTGGTCGCCGGCGAGATCGCGCGCTTGGCGGCGGAGGAAGGCACGCCCTACGGAGAGATCGCGATCCTGTTGCGGGGCAAGCCGCATGCGCGCGAGTACGTGGAGGCCCTGGCGCGGCGCGGCATTCCCGCCCGCACCAGCGGCGGCGTCGGATTCTACGGCACGCCCGAGATCGAGGAGGCCCTGGCGTGGCTGCGCGTCGCGGACGACCCGACCGACGACGCGGCGCTGCTGCGCGTCCTGCGCTGCGGCGTCGTCGGCGTCAACGAGGCGGCGATCGCAACGCTGACCGCCGCCTCGCGCGCGGAGGGCGGCACCGGCCAAGGCCGCGTCGATCCCGGCGTGCGTCTCGCGCGCGCGGCCCTGGTGGATCCTCTCCCCGCGACGCTCGATGCGCCAACCCGCGCGCGCCTCGAGACGCTGCGCGCCATCTCCGAAGAGGTCGCCGGCGTGCCGGCCCTGCCGCTGGCGGAGGGCGTCGCCCTCACGCTGCGCGCGAGCGGGCTGGAGCACCTCTACGCTCTGCGCGCGGACGAGGATCCCGTCGAACGCCAAGCGGTGGCCAACCTGCGCCGCCTGGAAGAGATCGCGCAGTCGTTCGCGCGCACCACGCCCGACGCGCGCATCGCGGACTTCCTGCGCTACCTCGACGCCCTCAACGAGGTGGCCTTCGACGAGCGCGAGGCCGACCCGCCCGCCGGCGACGCGGTCACCATCGCCACGATCCACTGGGCCAAGGGGCGCGAGTGGCGGGCCGTCTTCGTGGCCGACGTGGGCAAGAACGTCTTCCCCGTGAAGCGTCCGCCGCGCGGCGTGCTCTGGGACTTCCGCGAGCGCGCGCTGATCGTGACCCACGACCCCGCCGGAGCGCCGACCTATCATGCGCTGCGCGCGCGCTACGGCTTACAGGGCAAGGCCGAACGCGACCGCTGGCTCGAGGAGGCACGGGGCGAGGAGGAGCGGCTCTTCTACGTCGCGCTGACGCGCGCCCGGGACCGCGTCTACGTCTGCGGCCCGGAGTCCCTGCACAAGAACGGCGAGCACGGGCGATCGCCCTTTCTCGAGCGCTTTCGCGGACTCGAAGGCGTTCGATTGATCGAGATCGCCGTCGACGGGGCGGCCGGCGAGGAGGAGACGCCACCCGCGGCGCAGGCTCGCGTTGCGCAGCCCTCGCTCTTCGCGCGGGACGGGGGCGAACTGGCGGCGCTGATCGCGGAGCGGGGCGAGCACGACGCGGCGATGCGGATCGCAGCGGCGGCGGGGACGGGCGCCCCCGGCGAGGAGCGCGCCCTCTCGTTCACCGCGCTCGACGCGTTCGCCGCCTGCCCGGCGCTCTACCGGTACCGCTATGCGCTCCGCCTCCCCGAGTTGGGCGAGGAGGCGATCTACGGAGAGCATCTGGATCTGGGAGCCGGCGCCTACGGAACGCTGATCCACGCGGCGCTCGAGCGCTACCAGCACGAGCGGATGAGCGGCGACGAGCAACCGGATCTCATGGCGGCGCTCGACGCGGCGATCGACGACGCGGGCTTGCGCACGCGCATCGGGACCCGCGCCGCCGAGGCCCGGAACACGCTGCGGGCGTACCTCGCCCACCCGCTGGCGCACGCGCGTCCGCTGGGCGTGGAGGTTGCCTTCACCATCGAGCTGGCCGGGACGGCGATCACCGGCGCCATCGACTTCGTGGGGGAGCTTGACGGGCGGCCCGTCATCGTCGACTACAAGACCGGCTCCGGACCGCTCGATCACTATGGCCTCCAGCTCGCGATCTATCGCGAGGCCGCATACCGGCTCTACGGCGGCCGCGACTGGGAGCCGATGCTGCTGATCCTGCGCGACGGCGAGGTGCGCGAGGCGCGTCTCCCCGCGGTCGACGCCGAAGCCGCCGTCGCCACGCTGGTGGCGCGTCTCGCCGAGCGGCGCTGGGAGCCGGCCCCCGGCGACATCTGCCGCGTCTGCCCGTACCGCGGCCAGCCCTGCCGCGCCTACGCGCGCGCGGAGATAGAGGGATTCCCTACACGATGAGCGTCGCCAGGCGCTCCATGTCCACGTTCCCGCCGCTGACGACGATGCCCACCTTCTTGCCGGCGATCTCCGCCTTGCGGTAGAGCGCCGCCGCCAGCGGCGTGGCGCCGGAGGGCTCCGCGAGCAGCTTTCCGCGCTCGAGCAGGAAGCGCAGGGCCTCGCGCGTCTCATCCTCCGAGACCAGCACGATGCCCGCCGCGAGGTCTCGCACGATCGGCCAGGTCAGGCGCCCGGGCGACGTGGTCTGCATCCCGTCGGCGATCGTCTTGGGCACCTCGATCTCCACGCGCTCGCCGCGCTGCCACGACTGCCACCAATCGTTGCCCGCTTCCGTCTCCACGCCGTAGACGCGGATGCCGGGACGCATCGCCGTGGCGGCGACCACGGAGCCGGAGAGCAGTCCCCCTCCGCCCACGGGAACGAAGATCACGTCGAGGTCGGGGACGTCCTCGAGCAGCTCGAGCACCGCCGTGCCTTGGCCGGCCATGATGCGCGGATCGTCGTACGGCGGGATCAGCGTGGCCCCCGTCTCCGCCTGCACCTTCCGCGCCACGTCCTCGCGATTCACCTGGTAGCGGTCGTAGAGCACGACGTTCGCGCCATACCCTCTCGTGGCCGCCAACTTGGCCTTGGGGGCGTCGGTCGGCATCACGATCGTCGCCGCGATGCCCAGCAGCTTGGCGGCGAGCGCCACGCCCTGGGCGTGGTTCCCCGAGGAGAAGGCGAGCACCCCGGCCGCACGCTCCTCCGGCGAGAGCTGGGCGAGCGCGTTGTAGGCGCCCCGGAACTTGAAGGCGCCGACCCGCTGCAGGTTCTCGCACTTCAGATACAGTGAAGCCCCCGCGCGCTCGTCGAGCGCGCGCACGCGCATCACCGGGGTGCGGTGCGCCACGCCGGCCAGGCGGTCCGAGGCCGCGCGGACGTCCTGGATGGTGATCGCGTGCTGCATGTCGCTAGTGTCCTCCGTAGATGTGTTGCACGGCGAAGAGCACCGCCAGCACCACCAGCACCACGCCGGCGGCGCGCTCGGCGCCCTCCTCGAAATGCGCGCCCAACCGGGCGCCGAACGCCAAACCTGCCAAGGTGAAGACCACCGTGCTGAACGCGACGACCACCAGCATCTCCACGATCGGGAGGTGCAGCGACGGCATCGAGAAGCCCACGCCCAGCGAGTCGAGGCTGATCGAGAGCGAGGCCACCAGCAGCCCCGCGCCCGTATCGGTGCGAAATGCCTTGGACTCGCGTTCCGTGAAGCTCTCTCGGACCATCAGGATGCCGAGGACGGCCAGGACGGCGAAGCCCAGGTAGGCCGCCACCTCCCCCGCGACCTTGCCCAGCCCCGATCCCAGCAGCACGCCGATGACCTGCATGGAGATCTCGGCCAACGAGAAGGCGATGCCGATGCGGACTCTCGCCCGCCAAGGAACCCCCGCGATGCCGATGCCGGTGGCGACGGCCAGCACGTCGAGCCCGATCGCCGCGGCCACCGCCAAGATCTTGACCGTCGTCCCGAGGTCAAACATAGAGGGCTCGGTTGCGCGACGGGGAGAACGGATTCCTGGTATGCTCCAACCGTTCGAACCCGGCGGACGAGAGGCATGGCTGGCCGCGTTCCGTCAGGCCGTCGAGATCCGTCCGCGCTACTGCGAGACCGACCAGGTGGGTCACGTCAGCAACACGTCGTACGGCCTCTACTTCGAGCAGGCTCGTTTGGCGTACGCGCGCGCGGCCCGCATCGATGAACCGCGCGGCCGCCTGAGCCTGGACCACGTTGCAGCCGAGATCACCATGCGCTTCGTCGCGCCGTGCTACTACGACGAGGCGCTGCGCGTCCTGACCCGCTGCGTCCGCCTGGGGCGCTCGAGTCTGGAGCTGGAGCAGGCGATCGTGGGACCCGACGGAACGCTGCGCACCGTCTCGCGCACCGCGGCCGTCTCGTACGACTTCGACGCCGACCGGAGCCGGCCGTGGAGCGAGGCGCAGCGCGCGGGTGTGCGAGCGCTCGAGGGGCGAGAGATCGAGGAGGCTTCCTGATCATGCGCGCAGCCGATCGTCTTGGGGAGCGCTTCAACGCCGCGTGGTGGTTCGTGGGACGCCACGTGGCCGAGGGCCGCGGCGATCACGCCGCCATCGTCTCCGACGACGGCGACCTCTCGTATGCCAAGCTCGACGACGACGTGCGCCGCTTCGCCACGGTGCTGCGCAACGAGGGCGTTCATCGCGGTGAGCGCGTCGCCCTGATCCTGCCGGACACGCGCGCTTGGGCCGTGGCCTTCTGGGGAACGCTGGCCGCCGGCGCCGTGGCGGTGCCCCTGAACACGCTGCTCAAGCCGGAGGAGTACCGCGCGATCCTGGGCGATTGCGATGCCCGCATCGCCATCGTCGATCCCGCGATCGTCGACCGCGCGGCACTCGAGGTCGACGGCTGCGCCGCGTGGGACGGCGCCCATCTGCTGGGGCGAGTCGCCCTCGCCAAGCCGCGCGACGGCTACGCGCAGACCCACCGCGACGCGTTCGCCTTCTTCTTATACTCCAGCGGCACCACCGGCGAGCCCAAGGGCGTGGTGCACCTCCACCACGACGCCTGGGTCTGCGCCCGCACGTACGGCGAGAAGATCCTGCGCGTGCGCCCGAGCGACCGCGCCTTCAGCGTCGCCAAGCTCTTCTTCGCCTACGGACTGGGCAACGCGCAGTACTTTCCCATGGACGTCGGCGCCGCGTGCATCCTGTACGCCGGGCGCCCCGCGCCGCAGTCGATCTTCGAGCAGGTGGAGCGTCACCGGCCCACGCTCTTCTTCGGCGTGCCGACCGGATACGCGCAGATGCTGGCCGCGATGGACGCGGGAGCGAAGCCCGACTTCTCGAGCGTGCGCGCCTGCGTGAGCGCCGGCGAGGCGCTCCCCGCCCCGATCTTCGAGCGCTGGCGCGACCGTACGGGATTGGAGATCCTCGACGGCATCGGATCCACCGAGATCTGTCACATCTTCCTCTCCAACACGCCGGGCGCGTGCCGGCCCGGATCGAGCGGACACCCCGTGCCCGGCTACCGCGTGCGCATCGTCGACGACGACGGGCGCGACATCGGCGGCGAGGGCGTCGGCGATCTTCTCGTGGAAGGCGACTCGACGATGGCGCTCTACTGGAACAAGCACGAGCGGACCAAGGCCGTGCTCGAGGGCTCCTGGATCCGCACGGGCGACAAGTACCACCGCGACGCCGACGGCTACTACTGGCACTCCGGGCGCAGCGACGACATGCTGAAGGTGGGCGGCATCTGGGTCTCGCCCGTCGAGGTCGAGGCCGCGCTCACCGCGCACGATGCCGTGCTGGAGTGCGCCGTGGTGGGGCGCGAGGACGACGACGGCCTGGTGAAGCCGCATGCCTTCGTCGTGGTCAAGGATGGGGCCGCGAAGCCGACGGAGGGCGAGCTCCAAGCGTTCGTGAAGGCGCGGCTCGCGCCGTACAAGTATCCGCGCTGGGTCACCTTCCTCGACGCGTTGCCCAAGACGGCGACGGGCAAGATCCGGCGCTTCCAGCTGCGGGCGCAGTTCCAACCCGGCCAACCGGCGGGACGCCACCTCGGCCACCTCCCTACTTGACGTGATGGGTATGCTCCAACGGGGACGACGCGATGTGGGCTTTCTGGGCGGCGGCGGCGGCGACATCGCCGCCCACGCCAAGCGCGTGATCTGCGTCATGGATCACGGGCGGCGGAGCGCGCCGCCGCGGAGACCGGCTTCGCCTTGGACCTGCGCGACGCGACGGAGACGCCGCCGACGTTGGGGGAGCTGCAGGCGGTCCGCCGATTCCATCCCCGGGGTTTCCGGACCGCGTAAAGTGTCGGCGCGAGTTGCCGAAAGGTAAGGCGAGATGGAGTTTGACGCCAGTATCGTGCGCTGCGGAGTGCCGTTGGTGCCGCAAGAAGGCGACCCCAACGAAGTCGAGGGCGTCCTCAACCCCGCGTCGGCGCGCGATCGAGACGGCCGCTTGCTCCTCTACCCGCGCTGCGTCGCCGCCGGCAACATCTCGCGCGTCGGCATCGTGCGCGCCGAGCACGGAACGCTCGAGCGGCTCGGCTACGCGCTGGAGCCCCACGCGCCGTACGAGCTGCGTCCGCATCCGGGCTACGGCTGCGAGGACCCGCGCGTCACGTTCATCGCCGCGCTCGACCGCTACGTGATGGCCTACACCGCTTTCGGCCCCGACGGCCCGCGCATCGCCGTGGCGCTCTCGCCTGACGCCTATCACTGGGAGCGCCTGGGGCGGGTGGACTTCTCCGCCTGCCGCCCTGACGACGGCGACGACAAGGATGCCGCCTTCTTCCCCGCTCCCGTGCTCTCGCCGGACGGCGTGCTCTCGCTGGCAATGTATCACCGGCCGATGCAGCATCTCTCCGCGGTCGACGGCCGCGACGCCATCCCCATGCTCCTAGCCCGCGAGCCGCAGGAGCGCGAGTCGATCTCCATCGGATACGTTCCGCTGGACGCCGTCTTGGCGGACCACGCCGCGCTGCTGACGATGCGCGAGAGCGCGCAGGTGATGAGCCCCAACGGCGCGTGGGGCAAGGTGAAGCTCGGCGCGGGCACGCCCCCCGTGCGCGTGGCGGAGGGCTGGCTGAGCCTCTATCACGGCGTCGACGCCACGGCGACCGATGCCGGCTACGACCTGCGCTATGCGGCGGGCGTGGTGATCCACGACGCCGAGCGCCCGGACCGCATCCTCTACCGATCGCCCGCGCCGATCATGGTCCCCGAGACCGCCCTGGAGCGCAGCGGCATCGTGGCCAACGTCGTCTTCCCGACGGCGATCGATCTGCGGAGCGATCTCGGCGAGCGCATCTTCGACGTCTACTACGGCATGGCGGACGCGCGCGTGGGGCACGCCCGCATGACGCTCGGCCAAGAGGCTGTCGCTTCCGCCGCCTAGAACACCGGCGTCACCGTGGAACAGGTTCGAACCTTCATCGCCCGCACCGCTGATGGCTGGCTGGATGTCGAGCCTCGCGAGTACAAGCGCGAGGGCGACTTCGACGGCGTCACGCGCCACACCATCGTCACCGGTGCCACCATGCAAGTGCGTCACTTCGAGGTTGCGCCCGGCGGATACACGAGCCTCGAGCGTCACGAGCACGAGCACTACGTGGTCATCTCGCGCGGAAAGGGCACCGTCATCGTCGGCTCGGAGGCCTTCGCGGCCCGGACGGGAGACGTGATCTATGTGCCGGCCAACGCGGCGCACCAATTCCTCGCCGACGAGCAAGCCGAGGAGCCGTTAGGCTTCTACTGCATCGTCGCCGCCGAGCGCGACAAGCCGCGCCTGCTGGAAGGCGACGAGCTGCGGGCCTTCGAGGGGACCCCCGCGGCGGCCGTGGCGCGCTACCGTCTCCCCATCGCGTAGGCGGGGTCTCGCTCCCGCAGGCCTCGCCGCCGCTACGGCAGGGTCGTGGCGGCCATGAGCGCCCCGTCGGGCGTCACCGCTTGGACCTGCGCCCCGGAGCGGTAGACCAGATTCGGGATGATCCAGACCGTGTAGGTCCGGTTCGGGCGCGCGACGCCGGGTCTGGGTGGAGCCTCCTCGAAGGCCACCACCCGCACGCGCGTATCGTTGGCCTTGATCGAAGCGATCACCTGATGATAGCCCTCGTGGCGGTGCGGTCCCATGAGCAAGGCGACCGCGAAGACGTGGCGGTAGTCGATCCCCTTCAGGTCGATGCCGAGCGCCGCCATGGCCCTGCGGTCGCGCACCACGGCGATCTCCGGCCCCGAGGCCGGTACGAACGAATACCCTTGCGCGTAGGTCCGCACGCGGATGTCGCGGCACCCGGCCAGGCTCAAGGCAAGCGCCACGCCCGCCAAGAGCGCCGGCAGCCGCCCCAGCCATGCCCGCGTCGCGCCCCCGCGCATACCCCTTTTCATCGCGCCCAAGGTTCGTCGCCGGGGGGACGCCGCCTGTTACCATGGTCGTTGCCCCGCTCGAAAAGCCGTCATAGACTTGCGGGGAAGGGCTGGCTCCCGGCGAACCCTAATTCCGTTTTGCCCACGTCCTCGGCTTAGGAGTCCATGGATACACACTACGACGCCCGCGTCGCCGCGGGCGGTTCCGCGAGCACCGATCCGGCGGCTCGGCGGATCGCCATCTACCGTTGGCTTACGCTCACGCTCGCCGTAGCCGTCTACCTGCTCGCCATTCTCGGGAGCTGGGTGCGCGTCAACGGCGCCGGCATGACCTGTCCCGATTGGCCGACGTGCCGCGGTGTCTGGCTCCCGAACCTCCATGGACCCGTGTTCCTCGAGTGGTTCCACCGTCTCATCGCTGGGCCGATCGTCGGCACGCTGACGCTGGTGGTGGCCTTCCTCGCATGGCGCAACCGCCGCGAGCTCCCCAAAGCGTGGATGGCCTTCTGGGCCGTCGTCTTCTTCTTGATCCTGCAGATCGCGCTTGGCGGCGTGACGATCTTCGCCAGCAACGATCCGCCGTCGGTCACGGCGCACTGGACCTGCGGCATGCTGCTGTTCGGATCGCTCATCGCGCTGGCCATTTTGGCGTGGGGCCCCACGGCCGCGGAGCAGCCGTCGCAAGCGGGCAGCTCCGCAACTCCCTGGCTCTGGCTGGCCGCGATTGCCGCGCTGCTCACCACCGGGATGGGCGCCTACGTCAGCTCCAGCGGCTTCGGTCTCACCTGCGCCGGTTTCCCGTCATGCGATGGCCACTGGTTCGGTTTGCCGTGGCCCCAGGGCGCACAGATGACGCACCGCGCGCTGGCCTACGCCGTCTTCTTCTTCGCCGTCGCCGCCGTGGTCGCGACGCATCGCACCCAGCGGCGCGACCTGCGCGCCATTTCGCTCGCCGCTCTCGCGCTGGTAGCGCTCCAGATCCTCCTGGGCGTGGCCAACGTGATCGGACAGCTGCCGATGCCCCTGCGCGAGTCCCATGCCGCCAATGCGGCCTTGCTCTACGCCACCTACGTCGTGCTGCTCGTGCGCTCGGCGTTCTTGCCGCAGGCCGGGGCACGGCGCGCATGATCCCAGCCAGCGGTACCGCGGTCAGCCGCCCGAGCTGGCTCGACCCCGCCGTCTACGCCGCCTACTTCGAGCTCGCGAAGCCGCGGATCATCGTGCTGCTGCTGATCACGACGCTGGCGGCGATGATCATGGCCGCGCGCGGCCTTCCGCCGCTGGACCTGCTCTTCTGGACGCTTGTGGGGGGCGCGCTCTCCTCGGCCAGCTCCGGCGCCTTCAACTGTTGGTACGACCGCGACATCGACCCGCTGATGCGGCGCACCGCCTCGCGCCCGCTGCCCACCGGACGCCTCCAGCCGTGGCACGCGCTCGCGTACGCGACGGTGACGGCCATGCTGGCATACGCGGTTCTCGGGCTCTTCGTCAACCCGTTGGCGATGGGTCTGGCGATGTTCGGCCAGTTCTACTACTGCGTGATCTACACCATCTGGCTCAAGCGCTCGACGCCGATGAACATCGTCATCGGCGGCGGCGCCGGAGCCGTGCCGCCGCTGGTAGGCTGGGCGGCGGTCACGCACCAGATCGGTGCCCCCGCGCTCGGTCTCTTCGCGGTGATCTTCCTTTGGACGCCGCCGCACTTCTGGGCGCTGGCGCTGAACATCGAGACGGAGTTCGAAAAAGCCGGCATCCCGATGCTCCCCAACGTGGCGGGCGAGCGCTATACGCGCATCCAGATCTTCGGCTACACGGTGGCTCTGGTCGCGGCGACGCTGCTCTTCTACCCCATGCACATCCTGGGTGCGGTCTTCTTTGGAGCGGCTGCGCTGCTGGGCGCCTACTTCCTGCTGCTGGCGATCCGCATTCTCCGCCGGCCGATGCGCGCATCATACCAGCGCATGTTCCGTTACTCACTGATCTACCTCGCGCTCATCTGCGTGGCGATGGTTGTAGATCGGGTCGTGTGAGGTTCAGGTGAGATCCATGGGTTCGAAGACGGAAGAACGGCCGCTTCTCGGGCACGGCGGCGTGCGCGAGATCGCGCCGTTGCTCGTGACGCTGATGCTGGGCGTCTTCATGGGAGCCCTGGACCTCTCCGCGCTCTCGCCCGCGCTGCACCAGATCGGCACGCAGTTCTCAGCCGGCCCGCGCGCGCTCTCGTGGATCTTCACGGCATACCTGCTTGCCTACGTCGTGGCGATCCCGGTGATGTCGAAGCTCTCCGACGTCTATGGCCGCCGCGCGATCTACATCTTCGACGTCTCGCTCTTCGCCGTCGGCTCGTTGATCGCCATCGCGGCTCCGAGCTACCAGATCCTGATTCTCGGCCGCGTGGTCCAGGCCGTGGGCGCCGGCGGCATCTTTCCGGTGGCGACGGCGACGGTGGCCGATCGCGTTCCCGAGGAGCGCCGCGGCGGCGCGCTGGGCATGCTGGGAGCCGTCTGGGGCCTGGCCGGCGTAGTGGGCCCGGCGCTGGGCGGCGCGATCGTACACGTGCTCGACTGGCGCTGGGTTTTCGCGATCAATCTGCCCTTGGCGGCCGTGGTGATCGCGCTGACCGCGCGCAACGTGCACCGGGGCGGCGCACCGCGCCGCGGCCCGCTGGATTTTGCCGGCATCGTCTTGCTGGGAGCCGCGCTCTTGGCCGGCACGGCGGGACTGACCCGCGTCGACGCGGCCAACCTATGGTCGGCGGCCAACGTGCCCTCGCTCTGGGAGCTGGTGATCGCGGCGGTGCTCCTGCTGGCCTTTGCCGCCGTCGAGCGGCAGGCGGCCGATCCCGTCGTGCCGCCGGTCCTGCTGCGCATTCCCACGCTGCGCCTGGCCAACGTCTTGGAGATCGGCATCGGCGTGCTCGAGGGCTCGCTCTTCTTCGTGCCCGCGGCGCTGATGGCCGCTGAAGGTCTCAACGCCGTCGCCGCCGGCGCGCTCGCCGCTCTCGCGGCGTTCTGCTTCGTCGCCGTGGTACCGATGGCGGGACGCGCGTTGGACAAGGTGGGGGCGCGTGCCGTCCTCTTCGTGGGTAGCCTCTTGGTGACCATAGGCATGGCCGCCTTCGCCGCGTCGCTGGCCAACCTCGGACTCGCGATCGTTTCGCTGGTGGTGGCCGGGCTCGGCTTCGGGGCGCTCCTGGGCGCTCCCACGCGCTACCTGGTGACCAGCGCCGCGCCGCGAGAGATGCGCGCCACCGCGGTGGGCCTGCTCTCGGTCTTCCTGATCTTCGGGCAGATCGCCGGGGGCTCTCTGGCCGGCGCGATGGTCGGGCACCAGCTCACCGGCGTAGCCGGCTACGTGCACGCCTACGTGCTCTTCGCGGTCGTGGCGGCGCTGGTAACGCTCCTGACGTTGCGCATCCCGCGCAAGGCCTAGCCGCGTACAACGTCGGCAATGCGGAGCAGCTGCCGGACCTGCGCGCCTAACGCGGCGCTGTCACGCCGATGCCCCCCTCGCCCGCCGATGCGTACGAGCCGTCGCGGCACCCACTTCTCCGATCGCGAGCTCGTGGATCTCACGCTCGCCATCGGGATGATCAACCTCTGGAACCGCTTCGGAGTCGGCTTCCGCCGCCAGCCCGATCCCAGCTATCGCACCACGTCACGCGCAACGACGCAGACGGCGTAGGCGCGCTGGGCGGGGACGTCTCCGTGAGGGGCGCTCCGACATCGGCCCGGAGCCGTGGACGGCGAGAGGGCCGATGCGGCGCGAGCAGGAGCGGCACATGGACGTGCCGCGACGAGCGGCCCCGAAAGGGGACATCCCCGTCCAGCGCGGCGTCAGGCGTTTTCGATGAAGATCTTCCGCGCCGTCCAGTAGAACAGATAGCCGAAGAAGCCGATGGCCACCGTGAGCCAGAGCAAGCTCATCACGCCGCTGGCCACCTGCTCGCTGCCGCCGCAGAGCGCGATGATCCCCGACATCAGCCAGAGGTTGAAGCGGCGCAACGGCGACGAGGAGAGTCCCGCCAGATTCCGAGCCGCGGCGAGCACGTCCTTGGGTGACCACGCATCCGTCTGGATCACCTGGGCGATGCGGCCGTCGGGCGCCACCAGCACCGTCACGTCGTTGTGAATGAAGTCGCCCGGACGGTCCTCGACGACCGAGAGGTTGAAGTCGTCGCCGACCGTCTTCACGGTCGAAGGCTCACCGGTAAGGAGCGACCAGCGGGAGGGATCGGCGTCGTATTTCTTGGCATACGCCGCGAGGACCGCGGGCGTGTCGTAGGTCGGGTCGATCGTGATCTCGATCAGATGGAACGGCCCGTTTCCGAATTGTCCCTGCAAGTAGTGGTACTTCGCGCTCACGGCAGGGCACTCGTCGGCATCCTTGCAGCGCGTGTAGACGAAGCTTAGCACCAGCGTCTTGCCGAGGAAATCCTTGAAGTGCACCAGGCGGCCACGCTGGTCGACCAGCGGCACGTCCGGGAGCAAGTCGCCGACGCCGAGGATGCGCGAGACCTTCGTATTGGCCGACCCCGCGACGAAGGCGTCCGCGGGATGCACGTGACGCAACGACCACGGCGTGGTCGACATGTCGAGGAAGGCGTCGATCGACTCTCCGGCGTGCAGCTTGGGCGGGTCGATCAGCCGGTACTCGATCGACTGGGCATTGAGCGTGCCGGCAACGGGATCGTTCCGCACGATCGCATCGCCGTTCGGCATGACCGCCAGCACCACGCCGTGGATCGGCACCAGCGGCACGGAACTCGTCGCCGACGCCGGCGCGGCCCAACAGAGGGCCGCGATCGACACGGCAAGCAGACCAAGGAAGCGGAGCCGGAACAGCATGATGATCACCTGCTTTTCGCCGCGAGGAGCGGCCTCCTGCGCGCTCGAACCCTCTCGACCCGTGCTACAACCCCGCTTGAGTTCCCGCGAGCTGCAGCAGCGACTCCCGCACCGCAACTGGCGGAGCGACGAGCGCCGCGTCGTCGTTCAGGGCGCGCTCGGCATGGCGACCATCGCCGTCGAGTCGTTCGTCCTGGCGGTCGGCTTCGGCGTTCTCACCGTGCTCCAGTTCCGCCACGAGCCGATCTGGGCGCCGCTCATCCTGCTGATGGCACTCTCCTTCGCCGCGTACACGGTCGGCCTGCTCATCAAGCCGATCTCGGCCGTGCTCGCCACGCGCCGTCCGATCTTCAAGGTCGACGGCTACCTGCGGCTGCGCGGACGGGACGCGAAGAACGCACCCGGCGAGAGCGGATATCTCGCGGTGCTCACCGAGGGGGGAGATCTCGCGGGCGAGTGGCCGCTGCGCGGCGAGCATCCGCAGGCCTACGACATCGGCCCGGCGATGATCGAGTTCAGCGAGTACGGCGGCGTCCATACGATCGACGGAACGTCCACCGGAGCACTTCCGCTGGACTTCCCCGCGCTAGGCGTGGGGCTCAATCCGCGGAAGCGCCGGATCGGCTGAGAGCGCGGCCTTTAGCAGGGTGCGGAAGAACCCCTGCTAGGAGCCGAGCGGAATCGTGAGCGTGTCCTGTGCGGGCCAGATGAGGTTGGTGCTCGAGTCGAACGCGACGATGCCTCCAACCGCGAAGATCACGATCGCCCCAATCAGTACGAACAGTAAGACGACGGAAGGGACGCCGGCGGACTCGCGCATGCCATGATCGCCCAGGTGATGCGTATCGATTGCCACGATGTCGGACTCCTACCTAGCGAGTGCTGAGGGGCGTCTGCCCCAGGATGCGCAGGCCGACCAGCAGCGCCTCGGCGCATCCGATCACCAGGAGCGTCAACATGACCTTGGTGACGGTGACGTCGGCGCCCTTGAGGCCCCACTCCTTGCGGAGGAAGCGCAGGGCGAAGAAGCCGACGATGATGGCTCCCACCGCCCCGATCGCATCAGCGACATATGCCGTTTGCATGGTCTCTCTTGCCTCGTACGCCTAGTAAATGTAGAACAGGAAGAACAGCGCCACCCAGATGACGTCGACGAAGTGCCAGTAGAGCGTCGCCGCCGTGAGACCGAAGTGCCTCGACGGCGAGTACTTGCCGGCGAGCGTCTGCGCGAGGGTCACGATGAGGTAGACGACGCCCACGAGCACGTGGAAGCCGTGCAGTCCCGTCAACGTGAAGAACGAGGCGCCGAACGTGCTGCCCGACCACGTCGCCTTGATGTGCGTGTACTCGTACACCTGGCCGCCCAAGAACGCGGCGCCCAGAATGATCGTCGCGATCGTGAACCAGATGTAGCCGAAGAGCTTGTTCTCCTTCAGCCGGTGCATGGCGTAGTGCGCCGTGATGCCCGAGCCGAAAAGGACGATCGCATTGACCGCGCCGAGGTTGACGTCCGGGCGCTCCACGCCGATCGGGGGCCAGACCGGCGCCGCGTTTCTCAAGTAGAGATACGCGAAGATGTACGCCGTGAAGAAGATGGAGTCGGTGAACAGGAAGAGCAGGAAGCCGAGAAAACGGAGATCCCGCTGCTCGGCATACTCCTCGTCCGTCACCACTCCGTGCCCGTATGCCAGGGCCTCGCTGTGAACTGCCATCGACGTGTCTTTCGCCTCTCCTAGTATGTCGGCGTCGTGGAAACTTGATTGTACGGCGCGCTATACGGCAACGGCTCACCGTAGCTGTACGGATGCGCGTAGACTTCCGGCACTTCCCTGAAATTGTAGTAGGGCGGCGGCGACGGGATCATCCACTCCAGCGTGCGCGCTCCCCACGGGTTCGGGCCGGCAACCGGTCCGGAGCGCTTGCTCCAGAACATGTTGACGATGAGGAGCAGGAAGCTCACACCCAGGCAGAAGGCGGAGATGCTGATGAAGACGTTGAGGCCCTGGAAGGCGGGGTCGTAGTAGGCGACGCGCCGCGGCATGCCCAGCAAGCCCACGAAGTGCATCGGCAAGAACGTCGTGTTGAAGAGGATGAACGTGAGCCAGAAGTGCCACTTCCCGAGCGTCTCGCTCATCATCCGGCCGGTTACCTTCGGCCACCAGTAGTAGATGGCGCCGAGCGCCCCCATCACGGTGCCCCCGAAGAGCACGTAGTGGATGTGCGCCACCAGGAAGTAGGTGGCATGCTCGTGCCAGTCCACCGGCACCGACGCGAGCATGACGCCCGTGATGCCTCCCAGCGTGAACGTGGAGAGGAAGCCCAGCGTGAAGAGCATCGGCGTGGTCAGCCGCATGCGCGAGCCGAAGAGCGTGGCCACCCACGAGAAGATCTTGACGCCCGTCGGCACGGCGATCAGCATCGTGAGGATCATGAAGGGCAGCGTGACCCACGGGCCCAGGCCCGAGGTGAACATGTGGTGCGCCCACACCATGAACGAGAGGAGTCCGATCGAGACGCTCGAGTAGGCGATCAGCTTGTACCCGAAGATCGGCTTGCGGGCGAACGTCGGGATGATCTCCGAAACGACGCCGAAGATCGGCAGGATCATGATGTAGACGGCCGGGTGCGAGTAGAACCAGAACATGTGCTGGAAGAGCACAACGGTGCCGCCGCGCGCCGGGTCGTAGAACGGAATGTTGAAGACGTGCGAGAGGAACAGCGAGCCGAGGGCGGATGCTAGCGCCGTCGTCGCGACCAGGGAGAGGAACGACGTCACGCCGGTCGCCCAGACGAAGAGCGGCATTCGCGTGAAGGTCATCCCCGGTGCGCGCATCTTAATGATGGTGGTGAGGAAGTTGAGGCCCGTCAACGTAGCGCCGATGCCCACCGTGAAGATGGCGACCGTCCAGAAGACGATGCCGACGCCGGCCTGCAGCGAGACGGGGGGATACTCCGTCCAGCCCGCGTTGGGGGCGCCGAAGGCAAGGCTCGAGAGCAGGATCAGAACCGCCGGCGGGAAGGTCCAGAAGCTGAACATGTTCAGCCACGGAAAGGCAACGTCTCGCGCCCCGATCTGCAGCGGCATCGCGAAGTTGCCGAAGCCGCCCGTGATCATGGGAATCGCCCCGAACCACACCATCAGCGTCCCGTGGAACGTGAACGCCTCGTCGAATTGCTGCGCCGTCAGGAACGTGTTGTGCGGCTGCAAGAGCTGGATGCGGATCGCCTCGGCGAAGAGCCCCGAGAGCAGCATCATGAGCCCCGCGGTGATGAAGTACTGGATCCCGATCACCTTGTGATCGATCGAAAAGACGTACTTCTTGACGAAGGACTCCGGCGCCGGGTGGATGGGTGCCCCCGCGGGGCGCAGGATTTGGATGGTGTCGGTGGTCATGTGTTCCTCGGACTCGCGCTGCGTTCTTACTTGCTCTGGCTCTTCAAGTAGGCCACGAGATCGGCGATGTCGCCGCTGGACAACCCGTTGGCCTGGGCGTTCGGCATCACGCCGATGTCACCCGAATATCCGGTCTGAAGGATGTGCGCAACGTTCGCGGGCGTCGCCGCCGCGCCGTCGACGAGCTTGGGATGCTGCGGGTCGTCGAAAATGTTCTGCAGACCCGGCCCGACCTTCTTCTGGGCGAACGGCGCGATGTTGTGGCAGACCGAGCACTTTTGGGCGAAGATCTGCTTGCCCTTATCCGGATCGCCGGCCGCCAGGTTGGGCCCTTGCGCCTGCGCCGTCTGCTCCTTCTGCTGCATGCCTGCCAGCCACGCGTTGTAGTCCGCCTGCGAGACGACGTGGATCGTCGTCTGCATGTCGCCGTGGCCGACGCCGCAGTACTCCGTGCAGATCACCGGATAGACGCCGATCTTCTCCGGCGTGAAATGGAGCTGCTGCACCATGCCCGGAACCATGTCGAGCTTGATGCGGAACTGCGGAACCCAGAACGAGTGGATGACGTCGGCGCTGGTGATGTTCAGGGTCACCGGCTTGTCCACCGGCACGTACGGGTTGCCGTAGAAGGACTTCTTGAGGCCGGGATAGCGGAACTCGAAGCTCCACTGGTGACCGATCGACTCGAGGTTGAGCGCCCCGGGCTGCGGCTTGTAGAGAGCGAAGAGGCCGATGGCGCTCCAGATTCCCAGCACGACCATCAGGACCGTGGGGAGCACCGTCCACCAGATCTCCAGCGAGGTGACGCCGTGCAGCGGAATGCCCACCGCGTCGGCCGGCTCGCTCGCGCGGTGCTTGTAGCGGCGCGCGAAATAGATCACGTAGCCGTTGACGTACACGAAGATCGGCGCCGCGAAGAAGAGCATGAACTTGAAGATCGGGTCGATCGTGTGCGCCGTGTCCGACGCGGCGGCGAGCGTGTCGTTGATCGGCCAGATCACGACTAGCGCCATGAGTATGGCGCTGATGACTCCCATGACGAGGGTGGCCGACCAGAACGACCGATCCAGGTGGCGGCGAAAATCGATATTACCGACTTGATGAGCCAAGTTTGTCGTACTCCTGAAGCGCCCCTGTGGATTAGCCGCAGAGCAAGCGATTCCTCGTCTCTTCCCAAGATCTTCTTCGATTCGGGCTCAGGACATCTGCGACATACGTCGCAGATGTCCCTGGCCGCGACGGCGCTTTACTCGCCGAGGGCCTTGAGCAAGGCCGGCAGCCCCCCGTCCCGGTAGATCTTGAGCAGGCGGCGGTGCTCCGCCGCGACGACGGGATTGGGCACGTCGGGAGCCTGCCAGTACGTGCCGTCGGCGAACGCGACGTCGGTGACGCGCGCGCGGACCGACCCCGCGATGGGGTAGGGCTCGTCGCCGCCCCAGTCCATGGTCACCGACTTCAGCGCCGGCAACGGGTCCTGCGAGACCCCGTTGAAGTATCCGAGCTGGCCGCCGAACGGGTCGTACACCTCGAAGCGGATGCGGACCGCGGTGATCTGATGGCGCCCCGTGTTGCGGTAGGCCGCGGTTACGTCTAAGTTACCGTCGCTGTCGCGCGTGGCCGTGACCGCGCCGAGCTCGACGGGAGCCCCGGGCACTTGCGTCACCGCGACCTTCAGAGGAACCGGGACCGAGCCGCCTTCTAGGAGGTTCACGGCCTCGGCGCGCACGGACGGAACGACCATCAAGGCGAGGGCGGCCACCACCAGGACAAATCTCTTGAACATCAGCTCCTCCGACGCAGCCCGCGCTCATTCGCCCGCGCGAGCGCCTTGGCCTTGGCCTCGACCGCGGAGGCGAACGTCCGCGTCAAGGCATCGACGTTGGTGATGGCGGTACCGACCACGCACGCGTATGCACCGCGCCCCAGCGCCTCGGCGGCCTGCTCCGGAGCGGCGACGCCGCCCTCGCAGATCACGGGGCAGCGGGCAACCGCGGCGATCCGCGCCACGAGCTCGAGCGCGGGGAGTGGAGCTCCGAGCGTCTGCTCCGTGTAGCCGCAAAGCGTGGTCGCCAGCAGATCCGCCCCCAGCGCCTCGGCGGCCATCGCTTCCTCGAACGTCGCGCAGTCGGCCATCACCGGGAGACCGAGCTCGCGGCGGACCGCGGGGATCAGATCCTCCAGATGCTCGCCGTCCGGGCGCGGACGCGCGGTGGCATCGAGCGCGATCACGTGCGCCCCGGCCGCGGCGACGGCGCGGGCGTCGGCCAGCGTCGGCGTGATGTAGACCTCGCTGCCGGGCGACCGGCGCTTGAGGAGACCGATCACGGGCAGCGCGCACCGCGCGCGCATGGCGCGCACGTTGGCCTCGCCCTGCGCCCGCAGCGCCACCGCGCCGGCGCGCTCCGCCGCGCGCCCCAGCGCGGCCAGGATCAGCGGATCGTCGAGCGGGCTCCCCTCCTCCGCTTGGACGCTCACGACGAGGCCGCGCGCGAACGGTGCCGCGCTCATCGCTTTGCGTCCGCGCCAGGCGACTCGGCGCGCGCCAGCCAGAGCGCGCCCACCACGGGCTCGGCTTGAGGTTCGCGCATCTCGGCCCCGCGCAGGCTCAGCTCCCGCTGCATGGCCGCGCGCACCAGCGCATCGGAGGCCATCCCGCCCACGGCCGCCACCAAGCCGGCGCGCATGTCCAGGCGATCGAGCGCCACGCCCGCCAGCTCCGCCAGCGCATGACCCGCCTCCGCCACGAGGCCTTCCGCGGCCACGTCGCCGTCGCGCGCCATCGCCGTGACCAGCGGCGCGAACGAGGCCAACCGGTCGCGCGAGAGCGCTCGTCCGTAGAATGCCGCGGGGATCTCGGTCAGCGCGCCGACGCCGAAGTGGTGCCGCGCCGCATCGCCCAACGCGCTCTCGCGGCCGCGGTCGTGGACGTCGAGGGCGCGCCGGATCGCCTCGGCGGCAAGCCAGAAGGCCGAGCCCCGGTCCCCGAACAGATAGCCCCAGCCGCCGACGCGGACGTCGCGCCCCTCGCCGTTGCGCCCGTACGAGACGGAGCCCGTTCCGGCGATGACCACCACGCCAGGCGCGCCCGCGAAGGCCCCCATCCAGGCCGCTGGAGCGTCGTGCCCCACCGTCAGCCGCATCGCCCGCACGATCTCGCCGACGGCCGCCGTGCGGCGCGGCTCGACCTCTCCGGTGAGCGCCACGTGCACCGACTCCAGCAGCGTGGCCGACGGAATGCCCGCGCTGCGCAGCGCGCCGCGCAGCGCAGCGCCGACGGCGCGGCGCAGGCGCTCATGCGCGCCCGGCTCGTCGACGTGATTGGCGGGTCCGCCCTCGCCGCGCCCCAAGATGACGCCGCTGTCGTCGCCGATCACCGCCTGCGTCGCGGTCTGCC
>Ga0307373_10001720_pt1 | contig 40736 bp, 41 predicted proteins | sample OX2MG_FD_202534 | JGI IMG/M metagenome (GOLD analysis project Ga0307373, IMG submission 202534) | Soil microbial communities from Risofladan, Vaasa, Finland - OX-2 | ecosystem: Environmental > Terrestrial > Soil > Coastal area > Acid sulfate soil | place: Finland: Risofladan, Vaasa | collected...
TTTGACGGTAAAATGGAACGAAGTTCATGTCGACGACGAGAATGATACGCGCGAAGCCTGGTACGGGGATCTTCGCCTTCATCGTCCTGATCACGGTTGCGTTCGCGGCGGTGTCTGCGGCCGCTGTCGCTCCGCCGTATCAGTATTTCCGCGTCGGCAATCCCGCAAACGTGCGCGTTTCGCCGCGTCCCGGTTTCGCTCTCATCGGCGGCGGCGAGGATTTGGATGCCGCGTTCCAGTGGCTTTGCGAACGTTCACGTGGCGGCGATTTCCTGATTCTGCGTGCCAGCGGCACGGACGCCTATAATCCCTACATCAAGTCGCTCTGTCGCGAAAACTCAGTTGCCACGCTCGTGATTCCCACGCGTCAAGCAGCCATGGATCCTTTCGTCGAACGCGCCATTGGCAGCGCGGCGGCAATTTTCATCTCCGGAGGAGATCAATCGAACTACGTCAATTTTTGGCGCGGCACCCCAGTCGAACGCGCCATAAATCGCGCGATTCGCCGCGGAGTCCCAGTCGGAGGCACCAGCGCCGGCCTTGCCGTCCTCGGCGAATTCGCCTATTCGGCGCAGAATGATGCTCCGAACGGTCCCAATCTCAGTTCTTCAGCGGCGCTCGCCAACCCTTTCAATCGCCAGGTTGTCATCGTCCGGAATTTTCTTGCCATCCCGACGCTAAAGGGGATCATCACCGAGACGCATTTTCACGAACGCGATCGCTTGGGCCGTCTTCTTGTTTTCATGGCGAGAATTCTTCAATCGGGCAACGTCAAACGTATTCGCGGCATTGGCATCGACCAGCACACGGCTTTCCTGCTTGATCCGGATGGGCGAGGCGTTGCAGCGGGTACGGGCGCGGTCTATTTTTTCGAACCGTCGAGGAAACCGGCAGTCTGCCGGCCCGGCATTCCCCTTACATTCGCTGGCATTTCCGTCCGTAAGCTAGTGTCCGGCGAGCGCTTCAACGTCGAAGACTGGTCCGGCCACGGCGTCACGTACACGCTATCGGTCGATTCCGACGCGGTTCGTTCGACCCAGCCCGGCAGCGCCACCTACTAATCGTCGTCTACTGATCGTCACCCTACCTTCAACGGCGCCTGCTGCGTCGACGGTGGCACAATTCCATGCGCAGTACTCAACCCCTGCGTCGTACTTTTGTATTAAGTTTTGGGTAACGTCATGGATCCTCGCCAAACCATAAAGGAAGCCTCGCGTCTCATCAAACCATATCGCATCGCTCGCGGCGACGGCTTTCGCTTTAACGATTGCGATCCGGCGGACACAAGCAGCATCGACTCCAAAGACGATGCGGAAAAACTTCTCGCCGGCAATATCCAATTCCTCGGTGATCTGCAGGAAAAGCTCTACGCGCAGCAACGCCTTCGAGCCCTACCTCTCCCGAAACGCCATCGTGATTCGCAAGTTTTTCCTGCATATCTCGAAGGAAGAGCAGAAGAAACGATTCCTGCACCGCCTCGATGACCCGAAGAAAAATTGGAAGATCCAATTATCCGACGTTGCCGAACGCCATTTCTGGAAGGATTATCACCAAGCGTACGAAGAAATGATTCGGCGGACGGCCACGCCCCATGCACCTTGGTATGTTGTCCCCCGCGATGGCAAGTGGTTCGCGCGTCTTATCATTTCCTCGGTTATTGCGGAAACGCTTCTCGATCTCAATCTCGCATTCCCCAAAATCGACAAGGCCAAGAAGAAGGAACTGGCGAAGGTGCGCCGAGCCCTGCGCTCGTAATGCGGTACGGTCGCGCGTATGTAGTCTAACTTCAGGTATAATAAGGAAAGCTCAACGTAGAAAAGCTCAACGAGGGGATCACACATGCCCATTTACGAATACGTTTGCGACGAATGCAAAGCGCACTACGAGCGCATCGTCACCGCGAAAACTGTCAAGCCTGCGTGCCCCAAGTGCGGCAGTGCTCGCTCGACGATTCAATTCTCCACTTTCGCCGCGCACACCGGCAACGGCACCTCGAGTAGTGCGTCCGTGGAATCCCCGGGCGCTTCGGGCGGCTGCGGTTGCACGCCCCATTCCTGCGGATGCCACTAACCAACGACCCGTGCTAGTCTGCCCGGTTCTGAGTCTCACGCAGAACAATCTCCATCGGGAGCGTCCCATGTCAAATATTATTTGCGCACGCATTCGCAAAAATTTCGCAGTGTCAAGAAATCTGCTCACCATTGCGGCGCTAGTTATTTGTTGCACGGCGCTTGTTGTGCCCTCCGCCGCGCACGAAGAGCACGGCACAACGTTCAACGCCTCCGGCGCGACCATCTACTACGAAATGTTCGGTTCGGGCAGCGGCACCCCGCTCTTCGTCGCCAATGGCGGACCCGGTTTCGACCACCAATATCTTCTCGTCTCCGATGCATGGGACACGCTCGCGCAGACGCGCCGCATTGTTATGTGGGATCAGCGCGGCACGGGCCACTCCGGGCCGCTCAAGCCCGGCCAGTCCTGTACCCTCGCCGATCAAATCAATGACCTCGACGAACTGCGCGCGCATCTCGGATTCGACAAAATCGATCTGATGGGCCATTCCTGGGGAGGCTTTCTCGCCATGGCCTATGCCGCGCGGCATCCGGAGCACATCGTCCACCTCATCATTTCTGACTCCGCCGCACCGCGCTGGCGCGACACCCTTTTTCTCTTCAAGGACGTTTATCCCGACGTGACCGCGCGCGAAGATGGTTTCGCTTTTACCTCCGCTCTCAACGAAAAGGATTCCGCTGCGGCCCGCGAAACCGCCACTACGCTCTACGAATCCATGCTCTTTTATTCGACCGAGCACCGCGACGAATTCGCCGCCAAAATGGCCAACGACAAGGAATATTACGAAATTAATCGCGCCGTGAATCGCGACGTCGCGCGCTTCGACCTCAATCCCGAAATCAAAAAATTTCGCTTCCCCACTCTGGTGATGTGCGGCCGCTTCGACATGAACGTCGCGCCAGTCATCGCTTACAAAATCCACGAAGCCATCCCCGGCTCGAAATTCGTCGTCTTCGAAAAAAGCGGCCACATGCCTTTCTTCGAAGAGCCTGCCAAATTCGTCCGTGTCGTCAACGATTTCCTCTCCTCCAATACGTCTCGGTCTGCGGCCGTTGCCAAATGACGACCAGCCGTGCAATCTCGTCTTGATGTGTCAACCGAGCAGCCGGAACGCCTTGCGGTTCTGCAGTCACAACGCTTACACTGAATGTATGTTTTCTTGGCCACAATCGGCGCATCCCAGCGTTCGAACGGCATGTCGCCTGAGGCAGTCCGTGATCATGCCGCGTCGCCCGTGGGCCGCTCTCGCCATGATCGTTCTGTGGACAGCAGCTCCGGCCGTTGCGGCCGCGTGCGGCGTCCATTGTCAGACCGTGAAGTTGCATGCCTGCTGTCAGCAACGCGACGCATCCATGCCAAATATGCCGATGCCGAACATGCCGACACCGCATCGGCGCATGACGAATCCTCCCATGCCTGCTTCGTGCGGCGCCTTCGGTCTCCAGGAAGCGGCCTTTTCCGCGACGGTCAGCCGGGAGAATCTTTCTGTTTCTGCATTCGCGCGCATAGCTGCGCCGGGCTCTTCCGCCGCTGTAAGTAGTCCGCCGACGAGCACAGACGTGTCTCTTTCCGCAGCACTCGCTAGCATTTCCCGTTTGGCAAATCGCACGGTCCTCGGGCCTGCGGCTTCCGGCGTTTCCCTTCGTATCTAGCTCTCCTCCTTCCGTCAAAAGCAGTCCGCTCGTTTTTTGTGGCTCGATCGACAACTAATTGAGCTTCATCCCCGGCTCGCTCCGCGCAAACGTGCGATTTAACGGGAATCCCGGAGGGACAACGTGTTCACGCATCTCAAGTATTGGAAAACAATTCTTCTCGCCGTCTTGCTGTGGGCCGCGCTGCCCGTTTCGCTGCACGCGCAGATGAGCCCTTACTTCACAACCATCAATTACCCAGTCGGCAAAGACCGCCTGATGCTGATGGTCCTGCCGGATTTCCAGCGCGCGCGGCAAGGAAACAATTTTTTCACGGGGATGCTGATGGCGGAGTACGGCATCACGCCGCGATGGTCTGTCGGCTTTATGGTCGAGGGTCAGAAGATTTTTGGCATGCCGGTCACCTACGGCGGCTTGCGCATTAATACGTACTTCCATCTCGTGCCGCACGATCACCTGCTGAATTTGACCCTCTACGGTGAATTCGAGGATTTGAATGAAGCGGGGCTGTACAAGATGGAAGTCAGCGGGTTTGGCCCCGAGGATTTGTCCGCGCCGCTGAGCATCGCGCGCAATACGCCGGCACGCACGTTTGAGCAGCGTCTAATCGCCTATCACGATTGGGGCCCGCTGAATGCGACATTCAATTTCATCAGCGAAACCGGTCTCGAGGCGCCGCACGACAACGATTTTGGTTACGCCGTAGGCCTCTTCCGTCAGCCAGCCTCGATGGGTATGGCTAAGTCTCCGATGGCCGGCATGAAAAAGGCGACCCCGCCTCCCGCTCTTTCCGTGCGACGACTAGGCTACGGCGTTGAGATGATTGGTGCGCTGGGGAACACGGACCAGTTCGGTTTCTACTGGCACAAACAGCAGCAATACCTCGGCCCGGTGCTCACGTATGACGTAACCCCGCACTGGATCGTGCGTCTTGAACCCGCCTTCGGACTTTCCGACGTCAGCGACCCATTCGTGTTGCGCATGGGAGTGGTCTATATGTTCGACGGCTTCGGCCACAAATTGGGCGACCTGTTCTGAGGGGGATTGAGCTCGGGGCAAGCGAGTGAGCAACGATGCGCGGATTCGTTCTGGAGATCATCGTGACACTCGTGGCCACCACCCCTGCAGAGCGTTGACTTGGGTTGTGGCCCCGCATAAGATGCAAACATCTTTTCTGGTCCTTTCTACAGGGGGTAATGATGGCGTCGAGGCGATGGCATCTTTTGACGGCACTTCTGGCGCTGGCTGTGCTGGTAGTCGTGTCGTATTCATTGCTGCTCCAGGGCGTACGGCTCACCGAAGCTGCACGAACAGTGACGCGCACTTCGCGCGCGATGCAGGCCGGGAGTGATCCTCGCCTTGCTGGGGCGTATCGCTTTACTCGCGGTGGCTGGACTTACGTGCACCTAGAAGGCTCGCCGGAACAGATCGGCTTCCAGCATGGCTATCTGCTTGCCCCGGAAATCGCCGACGCCTTTGCGGCTGTAAAGCTCGACGACACTCACACGACGAAGAAGCATTGGAAATTTTTCCGGCAGGCCGCGCACGACATGCTGTGGCCGCACATCGAGGCTGAATATCAGGCGGAACTGAAAGGAATCACCGAGGGCCTCAACGCGCACGGCGTGAAGATGACTCTCGATGATGTGGTGGCGCTCAACGCATTCGAGGAACTGCCGGATTATTACGTGCCTTGGTATGACAAACATCACAAGACGGAGAAGGCGCAGAGCGTGGCGGACATGAAAGTAAAGGGACATTGCAGTGCCTTTGTGGCCACGGGAAGCTGGACGAAAGATGGGCAAATCGTCATCGCGCACAATAATTGGACGAACTACATGGTCGGCGAGCGCTGGCGAATCATGTTCGACATCGTCCCGCAGCACGGCTATCGCATGATCATGGACGGCTTCCCCGGCGTGATCACCAGCGACGACGACTTTGGAATCAATTCCGACGGCCTAATGGTCACGGAGACCACCATTTCAGATTTTCATGGCTGGGATCCTAACGGTATCCCCGAATTCGTGCGTTCGCGAAAAGCTTTGCAATACGCGGGCTCCATCGACGATTACGTGAAGATTATGCTCGACGGAAACAATGGCGGGTACGCAAACGACTGGCTGCTCGGCGACCGCAAAACAGGCGAAATCGCGCAATTCGAGCTGGGACTCAAGGCTTATAAACTGTACCGAACGAAGGACGGGTATTTCGTCGGCTCGAATTTCTCAAGCGATCCGCAAGTGACCAAGCTCGATACAACTTTCAATGGGAATGACCCTACCGAATCGCCGAATGCGCGCCACGTCCGCTGGGATGAGCTGATGAAGCAATATAAGGGCAAAATCGATGTCGCGCTCGCCGAGAAATTCGAGAGCGACCATTTTGACGCGTATTCCAAAAAAGAGGGTCCCGGTGTCCGCACGCTGTGCGGCCACGGTGACGCTTCACCAAATGGCGACAAGGGCTGGGGCGTGAAGCCGTATGATCCCATGGGTGCAGTGCAGGGCAAAGTCACCGACAGCAAAATGGCCGGCGAAATGAGTTTGATCGCGCACACCGGTCATCCGTGCGGCGCGACTTTTTACGCTAAGCCGTTTCTCGCTGCGCATCCGCAATACGATTGGCAAGCGCCGGAGCTGCACGACATGACCTCGGATCCGTGGACAACTTTCCACTCCGGCGAACGTTCAGGCGACCCGAAGTAGGCGAGACGAATATCCGGCCCAGCCGATTTTTGATGTTGTAAAGGCTTGAATTCTTCGAGTCCGTACTTTCGCCCGGGTTCAGAACTTGTAATTTCCCGTTTCCTCTCGACTTCACAGCAGCGGAAAGCTACACTTCACGCTTCAACCCTTCACGTCAGCCGATGCGGAGTTCTTGTGCCCCTGATTGAAAGCCTTCTGTTGCTTCTAATTGTCTCCCGGATGATCGGGGAGATTGTGGAGCGTTTTGGCCAGCCGGCGATGATCGGAGAGATCGCGGCCGGAGTACTTCTAGGCCCCTCCGCGCTGAAATTGATCCATTTCACTCCCGAAATCAAGGCGCTGGCGGATCTCGGCGTGCTGCTGTTGGTGTTTCTCGCAGGGATGGAAATGGATCTGGACGTCTTGTGGAAATCTTTTCGCGGCCGGGGCGCGTTGGTAGGGCTAGCAGGTTTCCTTGTTCCACTGATTCTCGGAATCGGCGTGGGAGTCGCGTTTGGCATGGACCGGACGCGGGAAATTTTCGTCGGTCTGTGCATCGCGATCACGGCGCTGCCCGTCAGCGTTCGCATTTTAATGGACTTGGGCAAGCTGCAAACGGACATCGGGCAGAAGATCATCGGCGCAGCGGTGATGAACGATGTGATTTCGCTGCTGATGCTGGGCGTGATTGTCGACGTCAAGGGCGCTGGACCTGTATCGCGGAGCGTGCTTGTGTCCTTGGGATTGGCGCTGCTGAAAGCGATCGTCTTCATGGCCGGATTCATTACCGTTTCGCGCCTTATCAAACGCCATTCAGGCAAGCGATTTGTGCGCTCCCGGAATCTTGTGGACCGCTTGGTCGTGCATCTTAAAGGGAAAGAGTCGCTCTTCGCCGTTGTTTTCCTGTTTGTCATGGCGTTTGCAGCTTTTTCCCAGATTCTGGGGCTGGATTTTATCGTGGGCGCATTTTTTGGCTCCATGTTGCTGAGCTACGCGGTTTTGGGACGCGCCAATTTCGAGGAGGTCCAGAAAACAGCGTCGAATGTGACTATGGGATTTCTGGGGCCCATCTTTTTCGCCGCCATCGGGTTGGAGTTCGACGCTTCAAGCCTGAGGAATTGGACACTGGTCGCGGCGGTGCTCGTGGCCGCGTTTGCCAGCAAGATATTTGGAGGGTACCTGGGCGGTCGCATGGCCAAAATGACGAGCGACGAGAGTTGGGCGCTGGGCATTGGCCTGAATGGCCGCGGGATTATGGAGTTGGTTATCGCCAATATCGCTCTGTCCAGGGGCTTTATCGATGAGCAGTTATTTACCGTGCTGATCTTGATGGCAACCGTCACGACACTGGTCACCCCGCTTTTATTGAAGCGCGCCTACAGACGCCTGCCGGAGCCGGTGGCAATCTCCGAGGCATCGAGCGCCGCGGACTGAGGCCGCGTCCCCCAAGATGCCGGAGACCCGATTCATCAGGTCGCGTTTCACCCTTCCTGCGCATTCTATTGAGGTGGACAGACCGGGAGAATCGATAGAGACTGGGAAGGCACAGGGGGATTAGTCCAATGCCTACGTCAGGCGAGCAATCTGACCGCATGACCACGGTAGAGCCGGCCGAGAAGACTTCCCCGCGAGCGGCGTTTATCTATGCGGCGATGGTCGCCGGGGCCGTGGGCCTCTTCGTGACCATCAAGACAGCAGGGAAGCTCCTAAGCGCTCCGGCACAAACCGGGCCCGTGCGTTTTGGCAGGATCGCCCAAGCCGCGGCATCTGGCGAGCTCGCGCATGTGCTTCTGGCCTTGGTCGTTATCATTGTGTTTGCCCGCGCACTGGGTGCAGCATTCAAGAAGATCCCATCAGCCTGAGGTCATTGGGGAGGTTATAGCGGGGATCGCGCTTGGTCCTTCGCTGCTCGGGCGGCTGGCGCCAGCGGCATCGAGCTTCATCTTGCCGGCGGCCGTGGCTCATCTTCTGCATTTTCAAGTTTGTTCAACCGGCCATGAAGTAGCTGGTTCGGAAACGAGTTCGCGACAAGAAGACGACACAAGGCACCATGGTGATTGTGTTCGCGGCGCTGCTGCTCGCGGCTCTGTCCACCGACGCTATCGGCATCCACGCCCTGTTTGGGGCGTTTCTGCTGGGGGCGGTGATTCCGCATGACTCGGCACTGGCGCGCGACGTCACGGCGAAAATACACGACCTCGTCGTCGTGCTTCTGTTGCCGGCGTTCTTCGCATTCACGGGAATGCGCACGCAGATTGGCCTGGTGAACGGTCTGAATGAATGGCTGGTGTGTGGCCTGATTATTTTGGTGGCTTCCGTGGGAAAATTCGGCGGTAGCAGCGTGGCGGCGCGGATTACCGGATTGTCTTGGCGTCAGTCCGCCTCGCTCGGCATTCTGATGAACACGCGGGGCTTGATGGAATTGATCGTCTTGAACGTCGCGCTGGATCTGGGAGCGTTGAAACCCACTCTTTTCACCATGCTGGTTTTGATGGCTGTGGTGACAACTGTGGCGACCACTCCCGTGTTGCACTTGTTGAAGGGCGAAGGAGAGCTCGACCCTCAGCCGCACCGCGGGCAGAAGGAGCTCGCTAGACCATGAACGATGTGGGGCGCCCGCGCTGGTTGAAGCTCGGGAGTGCAGCAAATCCAAGAGTTCCCCGGCGAGGTAAACTCTAGCGCAGGCTCTAAGTGTCGCACCTCGCGAATCCCTTGGCGACTTTTGCTCCGACGCAAGCTCGCACGCGGCCATTTGCAGCGTGTTCGAAAGCGGCGTAGAATCAGAATGAATTCTCCGATCCTCGAGCCTGCGGAAGAGAAAATCCATGGCTTCGAGGACGATCCCGCGTTCTCAATACGACGCGGGAAACGCTGCGAGGCGAAATGCTTTCGCCGGCGTTTAGGGTTCGGGCGGAAACTCCCGATCCTCCCTTCACAGCAATGCCGTGATTTGGAAAGGAGAAATACCGAACGCGCGAAGCGTAGCGGTATTTCTGCCCAACTCCGATCGCGGATTTGGGCATTTTTATTTTAAGTGGCTGAGATGCGAACTCGAGCACTGAAGACGGGAATCCAAACAGTATGCGTGATTTTCATTCAACCACGGACACAATGAGCGGGAAGCTGGTTGACAAGTTCGGCAGGCAAATCACGGACTTGCGTGTCTCGGTCACGGACCGCTGCAATTTCCGCTGCGTTTATTGCCGCTCGGCCAATCCTGAAAATCACATGGCGGAGCATAATCTTCTCAGCTGGGACGAACTCGAGCGTCTGGCGCGAATTCTCGTTGGCTTGGGAATCAAAAAAGTGCGCGTGACGGGCGGCGAGCCGTTGGTGCGCCCCGGCGTCGAGGAGTTCATTTCCCGACTGCGTGCGCTGGGCGTGCCGGATATTTCGTTGACGACGAACGGACAGCTCCTCGCGGATCGCTGCGGCCGTCTCGTCGACGCAGGATTAAACCGCATCAATATCAGTCTCGATTCGCTTGACCGCGCCCGCTTCGAGAAAATCACGCGCACGCGGTCGTTCGATCGCGTGATGGCGGGTATCGATGCCGCGCAAGCTTCGCCGCTGCGTCCTGTGAAGGTCAACGCCGTGCTGGTGCGCGGGCTGAATGATGATGAAGTGGAGGTGTTTGCGGCATTCGCACGCGACCGCGATTTGATTATGCGTTTCATCGAGTTCATGCCGCTCGATGCCGACCGCGCGTGGACGCGTGATCTCTTCGTGCCCGCGGAGGAAGTTCGCCGGCGCATCGAAGCGCGCTGGCCCATGGTCCCCATCGCGCACGAACGCAGTGAGACGGCGCGGAAGTATCGCTTCACCGACGGGCGCGGAGAAATTGGGCTGATCGCTCCCGTGTCGCAGCCATTTTGCGGGTTCTGTTCGCGCATCCGCTTGACCGCCGACGGAAAGCTGCGCACTTGCCTTTTCAGCAAGGACGATCACGATTTGAAGGGCCTCCTGCGGGGCGGCGCGAGCGATCAGGGAATTGTCGACGAAATCCGCTGCATCGTCATGGACAAGGAAGCGGGCCACCGGATCAACGAAGCCGATTTTGTTCCGCCGTCGAGGACGATGGTCTATATTGGTGGTTGAACGTAGTTGAGCTGGGACCATGGCGGACGACGAACAGAGGCTTTTCACGCTGACCGAGGCGGAACGCGCGCGCATCGAGCTCGAGCCATTGCTCCTCGAAGCCATGGAGGAGCGCCGGCGCATGGGCGAACTCGATGAAAAGCTGGGCGAGCTTGCCACGCGCATTCAAATGATGGGCGGCGTGCGCTTCGACTACGACGAAGCGGCCAAACAGCGGCTGGAGCGTAATCGCCACGAAAAATCCGTGGAATCTGCGGTCGAGCGCATCAGCGCAACCGGATGCGTGGTGAAGGATCTTAATGTAGGCCTGCTCGATTTTCCCGCGCGCCTGAATGACGAAGACATTTATTTTTGCTGGCGCGTGGGCGAGGATCGCATCCGCTTCTACCATCGGCAGGACGAAGGATTCGCCGGCCGCAGGCCAATTGATCCGCGCGACGCCGATTACCGCAATCCGATTCAGTAAATCGCGGCGCGCTTGCTTTTGCTAATTTTGTGACGCACTACTTCCTCTCCCCGGAAGGAAATTTGTGAGCGAACCTGCGACAAACCGCCTGAAAAATTCCGCGAGCCCCTATCTGCGCTCAGCGGCTCATCAGCCCGTGGATTGGCACGAGTGGGGCGAAGCCGCGTTTGCAAAAGCGCGTGCGGAAGCGAAGCCGATCCTCCTCGATATCGGTGCGGTTTGGTGCCACTGGTGCCACGTGATCGATCGCGAGAGTTACGAAAATTCCGAGATCGCGGCCTTGATCAATCAATTCTACGTAGCTGTGAAAGTGGACCGCGACGAGCGCCCGGACGTGGACTCGCGCTACCAAGCCGCCGTCAGTTCCATTTCCGGGCAGGGTGGCTGGCCTTTGACTGCGTTTCTTACTCCCGATGGCAAGCCATTTTTCGGCGGCACTTATTTTCCGCCCGAAGATGCGATGGGGCGCCCGGGGTTTAAGCGCATCCTTGTTGCCGTGGCGGAGGCGTTTCGTTCCAAACGAAGTGAAATTGACAGCTCTGCGCTGGCGCTCGAGGACGCGGTGCGCCAGGCAGAAACCTTCACGAATGCGCGCGGCACGTTTGATCCAGTGATCGTGCAGGCAATGGCCGCGTCAATCGCCGGCAATTTCGACTCGCGCAATGGGGGGTTCGGCCAAGCGCCGAAATTTCCGCATCCCGCGGCCATCGATTTGCTTCTCGAGCTTGGCCAGACTTTGCGCGATGCAAACCTGCTGCATATCGCGAATCGCACGCTCCAGAAGATGGCGCTGGGCGGCGTCTACGATCAGCTTGCAGGCGGCTTTCATCGCTATTCCGTCGACGAGCGATGGTGTGTCCCACACTTCGAAAAAATGTCCTACGACAATTCGGAGCTGCTTAAAAATTATTTGCACGCGTTTCAAGTCGCGAATTCTCGGAACGGTCGTGATGGCGGCGCGGACGCTGCGGGCCACGCGCAGCTTTTTCGCGCTACCGCCGAAGGAATCATCCGCTGGGTTTTCGACGTGCTGAGCGATCCCAAGCAGGGCGGCTTTTACGCAAGTCAAGACGCCGATATTTCCCTCGACGACGACGGCGATTATTTTACGTGGACGCTTGATGAGCTTCGCGTCGCGCTCGCGCCGGAAGAAGCCCGGGTGATGGAGGAGTTTTACGACGTTGGCCCCGTTGGCGAGATGCATCACAATCCGGCCAAGAATGTTCTCTGGGTCGCCAGCAAGCCGGAAGACATTGCGAAACGCAGCGGCCTTAGCGAGAGTGATGCGCGACTCGTGCTCGCCCGCGCAAAAGGCAAAATGCTCGCGGCACGCGCGAAGCGGACGACTCCGACCGTCGACCAAACCATTTACGTAAGCTGGAACGCCATGTTCGTCTCCGCGTTTCTCGAAGCAGCGCGTGGGCTCGGACGCGACGATTGCCGCAAATTCGCGCTGAAGACGCTCGACCGGATTCTTTCCGAGGCGTGGAACGAGGAAAAAGGATTCAATCATCGCGTTGGCGGGCCGCTCGTGGCGGCTTTGCTCGACGACCAAGTTTTTGGGGCGGCGGCACTGCTCGATGCGTATGAGTCCACCCTCGACAAACGCTATTTCACCACAGCCGAGCGCGCGATGCAGCTGGCCATCGAGAAATATGGCGACGCGGAAGGTGGCGGCTTCTTCGACCGCGCTTCCGACGCGCCTCCCATGGGCGGCCTCGAAGTGCGCCGCAAAGCGTTTCAGGATTCGCCCACGCCGAGCACGAATTCCGCGGCGGCGATCGTGCTCGCGCGTTTGTACGGCTTCACGGGCAACGCGCTCTATCGCGAATGGGCGCAGCGCACGCTCGAAGCCTTTGCCGCGCTCGCGCCGCAGTTTGGGCTTTACGCCGCAACGTACGGACTTGCGGCGATATTGCATTCGCGGCACACGATGCAAGTTGTAATCACAGGCGCGGCGGGCGATGCGAAAGCGACGGCACTCGAAGCCGCCGCGAATTACGTATATCGCTTCGGCAAAGCAGTGCTGCGCGTCACTCCTGAAACTGTTGCGGCAGATGCCCTCGCCCCAGAGCTAAAAGAAACCATTCCGCATCTGGACGCCAGCGCCGCGCAAGCATTCGTCTGCGTGGGATCATCGTGCCACCCGCCCGTGAGCGCGCCTGCAAAGTTAATCGAGTTGCTTACAGCGTCGGGCCTGTACGCCGCCGCGAAATGAAGAAGCGCCGGAAAAAAGCAAAGCGGACCAATCGTCGAGCAAACCCGCCGCAACTCGCTCGGAGCATTCCAACGCTCGAAACGCCCCGACTTTTGTTGCGCCCGTTGGAATTGGCCGACGCCGCGCAGATCCAAATCCTTTTTCCGCATTGGGAGATCGTCCGGTATCTGCGGAACGCGATTCCCTGGCCGTATCCAGCCGATGGCGCGCTGCAATACGTCCGCGATATGGCGCTGCCGGCCACCGCGCGCTGCGAAATTCGCGCCGGCGCTAGAGGCACGCGGAAAATCGAGTTGCCGTGAGCGCCGTGCCTCGCTGATGCACCCGGCGCTCCGCGGCTGTTCGCAAATCACGGTTTCGAGAGCAGATCGGCCTTCCCGGAATCGATATCGACCGGGAAAGAAACGTGTTCCTGAACGATGAGCCATTTTCCGCCGATCTTGCGGAAGACGTCGGTGACGCGCACGACAAGCTCCTTGCCGGTCCCGTCTTTCTGAGTGAAGTGCGTGTCCTCAATGTGATGCCCATATGCGACGGAACCAACTACCGTGATGCTGAGATCGGACATCGTGTCCTTGACGGGTCCTGGGAATGCGGCGAAGAGTCCTTCCCAGTCCTTCTTATAGCTGTCCCAACTCGGATATTCGCGGGGCGGCACGGCGTCGAAAACAAAGAGCTGGCTGCCCGGCGCGTAGTTCGCCATGATCGCATTTACGTCCTTGGCGTTGAAGGTTTTCACGTACCGCCGTTCGAGCGCTTCAATCGCAGCTTTGCCGCTCATGGCGGGACGCGCGGGTGACTTGCTCTGAGCGGTTGCAGGCCTTGCCGCGCCCAGCCCACATACGAGGGTAAGAAGAGTAACGACTGCACCATGGAATTTCCGCATAGTCGAATGTTCCTTTCTAATGGAAATGGAAGTTCTGGGGGAATCTGGCGACACTACGCCGCTCTCGGCGAAACTGTCAAGTGTTGTGTATAAGTTGCCGCAAGTACGGCGCGATGCGATAATGGCGTTTCATCACGAGAGCGGAGCCAGCTTGTAGTTTGTCGGGGTAGTTTTTTGCTGGGCGGGGGAGAAAAAGTCATGGCGTTGAGAGATGCGTGGATTGAAAAACGATTAGCGACGGCCAGGGGAAACGGGAATTCCGTCGCGACGGCGGGCGTGAACGGGAACTCTGCCGCCGAACCTTGGGCCCAACTCAGAGCAGGCCGTGTCACGAGCGAAGTCGAGCGCGATGAGAACGTCTCGCAGATGCATTATGCGCGGCTGGGAATCGTCACGGAAGAAATGGAGTACGTGGCGAAACGCGAGAAAGTCGTGCCGGAATTAGTGCGTGACGAAGTAGCGCGCGGACGCGCGATCATTCCTGCCAACATTCATCATCGGAACCTGGAGCCGATGGGCATCGGCGTCGCCTTCAAATGCAAAATCAACGCCAACATCGGAAATTCCGCCACCACCTCGAAGATCGAAGACGAACTCGAGAAACTGCATCGCTCCGTCCATTACGGCTCCGATACGGTGATGGATCTTTCGACCGGCGGCGACATTCCCACGATTCGCAAGGCCATCATCAACGCCTCGCCTGTGCCCATCGGCACCGTGCCGATTTACGAAGCGCTCTCGCGCGTGCGCCGCACGGAAGATTTGACGATCGAGCTGATGCTTGAAGTGATCGAAGAGCAGGCCGAGCAGGGCGTCGATTACATGACCATCCACGCGGGCGTGCTGCGCGAATTTCTTCCCATGGTGCGCAACCGCATCACGGGAATCGTCAGCCGTGGCGGGGCTTTACTCGCCGTGTGGATGAGCCATCACAAAAAGCAGAATTTCCTGTACGAGCACTTCGACGAAATCTGCAAGATTTTCAAGAAGCACGATGTCAGCTTTTCACTCGGCGACGGCTTGCGCCCCGGCTCGCTCGCGGATGCCAGCGACGAAGCCCAATTCGCGGAGCTCAAAGTGCTCGGCGACCTCACCACGAAAGCCTGGGAGCACGACGTGCAAGTGATGATCGAAGGTCCGGGGCACATTCCCATGGACCAGATCGAACTCCAGGTGAAAAAAGAAAACGAGATGTGCCACGAAGCTCCGTTTTATACCCTCGGGCCGCTGGTCACGGACATTGCTCCCGGCTACGACCACATCACCAGCGCGATTGGTGCGGCAATGATCGGTTGGCACGGCGCTTCGATGCTCTGTTACGTCACGCCGAAGGAGCACCTCGGTTTGCCGAATGCGGATGACGTCCGCCAGGGCGTGATTGCGTACAAAATTGCGGCGCACGCGGCGGATGTGGCGCGGCACCGTCCCGGCGCGCGCGATCGCGACGATGCGTTGAGCTATGCGCGATTTTTGTTCGACTGGAACAAGCAGTTCGACCTTTCGCTCGATCCGGCCACCGCGCGCGCCATGCACGACGAAACTCTGCCCGACGATTTTTACAAGGACGCGAAGTTCTGCTCGATGTGCGGGCCGAAATTCTGCTCTATGAATCAAACGCAGCTGGCGGAAGCAAATGACGGTCTAGATCAGCAGGCACGCCAGGAAAAATTCGTGAAGCTCTTGGCAAAAGTCGAGGATTAGCGCCGATCAAGAGGGAACTTTTGCTTGTGCCAATGCGTAACTTCGGCTAGAGAGGTGCGGCTATGGGCCTTCTTGTTCTGGTTCTGTTGTACTTTCTGCCGGCGATCATCGGCCACAACAAGCGCGATGCGCTCGGCATCTTCTTGCTGAATTTCTTTCTCGGTTGGACGATTATCGGCTGGGTCGCGGCGCTTTTCTGGGCATGCACGTCGAGGTCATGCGCGCCCGTGTTTATGGTCGCGGGCCCGGGACGCTACTGCCAGCAATGCGGCACGCCAGCGATGCCTGCAGCGCGGTTTTGCTCCGGCTGCGGCAGTGTGGTGTAGAGAAGTAAATCGCACTTAGGGACCCCAATCACGCGACAATAGCGTAACGATGCCGGAAATCGCGCCAAACGAAAATCTCCGCGAAGAATTCAATCGCTGGGCCGAGGCTGGCAAGGGCGAGAGCATGGAGACGGAGCATCGCCCGATTGTTGAGCCAACGCTCGCGACGATGAAAATCGGGCCGGGCGACGAAGTGCTTGACGTCGGCTGCGGCGGTGGTTGGCTGGTGCGCGAAATTGCTTCGCGCGTCCCACAGGGCCACGTGCTCGGCATGGACGTTTCCGATGAGATGATCAGCCGTGCCCGGCGCAGCGCGGTCGACTTGCGCAATGTCGAATTTGTCGTTGGCGGCGTTGACGCCATTCCCCGCCACGCGAATTCCTTCGACAAAGTCATTTCTGTCGAGTCGTCTTACTACTGGCCCAACCCTGCGGCAGGCATCCGTGAAATTTTCCGAGTGCTGCGGCCGGGCGGCTCGGCGTGGATCCTGATCAATTATTATCGCGACAATCTGTATTGCCACCAGTGGAGCAAGACTTTCGCGATTCCCACGCATCTCCTCTCCGGCGACGAATGGGCAGGTCTGTTCCGCAGCGCGGGTTTCAAAGACGTTGCGCACCGGCGTATCGCGGATCCCACGCCAACGCCCGAAACCTACACGGGTCGATGGTTCCGTGACGCGGCTGAATTGGCTGCTTTTCGCCGCGAAGGCGCTCTCCTCATCCACGCTACGAAGCCTTCAGTTCGCCAACCCGTTCGTGCTCATTCCATTTGATTTGCTTCGGTCCCGCGCCTATACTCTTCGCCCTGGCTTGTACCCGAAATGCAGCCAGTTACGTCACACCACCGGGGTTACGCCGAACGAATGGCATTCCAGCGCGCAGCTAAACTTGAGGAAATTCCAGCAGGCGAGGTGCGCGAATTTCAGTTGGGAGACACGGCGGTCGCCCTCGCGAATATAGACGGTAAGCTATTTGCAATCAACAGCGTATGTCTGCATCACGGAGGGCCACTCGGCGAAGGGATGCTCGAGGGAACTTTGGTCACTTGTCCGTGGCACGGCTGGCAGTACGACGTCACAACCGGCAAACTGGCGCAGCAGCCTTCCGACGGCGTGCGATGCTACCCCACCGAACTGCGTGGCGATGAGATCTTCGTAGACGTTGCCTGACCCGGCTCGCATTTCCGAGGAATTTATGCTGGCAGGTTCAGATTTTTGATTGTTTCTTACAGACTTCCATGTATAGTTCGCCAGTTACAGCCCGGCTATGACTCGCCCCGTCACCAGACCCCATCAGTGGCTGCTGGCCGTTGACCCGCGCATCTACCATTGGGACACCCTTTTCGTAAAAGGGAAGGAGATGTGGCGGCATGCCGGCGCCAAGCCGGACGCGCTGCGCCAGCTCAAGCAGATGCGTCGCGGCGACCGTGCGCTTTGCTACCACGGCAAGCCCGAGTACGCGCTTTACGCTATTGCCGAAGTGACGCGTGATCCCTATCCCGATCCGCACGATTCGGAATCGAAACTGATGGTGATTGACCTGCGCGCGCTCGAACGCCTGCCCCGCCAGGTGTCGCTCGAAGAGTTGCGCGAGGACCGTCTGCTGCGCAAAGTGAAATTTCTGAAGAATCCGCGCCTCACGATTTCTCCGCTGGTCGGAGAAGAATATTCTGAGATTCTCCGGCTTGCCGGGATTGTCGCCACGCCCGGCATCCCTTTGCCCTAGCGTTAAATCGCCGCGCAAGAACGAAAATTGGAATTAATATGGCGATTGGGAATTTCCGCGTTTCGAGTTTAAGAAAAAGGAGAATGAAGTGAGAATATTTTCTGCTTCCGCGCGAGGAATTATTTTTATCGCTGTTGTGGCGATGGCCGTTTCGCTTGGCGCGCAAACGAAAAAACACGAAGCGATATGCGGCGCCCTCTTGGGGATTTCTTCCGGGCGCACGCGCGTCGTCGACATGACGTACGCTCTCAACGACCACTCGCCGGCATGGCCCGGCGACACCCATCCATTCGAGGCCGTCGTCAACGCGACGCCAGCGAAGGAAGGCTACTTCACGCGAAAATTCACGATGCTCGAACACTACGGCACGCACATGGACGCCCCGGCGCATTTTCCGCCGGGCAAGGAAACCCTTGATCAGATCCCGATCCAAAGATTTTTTGGCCCCGCGGAGGTGATCGACATTGGCAACAAAGTTGCCAAGGACGTCGATTATCGGTTGACCGTTGCAGACGTGCAAGCTTGGGAAGCGCGGCACGGGCGTATTCCTGCAGGAGCGATCGTCATTCTGCGCACCGGCTGGTCCTCGCGTTGGCCCGATCAGACGCGTTACCGCAACATGGATGCAAAAAAAGTGATGCACTTTCCAGGCTACTCCGTGCCGGCTGCTAAATTCTTGATTGCCAGGCGCGTCAGCGGGCTATGCATCGACACGTTGAGCATAGATTACGGCCCCTCGGCGAATTTCGAGGTGCATCGCACCACGCTTCCCGCGGGCCTGTTTCACATCGAAAATATAGCGAACGCGGATAAACTGCCCGCCACGGGTGCCTTTATCATCGCGGCGCCGATTAAACTCGAAGGCGGTTCCGGCGGTCCCGTGCGCGTTTTCGCCATTCTGCCGAATTGACATAGATCGCGCGCGCTGTGATGCAAAGTCCGTTGGACAGTTTTTAGGGAATCGGAGCCTGCGCAGGCAGGCTTTCGCTCCGACACAAGTCTTCTAAGAATCCAGGGGTTTTAACCCCTGAGGGTCGCCAAAGACATTCAACGAATCCGTAACTCACCACTTAGCGCGGCTGCCGATCGCGCAGAGTGCTGCGTCCGTACGCAGGCTTGACTGCATTTTATTTTTTTGCCGAGGCGCATTTGCCGGAGCTTCCCGAAGTCGAAACTGTCGTACGCGGCCTGCAACTGCTGCTTCGGGGCCACGGTATTCTAAGCGTTCGCCTCGGCAAGACGGATTTCATCGACGATCCCGCCACACTTGAACAAATTGTTCCCGGCTGCCGCATCATCGAAGTCCGCCGTCGTGGCAAATTCCTCGTTTTGCTTCTCGAAAAAGACCGTGCATCGCAAACCGACAGCAGTCTCGCGTCTGATCGCTTCCATCTCATCGTTCATCTTGGCATGACGGGCCAGCTCACCGTGCGCCCCAGCGCGATGCCATCGGCCGTGCACACGCATGTATGGTTTGCGTTAGACAACGATCGCGAGCTTCGTTATACCGACCCTCGCCGTTTCGGTCGCATGGCGCTGGTCTCCGAGTCCGCCAGCGACAACATTCTGGGTGAACTCGGCCTTGACGCGCTCGAAGCCAACGAAGAAGAATTCCGCGGCCTCCTCGCTGGCCGCCGCGCGCGAATCAAGGCGCTGCTTCTTGACCAGCACGTTTTCCGCGGCATGGGGAACATTTATACTGATGAAAGTCTGTGGCGCGCGCGCATTCACCCTGCGCGATTGGGTGCATCCCTAAAACACGACGAAGTCGCGCGCCTTTACTGTGCCGTCCAAAATGTGCTGCGCGAAGCGATTCGGCTCGGCGGCTCATCCATCTCCGACTACGTGAATGCCGAAGGCGAGCCGGGCGAATTCCAGCTTCGCCATCGTGTCTATCAGCGCGAAGGGAAAAAATGCTCGCGCTGCGCCACGCAGATTCGCCGTATCATTGTTGCGGGACGCAGCAGCTACTTTTGCCCCCAGTGCCAGCGGGTTCCGCACCGTCGCAGGTCGAAAAAGAAGCCGCCCGCGAAGCCTGCCGCGCGCAAGCGCGTCATCGCCAAAAATAAATCAGCACCGCGCCGGCGAGGCTGAAGATCGCTCCATAGAGAAACCCCGCCGCGGGCGCAACTGTCGTCCACAGCGCGCCGACAATGATGCTCGACGCAAAATCGCCGATTCCGTTTACCGTTGCCAGCATGCCAAATCCCGTGCCGCGAATCTCCGAAGCCAGCAGTTCCGCCGCCGCCGATTTTTCCACTCCCTGCTGTACGCCGATATGAATCCCCGCCAGCGCGAAAAGAATCGCCAACCACGCGAGCGTTGGGGGCGCGAAAATGAAGCCAATACACATCACCGCAGCCAGCGCGTAGGCGACCGCGAGAAGTCCGCGCTTTCCGAGGCGATCGGCAAGCGCACCCGCTGGGTAGGAAATCACAGCAAACACGATGTTGTGCAGCGTGTACAGCGCAACGGCCAGGGTCGCGGCACGCGCCACGCCGTACTGCGGTGTGAGCATTTGGCTCGCTCGCAAGATTAGCAACGTCGGCGCGAAGTCGCCAAGTCCGTTTGCAAAGACGCCCACGAGGAACCGCCGGAAGCTCGCGGGAAGCTGCCGCAAGCTGTGTACGAATCCGAACGCTTGATGCTTGATTGCCGACTTGCCCTGCGGCACCAGCCACAAAAAGGAAATCGACGCAAGCAAGCCCGGCACGATTGTCCATTCCAGCGCCGTTCGAATATTCGCGAGCGACACCAGCAGCAGTGCCGTCAGCGGTCCCGCGACCGCGCCAACGGTATCCATCGCCCGCTCGAATCCGAATGCGCGCCCAAGCTGCGATTGCGGCACAGCATCCGCGAGCAACGCGTCGCGCGAAGGGCTTTTTGCGCCTCGTCCCAGCCATCCCGCGGCGCGCAGCACCAGAATGAACGGCCAGCTTTGCGCCATGCTGTACGCGAAGGTCGTAAGACCGACAATGATGTAACCGCCCGCCGCGACAGGTTTGCGCCATGCGGGGCGGTTCGCGATGTACCCGCCCGCGAGTTTCGCGAAACTCGAAAGCCCATCGGCGACGCCTTCGATTATGCCCAGCGCGATTGCCGGCGCGCCCACCAGCGCGAGTAACGCGGGCAACAGCGAAGTCGCGGCCTCGTGTCCCCAATCGGAGAACAGATTGGCCAGGCCGATTCCCAGAATCCCCCGCGTGAACCATCGTTCGGGTTGCGGTCGGATGTGAGTTTCCGGAGTATTCACGGCAAGAATTTAGTGGGCGGCCTTTTGCGGACTGCTCGCTCCGCGCGTTTGAGAGATTGCTGCCGCGAAGATGCGCTCGCCCCAAGCGCTTCGGTCGCGCTCATCCGGCCACAGGACTCGTTTGCGTATGCCGGCAAACGCCGAATCATCCAACAGTTCCTGCAGCAGTTCATGAATTCGCCGCTGAAACGCGCGATCTTCGGAGCGAAATCCGTCGGGTTGGATTTCTTCCGCGAGCGGAGGCACGCCCGCGAGCAAATCGTAAGTCTCCATCCACCAGGCGAGCCATCCTTCGAGCTGGTCTTGCCGGCCGAATTTGTTCACCAGGTAGCAATAGTTATCGAGCACCGACCGGTCGCAAACCACATTGGCTGCACTGCGCGACGCGTCCAGCTCCGCCGCAATCTGCGCATGCAAAATCCACAACTGGCCCTCTAGCGTCGTCGCCGCGTTCACGGGAAAGGGCGACCGTCGCGCCATTTCCGCAACCAGCTCGACGTTCTCGCCCGCTCTTTTCAGTTGCGAGCAGACTTCGTACGCCAGTGTCGTTTTTCCCACACCGTGCGTCCCGATGAGCGCAAGCTTCAAATTCTTCCGCCTCTCAATCCTCTTCGTTCTAACACACATTCTAAGTAAGGCCAAACCCTCACGCGACATCCCGAGACACCAGGTATAGCAATCAAACACGCGTCGCGTTTTGCCAATCTCGCGCTCAATATTGTTTTGCCGGACTCGGTTGCCTACAATAAGCAGCCCGGTCGCGGGACGCTTCATCGGGAAAACGGAGGCACTTGAGAGCTGTAATCCAGCGTGTCAGCCGTGCGTGCGTCGTGGTCGATGACCGCCCGACCGGTGAAATCGGCGCGGGCCTCGTCGTCCTTGTCGCCGTGGGACGCGCGGACACGCCCGAAACCGCCGCGGTCATGGCCGAAAAAATCGTCAACTTGCGCATCTTTAACGACGAGCAGGGAAAAATGAATCGCTCGCTTCTCGATACGCGTGGCGCGGTGCTCGCGGTATCGCAATTCACTCTGTACGGTGACGCGCGCGGCGGCCGCCGTCCTAGTTTCATCCAAGCGGCGCCTCCCGAGCAAGGCAAAGCGGTGTACGAGGAATTCGTTCGCGCCGTCGCCGCTCTGGGTGTGCGCGTCGAAACCGGCGTTTTCCAAACTCACATGTCCGTCGAGCTCACGAATGACGGCCCAGTGACCATTCTCCTCGATTCCGATAAACTCTTCTGACTTCGCGCTAGGAGGGTCAATGTCCGGCGAAGATGAATCTTCGCGGATTGCAATTCGCGAAGCGCGGATTTCTGATGCTTCCGAGCTCGCGCTCCTGGCGAAGCAGCTTGGCTACGATTCCACTCCCGAAGAAGTTGCCGCGCGCCTTCCCGGAATTTTTGCTGATTCCGAGCACATTGTTTTCGTCGCCGAGAACAAAAATGGCGAGCTCGCCGGTTACGTCGACGCGTTCCTCTTCCGCACCGCAGCCTCTGACGTCCGTGCGGAAATCGCCGGTTTGGTTGTGCACGAAGCGTCGCGTTCCCAGAACATCGGCCGTATGCTCATGGCTCGCGCAGAGGACTGGGCGCGCGAAAAGGGCTGCTCCGAATGCGGCCTGCGCTCGAACGTGATTCGCGAAGGCGCACATCGCTTCTACGAGAATCTCGGCTATCGCGTCAACAAAACGCAGAAATCGTTTCGCAAGAAACTGTAAAGAGGAGCACCGTATGCAGATTAACGAGGCAAAATGCAATCACCCGTGGACTTGATTGGACTTGTTTTTTTCCTCGTGATGGTCGCGCTGTGGATCGTTTTCGGGCTGATTTTTGGCCTGCGCAAGAAGCCGCCTAAGACGGCAGAGCACGCACGCGACACCAAATCGCTCGCCGGTCTGCTTCTTCAATCCATCGGTTACGCGCTCGCGTGGATTGCTCCGCGGCCGGATTTTTCGCCCATTGTGCCGATGCCAAAGTGGGCGGAGATCGCGGTTGCTGTCGGTGCGATCCTGCTTGCCGCGCTTTCACTGTCGCTAATGTGGCGCGCGATCATTGTTCTTGGCAAGCAGTGGGCCTACGTCGCGCGCATTGTCGAAGGTCACACGCTGATCATCGAAGGGCCGTACAATCTGGTGCGCAATCCAATCTACACAGGCATGTTCGGCATGCTCATCGCCACCGGCCTTGCGGCCAGCCGCTGGCCCCTGTTCGTTGCCGCCATCATCTTTTTTCTCTGCGGAACCCTGGTCCGCGTCCGCCGCGAAGAGAATTTGCTCCGCCAGTCATTCGGCGCCGAATTCGAGGCTTACCGCAGCCGCGTTCCGGCCCTCATTCCTTGGTTGTTCTAGCCGTCTTTGTCCCGCCGCGCACCATTTGGGTCCCCAAACGTGCGCGTTCTTTCCAACATTCCAGTCACATTTGTACATCGTCTTACGATATAATGTGCAAAGACTTGTGACGCTCCGCGTACAAAGCAAATTCGACTATCAGGCGCTCGCGCAGTTCCGCTACGAGATTCGCCGCTTCATAAATTTCAGCGAGCAGGCAGCGCGCGCTGCCGGCGTCGAGCCTCAGCAGCACCAAGCGCTTCTGGCGATTAAGGGCTTGCCGGGCGCGCAGAAAGCCACCGTGGGCGTGCTCGCGGAGCGGTTGCAAGTTCAACATCACAGCGCTGTCGAATTGGTGAACCGCCTCGAAGCTCACGGTTTGCTGAGGCGCGCGCGCAGTCGCGCCGACCGTCGCGAAGTTTTATTGGCGCTCACGCCTCGCGGCGCAAAACTATTGAAGGAGCTTTCGCTCCCGCACCTCGTGGAACTGCGCGCGGCAGGCACGGCTTTGCTTCAGGCGCTCCAGGCCATTGCGCGTGCTCCCAGCCACCCGCGCGCTATGCGACGCAAGAGTGGTTTGGGAAGAAAACTTCGCGCGGCGAAGAGCCGGACACGCAGGAACTGAGAGCATTCGTTGACGAACGGTAAAGGAAATAGCAAGACGCAGTCCAGATCAGCGAAGCCGACCGAGCCGGCCACCTTTCGCCTCGGCTACATTTCGCTTCTGGCCGTTCTGGTCGGATTCGCCGCAGGCATCATCGCGTACATCCTCTACGATCTGATCGGACTTTTTACCAACCTCGCCTACTACCAAACGTGGTCGTTTCGCTTCCGCAGCCCCGAAAACACGCATCTTGGCTACTGGATCATCCTGATTCCCGTTGTTGGGGGCGTGATTATCGGCTTCATGGCGAAGTATGGAAGCGAAAAAATTAAAGGACACGGCATCCCCGAGGCGATGGAAGCCGTCCTCACCACTCGCAGCAGAATTGAAGCAAAAGTCGCGATCCTGAAGCCGCTTTCTGCAGCCATCGCTATCGGCACGGGCGGCCCGTTCGGTGCGGAAGGGCCAATCATTCAGACGGGCGGCGCGCTCGGTTCGCTTGTCGGGCAATTTATCGCCACCACGGCATCCGAGCGCAAAGTCTTGCTTGCTTGCGGTGCGGGCGCGGGCATGGCCGCGACGTTTAACACGCCCATCGCCGGCGTAATCCTCGCCATTGAATTGCTGCTTTTCGAATTTCGCGCCCGCTCTTTCATTCCCCTGGTGATTTCAACCACCGTCGCCACTTCGGTGCGCTGGTTCCTGCTCGGCCAGCATTCCATGTTTTCCATGGACCCGCGCGTCCTGTTCGACCCCATTCACGGTCTGCCTTATTACGTGCTTCTTGGTGTGATTTGCGGTTTCGCCGCCGTCGGATTCACGAAGTTTCTCTACTGGGTCGAGGATTTATTCGACCATTTGCCCATCAACGACCTGTGGCATCCTGCCATCGGCGCGTTTTTTCTGGGCGTGATTGGTTTTTTCATTCCGCGCGTGCTGGGCGTCGGATATGACACCATTTCCGCGATTCTCCACAACAGCCTCGCCCTGCAAGTCTTGCTCCTCCTGATGGTTTTCAAATCGTTGGCGCTCGTCGTGTCGCTCGGTTCGGGTACTTCCGGCGGCTTGCTCGCGCCCATGTTCATGTCGAGCGCGGCGCTTGGCGGCGCGTTCGCCATCGGCATCAACCACTTTATTCCCGGAGCGCACCTTTCTCCCGGCGCCTACGCCTTGGTGGCCATGGGCGCCGTTTTCGGTGCTGCTGCACGCGCCACATTTGCCCTCATCGTTTTCGCGTTCGAAATCACGCGCAATTACGATTCGGTTTTGCCGCTGATGATCACCTGCGTCATCGCAGACATGATCGCCATCCGTTTTCTGCCGAGCTCCATCATGACGGAAAAATTGACGCGCCGCGGATTGACTGTCCCCACCGATTTCGAAGTTGGCGTTCTGCAAGTTGTGAAAGTCAGCGAAGTGATGCGCACTGACGTGCCCACGATTCCCCCCGAAATGACCGTAGGCGAACTCGCCGAGCGCATGGGACGCGGCGAACCGGGATTCAATATGACGCAAGGACTCCCTATCTGCGACGCCGACGCGAAACTTGTCGGCATCGTCACCCAGGGCGATTTATTGCGCGCCCTGAAGCTCGATCCAAGCGGGGAAATAAAAGTCGTGGACGCAGGAAGCCAGTCGTTGATCGTCGCCTATCCCGACGAGCGTGCCTTCGATGCCCTCTATCGCATGTTGAACAACAATATCGGCCGCCTGCCCGTCGTCAGCCGCGACGGCTCGCAGAAACTTGCCGGCTATTTGAACCGCTCGAGCATTTTGAGCGCGTGGACGCGCCAGATCGAGGACGAAAGCCTGCGCGAACACGGCTGGCTCGACGCCATTCTCCGCACAGGCGAATATCAGAGGTCCGCGCAGCTACGCATTCTCGTGGGGAAAATCGTCGAACTCACGCAAACAAAAATCGAGCTCGATGTGACGGCGGACGGAAAAGTTCAGCGCTTCGAATTTAAATTGGCCGCGCCCCAGCCGGGAATCGCAATAGGAGACGTGGTGAAAGTCATCTTCCTTGAAGAAAATGACAGCCGCATCGTGCAGCGCATCGAAGAAATTCGCGCCCGCTGAGCCCCGTTCGTTGATTCCTAGCCTTCACCACCCGCATTTTCATTGCGGGTACCCCATCCGGAGCGCTGTTTGCGAAGGGTGGAGTCTGATGTTAGCATGCGCATCAAAATCCTCCGCCGCCCCCTCCGCCAAATCCTCCGCCCGAAAATCCGCCTCCGCCAAATCCCGACCCGCCCGCGCCTCCCGCGCTCCGCGGTGACGACGCCATTGCGCTCCCCGCTTGCATCGACATCAAATTAAGATCGGTGATGAACAAATAGGGCGCGAAGCCTGACCCATACGGTCCCGAATACCACGCCGGCGGCTGTTTGCAGATATCCTGAAACGCGCCCGCCCATTTTTTCTCCACGTGCAACGCCATCGCGTACGGTAAATACTTCTCAAACATTTCCGGCGTTTTTTCAATGCGCTCGATTCTGTCTTTTTCCACGCGCCCCAGGAAATCCTCGAATCCCAGCACTTTTTCAAGCGCTCGTTCGCCTGCCACTGTCCGCGCGGACATGAAATATCCAAATCCCGCAATAATAAGCCCCGTCAAAATTCCCGAAGCAATCGTCGTCACCGCCGAAATTCCCATCGTCGCTGAGAGAAATCCCGCTGCCCAGAACAGTATGAACCCAATAACGAATCCGGCCCCGATGAATCCCTGGCGCAATTTATCCGGCCGATGCAAATAAAATCCGTCGCTCATCAGCCCATCGAAAATTCGGTTCCGAATCGTGGGCAGGTGAACGTAGAAATGGTTCTGCAAATCCGTCAGCGACACGGAATCGCTCGCCCCGCCGTCGAACAGCGCCGAGAGCAGCACCTGCTCATGGGGCTTCAGATTCGCCCATTCCGTCGCGGCCTTCGTGCGATGGAACAGGTAATTTTTGTGATGAACCATTCCAAGCATCTGGCTCGTGTCCGTCTGCTCGATGGTCAAAAATCCGCGCACCGCCAAATCGACAATCGTTGCCGTGATGTCGCGCATCGCCGCTTCATTGTCCACCAGAGTTCCCGATTCGGCGGGACTCATGCCTTCGGGCGGCTCATATTGCACGCTAATCGGATTCCGCCGCGGGTCGCGTCCCTTGGAATACCACAGCCAGCCCATGATGAAAAACGCGAACAGAGGAATAAACAGCGGCCAGTTGCTGCGCAGAAAGAGTATTGCCTTCGCGAACGTGCTCGGCGGATGCACAAATCCTTTATCCCAGCCCACTACCGCCGTCAGCCCTTCGTGAAACGCCAATGGCCTCTGCATCCGAATTTGAACTATGTTGCCTGCAACCTTGACGTTCGCCTCCTGCCCGCGCTCGCCGTATCCTCCCGTAAACGCTTCCGCGTGCAGGCCCGTCACGCCCTCCGGCAGCTCAATTCGCGCCGTCGCATTCTCAATCGCCATGTCCCATTCGTTTCCCGTGACGTTCCAATACAGCTCGTCGTGATCGGGAAAAAATCGCAGCGCGTCCAGTACTTCATAACGAATCACAACTGTTTTCGTCGTATTCGCCGCGCCTGGCACGTAAATCTTGAATCGTTTGTATTGCCCTTGCCGGCTCAGCTCATATTTCAACGGATGCCCGTCCTGATCCGTCACGCCTTCGGGTTCGATGAACAGCGTGTAATTCAGTCCCAGCGACCCGCGGTATTCCACCGGAATCGTCCGGTAGATTCCGTTCCACGAGCCTTCAAATTTCACTTCGAGGATTTCCGTCACTTCGATTGTCGAATCGGGATGGACGACAACCCGTTCGTCGAAGCTTTTGAGGGTAAGCTGCCGCGCATGCGCCAGGAAAGCTCCTGGCAACACGACCGCAAGCGTGAGCAGCAGGAGAAAAACCACGCGGCAAAAATTCCGCATCGTGACTGCCACGCTACTGCGGCGCTCCTGTCTGGAAACTCACTTTGGGGACTTCGCGTTCCGTGGGCGTACCCACTTCGAAAAATTCGCGCGTCTTGAAGCCGAACATATTCGCGATAATGTTCGACGGAAACTCCGCGATCTTCGTATTCAAGTCGCGCACCACGGCGTTATAGTAACGCCGCGCGTTTTGAATGCTGTCCTCAAGCTGGCTCAGCGTGCTTTGCAGTTGCGTGAAGCTCTCGACGGCGCGCAATTGCGGATACGCTTCCGCCAGCGCGAACACCTGCCGCAGCGCCGAAGTCAGCACGTTCTCGGCTCCGGCCTTCGCCGCGGGTCCCTGCGCCGACATCGCCGCATTTCGCGCCGCCACCACGCCTTCGAGGGTCCCTTTTTCGTGCGCTGCGTAACCCTGCACCGTTTGCACCAGATTCGGGATCAAGTCGTAGCGCCGCTTGAGCTGTACGTCGATGTCCGCCCAAGCGTTGTCGCACTGCACTTTCAGTTTGACAAGCCCGTTGTACATCCCGATCACCACAATCACCGCGATGATGATGATCGCCAGTAAAATCCAACCCATCGCTGCCCCTCCATAAAATTATTCTACGTGGCCTCAAAAATTACTTGGACGGCCGCAAAAACCGCTTCGCGACTTCACCCGCCCCATTCCCGCGCAAGCATACGTTCGCTCCTCCCCTTTGTAAAGCGCCGCCCTGTCTTTTGTCTTTGGTAGGGGCGATCTTTCCACCCTGAGCGATTCGCTCGAAGGGCAGACCCGCCCGCGCCGCGCGAAGATTAAAGTCCGACGCTCTAGCCTCGAAGCTAGGGATGCGCGGGCGGGGCAATCGTGGAATGCGAAGTGACGCGAAATTCCTTGTAGGCGCTGTACTGATCCGTCTGGTTTTCGTTCAGGCCGACGAAGAGCAGGGCCCGCGCGCTGATGTGCACCGAAATGTATGTCGGCAGCCAGACCTGATTATGCACAAACGTCTGCACGAACCGGACCGCCGAGCCTTTGTGCAATGACGCGAGCAGCCCGCCGCCGACTTTCAGATTTTTCTCGAAATGCGCGTCGAGCTCGGCAACGTCATGCGCTTTCTCGTCAATCCAGATCGTGCCCGTCAGGGCCTGCGCGGCCTTTTGCGCGAGCGTTTTCGCATGGAAGGCGGGATTGGCAGCGAAATCGAACGCGATCAGATCTTCGTCGGCCCGCCGCTCGCGGCGCGGATTGTAAAACCGGTCCGCGTGGAGGAAATCCTGAATCGTGATCGCTGTCTGGTCGCGTTTCTTCTGTTTTGCGGCAGTGTCTGCGTCCTCCTTGTCAAGTTTCTTCACTTGCTTCGCGATGCGCTCATCTTCTTTTTTCTGCTCGCCGGCGCTCAACGCGTTGCCGTTTTTTTCAATCAGACGGTCGATTTCATTCGGGCCAATGAACGACACTTGATAAACGTACGTCGTGGTTTTCTTCACGTTGCCGTGCTTATCGAGCTTCTCCTCTATGCGCGTGTCGTCGCACGCGTAGTTTTCTTGGATTTTGTCGACTTTATCTTGGTTCGCTAGTACTTCCTCCATTAGCGCCCCGATAGCGGGAATTTGTGTGGTATTCGAGACAGTGGCCGCCCCGGACGGCGGCGCGCCTGCGCCTTGCGCGCGGCAAGTCTGGCCCGTGCCGAAGAAAATCGCCGCTACCGCAAAGGCAACGGCGCTCCGATCTCTCAAGAAGTGGAATGTTCCGTGAATGTTCACGGTGCGGTGCCTCACTCGCGCCCACGGTCGACTCCCAATGGCCGCCCCTTCGCAAATTATTTTGCGAGCCGCCGTGTTTCGTGCTCCGTGCAAGCGTACTTTCGCCCCGCCCCTTTGTAAAGCGCCGCCGCTGCGAACTGTGGGTTGGTTTTGCGGAAGTGCGTTGCGGGACCGGCAAACATTACAACCAGGTGAGCTTTAGTGCGCGACGGCGGTTGCTTTTTCGTTCGGACCTGGTTCGCGGTACTCGGAATGCATTCGTTTGACCAATGCGGTTAAATGTGCGGAAGACACATCTTCCCATCCTTTCCACCGGTTATTGTGGCGTGGAAGTACCTTTTAGGTTATCTTGCAGGTGGCGAAAAAGCCCCGCTTTCCTCTCGCGATGCTCTTTAAGACATTCAGCGCCGCTGTATACGGCATCGACGCCTACCTTGTCGAAGTCAAGGTCGATATCGGCCCCGGCCAGCCGGGCAATTTCAATGTGGTCGGTCTCGCTGATATCGCTGTGAAGGAAAGCCGTGAACGCACAAAGGCTGCACTGAAAAATTGCGGTTTCGACTTTCCCGGGCATCTCGCTGTCACGGTCAATCTGGCGCCCGCCGACATGCGCAAGGAAGGCTCCGCATTCGATCTTCCGGTCGCGCTCGGGCTGCTCGGTTGTCAGGGAACGTTCTTCGGCAAAATTCTGGACGATTATGTTTTTCTGGGCGAGCTTTCTCTCGATGGCAGCGTGCGCTCGGTTCGTGGCGCGCTTTCCGCCGCGCTGGCGGCGCGCGAACGCGGAATAAAAAACGTGGTGGTGCCGGAAGCAAATGCTCGCGAAGCCGCCGTTGTCGAAGGCATTCGCGTTTTTTCGGTGAAGTCGCTGCCGAAAGCCGTCGATCTCATCAATTCGCCCGAATCTTTTGCCCCTGTCAGCGTTGACAGCCAGCAAATGCTTTCGGAAGCGGGTCAGTATTCGGTGGACTTGCGTGACGTCCGAGGCCAACAATCGGCGAAACGCGCGCTCGAAGTCGCCTGCGCCGGCGGCCACAACATTCTTTTCATCGGACCGCCTGGCGCGGGCAAGACCATGCTTGCCAGGCGCATCCCGACAATCCTGCCGCCGATGTCCCTCGAAGAAGCCATCGAGACCACGCGCATTCACAGCGTCGCGGGCATTCTCGATGATTCGCGCGGATTGGTCGCGACGCGCCCGTACCGTTCGCCGCACCACACCATCAGCGACGCCGGGCTCATCGGCGGCGGCGCGATTCCGCGGCCCGGCGAAGTGTCGCTCGGCCACAATGGCGTGCTTTTTCTCGACGAGCTGCCGGAATCCCAGCGCAAGGTTCTCGAAGTCTTGCGGCAGCCGCTCGAAGACGGAGTTGTTTGCATCGCGCGCGCTGCGCTTTCCGTCAGTTTTCCCGCGCGCTTCATGCTCGCCGCGGCGATGAATCCATGCCCCTGCGGATTTTTCGGCGATCCCACGCGCGATTGTCATTGCACGCCGATGCAAATTCAGCGGTATGTCTCGAAAATTTCTGGGCTGCTGCTCGACCGCATCGACATTCACATCGAAGTTCCCGCCGTGAAATATAAAGAGCTGCGCGGCGCCACGGAAGCGGAACCTTCCGCCTCGGTGCGTCAACGCGTGATGGATGCGCGGCGCCTGCAACTCGATCGCTACGCCGCGGAAAAAAAGATTTACGCCAACGCGCAAATAACTCCAAAACTTTTGTCCAAACACTGCGGTATCTCCGCCGACGGTGAGAAGCTGCTCGAAACCGCCATTCAAAAACTTGGCCTCTCCGCGCGCGCGCACGATCGCATCTTGAAGGTGGCGCGAACCATCGCCGACCTCGACCGCGTCCCCGAAATTCAACCTCGCCAATTGAGCGAAGCCATTCAATACCGCACTCTGGATCGCGCCTACTGGGCGTAGTACTTCGCGCCCATAGCGCCATGCGCGTCCGATGCGCTACGATGAACTGACGTTGATGATGAATGGTGCGGCTGCGCGCTTGATTGACTTACCCGCTATGCCCATGCGAGCATATCGCGCTTTTGTTCTTATGCGGGAAACGAATGGCGACCCACGCCCAGCGCATTGAAGTGACGCTCGAGACGCTTCTCGATAGCGTCGATCTCGCCGAGGACATTGCCTTGCGCGTGGCCGCGGAGGCCGGCTTCGGCGAAGAAGATTGCCACAAAATTGGCATGTCCGTACGCGAAGCCGTCATCAATGCCTATAGCTACGGCAATCGCAAAGAGCGAGGGCGCAAAATCGGACTGACAGTCGAACTTGACGAACGAAAGATGGTGGTGCACGTTCTGGATGAGGGCAAGAATTTCTGTTTGGCGGACGTCCCGGATCCCCTGGCGGAAGAAAATCTTCTACGAACTTCAGGCCGCGGAATTTTCCTGATGCGCGCGTTCATGGACGAATTCGATATTCAGTGCGGCGCGAATGGCGGCACGGAATTGGTGATGAGCAAGAAGCTTCCTTTGGCGGGCAATGGCGCTGCCGGTAAAGTTTCAGAAAAATAAGTAGCGTATGAGCACTGTGACTTTCCACGGACCGAAATTCTTCTCGCATTTGAACGGCATTTGAACGGGATTTGAACGGGATTGCGCGTTCTGTGCTAGCATAAGAAACTGGACTTCCCCGGAGAATTAAAAAGTGGCGAAGCATATTTCCCGTCAGGAATTGAAGACGGACCACGTTCAAGAAGCGCTGTCGCACAGCGCAGAAGCCGTGCTGTCGCACAAGACGGCGCTGATTTACGGCGTGATCGTTGCACTAATTGTCGCCGCGGGAGTGATTGGCTGGCGAGTTTATTCGCAACGCCAATCGGTGAAAGCCGCAGCTGAGTTCAGTGCGGCGACGGAGGTTTTTCGAGCTCCGATAGTGGCGGCAGGCCAGCCACCGCAGCCCAACGAAATTAGCTACTCGGACCGCGCGAAAAAATATCAGGACGCGCTGGCGAAGTTCGAAGGTGTTGCGAAACATTATCCGCGCACACGCCCGGGCCAGCTCGCCGATTACTATGCGGCGCTATGTCTCGAACGGTTGAATCAGAATGCGCAAGCGGTCACCTGGCTTTCGAAAATTGAAAACAGCTCCGATCATGATTTCGCAGCGATGGCTCGTTTCGAACTCGCGCAGATCTATGACCATTCAGGAAAAGCAGGCCAAGCGGTCGAGCTCTATAACGAACTGCTGAAGAATCCATCGGTGCTTGCGCCGAAGCCCATGGTGATGCTCGCGCTCGCGGAGCACTACCGGCAGTCGGATCCAGCGCAAGCGGCGCGGATTTTCAATCAAATCAAATCTGAATATCCCGATACGGGCGCCGCTGATCAGGCGGATCAGGAACTCGCCCTTCTTCCTTCCGGGAAGTCCTAAGTTTTCCGCAGGCTCTCGGATGATTTTCACCATACGGGCAGGTAAACGCGAATCAATTCCGGAGCATCCCATTGCAAGTTTGATTCGAGGCCCCGCGTGCACCGTTTTAGGTTGCGACTGATTTCATTGAGCGTATTTGGCGCAATGATTTGCGCCGGGCGCGTGCCGCGTGCCCGCGAAACATCGGACCGCGAAAGCAAGCCCGTTGCCTCGGCTTCCGCATCGTTTAAGGACGCAGAACATCTATATCGCATCCACCAACTGGACGCGGCTGTCCAGGAATACAACTCTTTAATCGCGACAGGGACACAGCCTGGGCTGGCATATGCAGGGCTCGTGCGCGTTTATTTGAAACAAAACGATTTGCCGGATGCGATTGCAGCTTCCGCGAAAGCGCTCGCTATTGCACCCGATGCGGCGGAGGCGCACGTGGCTCGCGGAGAAGTTTATTTCCGGGAAGGCAGGATCACCGATGCCCAGGAGGAATTTGCCGAGTTTACGGGCAAGGGCGCGAAAAATGCGCGCGCCTATTTGGGGATGGCTCGAATCTACGAGGCGGAATCGGATTACCAAAAGACAAGGGAAATGGCTGACGAGGCTTATGATCTTGATCCTTCCGATCCTGATGTGCAATCGATGTGGGCATTGAATTGGCTTGCGACGGTTGATCTTCAGGACCGCATTACTGTTCTCCGGGGATACCTAGGCGATGACCCGGGCGATGACGACATGAGAAACGAACTCGCCGTTTTTCAGGATGAGGCCCGGAGAAATATTGCGCCGTGCCGCTTGAGCACAAATGCAGATTCGCTTGAAACGAATCTAGAGCCTGTATCATCGGGCACCGCGCGCCCGCGCGGGTACGGGTTGAAAATCGGGTTGAATGGCGTTTCTTCCACGCTGTTGCTGGACTCAGGATCGAGCGGCATTCTCGTCAGCAGGAGGATTGCTGAAAAAGCAGGTATTGAACGCATCGCGTCGATCCGTATCGGCGGAGTTGGAACTAATCGTGCGGCTCCCGGGTACATCGGCTACGCCAAAACAATTCAAGTAGGCGGCCTGGAATTCCGCAGTTGTTATGTGGATGTGCTTGACGGCCCTTCGGTGACCGGCGGCGATGGACTGATAGGGGCAGATACGTTTTCGAATTTCCTATTGGATCTCGATTTTCGGCGAGCGAAATTCAGATTGAGCGAATTGCCTGCGCTGGCGAACGAGGCTGAGCCGGTTGAGGCACTGGATTCGCGATTTGTTTCGTTGAAGATCCCGGAATTCGCGAAGCGCTATGACGGCCCTGAAATGAAATCGTTTACGCGGGCTTGGCGGTTTGGCCACGACCTTCTGATTCCGGTGAACGTGAACGAATCGGGAACGATGTTGTTCTTGGTCGACACTGGCTCAGCCGAGAGCGTGATTTCGCCGGACGCGGCAAAGAAAGTTGCAGCGGTGCGTGCCGACACGCCGCTCAAGGTTGCCGGTGTGAATGGAAGAGTCACCAAAGTGTTTCACGTGAGCGGCGTGGCGCTAACATTTGCCAATCAAACGCAGAGGAACCTGGATTTGGTTTCGTTCGACACCACGACATTCAGCAACTCCATCGGGACGGAAGTTTCCGGTCTGTTAGGCTTTGCCACGTTGAAGAATTTCGCAATCACCATCGATTATCGGGATGGATTAATCCGCTTCCGACCGCATTCAAAAACGTGAACGCTGAACTGTGAGGCGCGCGACAGATCCAATCGCTCAGGCACCGGTGGCCCGCTGGCCTTCGAGCTTTGCGGTCATGGTGATTTCGGCTTTGAGCAACTTCGACACGGGGCAGCCGGCCTTGGCCGCTTGCGCAGCTTTCTCGAACGCGGCATTGTCGCCGTTGGGAATGCGTGCGGTCACATCGAGATGGCTTTTGGTGATACTGAAACCGGCGTCCTGCTTTTCAAGCGTGACGGAGGCTGTGGTTTCGAGACTCTCAGGCGTGATCCCGGCTTTGCCGAGTTCCGCGGCAAGCGCCATGGTGAAGCAGCCGGCATGCGCGGCAGCAATTAATTCTTCGGGATTGGTGCCGCGCTCGTTTTCGAAGCGCGTCTTGAATGAGTAGGGCGATTTCGAGAGAACGCCGCTCTCGGTCGAAATATTGCCTTTGCCTTCCTTGAGCGAACCGTTCCAGACGGCGGTAGCTTTGCGTGCCATGGTTTCCTCCTCTGCGTGATTGTGTCTAAGCGGACGGTAATAGTGTACGTCCGCAGCACGGGATGCGCCAGCACACGAGACAGGCTGCATATCGTGGTCTTTTGTGCGGCCCGGAAGCCTTCAGTTCGTTTACTGGACTTGGTAGACGTAGACCTCGCCTGCCGCGGGGGGTTGCGGCGGAACGGTGACGTAGAGGCGGCCGAGTTGGGGAACGAGGACTTCGTTTTTTCCGCCGGGTGCGGAGGGAACTTCACCGAGGGATTTGTAGTGGTCCGGGTCGGTCTCCTGATAGACAGCGATTGCGCCGTCGGCACTGCCGCAAGTTGCGTAGAGACGTTTGTGCGCGAGATCGAAGATCAGATCGTCGATACCTTTGGGGATCGAAAGCGCTTGCAGCTCCTTTCCGGTGCGCGTGTCGAATACGACGATTTGCCCGCCACGGCAACCGACAAAAAGACGATGGGAAGCTTCGTCGAGCGCCATGGCGACATTGAATTTGCCCATCGTGACGGGCCAGCTCGCGATGAGTTTGTGCGTTTTACGGTCGATCACTGAGATTTCGTTCTTTGCGCGATTGTTGACGTAAATGCGAGGGCTGGATTTCTCAAGGGCCATGGCTTCGAGAGTATCGCCGTCAATTTGCGTATCGGCGACCTTTTCGCCCGTGGTCGTGTTGACGACGCTGAACATGGAAAAAGTTTCGTGGGCGTCGCCGCCACCATCATCGATATAAAGGTAATGCGAGGCCGGATCGTAGCCGATGGAGTCCGAGTCGACTTTGAGTTTGACGCTCTTCAGAAGGCGATAGGATTTTCCGTCGTAGATTTTCAGCTCGCCGGCGCCGCCGTCGGTGATGTAAATGCGGTTAAGGTCTTCGCGACAAAAAATTGCGTGTGGAATTCCGATGCCGGTAATGGCGCGCAGGAACTGGCCCGTGCGCAGATTGAAGACCAGGACTTCGTGGGCGCTTTCGGCAGCAAGAAATAATCTGTTTCCGCGAAGGTCGACTCCGAGATGATCGAAGCGGCCCTTGACCGTGGCGGGCATTTTGTACTTCGCGACGAGTTTCAGGGGTTCCGCCGCTCGAGCCATGCCGGCCAGACCCAGAACACAAAGCGCCGTCACGAATGTCACCGTAAACTTTTTCATCGTTGCCTCCAATGGTTCGCCCATTCTCATACCATAGACAACGTCGCGGGAAGAAGTTCCGTTGCAAAAGATAAATGGAAATTAATTGTGGTTTAAGGGGACGTGGCGAGACCGAGTGTAGGATTGCGATGTGGCGATGGCACGGAGCGCCGAGCACAGAGCGCGGCGGTCGAGCGAGGGAATCTGAAAGGAGAGACAACAATGAGTCGAGTGAAGCGATGCACAAATCCAATGAAGATTTTCTTGGTTGCGGCATTTGGGGTTTGCTTTGCGTCCGCGATGACGATGGCACAAACGGCGAGGCATCCGGCAAAAAGCATGGCGCAGAAACTGGTGGAGGAAACGCACGCGCAGCATCCGGAAGCGACGGAAATCGGAATCGTGACGGTTTCGGCGAAAGGATGCCGGACCATCGCGTCAACGGACAAGGGAGACATCGGCGAGAAATGCGAAGCGGACGATAGCGCACCGATCCGAACGGGAAAACCGTACGTCGAGAAGGAAAAAGACGGCTACGACGTTTCGTTGCCACTGCATGACGCGGCAGGAAAGGCCATCGGCGCGGTCGGAATCGAATTCAAGCTCGAAACGGGGCAGACCGCGGCGAACATGACCGAGAAGGCCAAGCAAATCGCCGGCCAGATGGAGAAGCAGATACCTTCGAAGGCTGCACTGTCGAAGCCCGCGATGTAAAAATGCAGAGCGATGCTACGGTACCATCCAGGACAGCCAGTGAGCCTGGGCGAAGGCGAGGAGGCCGACCGCGGTGGCGAGAATGATGCTGTGCCAGAACGTGGACCGCAGGACTTTGCCCTCTTCGCCGATGAGGCCGACGGTGGTGACGCCGACGGCGATATTCTGCGGCGAGACCATTTTTCCGGTGACGCCGCCGGAGGAATTCGTGGCGGCGAGTAAAATTGGATTGAGATGAAGCTGATGAGCGGCGGCGACTTGAAGATTGCCGAAGAGAAGATTGCTCGCGGTGTCGCTGCCGCTTAAAAAACACGCGCCCCAGCCGAGATAACTGCTGACCAGAGGAAAGAACGCGCCGACGTGTGCCACAGCCGCGCCCAGTGTGTAAGCCATTCCAGAATAATTGTAGAGATAGGCCAGGGCGACGATGATGACGACCGTCAGTCCGGGGATGCGGAGCTGGCGAAATGTTTTCGCGCCGGCTTGCGCGAAGATTTTCGGACGAGCGCGCAGGCAAAGCGCCGTGAGAATCGTGGCAACGAAAACGGCTGTGCCGGTTGCCAAGGGTTGGAAGGCGTAAAGCGCGGCGTAGGGTTTCTGATAGAGCGTGATGAGAATAGCGTTGTGCAAACGAGGAATGGCAAAAGTGATTTGGCCGAGATTGAAGAGCTTGAGGTAAGTCCACAGGACCATAACGGCGGAAAGCAAAATCCAAGGCAGCCAAGCGGTGAAGGATTCGCGCGCCGTCAAGCGAACTGATCCTGCGCTCGCTGGTTGTGACGATAATGTCGGGTTGTGCGATGAATTTTCTGGCTGGCTTGGGTGCCAAATACGCAGAAACGCGACGAGCGCGGCAATGGACGCCAATGCCGCGATGATGTCGGCGGCCCAGGGACCCCAGAAATTGGAAACGAGGAATTGCGCCAGCGCGAAGCTGAATCCCGCGACGAGTATGGCGGGCCAAGTTCGCTTAAATCCTTTGCGTCCTGCGACCACTAACACCAGATAACCGGGCAGGATGAAGGAAATGAACGGAAGCTGTCTGCCGACCATGGATGACAGTTTCATCAGATTGAGGCCGGTGACTCCGGCGAGCGCGACGATGGGAATGCCCAATGCGCCGAAGGCGACGGGTGCAGTGTCGGCGATCAGCGACACGACAATGGCGCGGCGCGGTTTGAAGCCCATGCCGACGAGAAGAAAGGCCGTCATCGCGACAGGCGTGCCGAAGCCCGCCGTGCCTTCCAGAAGCGCTCCGAAACAAAACGCGACCAGGATGGCTTGAATGCATGGATCGCCGGAGGCGCGCTGCGTCATCCAAATGCGCAACTGCTCGAACTTGCCCGTTTCCACGGCGACGTTGTAGAGCCACAGGGCCGCCAAGACGATCCACATGATCGACCAGAGGGCGTAGATGGTGCCGTAGAACGCGCTCCAAAGCGTGAGCACGAAAGGCATGTGCCAGACAAAAACGGCGAGCGCCCCGGCGGAAAGCAAACCGCACGTGGTCGAAAGCAAACCGCCCTTGCGGAAGCCTCCCATCAATGTGAGAACAATCGCGAGAGGAACCACGGCGACGAGCGCGGAGAGCGCCATCGAGTGCAAAGGGTCGAGCGGCTGCGGCCAGATTAGAGCGAGCGCGAGCGTCATGAGCGGCATCGGCCTTCCCGAGAGAACCGGGCCGGGATTCTAACATCACTCCTGCTCCGATTTGGAATAGTGAGTAGAATGCGAAGTGAAATCTTCGAGTGACACTTGGGAATTAGGTTTCCGGAACTCAAATTGAACGCAGGAAGGCGCTGCGGAAAGGGCAGAGATGGAAAAACTCGACGGAAAGAACGACACCTCGCGCCGGTGTTTCCTCAGGGGAATCGCCGCCATGCCCGTCTTGGCACTAACGGGTCGCCAGAACTTGATAGGCCAACGCGGAGGACTGCCTGCGCGCGAAAAAGCGAGTGCACCACCGGTGACACCGGCTTCCGCGTCGGATAAGAAGTTCGTTGCGATTCAGATCGGGGGACGGTCTTTCGTGGACGAGGGCGTGGAAAAATGTTTGGACACATTGCAGGAAAAAGGCGGCGTCAACACGCTGATGTCGACGGTGTTCACATATGGGCGAGGTCTCGCGGGACGGCAAGTGCCAGGCCAGCCATTACCTGACCATGGAGTGCAAGCGTATGACGAGATTCACGGGGGAAGTTACACGAAGGTCCACCCGGAGTTCTATGCGAAGTCCGTCATCAAGAACCTGCGCGCGCCGGAACTGGGCGACTTCGACATTTTCGCCGACGTGATACGCCAGGCCAAAGCGCGAGGAATGCAAACCTACGCGCTGTTTGAAGAAGCATACAATCCGCGGCTCATGCCCAACTTTGAGAAAATAGCGGAGGTAGACATCAATGGCAAGATCGGGCGCAGTACGTGCCTGAACAACCCGGATGCCCGGGACTTTCTGATGTCGATGGTGGCGGACTGGTTTTCGAATAATGAGTTGGACGGCTTGATGTGGGAATCGGAGCGGCAGGGCCCGTTGAATAACACGATCGGCGCGGAATTCGGCAGATTCAGAGGAAACGCGTCGATCAACTGTTTCTGTACGCACTGCGTGCGCAAGGGAACAGAGCGGGGCATCCATGTAGCACGGGCTCGTGACGGCTATATCGCGCTCGAGCAGTGGGTGAAACGAACGCTGAACCCGCCGCGCGCGACCGATGGCGCGTTCGTCACGCTGTGGCGATTACTCCTCGAATATCCGGAAATTATGGCTTGGGAGAAGTTCTGGTTCCACAGCCAAGAGGAGGTATACGGGCTTCTCTATGGAACCGTTAAAGAGATCAATCCGAGAGCCCGCGTGGGCTGGCACATCATGCACTTGGTGACGATGAGCCCTTTCTACCGAGCCGAACAGGATTATGCGAGGCTGGCGCGTGTCGCTGATTTTATCAAGCCATGTACGTACAACAACTGTGGAGGGCCGCGGCTGGCGCAGTACATCAGGAATGTGCAATCGACGATCTTCCGGGACTCCAAACCCGAGGAGGTTCTCGAACTTCATTACGAGATGCTGGGCTACGAGGGTGAGGCTAGTCTGGACAAACTGCCGACGGCAGGTCTCTCGGCCAATTACGTCGGCGAAGAAACACGGCGAGCCATTGCGGATGTTCAGGGCGCGGTGCCCATCTATCCGGGGATTGATATCGATATTCCTACAGCCTTAAATGAGAAGCGCACGCAGCCGCCGGACGTCAAGGCCGCCGTGACGGCAGCGTTCAAGGCCGGGGCTCCCGGTGTCGTGCTGTCCCGCAAATATGCTGAAATGAAGCTGACCAACCTGGTGGGCGCGGGCGAAGCGCTTCGCGTGCTGGGTTTTGCGTAAAAGAGGCATTCCTCCCTTTGACGTCCCAATCTCCCGGAGTTGGCGCTGACGAAGATCAAGCTGACCCGTTGAGCGACGCGAGCCCCGTCCCTCAGGGCGGGGTAAATCGCTATTCGTTCGGCGTCTTTTGCTGCTCAATATATTGCTTGATAATTCCTAGCGGTGCTCCGCCACAAGACGCCGCAAAGTAGGAGGGCGACCACAGCACTTTTTTCCAGTAGCAGGACTTGATTCTCGGCAGTTGTTTTCGAAG
>Ga0307373_10001721_pt1 | contig 40736 bp, 42 predicted proteins | sample OX2MG_FD_202534 | JGI IMG/M metagenome (GOLD analysis project Ga0307373, IMG submission 202534) | Soil microbial communities from Risofladan, Vaasa, Finland - OX-2 | ecosystem: Environmental > Terrestrial > Soil > Coastal area > Acid sulfate soil | place: Finland: Risofladan, Vaasa | collected...
GAGGAGGGGTGGCCGTCTGGCAGCGAATCTAGCCTTCGGCTCAGTTCCGTCGGTTCCGGCGCGGTGTCCTGGCGCGGCCAGTCGGCCGCTGCCGGTACGTCGGCCGCATCCGGTCGGGTTAACGCTTCCGGTCGGTCATCGCGCATGACGTCGCCTTACTCAGCTAGCCGACAAGAGTCTTTACTGCAGCCGTCAGTTCTGTGAGCGCGGTCTTGGCGTCGGCGAAATACATGCTGGTCTTCGGGTTCGTGTACAGCTCGTTGTCGATACCAGCGTAGCCATGGCCCATCGACCGCTTGATCACGATGATGCTCTTGGCCTGGTCCACATCGAGGATGGGCATGCCGGAGATCGCGGTTCCGGCGCGGCGGGCGGCCGGGTTGGTGACGTCGTTCGCGCCGATCACCAGCGCCACGTCGGTCCTGGCGAACTCCGGGTTGACGTCATCCATCTCCTTGAGCTGCGGATATGGCACGTTCGCCTCGGCCAGCAGGACGTTCATGTGGCCGGGCATCCGGCCGGCGACCGGGTGAATGGCGTAGCTGACATCGACACCGCGCGACTCGAGCAGGTCGGCGAGCGCGGCGACCTCATGCTGGGCCTGCGCCGCGGCCAGGCCGTAACCTGGCACGATGATGACCTTCGAGGCGTAGGCGAGCTGGATGGCGGCGTCGTCGGCGGCGACGGACTGGATGGAGCCAGAGCCGGCCACGGCCGCGACGGCGATGTCACCGGTCCCGAAGCCGCCCACGATGATGTTGCGGATGGACCTGTTCATCGCATCGGCCATCAGCTTGGTCAGGATGCCACCGGACGCTCCGACCAGCGCGCCCGCGATGATCAGCGCCCAGTTGTTAATGACGAAGCCGGCCATCGCGACCGCGGTGCCAGTGAACGCGTTGAGCAGCGAGATGACGACGGGCATGTCGGCACCGCCGATCGGCATCACCATCGATACGCCGAACGCGAGCGCGGCGATGATCACCACCAGCAGGCCGAGCAGGCTGGGCGTGGCGATCAGGTAGCCGCCGGTGCCCAGCACGATGACGGCGAGCAGCACGTTGATGATGCGGGCACCGGGGAAGCTCACGGGCGCCGAGGTGATCAGGCCCTGCAGCTTGCCCGCGGCGATGATCGATCCGGAGAACGTCACCGAGCCGATGATCACGTCGAGCAGCGTGGTGACCGTGGTGGAGGCCTGGACGTGGAGTCCGGCGTCGGTCAGCCGCATGTAGTCGTGGATGGCCACGAGCGCCGCCGCGCCGCCGCCGACGGCGTTGAACATGCTGACGAGCTGTGGCATGGCGGTCATCTGCACGGTTCGCGCCGAGTACAGTCCGATCCCCGAGCCGACCAGCGTGCCGGCGAGCATCACCGTCCAGCCAGTCGCGCTGACCGCGCCGGAGTGGATGACGATGGCGAGGGTAACGGCGATGGCCGCCACCATGCCGCTCGTCGACACCTGGTTGCCGCGGCGTGCCGTGGCGGGGTTGTTCATCAGGTGCAGGCCCAGCACGAAGCACGACGCCGCGACGACGTAGAGCAGCTGGGTGATCCAGGAGAAGGTGCTCACGCCGACCGTCCGTTCGTGCTGCCGTCCGCAGCAGGAGTCGCAGCGGGAACGGGAGCGGGAGCGGTCGGCCGCCTCTTGAACATCTTGAGCATCCGGCCGGTGACGACGTAGCCGCCCACCACGTTCATGGCGGCGAACGCCGCGGCGACGAACGCGATCACGTAGCCCACCGCGTTGTTCGCTGTCACGGCGATCAGCATGGCGCCAGCCAGCACGATCCCGTGGATCGAGTTAGCCGCCGACATCAGCGGCGTGTGCAGGGTGGCGGGCACCTTGCTGATCACCTCGAAGCCCACCCACAGGCTGAGGATGAAAATGGTCAGGTCAGTGAGCAGGGCCGTCGACATCGGCGGTACCTCCAGCGGAATCGGCCGGGGTGGCCGCGGATTCGACGGGGGCGGTCTCGGTGAGGGCAGGGTGCACGATGTGGCCATCATGGGTGATGAGGACGCCGGCTTGCAGGTCATCATCGCGGTCGATGGCCAGCGCGCCGTCCTTGACCAGATACTGCAGCAGCCCGCTGATGTTCCGCGCGTACATGGACGAGGCCGCCGTCGGCATCGTGGACGGCAGGTTGCCCGCGCCGATGACGGTGACCCCGTTCTCGGTCACGATGGTCTCGCCGGGCTGGGACCCCGCCACGTTGCCGCCAAGCTCGCTAGCGCCCATGTCCACGATCACCGATCCGGGCGTCATGGCCTTGAGCGCGTGGGAGGTGATCAGCAGCGGCGGGCGGCGGCCCGGCACCTGAGCGGTCGTTATCACGACGTCATGCGCGGCGATGTGGCCCGCGAGCTCGTCCTGCTGCGCCTGACGCTCCTCCTCGGTCAGGGCGCGGGCGTAGCCGCCGGTCCCCGCGGCCGGGCCGACCGAGGTGAGCTCGATGAAGGTGCCGCCGAGCGACTCGACCTCGGCCCGGGTCTCCGGCCGGACATCGTAGGCGCTGACGATGGCCCCGAGCCGCCGGGCCGTGCCGATCGCCTGGAGTCCGGCCACCCCGGTCCCGAGGACCAGCACCTTGGCCGGCCGGGCGGTGCCGGCCGCCGTGATCAGCAGCGGGAAGAACCGGCCGTACGCGGCGGCCGCGACGAGTGCCGCCTTGTAGCCGGCGATGTTGGCCTGTGACGACAGCGCGTCCATGGCCTGCGCGCGCGGCAGGGTGCGCGGGATCATGTCCATGCTGATGGCGGTGACGCCGGCCTGGGCCAGCCGGGCCGTGAGGGCGGGATCGGTGAGCGGCGCGAGCAGCCCCACGATGGCCTGCCCTTTGCGCAGTCCGCTGATCGTCGCCTCATCAGGCTTGCCGACCATCAGCACCACGTCCGCCGCGGCCAGCGCCTCGGCGCGGTCGACGATGCTGGCGCCCGCCTCGGCAAAGCTGTCGTCGGTCAGCCACGCGCCGTCCCCGGCACCGGACTGCAGCAAGATCTCGAACCCGGCCGCATGCAACTTGCCCACGGCCTCTGGGACCAGGGCAACGCGCCGTTCACCCGGCGCTGTCTCCCTGACCACGGCTACCTTCATGGGACGGGCCTCACTCGGTGTCCAGGGTCATGGCATGCGGTCCGCTGTCCGACCGTGGCCCGCTAGGGCGATGCTACCGGTCGGCCCGCCCGTCCGCAGAACCGGGAACGGTACGGCTACCGCGCATCATGGTGCGGGGGCCGGTGAGGGGAGACGGTGCCGAGGGGAGACATGGCCGACGTGCCGCAGCCAGGCGGCGGCGATGCCCTCGCCCGGCGCCTGGCCTGGGCGCGGGCGCGGCTCGCGGAACAGGACTTGCCGGCCGACCTGCGGGCCCGCCTGCAGCGCCAGTTCATCGCGGTCTGCGACTCGGCGAAGGTTCCGGGCGCGGACCCGGCGGCCTGCCAGCGGCGGCTCAACGGCTTCCTCGCTGCGCTCGAAAACGTTATCGTGAAGAAGTCAGGATATAAGAACTAAAAAACATAATTCTCGCATTAACGAGGGTGGTGGCGCCGAGTCATGTTTACTGCCGTCATGCACTTCGACACGCGGAGATTTCCTGCTCGGTATTTGTGTGATGGCGCTCGATCCCTTAATTTCAGGCACATCAGAGGTCGCGAGTGCCGGCTGCCCTGTCCGCGCGACCTCCCGTTGGGGGACCCGCAGGAGTGAGGAAATGAACAAGCGTGACCTGATCGACGCGATCGCTGGCCGGATGGGCGATAAGAAAACCGCGACGGAGGCGGTTAACGCGGTTCTCGACACCATCCAGACTGCGGTCGCGAAGGGCGACAAAGTCGCCATCACCGGGTTCGGGGTATTCGAGAAGACTGTCCGGCCGGCGCGTACCGCGCGCAACCCGGCCACCGGGGCCGCCATCAAGGTGCCCAAGACCTCGGTGCCCAAGTTCCGGCCCGGCGCGGACTTCAAGGCGATGGTCAACGGCAAGAAGATCGCCGCGGCCCGGAAGTGAGTCGGCGGCGGGCGGCGTACCCCGCCGCCCGCCGCCCGCCGCCCGGCTGGCCACCTAGCGCAGACCGCGGCTCTTGCTCAGGGCGGTCTGCAGCAGGCGGTCGATGAGCTGCGGGAACGGCAGGCCGCTCGCTTCCCACATCTTCTGGAAGTACGAGGCGGGCGACAGGCCCGGGATGGTGTTGATCTCGTTGATCAGGATCCTGCCGCCGGCGTAGAAAAAGTCCACCCGCGCCAGCCCCTCGCACGAGACGGCGTCGAATGCGGCGGCGGCCAGCCTGCGGATCTCGTCGGCGTCTCCCGGCGGGATCGGCGCGGGGATCGCCATCCCGCTGGCCGCGTCGAGGTACTTGGCCTCGAAGTCCCAGAACTCCTCGCCGCCGTCGATCATCAGCTGGCCGGGCACGCTGGTGTCCGGAGGCGTGCCGCCGACGCCCTCGAGCACGGACACCTCGATCTCCGTGCCGTCGATCGCGGCCTCGATCAGCACCTTGGGGTCGTACTGGCGGGCCAGCTCGATCGACTCACGCAGCTGGTCCAGGTCGTGGGCCTTCGAGGTGCCGATGCTCGATCCGCCCCTGGCCGGCTTGACGAACACGGGCCAGCCCAGGTCGGCGATCTCGTCGAGGATCCGCTTGCGCTCGGGATGGTCGGCTAGGTCAGCGGCTTCCCCCGGCCGCCAGCCAGCCGGCCAGTCCTGCTCGCGGAGCACGACGTAGGGCCCGACCGGCAGGCCGCGGGCCACGAAGATCAGCTTCATGTACTCCTTGTCCATGCTCACCGCGCTCGCGAGGACCCCGGCGCCGACATAGGGCACCCCGGCCATCTCCAGCAGGCCCTGGATCGTCCCGTCCTCGCCGAACGGGCCGTGCAGCACCGGCAGCACGACGTCGACCGCACCGAGCAGGTGCGGGATCCTTCCGGGCGCGCTGGCCACGATGCCGCCGCCGGCCCACGGCACCACCGCGGAGCCGGCTTCCGCCATGGCATCCACCGATGGCAGCTCGCCATCGGTGATAGCCAGCCTGGCCGGCTCGTCGGCGACCTGGACCCAGCCGCCGTCCCGCGTGATGCCGATCGGCACCACGTCATACTTGGCGCGGTCGATCGACCCGAGCATGTTGCCGCCCCCCATGCAGGACACGGCGTGCTCGGGACCCCTGCCCCCGAATACGACCGCGACCCTGATCTTGTGCTGCTCGCTCACGAGTCCCTCCAGTTTCATGTCCGCCGCGCTCGCCGGCACCCGGCGGCCCGCGCCTGGCAACTCCTTAGACGCCATAACGCTCTGGTTTGGCTGACCGGCTCGCCAGCAGCAGCACGGCCTGGCCCACTTCCAGGCCACCCTGCAGCACCGCCGTCACGACCTCGGTAATCGGCATCTCCACGCCATGCCTGCGGGCGAGCTCCAGGACCGACTGCGCGGACTTGACTCCTTCCGCCGTCTGCCTCGTGCTCGCGATGACCTCAGCTAGCGGCAGGCCCTGGCCCAGGCGCTCGCCGAACGTCCGGTTTCGCGACAGCGGGGAGTTGCAGGTCGCGACCAGGTCCCCCAGGCCGGCCAGCCCCGCGAAGGTGTGCTGGTCCGCGCCGAGGGCGGCCCCGAGCCGGCTGATCTCCGCCAGCCCGCGGGTGATGAGCATGGCCCGGGTGTTGTCGCCGAGACCCATGCCCGCGGCGATGCCGACCGCCAGCGCGATGACGTTCTTCACGGCGCCGCCGAGCTCGCAGCCGATCACATCGGGGTTGGTGTACGGGCGGAAGTAGCCGGTGTGGCAGGCCTTCTGCAGCTGCTGCGCCATGCTCTCGTCCCGGCACGCCACGACCGTGGCCGCGTGCTGCCGCCCGGCGATCTCCGCGGCCAGGTTGGGCCCCGACACCACCGCGATCCGGTCCGGGGCGGCTCCCGTCACCTGAGCGATGACCTCGCTCATCCGGTAACAGGTCCCCAGTTCGATGCCCTTCATGAGGCTGACCACCAGCGCGTCCGGCGGCAGGAGGCCGGCCCAGGCCGCCAGGTTGGCCCGCAGCGCCTGGGCGGGCACCGCGAGCACCACCAGCTCAGCGCCCGCCAGCGCCCGCTCCGGGTCGGCAGTCGCGGTGAGGGTCCTGGTCAGCGGGATGCCGGGCAGGTAGTCCGGATTCTCGCGGGTGCAGCTGATGGCGTCGGCGAGCTGCTGCCGCCGGCACCACAGCGTCGCCGGGGTGCCGGCGTCGCAGAGCACCTGGGCGAACGTCGTCCCCCATGACCCGGCGCCCATCACCGCTGCCCTCACGGCGATTCGGCTCCCGGCGCGGCCGGGTCGGGGGACGGCGCCGTTACGCCGCTGGATTCCTGAAGGGCCCGCAGATCCTGCCGGGACTTCCGCCGCGCGACCGCCGGGTGGAAGGGCCTGGCCGGCGGGGTCTCACCGCGCAGCTGGCCGAGCAGCCCCGCCACGTCGGCCATGATCTTGTCGGTGGCGGCCCGGAGAACCTGATTCGTCAGCGGCTGGCCTTCGAACTCCGATAGGTCCACCGGCGGCCCGGCCACCACCTGCACGGTCTTGCGGGGCAGCAGGCGCGGCAGGTAACTGCCGTAAGGCAGGATGCGCTGCGCGCCCCAGTGCGCCACCGGGACCACCGGGATGCCGGCCGACAGCGCCAGCCGCGCCACGCCCGTCTTGGCCACCATCGGCCACTTGTCCGGGTCGCGGGTGACGGTGGCCTCCGGGTAGAAGACCACGCACGCGCCCTCCATGCCCACGCGCTCGGCGTCCCGCAGCACCAGCGCCGCGTCCACCTGGCCGCGGTGCACGGGCAGCTGGCCGAGCCTGCGCATGAGCGGCCCGAGCACCGGCACGTCGAACAGCGTGGACTTGGCCAGGAACACCGGGTAGCGGCCGGCGCTGTGAGTGAACAGCGACAGGGCCAGGATGTCCATGTAGGACAGGTGGTTCACGGCGAGGATCATGCCGCCAGAGGCCGGGAAGTTCTCCTGGCCGCTCCACTTCAGTCGCATCATCGCCCGGATCGAGGGCGGCAGCACGATCTTCGTGAGGTTCCGCCAGGCAGGCGAGTAGCTGCCGTCGGCCTGCTTGTCCGTCATGTGGTCAGTCTCCACGCTCGCGTCGCGCTGTGTCGAGGCAAGATCAGACTCATGGAATCCCCTGTCTCCTGGGCGGACGCTGTCTTTCCGGATAACGCTTCTTCGCTGCCAGCCACCGCCGCCAAGGCCGGTCCGGTCCCGTCGACTGCCGTGGCGCCGGGCTGGTCGCTGGTGATCCCCGTCAAGGTACTTGCCCGGGCCAAGTCCCGGCTCACTGGCTTGGCGGGCGGGCGCAGAGCCGAGCTGGCCCTGGCCATGGTGGCGGACACGGTCGCGGCTGCCCTGGCCGCGTCGCCGGTGTCCACGGTCATCGTCGTCACCGACGACAAGGTCGTAGCGGCCGAACTGGGTGGCCTGGGCGCCGTCGTGATCGAGGACCGGCCAGCGGCCGGGCTGAACCCGGCGCTGATCTTCGGGGCCGGGTACTCCGACGACCGGTGGCCCGGCCGGGGGAGAGCCGCCATGGCCGGTGACCTGCCCGCGCTGCGCCCCGCCGAGCTGGCACTGGCCCTGAAAAGGGCCGCGGCGGCCGGCGAGGCGTTCGTTCCCGACGCGGCCGGGACGGGCACCACGCTGTACGCGGCCGGGCCGGGTGTCGCGTTCCGGCCCGCCTTTGGCCCCGGCTCGCGGGACCGGCATCTGGCCGCGGGCGCGGTCGAGCTAGACCTGCCGGACCTGCGGGGCCTGCGCCAGGACGTGGACACGCCCGGTGACCTGGAGCTGGCGGTCGGCCTTGGCCTCGGCCCGCGAACCTGCGCCGCCCTGGGCTAGCGGCCAGGGCGGCCGACGGCGCCGGGAGTCCTAAATGTGTACGATCGGGCAGGTCAGGGTCCTGGTGATACCGGCCACGGCCTGAATCTGCGCGACGACGAGCTTGCCGAGATCATCCACATTGTCGGATTCGGCGCGGACGATGACGTCGTACGGCCCGGTGACGTCGTCTGCCTGCATGACGCCCGTGATCTTCGAAATGTGGGTAGCCACGTCCGCCGCCTTTCCGACTTCAGTCTGGACGAGGATGTATGCGTGGACCATGTCGTCCTCCTCGGTCGGATGAGTGAGGCCAACGCTACCGTAGTGAACTGGCACCTGGCGCGGTCGCTAGCCGCCGGTTTTCCCGGCCGGGCCGGGGGAGTCCCGGGTCGCCCGACTGGCTGGAGGTTGTCATCACCGTCGCGGAGCTAGGCGAGTTCGGCTTGATAGCGGCCATCCAGGAGCTGCTGCCGTCGGACCGGGCGGTGCTGCTCGGCGTAGGCGACGACGCCGCGGTGGTAAGCGCGCCCGACCGCAGGGTCGTGGCGACCACCGATCTGCTGGTCGAGGGCAGGCACTTCCGCCGGGACTGGTCCGGCCCCCAGGACGTCGGGGTGAAGGCGGCCGCGCAGAACCTGGCCGACGTCGCGGCCATGGGAGCGGTACCGACCGCGTTGCTGGTAGGCCTGGCCACGCCCGGCGATCTGCCCGTCGACTGGGCGCTGGACCTCGTGCGCGGACTGCTGGCCGAGTGCCAGCGCGCCGGGGCGTCGATCGCCGGGGGCGACGTGACGAGCGCGGACACTCTGGTGCTCGCCATCACGGCGCTGGGCGACCTGGCCGGGCGGTCGCCGGTGACCCGGGCCGGGGCCCGCCCCGGTGACCAGGTGGCTGTCGCCGGCACGCTCGGGTGGTCGGCGGCCGGCCTGGCGTTGCTGTCGGCTGGATATGGTGACCTGGCAGGTGTGGCAGGTGTGGCAGGTGTGGCGGACCCGGCGGATCTGGAGGCGCTGGGGGCACTGGTCGCCGTGCACCGGCGGCCGCGGCCGCCGTACCAGGCCGGGCCCCAGGCAGCGCGGCTAGGCGCGACCTCGATGATCGACGTCAGTGACGGCCTGGTGCAGGATCTGGGCCACGTGGCGGCGGCCAGCGGCGTGTGCGTGGACATTCAGACGGCCCGGCTCCCGGCCAGCGGCCCGCTGCGGGCCGCCGCGGGTGTGCTGGGGATGCCGGGGATGCCGGGGATGCCGGACGCGGACTGGCTGGACTGGGCGCTGGCGGGCGGCGAAGATCACGCCCTGGTCGCCACGTTCCCGGCCGGGACCGTGCTACCGGAAGACTGGACGGTGATCGGCGCCGTGCAATCCGGGTCCGGGGTGCTGGTGAATTCCCGGCCTCGCGCGGGCCCCGGGGGCTGGAACCATTTCCGCTGACCTGGCTGGCTTTGTTGGCTCTGGCACCCCCCGCATACCCTCCCGCATACCCCCCGCGTGTTCCCTGGGTGTCCCCTGCATGTCCCCTGGATACGGGGTTCGCACTAGCTGTTCGGGCTGCAGCTTGATATAAACCCGTTGATGCCTCGTCATCGCAAGGAGTGCATACCCAAGCACAGGGCGCTGCCGCCGGATCGCCATTCTGGTCGGCGTGTCCAGCTGAGTGCTGCCGTCGAGGCGGCCGGGACCGAGCTCCGGTCGGCCACGGCGAGCGGCCAGGGTGACGACGGGCAGTCGGAGGAGGACGGGCAGTCGGCCCCGGCGTCGGCGGCCCCGGCGGCGTCGGCGGCGACGTCGTCGGCGGCGACGGTGCCACTGCGCTTGCCTCACGCCCGGCCCCGCCCGTCGGGCTCTCGCCGTCCGCCCGCGGGGGGCGAGAGCCCGGCCCAGCCGCACCGGATGCGCGGGTTGCTGGTGACTCCGTGGTTCGCCGCCGGAGCCGGGTTCGTCATAGCGGCGGCCCTGGCGCTGAACTCTCCGCATACGGTGCTCACCTACCGGCCGAACACCTCGAAATGCTCTACCTGCACCTTGCCGGGGTTGCCGCCGACCGCCAAGCCCGGCCTGCACGTCAATGCCGCCAAGCCCGTCAAGCCAGCGCGCGCCGGCCGGGGGAGGGTGGCGACCGGGGTCGGCCCGGCGAGTACCACCGGGCCCGAAATCGGCTTCCGGGTGATCTGGCAGCGGGACGGGGCCTTCGCCGCCATCATCACCGTGCCCGCCGCCCAGGCGCGTCACGGCTGGAATCTGCGGTTCGTGCTTCCAGGACGGCGGATCATCCAGGTTCTGGGCGCGAACTGGCAGCCTGCGCCGGGTGCTAACGGCGGCCTGGCCAGCATGCTGACCAGTCAGCCATGGCAGTCCGGAGCTCCCGGAGATTTCAGCCCCACGCGCCCTCCCGGAGCGGGTCAGCAGGGGACGATCGGCCAGTCACAGGGCTCAGCGCGGTCAGCGCGGTCAGCGCAGTCAGGACAGCCACGTGACCAGGGGCCATGGTCCTGGCAGCCGCTGAAGTTCCTCGTCATGGCCGAGGGCAGCCCGGTAACCCCTGTGGCCTGCGTGCTCAACGGGGCCAGTTGTCATTTCGGCTAGCGCGCCCGGTGAAAGGAGCCTGGCTGCCCGGTCATAAGTCCCCTGGCCCGGTCATCAGCCTCTCGGGCTGGTCATAGGCTGGCTGCTATGGTGCCGACTCCGCCACGGGTCCTGGCTATCGCTGGCTCCGATTCGGGAGGCGGCGCGGGGATTCAGGCTGACCTTAAGACGATGCTGGCCCTCGGCGTGCATGGCATGACGGTCGTCAGCGCGGTGACGGCCCAGAACTCCGTCGGGGTGCAGGGCTACTGGGAACTGCCGCCGGATGCCGTGCGGGCGCAGCTCCGCTCGGTGCTCGGGGACATCGGAGCGGACGCCATCAAGACCGGGATGCTCGCGTCGGCCGCTATCGTCGCGGCCGTCTGCGATGAGCTGGCGCAGACCTCGGCGCCGGTCGTCGTTGACCCCGTCGCCGTCTCCAAGCACGGCGACAGCCTGCTATCGGCGGGCACCCTCGAGGCGGTCCGGGAACGGCTGCTGCCCCTAGCGACCGTAGTGACGCCGAACCTGCTGGAGGCGGAACTGCTGACCGGCATGCAGATTCGCGACGAGGACGCCATGGTGCGGGCGGCCCGCCTGATCGGCGCCATGGGACCGCGGTGGGTCCTGGTGAAGGGCGGGCACCTGCCGGGAGACCCGGTCGACCTGCTCGTCAGCCCGGTGGGCACGGAGGCCGCGAGCACGGATGGCACCGACGTGATCCGCTACCCGGGGCGGCGGATCGTCAGCCGACACACGCACGGAACCGGCTGCACGCTCGCCTCGGCGATCGCGTCCTGGCTGGCGCTGGGCGAGGACGTCCCAGGGGCAATCAAGCTGGCGCGGGAGTATGTCACGGGCGCGATCGCCCACGGCTTTCCGCTGGGCGCGGGAATCGGGCCGGTCGATCACGCCTGGCGCCTGCGCGAGCCCCGGCCCGGCGATTAACGCCCAGGGGGCCCAGCGCTCAGCGAGTGACCTTGCCGGCCTTGATGCAGGACGTGCAGACGTTCAGCCGACGGGGGGTCTTGCCCACTACGGCGCGCACGCGCTGAATGTTCGGGTTCCAGCGACGCGGGGTGCGGCGGTGCGAGTGCGACACGTTGTTGCCGAAGCCCGGTCCCTTACCGCAGACATCGCAGACGGCAGCCACGGGATCGCTCCAAAGGGTTGAGAGGATGCGGAGAATGCTAGCTAGTACAAGCCATCGGCCCGGCTGTACCGGGACGGTCGCTGAAGGATAACCGACTAAGTGCAGTTCGCGCGAGCCAGGCGCCCCGCGACCACCCTCCGATCACCCCCCGGTCACCCTCCGACCATCTCCCGGTCACCCGCGACCGCCTGGCGGGCCCCGGCTGACGGCAGGCCGGCCTATCCTGCCCGTGTGGTCGCGGCACAGGTGATGGACGGCGTGATGGTCCGGCGCTGGTGCCAGCCTGCTGCCGGACGTGGAGTAGAGACGAGGTAGACACAGGGATGGCCACAATCCGGGACCCGTTGCGCCTGGTCATCGGCGACAAGGCCGCCAAGCGCCTCGACGAGGCGTTCGGCCTGCGGACGGTGGGCGACCTGCTCGGCCACTACCCGCGCCGGTACGCCAGCCACGGCGAGCTGACCCGCATGACCGGCCTGCGCGACGGCGATCACGTCACCGTGATGGCGGAGGTCGCCGCCGTCTCGTCGCGCCCGATGCGCAACCGGCGGGGCACGATCTTCGAGGCGATCGTCACCGACGGGACCGGGCGGCTGACCCTGACCTTCTTCGGTCGCGGCCGGCAGGACTGGCGCGAGGAGAAGCTGCAGCCTGGCATGCGCGGCCTGTTCTCGGGCCAGGTGTCCAGCTTCCGCGGCAAGCGCCAGCTCGCGCACCCCGACTACGTGCTGGTCGGTGCGGGAACGACCGACGCCAGGGCCGCCGAGTACGCGGCCGAGCTGATCCCGATCTACCCGGCGACCGGCAAACTCGCCACGTGGAGCATCGCTGACTCAGTGCGCGTCGTGCTCGACGTGCTCGACGTGCCCGCCGACCCGCTCCCGGCCGACGTCCGGCGCCAGCATCAGCTCATCGGTTACGGCGACGCGCTGCGGGGCATTCACCGGCCCGTCGACTGGGGTGATCTCGGGCGAGCCCAGCAACGGCTGAAGTGGGACGAGGCGTTCGCGCTGCAAGTGGGGCTGGCGCAGCGCCGCCGGGCGGCCGCGGACTACTCGGCCATTCCCCGGCCCCTGGTCCCCGACGGCCTGCTCGACGACTTCGACGCGGCCCTGCCGTTCGAGCTGACCGTCGGCCAGCAGCTGGCCGGGGCGACGATCGCCGACGAGATGGCCCGCGACCACCCGATGAACCGGCTGCTGCAGGGCGAGGTCGGCTCGGGCAAGACGGTGATCGCGGTCCGGGCGATGCTGCAGGCCGTCGACGCGGCCGGCCAGGCGGTGCTGCTCGCGCCCACCGAGGTTCTCGCGCAGCAGCATTACCGTTCGATTACCAGCCTGCTCGGCCCGCTCGGCCAGGCCGGCCAGCTCGGCGGCGCCGAGCACGCCACCCGGCTGACGCTGCTGACCGGCTCGCAGGGCGCGGCGAGCCGCCGCCGGGCCCTGCTGGAGGCGGCGTCCGGCGAGGCCGGGATCGTCATCGGCACGCATGCGCTGCTCGAGGACCGGGTGCAGTTCGCCGACCTCGGCCTGGTGGTGATCGACGAGCAGCACCGGTTCGGTGTCGAGCAGCGCGACGCGCTGCGGGACAAGGCCGGCGACGGGCGTCCGCACGTCCTGGTCATGACCGCGACCCCGATCCCGCGCACGGTCGCCATGACGGTGTTCGGTGACCTGGACGTGTCGACGCTGACGGAGCTGCCGGCGGGACGCCAGCCCATCGCCACCCACGTCGTCCCGGCGGCGGAGCGGCCGAACTACCTGGTCCGGACCTGGGAGCGGATCCGGGAGGAGGTGGCCAGCGGCCGGCAGGCCTACGTCGTCTGCCCGCGCATCGGCGACGGCCAGGCAAGCCCCGCGGCCGCCCCGGCGGCCGGGGCGGCCGCGGCCAGGGCTGATGCGGCCAGGGCTGATGCGGAAGAGGCGGATGCGGAAGAGGCGGAGGACCTGCTCCAGGGCGAGGTCGACGAGGGTGGCCCGCAGCGGCCGCCCATTGCCGTGCTGGACCTCGCCGCCGAGCTGGCCGCCGGGCCGCTGTCCGGCCTGCGGCTCGGCGTCATGCACGGCAGGCTTCCGCCGGAGGAGAAGGACCGGGTGATGCTGGCCTTCGCCGACGGCGAGGTGGACGTCCTGGTCACGACGACCGTCGTGGAGGTCGGCGTGGACGTGCCGAACGCGACCGTCATGGCGATCATGGACGCCGAGCGCTTCGGGGTGTCCCAGCTGCACCAGCTGCGCGGCCGGGTGGGCCGGGGCAGCCACGAGGGTCTGTGCCTGCTGGTCACCGAGGTCCCGCGGGACGCCCCGGCCCGCGAGCGGCTCACCGCCGTGGCGGGGACCACGGATGGTTTCCGGCTGTCGCGGATCGACCTGCATCAGCGCCGCGAGGGCGATGTGCTGGGCACCGTGCAGGCGGGGCGCAGATCCAGTCTCAAGATCCTCAGCGTGCTGGACGACGAGGAGCTCATCGCCCGGGCCCGCACGGCGGCCACCGCCCTGGTGGATGCCGACCCCGCGCTGGCGGGCCATCCCGCGCTGGCCGCCGCGGTCGGCGCGCTGCTGGAGAACGACCGCGCCGAGTATCTCGAGAAGGCCTGATGCGGTCGAGGCCCGTGCCGCGGTCCCGGCCCGGCGCCCGAGCGGACCGGTGACGCGCATCATCGCCGGGCTGGCCGGCGGCCGGCGCCTGGCCGTCCCGCCGGGCCGGTCCACCCGCCCGACCAGCGACCGCGCCCGAGAGGGCCTGTTCGGCACCGTGACCGCCATCCGCGGCGGCCTCGACGGCGCGGCGGTGCTCGACCTGTTCGCGGGCTCGGGGGCGGTGGGCCTGGAGTCCCTCTCGCGCGGCGCCGCCGACGTGCTGCTCGTCGAGTCCGACGCCCGGGCCGCCCAGGTGATCAGGAAGAACATCGCGACCGTCGGACTGCCAGGAGCTCGGCTGCTGACCGACCGGGTGGACCGCGTGCTGGCTCGCGGCCCCGACGGCGCGCCGCCGCGCGACTTCGTGTTCGTCGACCCGCCCTACGCGACCGGTGACGACGAGCTAGAACGGGTCCTGGCCGCCCTCGCCAGCCGGGGCTGGCTCGGGCCCGCAGCGGTGGTCGCGGTCGAGCGCGCGACCCGGTCGGGCCCGCTGGCCTGGCCGCCTGGCTACGTAACGGACAGGTGCCGCAAGTACGGCGAGGCGACGCTCTGGTACGGTCTCGCCGCAGGCGCCTAACCTGGGGCCGCGGGCACTGGGGCCTGCAGGTCGTCCTCGACGGGAGCGTGAAGCGGCGTGCGACGTGTGGTCTGTCCCGGATCGTTCGACCCCGTGACCAACGGGCACCTCGACATCATTTCCCGCGCCGCCTCGCTGTACGACGAGGTCATCGTGGCTGTCCTGCTCAACCCCAGCAAGTCTGCCCTGTTCACGGTAGACGAGCGGGTCGAGATCCTTTGCGATGTGCTCAAGGACCAGCCCAACGTGCGCGTGGCCCGGTTTGACGGGCTCATCGTCGATTTCTGCCGCGCGAACGACGTCTCGGCGATCGTGAAGGGCCTGCGTGCCGTCAGCGACTTCGATTATGAGATGCAGATGGCGCAGATGAACTACAGCCAGGCCGGGGTCGAGACGTTGTTCATGACCACCAACCCGCTGTATGCGTTCCTGTCCTCGAGCCTGGTCAAGGAGTTCGCCAAGTACGGCGGTGACGTGAGCGGGCTAGCGCCCGAGCTCGTGCTCGACCGGCTCGCCCAGCGCCTGCCGCAGGCCTAGGCGCGGCGCGGCGCGCTGGCCGGAAGCGGGCAAGTTGGGGTTAGGGCAGGCAGGCCGGTAAGCTAAACGCTCAATGCCATGCCACCACCGCTGTCTGCCATGCCACATCAGCGATCCAAGCACCAGAAGCGAGTAGATCCGGCGGGGCCGCTTGTCTTTGACATCCGGACCCTCGGACCAGGAACAGCGCGTACCGACCAGCGCACCAGCCCGGCGCCCGCCGATATGGGCGTCGAGATGGTACGCGTGCCCGCCGGTGCCGACCTTGAGCTGGAGGTCCAGCTAGAGGGAGTCACCGAGGGCGTGCTGGTCACCGCGACGGTGACCGCGCCACTGGCCGGCGAGTGCGCACGGTGCCTGGAGCCGTTCACCTCGGTGACGAGTGTTCGGTTTCAGGAACTGTTCGCGCTGGCGGAGGGGGTGGCGGGCCCGGACGGCTACGTGCTGGACGCGCGAGACGCTGGCTTGCTCGACCTTGAGCCGGCGCTTCGCGACGCGCTCGTGCTGGAGTTGCCGCTGTCCCCGCTGTGCGCGGAGGACTGTCGGGGGCTCTGCTCGGAGTGCGGGGTGCGGCTCGCGGACGCGCCGCCGGATCATGGGCACGAGGAACGCGGCACGATGTGGGCCGCGCTGAAGGACTTGCGCGTGAGCGAGCCGGGAGCTGGCTCGCGCGAAGAAGGAACGGCACCGGCCGGGACGGCTGGACCGGAAACGAGCATGCACCGGACGGAACCCGTGCCGGAACGAGCAAAGGAGCCCTGAGGTGGCGGTACCCAAGCGGAAGATGTCGCGCAGTAACACCAGATCGCGGCGTGCGCAGTGGAAGACCACCGCGCCGCGGCTGATGGCCTGCCCGAACTGCCGCGAGCCCAAGCTCCCCCACACTGCCTGCCCGACCTGTGGTCAGTACAACCGGCGCCAGGTAATCACTCCTTCCTGACGCTCATAGCGGGGGACTCGCGCGGCGGCCTGCCGCGGGGGGAAGGAGAAGATCGTGAGTAGCTCCTCGCCTGATGGCCAGGCACCAGACGCGGACACCGCTGAGCTGCTGGCTGCGCTCGGGGTGCCGCTCGGTGGCGAGCTGCTTGAGCGTGCCCTCATGCACCGGTCGTTCGCCTACGAGAACGGCGGCCTGCCGACTAACGAGCGGCTGGAGTTCCTCGGCGACTCCGTGCTCGGCGTGATCGTCACGGACACGCTTTTCCGGAAGTATCCGGATCTGCCCGAGGGGCAGCTGGCCAAGCTGCGGGCGGCGGTGGTGAATATGCGGGCGCTGGCCGGGGTCGCTCGCGGCCTGCGGCTCGGCGCCTACGTGCGGCTGGGCAAGGGCGAGGAGGGGACCGGCGGCCGGGACAAGTCGTCCATCCTGGCCGACACGCTCGAGGCCGTCATCGGCGCCGTCTACCTGGATCAGGGCCTTCCCGCGGCCGACGGGCTGGTGCACCGGCTGTTCGACCCGGTGATCGCCCGGTCGGCCCGCCTGGGCGCCGGCCTGGACTGGAAGACCTCGCTGCAGGAGCTCACCGCCGCGGAGGTGCTGGGCGTGCCCGAGTACCACGTCGAGGAGAGCGGCCCGGACCATCAGAAGTCGTTCCGGGCGTCCGTGCGGATCGGCACGCGCACCTATGGCGAGGGCGGCGGCCGGTCCAAGAAGGAAGCCGAGCAGCAGGCGGCCGAGGCCGCCTGGACCGCGATCAGCGGCGGGCTCGCCGCCGACGCGGCATTGGAGAGTGCCGAAGCGGGCAATACGGCGGTCGCCGAGCACAATGGAGCGGTCACCGAGAGCGTGCCCGCCGGCACCAGCCTGCCCGGCACGACGAATGGCTACGGGGACGGCCCCGCGACTACGACGGCTGCGTCAGACGAGGGCGGGGGAGCGTCCGGAGAGCAGTCGGTTAGGGGCGGCTAGCCCGTGCCCGAGCTTCCCGAGGTCGAGACCGTCCGTCGCGGCCTGGAACAACATGTCGCGGGCCGGACCATCAACGAGGTCGAGGTGCTGCATCCGCGCGCCGTCCGGCGGCATGCGGCCGGCGCGGCCGACTTCGCGGCCGTGCTCCGTGGCCGCGAGATCGGCGCCCCGCTGCGGCGCGGCAAGTACCTCTGGCTCCCGGCCGACGGCGATGCGCTCCTGGCCCATCTGGGCATGAGCGGCCAGCTACTCGTCGGCGAGCCGCAGCGGTCGCTATCCCCGCATGTGCGGGTCCGGTTCACCTTCCGCGACGGCGGCCCCGACCTGCGCTTCACCGATCAGCGCACGTTTGGCCACCTGCTGGTCAGCGCGGGCGGCGCGGAACTGCCGTCGGTGATCGCCCACATCGCGCCCGACCCCCTGGACCCGGTCTTCGACCGGGCGGCCTTCGCCGCCCGACTGCGTGCCCGGCGCAGCGGCATCAAGCGGGCGCTGCTCGACCAGAGCCTGGTCAGCGGGGTGGGGAACATCTACGCCGACGAGGCGCTGTGGCGGGCGAGGCTGCACTGGGCGCGGGCGGCTGACCGGCTCCGGGGGCCGGACGTCAACCGGCTCCTCGACGCCGTCCAGGAAGTCTTCGCCGATGCGCTCAGCGTCGGCGGGACGTCCTTTGACAGTCTGTACGTGAACGTCAACGGGCAAAGCGGGTATTTCGACCGCGCCCTGGCCGTCTATGGCCGGGCCGGCCTGCCGTGCCCGCGCTGCGGCGCTCCGGTCAGGCGCGAAGCCTTCATGAACCGGTCGGCGTTCAGTTGCCCGGTCTGCCAGCCGCGGCCACGCAACGGCCGGCTGTGACGGGGCGCCCGCAGTGGACTCAGATGGGATCGGGCCTGATAACGGCGCCAGGACCGGCGCGGAGGCCGTCCGGCTCACCGCATGGGCGCGGGGCAGGGTCCAGGGCGTCGGGTTCCGCTGGTGGGTGCGCAGCCAGGCGCTGGCCCTCGGGCTCCGCGGGTGGGCCGAGAACCTGGCGGATGGTCGCGTGAAGGTCGTGGCGGAAGGGCCCCAGGATATGTGCGCGCAACTGCTGGATCTCCTGAGCGGCCCGGACACGCCGGGTCACGTTATTGATGTCACGCATCGCTGGGATGAACCCACCGCCGGCCCTGTCGGCTTTGCCGAACGGTGACGGGCCGGTGTCGCCTGCGGGCCTGTGACCTGGGCGATCTCTCAACTTGACCGGGTGCCCTTGACGGTGGGACCATAGAAGTGTTACCTGCGCGCAACTGCGTGCTCGCGTTTCTGGCGACCGCTTGCGTGCCCACTCTGGTCGCTCAGTGTGGAGGACCTTACACAATGGCGAAGGCTCTACTTGGCCACGTCGGCGGGCCGGATCCCCGCATGGTCTCAGAGATGCGCCGCCTGCAGCAACGAGTACGTGATCTCGAAGCCGCACTTTCCCGGCTTCAGGAAGAGAATGACGTGCTCGCCGCTGAGGTGGGGCAGGACCTGCTGATCCCGGTTCGCGAGCCTGTGCTCGCCTAGGCGAGCACAGGCGGCCGCTACAGATAGAGGAGGCGCCAGCTGGCGCCCCTCCTCGCCGCTCCAGCGGCGGGTGTCACCACTTCGGCGCCTTGTCGGCTGAGGCGGCTTTTGTCGTGCCGCGGTTTTCGGCTACGGCGCTCCCGGTTATGGTCGGCCTACGGTCATGCCCTGCCGCGGTGCTGATGCATGCCCGGTCGCCAGCACCGGTCGCCAGCACCGGTCGCCAGCACCGGCGGCGGGAAATCCCCTGACTCGTCACGAAGCACCCTAGATCGGTCGCCAATGCCACCCAGCGGGCGGCGCAATCAGCTGCGCTGGCGGTAACGCGCGGTAGGGTGCGGATGGACCAGGCAGCCCCGCCACCGCGGCAAGATCCGGCGACTGACCGGGGCAGTGCTGACCGGGGCAGTGCCGATCAGGGGCAGGGGAGGATTGCGCGGGTGTACCTCAAGACCCTCACCCTGCGCGGCTTCAAGTCATTCGCCTCGGCCACGTCGATGCGTTTCGAGCCCGGAATCACCTGCGTTGTCGGCCCGAACGGGTCCGGCAAGTCCAACGTGGTGGACGCGTTCTCCTGGGTCATGGGCGAGCAGGGGGTCAAGCCGCTGCGCGGCGGCAAGATGGAGGACGTCGTCTTCGCCGGCACGTCCGGCCGTCCCGCTCTCGGCCGCGCCGAGGTCACGCTGACGATCGACAACAGCGATGGCGCGCTGCCCATCGACTACGCCGAGGTGACGATCAGTCGGCTGCTGTTCCGGTCCGGGCAGAGCGAGTACGCGATCAACGGCGACCACTGCCGGCTGCTGGACGTGCAGGAACTGCTGTCGGACACCGGCCTCGGCCGCGAGATGCACGTCATCGTCGGGCAGAACCAGCTCGGCGAGGTGCTGAACGCGGGGCCGGAGGCCCGCCGCGCGCTGATCGAGGAGGCCGCCGGCGTTCTCAAGCACCGCCGCCGCAAGGAGAAGGCACTCCGCAAGCTGGACGCCATGCAGGCCAACCTGACCCGCCTGGTCGACTTGACCGGCGAGTTGGGCCGGCGGCTCAAGCCGCTTGGGCGGCAGGCGCAGATCGCGCGCAAGGCCGCCGTGATCCAGGCGGACCTGCGCGACGCACGGCTGCGACTGCTTGCCGACGACTTCGGGACGCTGGCGGCCGAACTGGAGCGTGACGAGGCCGACGAGGTGGCGAAGGCGCAGGCCCGGGCGACCATGGAGGCCGCGCTGAGCCAGGCGCGTCAGCGGGAGGCCGAGCTCGAGGCGTCCGAGCAGCAGCACGCGCCCCGGCTCGCGGCCGCCCAGGAGACCTTCTTCGCGCTGTCCGGACTGGCCGAGCGGCTGCGCGGCGCGGCGAGCCTGGCGGCCGAGCGGCACCGGCATCTGTCCGCCCCCGAGCCGCAGCGAGCCGGCCGGGACGCCGATGAGCTCGACGCCGAGGCCGAAGGGCTGCGGGCCCAGGAGGACGAGCTCAGCGAGCGCCTCGGGCAGGCCCGGTCGCTGCTCACCGAGGCCGTGGCCGAGCGGACCCGGGCCGAGGCGGCGGTCGCCGAGACTGAGCGGCGCCTCGCGGCGGACGCCAAGGCCGCGGCGGCGCGGGCCGAGCGGCTGGCCCGGCTGCGCGGTCAGGCCGAGGCGGCGACCAGCAAGGCGGCCGCCGCGCAGGGCGAGGCAGGACGGCTGAGTGAGGCGTTCGCCCAGGCCCGCGCCCGCGCCGATAAGGCCCAGGAGGAGTACGCGCAGCTGCAGGACCTGGTCTCCGGGCGGGAGGAAGGCCGGTCCGATCTCGCGGTCGTCCGCGAGGAAGCGGCCGCGCGACTGAAAGAGGCGTCGGCCTCGGTGGCGCGGCTGCGCAAGGCCGAGCATGCGGCCAGCGGCGAGCGAGCCGGGCTGCGCGCCCGCGCCGGCGCGCTGGCCGAGGCCGTGACTCGCGGCGCGGACGCCTCGGCGGTGCTGCTGGCCGAGCCCCGCCAGTTCACCGGGGTGCTAGGGCCCCTGGCCGCCCTGCTGACGGTCCGCGATGGGGCCCAGGAAGCGATCGCGGCGGCGCTCGGCGTCGCGGCGGGCGCGGTGGCCGTGGACGGTCTCGACGTTGCCGTCGGCATCCTCGAGGCGCTCCGGGACCAGGACGCCGGCCGTGCGGGCCTGGTCATCGCGGACGGGTCCGGCGGGTCCGGCGGGGCAGGGCGGGCGGACAGCAGCTCGCTGCGGCTGCCGCCCGCCATGGTCCCGGCCCGGGACCTGGTTCAGGTGCCGGCGGAGCTGGCCGCCGCGGTCGATGAGCTGCTGGCCGGCGTGGTCGTCGCCGATGACCTGGGCACCGGCCTCAAGCTGCTCCGCGAGCAGCCCGGCCTGCGGGTGGTGACCAGGGACGGCGACCTGCTCGGCACGCACTGGGCGCGCGGCGGGTCTAGCGGCGAGCAGAGCCTGCTGAGCCTGCGCGCCGCCGCCCGGCAGGCATCGGCGCAGCTCGCGGCGGTGGATGCGAGCTGCGAGCTAGCCGAGCAGCAGCTAGCCGGTGCCATCGAGGACGAGGAGCAGGCCCGGCAGGAACTGGCGCAGGCCCAGGCCGCACTGCAGGAGGTGGATGCCGCCGCGGCGCAGACCTCCGGCAAGCTGGGCACCCTCGCCGGCGCCGCCCGCGCGGCCAGGGACGAGGCGACCCGGTTGTCCAACGCGATCGCGGTAGCCGAGCGGGCTCAGCAGCAGAGCCTGGCCAGTTCGGCCGAGCTCCGGGCCAGGCTGGCCGAGCAGGAGGCACTGGACGCGGCCGCCTCGCGTGCGGGCAGCCAGGCCGGCCCGGATGGCCTCAGGGCGGAGCTGGACGGCTTCGGGGAGACCGACAAGGAGCAGCTGGCCAAGGCCGCGACGCAGGCGCGTAGCGCGGAGATGGAAGCCCGGCTGGAGGTCCGCACGGTCGAGGAGCGGCTGCGGGCCATTTCCGGCCGGGCCGACGCGCTCGCGGCCGCGGCCGTCGCCGAGCGCAAGGCCACTGTTCGGGCGCAGGCCAGGCGCGAGCTGCGGGTCGCCTCGGCCGCGGTGGCCCGGGCGGTCGCCGAAGGCTCCAGGTTCGCCCTGGCGAGGATTCAGGCCTCCAGCGCCGCGGCCGACGCCGAGCGCCAGCATGCCGAGGAGACCAGCAAGGGCCGGGATGGGGAGCTCAAGGCGGTTCGGGCCAGCATCCGGGACCTCTCCGCCGAGCTGGACAAGGTGGTGAACAGCGCGCACGGGGCGCAGATGGCTCACGCGACCCGGCGCATGCAGCTGGAGCAGATCGCCGCCCGTGTCGTCGACGAGTTCGCTATCGAGGCCGACCAGCTGGTGGCCGAGTACGGCCCCGATGTCCTGGTTCCGCCGACCGAGGAAGGCCAGCTGGCCGTGCCCTATGACCGTGCCGCGCAGGAGAAGCGCGCGCAGACGGCCCAGCGGATGCTGGATCAACTCGGCAAGGTCAATCCGCTGGCGCTGGAGGAGTTCGCCGCGCTGGAGGAGCGCCACGCGTTCCTCGTGGCCCAGCTGGAGGATCTCCGTAAGACCCGGCGTGACCTGCTGACCGTCATCAAGGAGGTCGATGAGCGGGTCCTGCAGGTCTTTAGCTCCGCCTACGCTGACACCGCGCGCGAGTTCGAGCGGATCTTCGCCACGCTGTTTCCCGGCGGCGATGGCAGGCTGATCCTCACCGAGCCCGACGACATGCTGGCCACCGGCATCGACTTCGAGGCGCGGCCGCCGGGCAAGAAGGTGAAGCGGCTGTCGCTGCTGTCGGGCGGCGAGCGGTCGCTCACCGCCATCGCCTTCCTGGTCGCCATCTTCCGGGCCCGGCCCTCGCCGTTTTACGTGCTGGACGAGGTCGAGGCGGCTCTCGATGACACCAACCTGGGCCGGCTGCTGGAGATCTTCACCGAGCTCCGGGAGAGTTCCCAGCTCATTATCGTGACGCACCAGAAGCGGACGATGGAGATCGCCGACTCGCTCTACGGGATCAGCATGCGCGGCGACGGCGTCTCGAACGTGGTGAGCCAGCGGCTGCGGGAGCGCGAGACTGCCTAGACCGGGACTGCCGAGACCGGGGCTGTCTGCCAGACTGGGGGCGTCATGGAACATGTGCTCATCATCGTCGCCATAGTTATCGCGGCTGTCGTAGTGGTCGGAGGTGGCGGGGCGGCCCTGGTCGCCCCGCGGCTGCGCGCCCGCCGCCACCCGTCATCAGCAACCGGCCCGGGGGAAACCGGCGCTGTCGCCACCCTGGAACCGCCGGCCGGCGGTGCGGGGAAGCAGGGCGCCGGGGCATCAGGCGGTACCGGGACCGTCGCGCCGCCGGAGGCCGGCCTCCCCGCCGGGCCGCCCGCGGCAGCCCGGCCCGTCGAGCAGCCGCCGCCCTCGGCCGGGCGGATGGTGCGGCTGCGCGGCCGGCTCGCGCGGTCCCAGTCGGCGCTCGGCTCGGTCCTGCTCAACCTGCTGTCCGCGGGCACCCTCGACGAGCAGGCGTGGGAGGAGATCGAGGACACGCTGATCACCGCGGACATGGGCGTGGGACCGGCCCGGCAGATCGTCGAGCAGCTCCGTACCGAGGTGAAGGTGACGGGCACCCGCGATCCGGCCGAGGTCCGGGCCCAGCTCCGGGCCGACCTTCTGGCCCAGCTCGGACCCGACATGGACCGCACCCTGCACACCAAGCCGCACGGCGACAGGCCCGCGGTCATCCTGGTGGTGGGCGTCAACGGCACCGGCAAGACGACCGCCTGCGGCCGTCTGGCCCGCGCGCTCATCGGCGACGGCCAGACCGTGCTGCTGGGCGCGGCCGACACCTTCCGGGCGGCGGCCGCCGATCAGCTCCAGACCTGGGGTGAGCGGGTCGGCGCGCAGACCGTCCGCTCGGACCGGGAGGGCGCCGATCCGGCCAGCGTGGCGTTCAGTGCCGTCAACGAGGGGATCGAGCGCGGCGTCGACACCGTCATCGTCGACACGGCCGGCCGCCTGCACACCAAGGCCGGGCTCATGGACGAGCTCGGGAAGATCAAGCGGGTTATCGAGAAGCACGGGAGCGTGGACGAGGTCCTGCTCGTCCTCGACGCCACCACGGGCCAGAACGGGCTGCGCCAGGCCCGGGTGTTCGCCGAGGTGACCGACGTGACCGGGATCATCTTGACCAAGCTCGACGGCACGGCCAAGGGCGGGATCGTGATCGCGGTTCAGCGCGAGCTGGGCGTGCCCGTAAAGCTGGTCGGCCTGGGCGAGGGCCCCGACGACCTGGCGCCGTTCGACCCCGAGGTCTTCGTCGACGCCATCCTGGGCGGCTGACCGCCCGTTCCCGCCAGGGCGCGGCGCGCAGCTCCGGGCGGCATCACATTGCATCCTGCAAATGGCTGACGATGACCGGTTGCGGGGCCTATTCTCAGCCCCGAGCGTCATTGCGCTCTATGCCCGGATGCAGCGAGGGAAGCCATGGACGCAGATCGCCTGAGGGAGAGCTTCGCGCGGGTCGCCCAGCACGGCGACAACGTCGCCCTGTTCTTCTATTCCGATCTGTTCCTGCGCTACCCGCAGACCAGGGACCTGTTCCCGGTGTCCATGACGGCGCAGCGGGATCGCCTGCTGCGGGCGTTAGGCAAGATCGTGGCCGAGGCCGACCGCGTCGATGAGCTCGCCGCATTCCTGCGGGATCTAGGTCGCGATCACCGCAAGTTCGGCGCCATCGCCGACCATTTCGGCCCGGTCGGCGAGAGCCTGCTGGCTACCCTGGCGCACTTCAGCGGCGCGGACTGGACACCAGAGTTAGCCGCGGACTGGAAGGCGGCCTACGAGCTCGTCGCGAAGGTCATGATCGACTCGGCCCGGGAGGATTCCCGGCATAGCCCCCCGTTCTGGCATGCGACGGTGATCTCCCACGAGCGGCGCTCCTTCGATATCGCTGTGTTCCGGGTGGCGGTTCAGGAGCCGTTCCCGTACCGCCCCGGCCAGTCCGTCGCGATCGAGTCGCCGCTGCGCCCCCGGATCTGGCGCTGCTACTCGATGGCCAACGCGCCGCGCGAGGACGGCACCGCGGACTTCCACGTCCAGCTCGTGGACGGCGGCACGCTGAGCATGCCCCTCGTCCGCGGGATCACCGTCGGCTCGCGGCTGCGGCTCGGCCCGCCGACCGGGGTATTCGCGCTCCCCGACGCCCCCCGCCGCGATGTGCTGCTCATCGCGGGCGGCACTGGGCTGGCCCCGGTGAAGGCCATCACTCAGCAGCTTGCCCAGCTCAGCGACCCGCCTCAGGTGCACCTGTTCTTCGGGGCCCGCGACGCGAACGCGCTGTATGACCTGGCCGAGCTGGAGAAGCTGGGCGCTACCGCGCCCTGGCTGACCATCACCGGCTGCGTGTCCGACGACCCCGCCTACCCGGGCGAGCGCGGTGTCCTGCCCGATGTCGTGGCCCGCGGCGGCCCGTGGGGCGGCCGCGACGCCTACCTCGCCGGGCCCACGCCGATGATCAAGGCCATGTCCGCGCGACTGAGGTCGCTGGGCGTCCCGCAGGATCAGATCCACCTAGAGGACTTCGGTTGGAGCGAGTCATGAGCATGATGTCGCGCGCCGAGCAGAGACTGACCCCGGACGTCGTCCACTCGGTCTCGTTCAGCGCGGCGCGCCTGGGCCGGCGCGGATTCGATGAGGAACACGTCCGGGCGTTCTGCCACCAGGTAGAGGAAGAGCTGGTCATGCTGCTCAACGAGCGCACGGCCCTGCAGGAGGAGGTCAACCGGCTCCGGCGGCGGGTGCTCGGCAGGGCCGCCGACGACAGCGAGGCGGCCTACGGCCGGGACGACGCCCATATCCAGGCCGTTGGCATCCTGTCGCGGGCCCAGCAGACCGCCGATCACTACGTCGCCGAGGCGCAGGAGTACAGCAGGCACCTGGCGCAGGATGCGCGGCGGCGCCGGGACGAGATCCTGGCGGAGGCCCGCTCGCACGCCGATCTCGTGCTGGAGGAGGCCCATCGCGCGGCCAGCCAGGCGGCGCAGGCCGCCATGGCCGCGCCCGTGGCCGAGCAGGAAGGCAACCGCCGGGAGCTGGAGGCCGAGCTGGCCTACCTGCGGACCTTCAGCGACGTGTACCGGACCCACCTGCGCGCCTACCTCGACGCGCTGCTGCGCAACGTCGATGAGTGGGAGCACGCGGAGAAGTCGTCGCTATCCGCCGTACGCGCCGACCTGCCCCGGCTGGCCAGCCCCGGCCCTTAGTCATCCATAACGAGGTCATCCATAACGAGGCCCCCGCCCGTCGCCCGCCGACCGGCTGTCAGGGCGGGGCCGTCCATGACAGCAGGCCCGGCCGCCCGGCCGAACTCGTCGCAGTGGATGCGGCGCAGCGAGAGTCCCGCCATGAACAGCGCGCGCCGCATCCGCGCGACCACCTGCGGTGCCCCGCACAGGTACGCCCGTGCCCGGGCGGCCCCCGGCAGGCCTGTGAGCTCGGCCGCCACCGCCGTTACGATGTCCTCGCCGCGCGACCGCAGGCAGGCGCGCGAGCGAACCGGCGGCGGCCAGGTCCCCATGGGCATCAGCGGCCCGCCTCCGAGCAGGACCACCGGGCCGCGGTGCCCGTGGGCGAGCGCGTCGCGTGCGATGGCGGCCAGCGGCGCGAGCCCGGCCCCGGTCCCGGCCAGCAGCAGCGGGCAGTCAGGCTCGTCCGGCCGGTAGTAGCACGACCCGCCCGGACGGCCCAGGCCGACCGGGTCGCCGCGAGCGGCGTCGGCCAGCCAGCCGCTCATCGCTCCGCCCGGCTGCACGCGGACGTGAAACTCGATGCCGTGGTCGCGGGCCTCGGCTGGCAGGCTGGCGATGGAGTAGACGCGGACGATCCCGGCGGGCGCGCGCACGGCCATGTGCTGCCCGGCCCGGAAGTCCAGCGGGTGCCGCGGCCGGACCCGGACCCGGAGCACGCCGGTCCCGGTCGGCTGGACGGACAGCAGCTCGGCTGGCGCGAACACCTCCGCGTCGGCCAGCGCGACCGTCAGGTCGCCGCCCGGCCGGGCCGTGCAGGCCAGGAAGTACCCGTCAGCCTGCAGGGCATCATCCAGGCCCGCGCGGCCAGCCGGGCCCGGATCCCCGTGCAGCACGCGCAGGAGGCAGGCGCCGCACAGGCCGGCCCGGCAGGCCGCCGGCAGCTCGATGCCGTGCCGGGTCAGGACCTCCAGAACCGTCTCGCCCGGATGAAACTCCAGCTGATCCCCGCTGTGATCACCGCTGACGGTGAGTCGCATGCCCGGTCAGCGGTTCAGGATGTCGCTTCGGACGCTGTCGGCCGTGGCACCTGCGGCGGCGATGTCGGCCTCGGGGATGCCCAGCTCTCTCAGCGTCTGCGCGAGGTAGCCGATGACCAGGTCGACGTGCCGGTCGGTGAGGCCGCTGAGCGGCCCGTGCGCGGTGCGCAGGTCGCGTCCGGTGTAGGCGGTCGGGCCACCGAGGGCCATGCAGAGGAAGGCCGCCTGCTTGGCGATCTGCCCGTCCATGTCGACGTCGTCGAAATAGCGGACGAGCGCGGGGTCGGCTAACACCTTGCGGTAGAAGATCTCGGTGGCCGCCATGATGGCAGGTGCTCCGCCGAGCCGGTCATAGAGGCTGGTTTGCGTCGTCATGGTCAGGTGTATAGCGGCCGGCGGACCGCATGGCAATACTCCAGGTGAAAATTGCGTCATGCAAGAGGCGCCACAACAGGCCGCGACAACAGGCGCCACAACAGGCCGCGACAACTCATGCCCGCGCCCGGCGGGCCGGACCGCCAGGGCTGCTGCTCGCTACCGGATAACCTGGGGTCCCTAAGGACGGCCATGAGCGAGGACGGCGGCCATACGTGTTCGAGACACTTTCTGATCGGCTCACCCAGGTCTTCACGTCCCTGCGCGGACACGGACGCCTGTCGCCCGCCGATATCGACGCAACCTGCCGCGAGATCCGGATCGCGCTGCTGGAAGCGGACGTGGCGCTGCCCGTGGTCCGCCAGTTCATCGCGAACGTCCGGGAACGCGCGTCCGGGGCCGAGGTCTCCGAGGCGCTGAACCCCGCCCAGCAGGTCATCAAGATCGTCAACGAGGAGCTCATCACCATCCTGGGCGGCGAGGCCCGGCGGCTGCGCTTTGCCAAGGTCCCGCCCACCGTCATCATGCTGGCGGGCCTGCAAGGGTCCGGTAAGACCACGCTGGCGGGCAAGCTGGCGCTCTGGCTCAAGGCGCAGGGCAACACGCCCCTGATGGTGGCCGCCGACCTGCAGCGGCCCAACGCCGTCCAGCAGCTCCAGGTGCTCGGCGAGCGCGCGGGCATCCCGGTGTACGCGCCCTATCCCGGCAACGGCGTGGGCGACCCGGTCGAGGTGTCGCGCCGGTCGGTCGATGAGGCCAGGCGCCTCATGCACAACATCGTCATCATCGACACCGCGGGCCGGCTGGGCATCGACGAGGAGATGATGCAGCAGGCCGCCAACATCCGCGACGCGGTCGACCCGGACGAGATCCTGTTCGTCGTCGACGCGATGATCGGCCAGGACGCGGTGCAGACCGCGCAGGCGTTCCTGGATGGCGTTGGCTACGACGGCGTGGTGCTGACCAAGCTCGACGGCGACGCCCGCGGTGGCGCCGCGCTCTCGATCGCGCAGCTCACCGGCAAGCCGGTGATGTTCGCGTCGTCCGGCGAGAAGCTGGAGGAATTCGACCTCTTCCACCCCGACCGGATGGCGTCGCGCATTCTCGACCTGGGCGACATGCTGACCCTGATCGAGCAGGCCGAGCGCACGTTCGACGCCGATCAGGCCGCCTCCATGGCGGGCAAGCTGGCTTCCGGTGAGGGCTTCACCCTGGAGGACTTCGTCGAGCAACTGGCGATGGTCCGCAAGCTCGGGCCGATCGGCAACCTGCTGGGCATGCTGCCCGGGGCGGCGCAGAATCGCGAGGCGCTCAGCCAGATCGACGACCGGGACCTGGACCGGGCCGCGGCGATCGTTAACTCCATGACCCGTGAGGAGCGACGCAACCCTAAGATCATCAACGGCTCTCGCCGGGTCAGGATCGCCAACGGCTCGGGCGTGACCGTCGGCGAGGTCAACCAGCTGATCGTGCGGTTCCTCGAAGGCCAGAAGATGATGCGCCAGATGATGGGCAGCATCCCCGGCATGGGCGGCATGCGCCGCGGCGGCCAGAAGGCCAGGGGCAAGACCAAGAAGAAGGGCGGCAAGGGCGGCGGCCGCCCGGCCGGCGCACCCGGCAGCCGCGCGGGCGGCCCGGCCGGAACTCAGCCGGCCGCTCAGCCGGCCGCTCAGCCGGGAGCGCCGGGCGCCCCCGGCCCGGGCCAGCTGCCGGCCGGCTTCGGGCGAGGCCCGGCCGGGCTGCCCGGCCCGGCGGGCGAGGGCGGATTCCAGCTGCCTGCTGGGTTCAGGTCGCCCCCGCCGAACCTGCCGGCGGGACTGCGCGGCCCGCAGTCGGGCCGGCGCGGTGACTCCGGCCGGAAGGGGCGCTAGCTGCCTGCTCGCCCGGCCGCACACCGGTGCCGGGCCGGGGGTTCCGCCTGGTGATTACGCGCCGGCGGGGCGCGTCTGGCAGAATGTGCACGCTATGATCGGCCGCGCGAGGCCCTCTCTGCATCTCGCTGAGCCGGACCCATCTGGGCGGCACGTCCGGAACCCCACCCGTTCACGTCCGCCGCCCGACACCGAATCCGCTGGGAGAAGACCACAGCCGTGGCTGTCAAGATCAAGCTGAAGCGCCTGGGCAAGATCCGGGCGCCGTACTACCGGATTGTCGTGGCCGACGCCCGCACCAAGCGGGATGGCCGCGCCATCGAGGAGATCGGCAAGTACCACCCCAAGGCCGACCCATCGTTCATCGAGGTGAATTCCGAGCGCGCTCAGCACTGGCTCTCGGTTGGCGCGCAGCCGACCGACCCGGTTCGCAAGCTCCTGGAGATCACCGGCGACTGGCAGAAGTACAAGGGCCTGCCGGGCACCGAGGGAACGCTGCGGGTCGCCGAGCCCAAGGCGGACCGGAAGGTCGCCTTCGCGGCCGCGCTGCAGGAGACCCTGGACGACAGCGGCGCGACGACCAAGGCAAAGGCCCGGGCCAAGGGCGGCGACTCCGCCTCCGCAAAGACCGCCAAGGCCGGGAAGCCGGAGAAGGCTGAGCCGGCGGCCAAGGCTGAGCCGGCGGCCAAGGCTGAGCCGGCGGCCAAGGCTGAGCCGGCGGCCAAGGCTGAGCCGGCGGCCAAGGCTGAGAAGCCTGGCCAGGCCGAGAAGACGGAGCCTGCTGAGGCGGCCGCCACGCCGGACGCACCGCAGGCGGCCGGAGACGCCGCCGCCGACTCGGCGCCCAGCGAGGGCTGACATGCTCGAGGAGGCCCTGGAGCACCTGGTCAAGGGCATTGTAGAGTTCCCGGACGATGTACGGGTGGACAGCCGCGGCATGCGCCGCGGCCGGGTCCTGGAGGTCCGGGTGCACCCCGACGACCTCGGCAAGGTCATCGGGCGGGGCGGCCGGACCGCCAGGGCACTGCGCACCGTCATCGGCTCGCTGGCCGGAGGCTCCTACGTGCGCGTCGACCTGCTGGACACCGACGAGATCCGCTAGCGGCCATGCAGCTGGTCGTCGGCCGGATAGGTCGGCCGCACGGTATCCGCGGCGACGTCACGGTCGACGTCCGGACCGATGATCCCGAGCTGAGGTTCGCGGCGGGCTCCGTTCTTCAGACGGATCCTGCCGCGAACGGCCCGCTCACAGTCGCCGCGGCCCGCTGGCACTCCGGGCGGCTGCTGGTGTCCTTCGCCGGAGTCGGGGACCGCGACGAGGCGGACGAGCTGCGCGGCCTGCTCCTGCTGGTGGAGTCAGATGACCTCGGAGATGACGGCGATCCGGATGAGTTCCGCGATTTCCAGCTCATCGGGCTGGCCGTCCTGACCACCGCGGGCGAGCCGGTCGGCCAGGTCGCCGACGTCCTGCACCACGGCCAGGATCTCCTGGTCATCAAGGGTGCCGGAGACCGGTTGGGGGCCGAGATCCTGGTGCCGTTCGTGGCGCCGCTGGTGCCGGAGGTGGACGTCGCCGCCGGCCGCCTGGTCATCGACCCGCCGCCAGGCCTGCTGGATCCGGGCAGCGTTAGCTAGGCAGGAGGAAGCGCCCTGCGGATCGACATCATCACCATCTTCGGCGAGTACTTCCGCCCGCTGAACGCGTCGCTCATCGGCAAGGCCGTCCAGCGAGGCGATATCGCGTTGCGCGTCCATGATCTACGTGACTGGACCAGCGATGTGCACCACTCCGTGGACGACGCGCCGTTCGGCGGCGGCCCGGGCCTGGTGATGAAGCCGGAGCCATGGGGCGAGGCGCTGGACGCGATCGTCCCGCCCGGCCAGCGGGCGCGCCTGATCGTGCCCACGCCGGCCGGCGTCCCGTTCAGCCAGGCGCTGGCCGCGCATTACGCGGCGCAGCCCTGGCTCGTGTTCGCCTGCGGTCGCTACGAGGGCATAGACGCGCGGGTCACCGAGGAAGCCCGGTCGCGGATGGACGTGGACGAGGTGAGCATCGGCGACTACGTCCTGCCGGGTGGCGAGTCGGCGGTGCTGGTGATGACCGAGGCGATCTGCCGGCTGCTGCCCGGGGTCATTGGTAACGTTCAGTCCGCCTCCGACGACTCGTTCGGCGGCGGACAGGGCCCGATGGCCGGCCTGATCGAGGGGCCCGCCTATACCCGGCCACGGGTCTGGCGCGGCCGGGAGGTGCCCGAGGTGCTGCTGTCCGGAGATCACGCGGCCATCGCGAGATGGCGGCGTGACTGCGCCCTGCGGCGGACGGCGGAGAACCGCCCTGACCTAGTAGGACGCCTCATAGGACCGGATACCGGCAGCCTCAGCGACCACGATCGGGCGGTGCTGGCCGAGGCTGGTTTTCCGGTCAGCGGCTAAGGTGTGGCACACTGAAAGTCGCCTCGCCCTAGGAGTACTCTGCCGGGGCGCTGCCGGACGCCTCCGCCCGGCGCAATGAGACCGACGAGACCGACTCGAGCGCGAACGCATGCGTGCGCGTGATGACTACTGAGGAACCGTAGCGATGCACACCGCGATTGCCGAGCTTGAGCAGGCACAGATCCGTTCCGACGTCCCGGATTTCCGGCCGGGCGACACCCTCCGCGTACACGTCAAGGTCACCGAGGGAACCCGCTCCCGCGTCCAGGTCTTCCAGGGCGTGGTGATCCGGCGCCAGGGCGGCAGTTCGCGCGAGACGTTCACCGTCCGCAAGGTCAGCTACGGCGTGGGCGTGGAGCGTACCTTCCCGGTGCACACCCCGGTGATCGACAAGATCGAGGTTGTCACGCGCGGCCGGGTCCGCCGGGCCAAGCTCTACTACCTTCGCTCCCTGCGCGGGAAGGCCGCCCGGATCCGGGAGCGCCGCGAGGTCACCGCGCGCTAGCGGCCTGCTGCCCCGAACCACCGCTCATCGGACTGCCGTCCGGAGCAAGCCGCCGGGCGCCGGTCGCTGCCAGGGTCGGCCCGGCGCCGGCAGGCTGGCCGCGCACAGAACGCGAAGGTGACACTGGATGCTCTCCCGCACGGTGCCAGGCCACTCAGTGTCAGCAAGGTCAGTGTCAGCAAGGTCAGTGCTAACGGGCTCGGCTGTCCATGGCGGGTGAGACTGACGCTGGTCCGGGCGCCCCTGGCGACGCTGCCCCGGCCCCAGCCTCCACCGCGCCGGGGACGGGGACGGGTGCCAGGGGCCGGTCGTTCTGGCGAGAGCTTCCGGTCCTCATCGTGGTGGCGCTCGTTATCGCGCTGATCATCAAGACCTTCGTGGTCCAGGCCTTCTACATCCCCTCCGGGTCCATGCAGAACACGCTGGAGATCGGGGACAAGGTCCTGGTCAACAAGCTCATCTACCACATCCGCCCCATCCATCCCGGCGACATCATCGTGTTCGACGGCGCGGGCTCCTGGGACGCGCCCGCGCCCGCGACGACCAGCAGCGATCCGGTCGTCCGGCTCTACGATGTGACCCTCCGCCCGCTGCTGCGCTCGATCGGCGGCCTGTTCGGCACCGCACCGGGACAGACCGACTACATCAAGCGGGTGATCGGCGTCCCTGGCGACCATGTGGCCTGCTGCAACGCCCAGGGCCAGGTCACCGTCAACGGCGTGCCCCTGCACGAGCAGAGCTATCTCTATCCTGGTAACACGCCGGGCGAGGCGCCGCTGGGTGAGTCCGGGCATTTCAGCCTCACGGTTCCGCCGGGACGCCTGTGGGTGCTGGGCGATCACCGGGCCATCTCGGACGACTCCCGGGGCCATGTCGACGATCCGGGAGACGGGACAATCCCCGAGAGTAAGGTCATCGGGCGCGCGTTCCTGCTCGTGTGGCCGCCGCGCCGGTGGCAGATCCTGCGGATACCAGGGACCTTCCAGCAGCCGGGCATCGTGGCCCAGGCGCCGGCCCGGCGGGCCTCGGCGAGCGTGGCCTCGACGGGGGTGGCCTCGGCGAGCCTGGCCTCGAAGGGGGTGGCCGGGGCCGTCGCGCCGGTCCTGCCGCTCGGGGGCGGCCTCGCGGGTGCGATCCCCGTGGCGCTGCTGCGGCGGCGACTCCGTTTCCGCCCGCGTCGGCGGTTCCGCCGGGGGCGCGCCGGAGGTGCGGGCTGACTTCCCGCTGGCCGGTCCCGCCGGCTGCCGCCTGGCGGTCGCCACCCCCGGGGATCATCGGCTGATCGCGGGGACGGCGACCCGATCCCGAGGACGATATGGCCAGCCTTTGCCGTGCATGCGTGCAGAATGCGAACTGCGCCCGGCCGGAGATTTGCCGAGTCGGTGCCCGCTGGCGTCGTCCGTCCTAGTCTCCGGCGCTAGGCTCGATCCCGACATGGACGACGACCAGAGCATGCGCGATCGCGTGGCCGGGCCGCAGGGCACGGGTGATCAGGCCGGGGACGGCCCCAAGCCTGGCAGGCCGCCGACTGCCTCCCGCGAGGCGCTGGCCACTGACGCCGCAGCCGGGGAGCAGGTCGGCCAGGACCCGCCCAGTCAGGGCCAGTCCGTCCGAGATCAGGCCGGTCAGGGCGGTGCCGGTCAGGCTGGTGCCGGTCAGGGCGGTGCCGATCAGGGCGGTGCCGGTCAGGGCGGTGCCGGCGAGGCTGGTCAAGCGAAGCCGGTTGGCGAGGAAGCCGCCGGAAAGAAACGCCGCGGATTCTGGCTGGAACTTCTGGTGCTCGTCGTGGTGGCACTGGTCATCGCGCTGGTGATCAAGACCTTCGTGGTGCAGGCGTTTTACATTCCCTCGTCCTCCATGGAGGACACGCTGCTGGTTGGCGACAAGGTCCTGGTCAACAAGGTCGTGTACCACGTTCGCCCGATTCACGCCGGCGACATCGTCGTGTTTGACGGTGCGGGCTCCTGGGATCAGGTTCCGCGTAGCGCCGCGCCTAGCTCGAACCCGCTTGACCGGCTGTACCGGGCTACCCTGCTCCCGCTTTCCCGCTCAATAGGCGGACTTTTCGGCACCGCGCCGGGGCAGACCGACTACATCAAGCGGGTCATCGGCGTCCCTGGCGACCATGTGGCCTGCTGCAACGCCCGGGGTCAGGTCACGGTCAACGGCGTCGCCCTGCATGAGAAGTCGTACCTGTATCCGGGATCGGCGCCCTCACAGATCAGGTTCAGCATCACGGTCCCGCCGGGCCGGCTGTGGGTGATGGGTGACTACAGGCTGGTCTCCGACGACTCCCGCCTGCACACGGCTGATCCCGGCGCCGGCACGATCCCGGAGAACAAGGTCATCGGCCGGGCCTTCATGATCGTCTGGCCGCCGGATCGCTGGCGGATCCTGCAAATACCCGCCACCTTCGGCCAGCCCGGAGTCACCAAGTCGGCGGCGGCTGCTCTCGGCGCCCTAGGCGCGCGGGCCGGGGCGGCGGCGCCGTACCTTCCGCTCGGGGGCGGCCTCGCCGTGGCGTTCCCCGTAACCTGGCTGCAGCGGCGGGTCCGGACGCGCCGTCGGCTGCGCCGCCGCGTTCGAGGTCCCGGCTCCTTGCGGTCCGGCTCCGTGCGGTCCGGGTCCGTGCGGTCCGGGTCCGTGCGGTCCGGGTCCTTGCGGTCCGGTTCCGTGCGACGCAGTGTCCTGCACCGCCGTGCCCCGTGGTCTCGGTGACGCAGTGCAGGCCGTCACCCGACGACCCGTCGGCTATACGCCCAGGAGCGACAGCGGGCTGGCCGGATATGAGCGCATTCTGGCCCGGGCTGGACTCACCCCGGTCGCCGGCGTGGACGAGGCGGGCCGCGGGGCCTGTGCAGGCCCGCTCGTAGTGGCGGCGGCCGTGCTCAGGCCGCCCAGGTCAGGGGGTATCCCCGGCGTTCCGGGCCTGGCCGACTCCAAGGCCCTGTCGGCGCGGGCCAGGGAGGACACCTACCAGCAGATCATGAACGCGGCACTGGACTGGAGCGTGGTGGTCATCCCGCCCGGCGATATCGACCGGTTCGGGCTGCATGTGTGCAACGTCGGCGGGATGCGGCGGGCACTGGCAGGCCTGAACGGCCGACCGGGCTATGTCCTCACGGACGGATTCCCGGTGCGCGGACTGGCGGTCCCCGCGCTGGCCATGTGGAAGGGAGACCAGGTGGCAGCGTGTGTCGCCGCCGCGTCGGTCATCGCCAAGGTCACCAGGGACCGGATCATGTCCACCCTGCACGCGGACCACCCCGTCTACGGATTTGCCCGGCATAAGGGCTACTCGACCCCAAGCCACATGAAGGCGCTGGCCGAGCACGGGCCGTGCGCCGAGCATCGCCGTTCATTCGTCAACGTGGGCGGCCTCGTCCGGGCCCCGGACGAGGCGATCGCGGGCCTGGCTGACACCGCCGACGGCACCAGCCAGGCCGCCGACATGAGCGGCGAGCCAGAGGACGGGCACAATGGCCCTATCGTTGACGTCATCGGGGAGTACGCCTGGCCGGCGGCGAGCCTCGCGTCAGGGGCGCGCGGCGCCTGATCGGAGGGAGGAAGATGAGCGCGGAGGATCTCGAGAAGTACGAGACCGAGATGGAACTCCAGCTCTACCGCGAGTACCGCGACGTGGTCGGGCTGTTCAGCCATGTCGTCGAGACCGAGCGCCGCTTCTACCTCACCAATCAGGTCGAGCTCAACGTCCGCAGCACCGAGAACGGCGAGGTTTTCTTCGAGGTCACCATGCAGGACGCCTGGGTCTGGGACATGTATCGCCCCGCGCGGTTTGTGAAGAATGTTCGGGTCGTCACGTTCAAGGACGTTAACGTCGAAGAGCTGGCCAAGAGCGACCTGCAGATCCCCGAGGATAAGTAACCCGCCTCCCAGGCCGGTCCCGCCTCCCAGGCCGAAGCACGGTGGGTCGAAGCACGGGGTACTGACAATCCGGCGCGGTTTCGCACAGCCCGGCCCCGGTGACATCCCCGTTCCCCAGCGGTCATCTTGCCGCGGCAGTCACCCGCGCTCCTCCGGCACTGTCGGGACCGGAGGTGGTGTGCATGAATGCCAAGGACGCGCTGGGCAGGCAGGGCGAGCAGCTCGCAGCCGAGCATCTGGAGCGCTCCGGCCTGCAGATACTCGACCGGAACTGGCGATGCGCGGCAGGCGAGATCGACATCGTCGCCGCGAATGGCCGCGTGCTGGTGATCTGCGAGGTGAAGACCAGGTCGGATACCAGGTACGGCACCCCGCTGGAGGCCGTCAGCGCTCGCAAGCACAGCAGGCTGCGACGGCTGGCGGTGCGCTGGGTACTGGCGCACGGCGTGTTGTACGACGAGATCCGGATCGACGTCATCGGCGTGCTCAGGGTCGCGCCGGGCGAGTTCACCATCGATCATGTCCGTGGGGTGGGCTAGATGGCGCTGGCTCGTACCCATGCCATGGCTCTGGTCGGCGTCCGCGCTCACCTGGTCGAGATCGAGGCGGATATCGAGAACGGCCTGGTCGCGCTCCTGCTGGTCGGCCTGCCGGACACCGCGCTGCGAGAGGCGAGAGACCGGATCAGGTCAGCGATCGTCAACAGTGGCGAGGCGTGGCCGCAGCGGCGGATCACCGTCGGCCTCTCGCCGGCCAGCCTGCCCAAGCGCGGCAGCGGCTTCGACCTCGGCCTGGCCGCCGCCATCATGGCCGCGGCGGGTGCGGTTCCGGCGGACCGGCTGAGCGGGATGGTCTTCCTGGGCGAGCTCGGGCTGGATGGCCGGGTGCGGGCGGTCCCCGGAGTACTGCCGGCCGCGGCGGCCGCGGCCGAGGCCGGATTCCAGGCCATCGCAGTCCCCCCGGAGAACGTGGGTGAGGCCACGCTGGTGCCCGGGCTGCGAGTGCTGTCCACGCCGACACTAGGTGCCCTGCTGGCCTGGCTGCGCGGCAAGCAGCCGTCGGCGGCTAGCGTTGGCGGGGTGGCTGGAACCGCGGCCAGCAGCGCGCCTGGAGCCGGGGCCGGCAGGGTGGCGGTCGCGGAGATGGTGGAGCCCGGCGCTGTCCCGGCGGCGCTTCGCGCGGCCTCGCCAGCGGCGTCCGCGGCGTCCACCGCGGCCGAGTCCGCCGCGGGCCACGGCCGCGACCTCGCCGACGTGATCGGCCAGCCAATGGCGCGCCGGGCCGTGGAGATCTGCGCTGCCGGTGGCCATCATCTCCTGCTGCTCGGACCGCCCGGCGTCGGCAAGACCATGCTCGCCGAGCGGTTACCGACGATCCTGCCGCCGCTGGAACTGGCCGCGGCCCTGGAGGTCAGCTCGATCCACTCCGTCGCCGGCACGCTGCCGCCCGGCCGCCCGCTGATGACCGAGCCGCCGTTCTGCGCGCCGCACCACACGGCCACCAAGGCGGCGATCGTCGGGGGCGGCAGCGGCGTCATCCGGCCTGGCGCAGCCTCCCTCGCTCACCACGGCTGCCTGTTCCTGGACGAGGCCCCGGAATTCGGCCGGGACGTGCTAGATGCGCTGCGCCAGCCCCTGGAGTCCGGCGAGGTGATCATCGCCCGGTCCGGCCTGACCGCCGTGTTTCCTGCCCGGTTCACGCTCGTCCTGGCGGCCAACCCGTGCCCGTGCGCGCGAGCGTCCACCGTGGGGTCGACTTGTACCTGCACGCCGATGGTGCGGCGCCGCTACCTGGCCCGGCTGTCGGGCCCGCTGCTGGACCGGGTGGACGTCAAGGTGGAGCTGCTGCCGGTGGGCCGGACCGAGCTGCTGAGCGACCGCCAGTTTGCCGAGCCGAGCGCGGTGGTGGCCGCGCGGGTAGGGGAGGCGCGGCTGCGGGCGGCGCGGCGGCTGCGCGGCACCCGGTGGCGACTGAACGCCGAGATTCCCGGTGCCGAGCTGCGCCGCACGTTCCGTCCCGCGCCGGGCGCGCTCGCGCCGCTGGAGCGGGCCCTGGACCTGGGCGAGATCAGCGCCCGGGGCGTTGATCGCATCGTCCGGTTGTCCTGGACCCTGGCCGACCTAGCCGGAGTGCACCAGCCGGGGACGCCGGAGATCGGCTATGCGCTCGGGCTGTGGCTCGGAGTGGGGCAATGATGCGGGCCGGGCAGGATCGGCTGGCCAGGATCGTGCTCAGTTTCGTGGCCGATCCCGGCGACCCGGTGCTCGGCGCCTTGCTGCGGTCCTGTACCCCCGCGGACATCACCGGCGTGCTTTCCTCCTCAGCCGATCCGCGAGCCGCGCTCCCGGGCGGCAGCCGCGAGATACCCGGTCTTAGCCGGGCGTTCGAGCGGTGGCGGGCGCGACTGGACCAGGTCCCGTCCACGGGACGGCTGGCCGCCTGGGACCGGGTCGGGCTGCGGCTGATCTGCCCGGGTGAGCCCGAGTGGCCGACGCAGCTCGATGATCTCGGTGCGGCCCGTCCCGTCGTCTTGTGGCTGCGGGGAGCCGCCGACCTGCGTTACGCGTGCTTGCGGTCGGTTTCGGTGGTCGGTTCCCGGGCCGCGACGGCGTACGGATCCCATGTGGCCACCGAGATGGCGGCGGCTGTCGCCGAGCGGGGCTGGAGCGTCGTCTCCGGTGGCGCTTTCGGCATTGACAGCTGCGCTCACCGCGGCGCCCTGGCTAGCGACGGGCTCACTGTCGCCGTCCTGGCCAGCGGCCTGAACTACGGCTACCCGCGCGGCCATCACGACCTGTTCGCCGCGATCGCGGCCCAGGGTGCGCTGGTCAGTGAGTGCCCGCCGGATCGGGCGCCCACCCGGCCGGGATTCCTCGTCCGGAACCGGATCATCGCGGCGCTGAGCCGGGGAACCGTCGTGGTCGAGGCCGCGCTGCGCAGCGGGGCGCTTAACTCCGCCAAGCACGCCCGTGAGCTGCGGCGGCCGCTGATGGCCGTGCCGGGGCCGGTCACCTCGGATCAGTCCGCCGGCTGCCACGAGCTCATCAGGGAGGCGGGCGCGCTGTGCGTCACTGGGGCCAGGGACGTCATCGAGCACGTATCGCCCGTCGGCACGGACCTGGCCGGGCCGCGGCTGGGTCCTGCCGTGCCGCGAGATCACCTGGACCCGGTCGCGACGGCGGTGCTGGAGGCCGTCCCGATGCGCGGCGGACGCGGGCCGGCCAGCATCGCCGTGCTGGCGGGCGTCGACCTGGACACGGCGCTGCGCTGCCTGGGCCTGCTCGCGGCGGCGGGCTTCGTCCAGCGATGCGAGCAGGGCTGGCGGGCCAGAAAGGATCAGGGCTGACGGGCCAGCAGGTCCGGTGACGGCCGCTGGGGCTCGCGGCTCACACCGCGCCTATGCGTGAGCTAGAGCGGATCGTCAGCGAAGCCCATGTAGTACATGACGGCCTTGTCGATCTTCTTCAGGGTTGCCGGATGCAGCTGCGCGCGGCGCTGGGCGAGCTGCCCGCGCTCAATCCGCCATACGTCGGCGCAGTTGGCGCGGCACAAGTCCGCGGGCAGGCCCAGCTCGGCGCCGTCGATCTGGATATGCGTGGACGGCGGTCCGTCGCTGGTGGTGAGCAGCACAGCGGATACCGCACTGAACCGCGCGACTAGGGCGCTGCGGGTGAGGATCACGGCGAAGTGCTGCCCGACAGCCCGTGGTAGGCGAGCCTGCCAGATCTCGCCCCGTAAAGGGGCTGGCAGCCTGTCTGCCCCGAGCGGTCGGTCAGCCTTCGGCATCGAGGGCTGAGTCAGGCCCGGCCGGTCTGCCTGGCCCGTAGAAATCGTCGAGCTCGGCCAGCACAGCACGGTCTGTGGCCTCGGCGTGCAAGCGCCTCAGCGCCTCCCTCACCAGGGCGGGCATGCTGGCCTCCAGCCCGAGCAGCTGAGCATCCCGCTCTAGCAGTACGCGGTACAGCTCGGCGCTGATCGCGGCCCGTGCCTCGCGGCTGCCGGGGCGGCGCTCGTGCTCATGGTGCTGCTCCAGACGGGGACTAGCCCTCCGCCGGGCTTCCTGTTCCTGCTTCGTACTCACCTAACGAGTGTCGCACGGCCTCACAGGTTCCCGGGAGTACCCGAGACCTGCGGCGAGGTGGGGCGAGGTGGATGGTGCGAGTTACCGCCGGGGTGGTCACTGGGGTACCTCTTCGCTGCTCGTGCGTGCGGTCGCGGCGGCTCGCCTGGCGGCCTGTGAGAAGGAGCCGGTCAGGGTGTAGGTCCAGCGTTCGGTCCAGCCGGTGCCGCGATCGAAACGCCTGCATAGATCAGTCCGCCGGCTGCCACGAGCTCATCAGGGAGGCGGGCGCGCTGTGCGTCACTGGGGCCAGGGACGTCATCGAGCACGTATCGCCCGTCGGCACGGACCTGGCCGGGCCGCGGCTGGGTCCTGCCGTGCCGCGAGATCACCTGGACCCGGCGCTGCGCTGCCTGGGCCTGCTCGCGGCGGCGGGCTTCGTCCAGCGATGCGAGCAGGGCTGGCGGGCCAGGAGACAGACATGACCAGAAAGCGGGCATGACACGCGCCGGGCTCAGGCGCCCGGGCCGCGACGAGGCTGACACTGGAGAGCATGGAGCCGCCTAGTGACCACGAGGATCAGCTGCCT
>Ga0307373_10001722_pt1 | contig 40732 bp, 44 predicted proteins | sample OX2MG_FD_202534 | JGI IMG/M metagenome (GOLD analysis project Ga0307373, IMG submission 202534) | Soil microbial communities from Risofladan, Vaasa, Finland - OX-2 | ecosystem: Environmental > Terrestrial > Soil > Coastal area > Acid sulfate soil | place: Finland: Risofladan, Vaasa | collected...
CCGGCTGCGCTCCTACCTCGACACCGCCCGCAAACAAGGCCAACCAGCTCTGGCCGTCCTACGCATGCTCCACGACAGTGGGCCCTGGATCCCCGCCATCGCCTGAGCGGGCGGCTGAGTAGTTACCGAATATCAAGCTCCCGACGTCACTCGGTACGCGTCGTGTAGCTCCGGCCCAGCGGCGTGCGCCCGCGCCTACCGAACGTTCCGCAGCCGAGCGAAAACGGCGAATCTATCGGGTCACTCAGCGATCTTCCCCGACCGGCCAGCGCGGTGAGCGCGCTCGGGCCCACTCCGATCACAGCAGTGCCACGAACTCCTCAACCGATAGACCAGCCTGACGCAGGATCGACCGTAGTGTGCCCGGCGCCAGGTCGCGGTGCAACGGGACGACGACTGTCCGCTCAGCTCGCCGGAGCTTGACATGACTACCGCGTTGGCTGATCCGTTCAAAACCGGACTTGGATAGCGCCGCGACGACGTCAGCTCCCGAACGGACGGGGAGCGCCGGGCTCACGCAGAGAGCTCGACCGTGGCGATGATCGGCGGCTCGACTACGTCGGGAATCGGTTGGTCTTCGAAGTACAACTCGAGGGCCTCCTGCAGGTTTGCAAGCGCCTCCTCGACAGTGCTCCCCTGGCTTGTCACCTCGACCTCGAGGCAGCGCGCTACGCGCCAACCGCCCTCGTGAGTGACCGCCGCAGTGAACTGCATGGCCCCATGGTACGGCGGGTGCTCGCATCCCCCCGTGCTAACGCGGCAAACCCACCCGCAGTTTACGACGCCGGCGCTGGTGAGCTACTTCTTGGGCGCGTCGTCCGACGAGGATTTCGAGGCCAAGCTCGGGGGCGATGAGGCGCCGGATACCTCGCGACCTGACCGGGCAGGAGTCGAGCCGCTCGCGCCATCGGGGTGGGCCGAGTCGACATGGCCATGCCCGTCTGGGCTAGCCGGGTCGATCGTTCCGAGCGACCTCCGGAGCGCTTCATAGATCGACAGGCCTTGGCCCACCACACCCGCGACTGCCTGATTCACCCCCTCCGTGCCGCTGAGCACCGTCAGGTGGGAACCAGCGATCCCCTTGGCAGCCGCATCGACCAGGGCAGGCAACACGTCGATCAGCTTGTTCGCAGCAATGAGCGCCTGGTTACCGCCAGTGAGCGCATCGGCTCGGACGTTGATCGCCTCTGCCTCCGCGGCAGCGACGGCACGTTGCGCGTAGGCATCCCCGTCGGCATGGGCCTTCTTCGCTTCCGCGTCCGCCGCTGCCTGAACCTTCAGGGCGTCTGCTTCCGCCTCCGCCAGCGTGCGCCGTCGGTTGGCCTCGGCTTCGGTGTTGAGCTTGGTGGTGACTCGTCCGGCTTCAGCCAAGGTCCGTTGCTTGAATGCCTCGGCCTCGGTCGAGAGCTTCGTCGTGTCACGGTCGGCCTCGGCGAGGGTCCGCTGCTTATAGGCCGCCGCATCGGCTGGTCGACGGACCTCCGACTCGAGCTGCTTTTCGGTGAGCTGCGCCGTCCGCTCGGCGAGCTGGGTCTGCTCGGTGATGACTTCCTGGGTCGCCTTCGCCTGAGCCAAAGGGCCAGCCTGCGCCGCTCTGGCTTTGGCCTCCTCGGTCTCGGCCGCAAAGCCCGCCTGCTTGATCTCGGTGTCCCGCACGTACTGGGCTCGCAGGGCAGCTGCCTCCTGTTCGCGCTGGGTCGCCTCTTGATCGGCCTTCGCCGCCGCGATCCGGGCCTGGCTAGCTACCGCTGCGGCGTGCGGCGCGGCGATGTTGTTGATGTACCCGGTGGAGTCCTCGATCTCCTGGATCTGAAGGGAGTCCACTACGATGCCGAGCTTCTCCATCTCGCCGTGGCTGCCGTCCTTCACCTCCTGTGCCAGCCGGTCGCGCTCCCTGATGATCTCTTCCACCGTCAGGCTGCCGATGATCGAGCGAAGGTGGCCGGCGAAGATCCGACCGACTAGCTCTTCCATCCGATCTTGCTCGGAGAGAAACCGGCGGGCGGCGTTGGCAATCGACACGGGGTCGTCGCCGATCTTGAACGCCGCGATAGCGCGGATCTTGAGTCGGATGCCCTGGGTAGTGATGCATTCCTCGACGACCTCAGCCTCACGCAACGACAGGGACAGGATGCGGGCCTTCTGCTTGACGGGCAGCACGAAGCTGCCGTGTCCGGTGACGATGCGAAACTGCGTGTCCTGAGCCTTCCGTCTCGACCCCGAGATGAGAAGGGCTTCGTTAGGTGCTGGGACCTGCCAGAACAACATCGTTTTCCCCTTAGAGTCCTTGTGCCGGCCTCGTCAGACAGGCGTGACATCCACAGACCGTCCGGAACGACACTCGACCACGACGACCCTGGTGAACTTCGGGATCGGCTCATCGGAGAACGCCGCGTACGCTTCGGTGCCTCCACGCACCGGCAGCACCACCTCGCCCGGACGGTCGGGCAGGATGGGAACGGTCACATGTCCTACGGTGCCGATCAGATCTTGGTCGAGATCCTCCACCGCTGCCTATCCCTTCGAGTTCCGGCCTGAAATGTAGCCCGCGCGACGCCCGGGCGCGAAGCGGCATCACGGCCCACACTCGGTCAAGGGCGGCAGGCCACGCGAGCGTGAGCCGGCCATGGCATACACGAGTCCAACGATGTGCCGCACACCAATGCACCGACGATGCCGCCACCCGGCCGCTCGTGAACCCAGCGCAGACGCGAGCCCCCGTGGGCACAGGCAGCGCTGGACGTGCCCCCCGGGTCAGGGCAAGGCGCAGCTCGGAATCAAGCCCCGGAGGTCACCCGGTAGGCGTCGTAGACGCCCTGAACTCCGCGGACGCTGCCCAGCAGGTGGCCGAGGTGCTTGACGTCGCCCATCTCGAAGGTGAAGCGGCTCACCGCGACGCGATCCCGGGTCGTGGTCACCGACGCGGACAGGATGTTGACGTGCGCGTCGGAGAGCACCCGGGTGACGTCCGAGAGCAGCCTGGTGCGATCGAGCGCCTCGACCTGGATGGCCACGAGGAAGACCGACCCAGCGGTGGGCGCCCACTCGACCTCCACAATCCGGTCCGGCTCGTTCGACAGTGCCGACACGTTGACGCAATCCACCCGGTGAACGCTCACCCCGCTCCCGCGGGTCACGAAGCCGAGGATCTCGTCGCCCGGGACCGGGGTGCAGCAACGGGCGAGCTTCACCCAGACGTCGGTCACCCCGCGGACCACCACACCCGGGTCGTCGGTCGGCCGGACTCGTGGTTGTGAACGGGTCGGGACGGCGGTCTCGGCAAGGTCCTCGACGGCACCCTCGGGCCCCCCCATCGAAGCCACCAACCGCATGACGACCGACTGGGCGGATAGATGGCCATCGCCGACGGCGGCGTAGAGGCCGGAGACGTCGCCGTACCGCAGGTCCCGGGCCAGGGTGACGAGCGCGTCGCCGCCGAGCAGCCGCTGCAACGGCAGCCCCTGCTTGCGCATGGCCCGACTGATCGCGTCCTTGCCGCTGTCGATCGCGTCTTCGCGTCGTTCGCGCGCGAACCACTGTCGAATCTTGTTCCGGGCCCGGGCCCCGCGGACGAACGAGAGCCAGTCACGACTCGGGCCGGCGGTCTCCGACTTCGAGGTGAAGATCTCGACGACGTCGCCGTTCTCCAGCGTCGACTCGAGTGGAACCAGCCGGCCCCCGACCCGGGCGCCGATGCAGCGATGGCCCACCTCGGTGTGCACCGCGTAGGCGAAATCCACCGGGGTCGCACCCGACGGCAAGGCGATGACGTCGCCCTTCGGAGTGAATACGAAAACCTCCTGGGCGTGCAGGTCGAAACGCAGCGAGTCCAGGAATTCACCGGGGTCGGACGTCTCGCGCTGCCAGTCCAGAAGCTGGCGCAGCCAGACCATGTCGCGCTCGCCCGGCCCGTTGGCGGTGCTCGGCGCCCCACCGCCGGTGACCTCCTTGTACTTCCAGTGCGCGGCGATGCCGTACTCCGCCCGGCGGTGCATCTCAGCGGTGCGGATCTGGATCTCGACCGGCTTTCCTTCGGGTCCGATCACGGTCGTGTGCAGCGATTGGTACATGTTGAACTTGGGCATCGCGATGTAGTCCTTGAACCGGCCGGGGACCGGGGACCACAACGCATGGATCGTGCCGAGCGCCGCGTAGCAATCGCGGACCGACTCGACAAGAACCCGGATCCCGACCAGGTCGTAGATGTCGGCGAAGTCCCGGCCGCGGACGATCATCTTCTGGTAGATCGAGTAGTAGTGCTTGGGTCTACCGGTGACCGTGGCTTTGATCTTCGCGGTGCGCAGCTCGCTACCGATCCGGTCGACCACGGTGGCAAGGAACTCGTCCCGGGACGGGGCCCGCTCGACGACCAGTCGGCCGATCTCGTCGAAACGCTTGGGGTACAGCGTGGCGAAGGAGAGGTCCTCGAGCTCCCACTTGATCGTGTTCATCCCGAGCCGATGCGCGAGCGGGGCGTAGATCTCGAGCGTCTGTCGGGCGGTCCGCTGCTGCTTGTCGGGGGGCAGGTGGGCGATGGTGCGAACGTTGTGCAACCGGTCGGCGAGCTTCAGCACGAGGACCTTGGGGTCGCGCGCCATCGCCACGACCATCTTGCGAATCGTTTCGGCCTCGGCGACGTCGCCGTATTTCACCTTGTCGAGTTTGGTGACGCCGTCGACCAGTTCGGCGACGCCCTCGCCGAACTCGCGGCGAATCTCTTCCAGGCTGAGCGTCGTGTCCTCGACCGTGTCGTGCAGCAGCGCCGCGACGACGGTGTCGACGGGCATGCCGAGCTCGGCCACGATGGTCGCCACGGCGACCGGATGCGTGATGTAGGGATCGCCGCTGCGCCGCAGCTGGCCAGCATGGCAGCGTTCGGCGACCTCGTAGGCGCGGTGGACCGGTCGAAGGTCGACCTTCGGGTGGGTGATCCGAAGTTCCTTGATCAGCGGGTCGAGGATCGGCGTTCCGGCATTCTTCGCCGGTCCGAGCCGGGCCAATCGGCTGCGGACCCGTCGGGCGGTCGCCGATGGGGCATCCGTCGGGTCCGCCGGAACCAGGCTTTCGGCCAGCGGGTTGTCGATCGGCACGACGTCCGGCACGCACCGCTCCTCGGGCTGCAGGGCTCTACCCGAGCATAACGACGGGCCGGCCCCGGACCTTCCGGATGTCGCTCAGATCGAGAGCAGCGCGTGGACATTCGACGCAGGTAGCGCCCGACGTCCCTCGAGGGTGCGCAGCTCGAGCAGCACGCTGACCCCGAGCACCTGTCCGCCGGCTCGTTCCACCAGCCCGGCGGCGGCAGCAGCGGTCCCGCCGGTGGCCAGGACGTCGTCGACGATGAGCACCCGGTCCCCCGGGCCGAACGCGTCCCGGTGCACCTCGAGCGTCGCCGTGCCGTACTCGAGCGCGTAGTCCGCGTCGAGGGTCGCCGCCGGGAGCTTCCCGTGCTTTCGGACCGGCACGAATCCGGCCCCGAGGTGGTAGGCGACCGGGGCGGCGAGGATGAATCCGCGAGCCTCGATCCCGACCACCTTGTCGACAGCGCCCCGCCCGTACTGAGCACCGATCGCCTCGACCACGCCGGCGAACGCGACGGGATCGGCGAGCAGGGGCGTGATGTCCTGGAATCGGATCCCCGACGTTGGAAAGTCCGGAACCTCGCGGATCAGCTCGCGTAGTCGGGTCGCTAGGTCGGGGATCACGGCCACCGGCCGGTCGGCGGCCGTGCCGTCACCGTCGCCGCTTCTTGCCGGGCCGGCCCCGCCCACCCTTGCGTCGCGGCGGTGCGGGTCGTGGTCGGCTGCCCGCCGCCGGCCGGGTCGCCGCCGGCGCGCGGGGAACGGTCGTCGGATCCTCGACCGCACCGACCCCCGCCACCGCGACGGCCGGCTCTGGACCCCGGGTCGCCGCCGGCGCGACGGCCTGCTTGCTCCGGCTGAGCGCTACCCGCTTCGCGAGGGCCACGAACTGCGGTTCGCGTTCCTTGAGGTCGCAGACCAGTGGGGTGGCGATGAAGATCGAGGAGTAGGCCCCGGAAGCCAACCCGATGAACAGGGCGAGCGCAAGATCCTTCAGCGAGCCCGCCCCGAGCAGGCCGGCCCCGATGATGAGCAGCCCGGCCACCGGGAGGAGGGCGATGACGGAGGTGTTGATCGACCGGACCAGCGTTTGGTTAACCGCCAGGTTCGCCGCGTCGGAGAACGTCATCCGGCTGCCGCCAGCCAAGCCCTGGGTGTTCTCCCGGACCTTGTCGAAGACGACCACGGTGTCGTAGAGCGAGTACCCGAGGATGGTGAGCAGTGCGATGACCGTCGACGGGCTCACCTCGAATCGGGACAGCGAATAGATCCCGGCCGTGATCACCAAGTCGTGGATGAGGGCGACGATCGCGGCGAACGCCATCTTCGGCTCGAAGCGGATGGACAGGTAGGCGACGACCACGACGAGGAAGACCGCCAGGCTCTCCAGCGCCTTGTTCGTGATCTGACCTCCCCAGGTGGCGCCCACCGACGTCGAGCTGAGGCCCTTGGTGGGAACGCCGAGTTTGCTCTGGATGCTCTGCTCGACCGTCGTCAGCTCGCCTTCGGGGAGCGTCTTCGTGTCGACGATGAACGAGGTCGCCGACCCGCTGCCGGCCTGTTGCACGACGGAATCCGACAGCCCGAGGCCGCCGAACAGGGTCCGCACGTCGGAGATCGAGTGGCCTTCGGTCGGGAACCGGAACTCCGCGCCCCCCTTGAAGTCGATCGTCGGGTTGATCCCCACGAGGGCCAGGCTGAGAACACTGACCAGCAGGACGAGGCCGGAACCGAGATACCACCATCGGCGATGGCCGATGAAGTCGTAGGAGATCTGCCCGGTGTAGAGCCGGTAGGCGAATCCACGACGCGCCATGTCAGCCCCGCCCTCGTGGCGCCGCCGGCCGGCCGGTGGGGGGGAGCCGGCGCTCCTCTTCGTGGGCCGTCCCCATCCGGGCCGCCCCGAGTCCGGAGAAAGCACCGCCGGACCGGAACAGCCGGGTTCGGACGAGGAAGGTCAGCATCGGCTTGGTGAACAAGAAGACGATGAACAGGTCGCAGATCGTCGACAAACCGAGGGTGAAGGCGAACCCGCGAACGTCGCTAACCGACCACAGGTAAAGGACGATGGCGGCGAGCAGGGAGACGGTGTCCGCGGACAGGATCGTCCGCCGCGCGCGCGGCCAGGCGAACTCGACCGCGCTGCGCAGCGTGCGCCCCTCCCGTACCGAGTCCCGGAGCCGCTCGAAGAAGACGACGAAAGAGTCCGCGGTGATTCCGACCGCCACGATGAAACCGGCGATGCCGGCGAGGGTCAGGGTGTAACCGATGGTGTCGCCCAGCACGGTGACCAGGGCGTAGAGCAGGACCGCGGAAAGGGCGAGGCTGGCGACGGTCACGAAGCCGAGCCCGCGGTAGTAGACCAGGGAGTAGACGACGACGAGGCCCAACCCGATCGCCCCGGCGATCAGGCCGCCGCGCAGCTGAGCGGACCCGAGGGTCGGTGACACCGTCTCGATGGTCGCCTTGGACAGGTGGACCGGCAGGGCACCGTACGAGAGCTCGTTGGCGAGCAACTTGGCGTCGGTCTCGGTGAACGTGCCGCTGATAATGGTCTGCCCGCTGGTGATCGCACCCTGGTTCACCGTGGGGGCGGAGTCGACCACCCCGTCGAGAACGACCGCGATCTCGTTGCAGCCGGTCGGCGGGAGGCAGGCGGCGGCCTGCGGACTCGGCAGCTTGAAGGCCTGCCCCGTGAGGTTCGCCCACAGGCCGGTGCCCTGGCCGTTGAAGTTGAGGTTGACGACCCACTGCCCGGTGCCCTGCTGATCCAGCCCGGCGGAGGCGCTGGAGATCATCGATCCCTCGACCGTCGCCGGCCCGAGCAGGTACTTGATCGTATGGCTCGAATCGCAGGCGAGGATCCAGTCGCTCGGCAGGTCCGGCGGGGGGTTGTTCAGGTTGGGCGGGAAGATCGGGTCGGGGTCCTTCGCGCAGTCCAGCTGATTGAACGCCACCTGCGACAGGGGCGAGTTCGGCGTGAACTGCGCGGCGCTCGGGATGCCGCTCGGGCTGGCCGTCGGGCTCGGGGTCGCCGCCGCCGGCGTCGCGGCGGGCTTCGGGCTGGGGCTCGACCGGGCGGTCGGGCTAGCGGTCGGCAGGGTGACGATCGCGGCGCCGGCCTTCTTCTTAGCCGGCGATTTGGTCGGCACTGCCTTCAGGCTCGGAACTGGCGCCGGGGCGGTGACGCTTCCGGCGGCGAACTCCAGGACCAGCCGGAAGCGCAGCTGAGCGACCTTCTCCAGGCTGTTGATCAGGGCCTCCCTCCCGGTACCCGGGACTTCGATCTTGATGTCGCTGTTGCCCTGCGTGGTCACCGTCGCCGAGGTCACCCCGCTGCCGTTGACCCGGGCGGTGATGATGTTCGCGGTCTCCTGGAGCTGGCTCTTGGTCACCTGGCCGTGCGGCACGGTTGCGGTAAGGACGGCGCTGGTGCCGCCCCGCAGGTCGAGGCCGAGCTGGGGCGCGTGCTGGGGGCCGAGGAACACCCCGAGGTAGAGCCCGACCACGACGAGCGCCACGACGCCCAGGGACCGGCCGGGGCGCGGCGTCGGACTGCGAGAGGCCACAGCTGTTCTCTTTCGGGTCGGGGGACGGCGGGCGCGCGGCCCTTATCCCGTCGGTCAGGCCTGCGGATTCTCCTCCGGCGGCGGGTCGCCGGTTTTCTCCCCGGTCGACCCGGAGCCCGGTTCGGGTGTGTCCGAGGAGCCGTGCGGCAGCTCCGGGGCCGGCGCCACCCCGGCCGTCGGCTCATCCGGCAAGCCGTGGTCCTCCGCGGGCTCGGGGCCCGGCTCGTCCCTCGGATCTGTGGGATCGCCCGCGGCGTGCTCCTGCTCGGGCAGTTCGGGGACCTCCTCGACCGGGGTTACGACCGCGACGACGACCCGTGGATCGAAACGGGCCCGGACCCCGGGCGCGATCTCGAGCACGAGGTAGTCCGCGTCCACCGAGACCACGGTGGCGTAGAGCCCGGCGTTCGTCCGGACCTCCGCTCCGGGAACTACCTGCTGGCGCACCGAGTCGACCTGCTGGCGACGCCGGTTGCGGCCGGGCCGCATGAACAGGAAGACCAGGCCGATGCCGAGCAGCAGGATGAAGAAGACGGCCGGCGACTGTTTCTTCGCTGGCGTCGTCGTCGCCGCCAGCAGCGCGACGAGGTGGGCGATGTGCACGAAGGGACCTCTCCGGGAGACTCCGCGAGATCCTACGTGCCGCGGCTATCGGACCTGATCGAACAGGGTCGGGCCGGTCGAGGGCGGCGGGCTGAGCCCGAGGTGACGCCAGGCGGCGGGGGTGGCGACCCGGCCGCGCGGGGTTCGTGCGAGCAACCCCTGGCGGACGAGGAACGGCTCGGCGACCTCCTCCACGGTTTCCGGCTCCTCCCCCACCGCCACCGCCAAGGTGGACAGCCCGACCGGGCCCCCACCGAACCGGCGCAGCAGGGCATCGAGAACACCGCGGTCGAGCCGGTCGAGGCCGAGGTCGTCTACCTCGTAGAGCGCGAGCGCCGCCTCGGCGACCTCCCGGGACACGGTGCCGTCACCCCGGACCTCGGCGTAGTCGCGCACCCGGCGCAGGAGCCGGTTCGCGATCCGCGGGGTCCCGCGCGAGCGGCCGGATATCTCATCGGCGCCGCCCGAACTGAGCGTCAGACCGAGTAGACCCGCCGAACGCACCAGGACCTGCCGAAGCTCGGCGGGATCGTAAAAGTCCAGGTGAGCCACGAAGCCGAACCGGTCGCGCAGCGGGCCGGGCAGCAGACCGGCTCGAGTTGTGGCACCGACCAAGGTGAACGGTGCGACGTCGAGCGGGATCGCGGTCGCCCCGGGCCCCTTGCCGATGACCACGTCGACCCGGAAGTCCTCCATCGCCACGTAGAGCATCTCCTCGGCGGGACGGGCCATCCGGTGGATCTCATCGAGGAAGAGCACCTCACCCTCGGTCAAGGTCGAGAGCAGCGCGGCGAGGTCACCGGCGCGCTCTATGGCCGGCCCGCTGGTGATCCGCAGCGGAGCCCCCAGCTCAGCACCGATGATCATCGCCAGGCTGGTCTTCCCCAGTCCGGGTGGACCGCAGAGCAGCACATGGTCGGGCGGTCGGCCGCGCCGCTGGGCGCCCTCCAGAACGAGGCCCAGCTGCTCGCGGACCCGCTCTTGACCGATGAACTCGGCGAGCCGACGTGGCCGTAAGGCGGCCTCGACGACCCGCTCGTCGCCATCGGCGTAGGGCGAAACCAGCTCGGAGGTCGCGCTCATGCCCGGCTCAGCATCCGTAACGCCGAGCGCAGCAGGTCGGCCACCTGGGGAGCCTCGCCGATCGCCTCGGCGGCGTCAGCCTCGGGGCCCACCGCGATCAAAGCCTCGTCGACCTCGCGGCTGGTCCAGCCGAGGCCAGTGAGGGCCCCGCGCAGCTGCTCACGCCAGATCGGACCCGGCGCACCGGGCAGGCCACCGGCGGGGGCGGCTGGCCCGGCACCAAGCCGGTCCTTGAGCTCGAGCACGATCCGCTGCGCACCCTTGCGACCGATTCCGGGAACCATGGTGAGCGCGGCCACGTCCTCGGTCGCGACCGCGACCCGGACCGCCGCGGGGGCGTGCACGCCGAGCACCGCCTGGGCGAGGCGGGGTCCAACGCCGGTCGCGCTCTGGAGCAGCTCGAAGACGGCCCGCTCGTCATCGTCGAGGAAACCGAAGAGGGTGAGCGCGTCCTCGCGGACCACGAGCGAGGTGGCGAGTCGCGCCGGCTCGCCGATCCGCAACCGTGCCCTTGTCGCCGGGGTGCAGACCAGGCAGAGGCCGACGCCGCCGACCTCGATCACCGCCCCGTCCGCGGTCAGCGCGGTGACCCGCCCGCTCACGCTGGCGATCACGCGCTGCTCCGGAGCAGCGCGGCCGCGATCCGGGCGGCCGCCGCCCCGCGCCAGACATGGCAGATGGCGAGCGCGAGCGCGTCCGTCGCGTCCGCCGGGTGTGGCGCGGCGGGGAGGCCGAGCAGCCGGGTGACCATCGCCGCGACCTGCGCCTTGCCGGCGCGACCGGATCCGGTAACGGCCGCCTTGACCTCGCTGGGGGTGTACAGAGCGACCGGCAGGCCGGCCCGGGCGGCGGTGGTCAGGGCCACGGCGCCGGCCTGCGCGGTCCCCATGACGGTTCGGACGTTGTGCTGACTGAACACTCGCTCGACCGCGACCGCATCCGGGCGGTACTCGGCGATCCACGAGGTGATCGCCTGCTCGAGCGCGAGCAGGCGGAGAGCCACGTCTGCGCCCGGGGGAGTCCGGATCACGTCGACGGCAACCAAGCCGAGCTTGCGCCCGCTCCGACCGTCGACGACACCCAGCCCGCACCGGGTGAGCCCGGGGTCGACGCCGAGGACCCGCACCGCCACCTCCATCCGAACATCTGTTCGGACAGCGTAGTAGCGCCCGACGTTCCCCGCCGCGCGACGCGCCGACGGCTACACCGAGGCCAGAACCTCGTCGGACACGTCGAAATTGGCCCAGACGTTCTGCACGTCGTCGCTGTCCTCGAGCGCCTCGACGAGCCGAAGCACCCGACGACCGGTCTCGTCGTCCAGCGGCACGCTCACGCTCGGCAACCAGGCGACCTCAGCCGAGTCCACGGTCAACCCGGCGGCCTCGCAGGCCAGCCGGAGCGCGTGCGTGCCGCCGGGCTCGCAGACGATCTCGAAACCGTCACCGAGGTCGTTGACCTCCTCCGCGCCGGCATCCAGGACGGCACTGAGCACGTCGTCCTCGGTGTAGCCGTCGCCGGCGAGGAGGACGACGCCCTTCCGGTTGAACAGGTACGACACCGAGCCGGGGTCGGCCATCGTCCCCCCGCCCCGGGTCATCGCCGTCCGGACCTCGGAGGCGGCTCGGTTCCGGTTGTCGGTGAGGCACTCGACGAGGACTGCGACGCCGCCCGGGCCGTACCCCTCGTAGGTGATCGGCTCGTAGTCGGCACCGCCGGCTTCGAGACCGGCGCCGCGCTTGACCGCGCGATCGATGTTGTCGTTCGGCACCGAGCTCGACTTGGCCTTGGCGATCGCGTCGGCGAGGGTGGGGTTACCGGCGGGGTCGGCTCCTCCGGTGCGGGCAGCGACTTCGACGTTCTTGATCAGCTTGGCGAAGAGCTTTCCCCGGCGAGCATCAACCACCGCCTTCTTGTGCTTGGTGGTCGCCCATTTCGAGTGACCGCTCATCTCGTGCGCCGCCCCTTGAGCATCTCGACGAAGAGCCGGTGCACGCGCACGTCCCCGGTGAGCTCCGGATGGAATGCGGTCGCGAGCAGGTGGCCCTGGCGAACCGCCACAATCCTACCCGCCGAGCCAGCCTCGGCGTCGGACCCCGGTCCGGACGCGCCAAGCCGGGCCAGAACCTCGGCCGCCGGTCCGACCTCCTCGACCCAGGGGGCTCGGATGAACACGGCGTGGAACGGGTCGCCAAGTCCGGCGAACGCGACCGGGCCCTCGAACGAGTCGACCTGCCGGCCGAAGGCGTTGCGCCGGACCGTCATGTCGAGCCCCCCGATGCGCGGCTGGTCCGGACCGCCGGTCATGCGCTCGGCCAGCAGGATCATCCCCGCGCAGGAGCCGAAGACCGGCAATCCCTCCCGGACGCACTCGCGCAGCGGTTCGAAGAGCCCGAACGTCGCCGCAAGCTTGCCGATCGTGGTCGACTCCCCGCCTGGGATGACCAGCCCGTCGAGGTCGTCGAGTTGCTCGGCCCGGCGGACGGCGCGGCCGTCCGCTCCAACCGCCGACAGGGCACGCAGGTGCTCGCGGACGTCACCCTGCAGCGCGAGCACGCCCACCCGGGGGCGCGCCGGGGTCACCAGCCGCGGCCGGCGTAGCGGGCTTCGGCGGGCAGCTCGGACAGGTTGATTCCGACCATCGCCTCGCCGAGACCACGCGAGACCTTGGCCACGACGTGCGGATCGTCGAACATCGTGGTCGCTTCGACGATCGCCCGGGCCCGCCGGGCAGGATCACCGGATTTGAAGATGCCGGACCCGACGAAGACGCCATCGGCCCCCAGTTGCATCATCAGCGCCGCGTCGGCCGGGGTGGCGATTCCGCCCGCGGTGAACAGCACGACCGGAAGCTTGCCGTTCGCGGCGACCTCCCGGACCAGCTCCAGCGGGGCGCGCAGCTCCTTCGCGGCGGCGTAGAGCTCGTCCGGGTCCAGCCCGGCGAGTCGGCGGATCTCGCCGGTGATCGAGCGCATGTGCCGAACCGCCTCGACAACGTTGCCGGTGCCGGCCTCACCCTTGGACCGGATCATGGCGGCGCCCTCGGACAGCCGCCGCAACGCCTCGCCGAGGTTGGTCGCCCCGCACACGAACGGGACGGTAAAGCGCCACTTGTCGATGTGGTGCGCCTCGTCGGCCGGGGTAAGCACCTCCGACTCGTCGATGTAGTCGACACCGAGCGCCTGGAGGACCTGCGCCTCCGCGAAGTGACCGATCCGGGCCTTGGCCATGACCGGGATGGTCACCGCCTCGACGATGCCCTGGATCATGTCCGGGTCGCTCATCCGGGCGACCCCGCCCTGGGCTCGAATGTCAGCCGGGACGCGCTCCAGAGCCATCACCGCGACCGCCCCGGCGTCCTCGGCGATCTTCGCCTGCTCGGCGGTGACGACGTCCATGATCACGCCGCCCTTGAGCATTTCGGCCATCCCCCGCTTGACCAGCGCAGTACCTACAGCGCCGGCGGCGGGGCTTGCGGGAACTTCGGGCTCGGGCACGGCGACCTTCCTCTCGCCCCCGATCCTACCGTCCGGGCGGAGGCAGTGGGCTGTCGTCGATCTCGAAGTATCCCGGCAACGCGGCCCGTCCGGCCAGCCGGAACAGCCGGGGAATCCGCCGCCGGCGCAGGTTGAGGGTGTCCCGGACGGCGTCGTTGTGGAATCGGCGGGCCAGCCCGACCTTGAGGCTTGCCGTGGCCAGCTCAGCCGAGGCCTCGAACACCTCGGGGGTCTCCTCCGCCAACGCGTTGAGCCGGCGGGACAAGGCGTTCTCGGCGGCTTCCCGGTCGGGCTGAAGCCCGTCGACCGCCTGCGCCGCGCGGGCGGCGGCCGCGAGCCGCTCGGCGACGACGACCGGCAGCCGCCCGGAGCCCGCCAGCCCCGCGGCGGCGGCGGCCCGCCTGACCAGCTGCGCGTCGAGGGTCGCCGCGGCGGCCTCCAGTCGGGCATGCAGCCGGTCGATCCGCCCGGCTGTCCACGAAAGGTAGAGACCGAGCAAGCCGATCGCCGCGAGAACACCGATGACCGCACCCACCGGCGCAGGGTAACCGCCGCCGCGGGCCCGCTGGCCCGCCCGCCCGTACGCTGGGGCCGCCATGCTCAGCCACATCCGCCCAGCCCTCGCCCACGTCCTCGACCCGGTTGGGCACCGGCTGTCGCGGGCCGGTGTCTCGCCGGACGTGGTCACGGTCGTCGGCACGCTCGGCGTGGTGGGGGGGGCTCTCGGCTTCTACCCGCGCGGCAGTTTCACCGTTGGCTCGTTCGTAATCTCCGCCTTCGTGCTGAGCGATCTCCTCGACGGCGCGATCGCCCGGGCCGGTGGCCGCAGCGGCCCCTGGGGCGCGTTCCTGGACTCCACCCTCGACCGGTTCGGGGACGCGGCGGTCTTCGGCGGGCTGGTGCTGTGGTTCGCCGGCGGCGGCCACTCCTTCCTGATGGCGGGCGTCACCCTCTACGACCTCGCCGCCGCCGCGATCACCTCCTACATCAAGGCTCGTGCGGAAGGGCTCGGCCTTACTTGCAACGTCGGGCTCGTCGAGCGCTCCGAACGGCTGATCGCCATCCTCGTCGCCACCGGATTCACCGGCATGCTCGGGCTGCCGGCGCTACAGGTGGTTGTGCTCTGGATCCTGGCCGCCGGGATGACGATCACCATCGGACAGCGACTCGTCGAGGTGCACCGGCAGGCGGCCCGCTCGGCTGCCAATGCTCCCGAGCCAGCCCGGTGAGCCTGCGCGAGACCGCTGTCGACACCGGGTTCGGGCTCGGCTGGACAAGCCTGCGCGCGCTCCCCGAATCGGTGGTCTACCGACAGTTCGGCGCGATTGCCGAGCTGACCTATCGCCGGGACGGGCGCGGCGTGCAACGGCTGCGGTCCAACCTGTCCCGCGTCCTCGGCCCCGACACTCCCCCGGCCCAACTCGACGAGGTCACGCGGGCCGGCGTGCACTCCTACCTTCGATACTGGTGCGAGGTTTTCCGGCTGCCGGCGATGAGCCGCGAGACGGTCCTCGACCGGGTGAGCTTCGACGGCAGGGACCGGTTGGAAGCGGCGCTCACCGCCGGCCGTGGTTTCATCCTCGCCCTGCCGCACAGCGCCAACTGGGACTTGGCGGGCGCCTGGCTGATCCACCTCGGCCATCCGTTCACAACGGTCGCCGAGCGGTTACGCCCCGAGCAGCTGTTCGATCGCTTCGTCGCGTTCCGCGAGTCGATGGGCATGGAGGTCATCCCGCTCACCGGCGGCGAGCGCGCGCCCTCGGCGATTCTCGCCGAACGACTCCGCGCGGGCGGCGGGCTCGCGCTGCTGGCTGATCGCGACCTGACGACCACCGGAGTACGTGTTCAACTCTTTAACGAGCCAGCCCGCATGCCCGGCGGTCCGGTCAGACTCGCGCTGGACACGGGGGCGACCCTGCTCCCGGTGAGCCTCTGGTACGACGGACCGCGGACGATGCGTGGCCGGTTCCACGAACCGATCGTCCCCTCCGCCAACGGCGACGACGCGGTCGCGGAGATGACGCAGCAACTGGCCGACGTGTTCGCTGGAGCGATCAGCGAGCACCCGGCGGACTGGCACATGCTCCAGCGCGTGTGGGTGGCCGACACCAGCACCCGGACTGGACGGCCCTGAGTGCGGGTCGGCCTGGTCAGCCCCTACCCGTGGGACGTGCCGGGCGGGGTGGTCGCGCACATCCGCGACTTGGCCGAGGCGCTCCGCGACCTCGGCCATCACGTGTCGGTCATGTCCCCGGTCGACGACGAGGACGCGGAGGTCCCCGACTATCTCGTCCGGGCCGGGCGCAGCGTCCCGGTTCCCTACAACGGGTCGGTCTCCAGGCTCATCTTCGGCCCGGTCTCGGCAACCCGGATGTACCGCTGGCTGCGGGAGGGCGACTTCGACGTGCTGCACGTGCACTCCCCGGAAACGTTCTCCCTGTCGCTGCTCGCGCTGATGTCCGCCCGCGGGCCGATCGTCGCCACCTTCCACGCCGCGATGCCCCGGTCGCGGATCCTCTCGCTGCTCCAGACGCCGTTGCAGACCCAGCTGGAGAAGGTGCAGGGGCGAATAGCGGTGTCACCGGCCGCGCGCAAGCTCATCGTCGAGCATCTCGGCGGTGACGCCGTCATCATTCCCAATGGCGTGCGGGTCGCCCGCTTCTCCGCTGCCCAACCGCTTCCCGGCTGGCCCGGACCGGGGGGCGCGATCGGGTTCGTCGGGCGCATCGACGAACCACGCAAGGGCCTGGCTGTCCTGCTCGAGGCATTCGGCCGCCTGCTTGCGGATGCGCCGGGTCTTCGGCTGCTGATCGCCGGCCCGGGCGACACCGACGAGGTCCGCGATCTGGTCCCGGCCCCGGCTCGGGACAACGTGGTCCTGCTCGGTCAGGTGACCGAGGCCGAGAAGGCCCAGGTGTATGCCAGCGTCGACCTTTTCGTCGCACCCAACACCGGCGGCGAGAGCTTCGGCATCATCCTGCTCGAGGCGATGGCCACCCGGACCCCGATCCTCGCCAGCGACCTCGACGCGTTCCGGTTGGTCCTGGACGACGGCCGAGCCGGCCGGCTGGTGCCGGTCGGCGACCCGGCGGCGCTGGCTGCCGCCTGCGGCGAGCTGCTCGACGACCCGGGGGCGCGGGCCTGGTTCGCCGAGGTGGGCTGGCAACGCGTGCAGGGCTTCGACTGGAGCGTCGTCGCCGCCGCCATCGTGCAAGTGTACGAGACCGTGACCGCCGCCGGCGTCCACGTGCAGCCCGAGCCGGCCGAGCCGGACACCCTTGCCGGAAGCGGCATACCGGGTGGAGAGTCATCGCCACCGAACCGAGGAGGCGAGCCAGATGGCTGACAAGAGCACCCCCGGAGCCGCCGCCGGCAGGGCACCGGCGGCCGAGGCACCGGCGTCGGTCCGCAACGTCGTGCTGGTCGGCCACTCGGGGGCTGGAAAGACGACGCTGGTCGAGGCCCTCCTCGTCGCCACCGGGACGATCCCCCGGGCCGGTCGCGTCGAGGACGGCACCACGATCAGCGACCACGACGAAGCGGAGATCCGCCAACACCGGTCGGTCTCCCTGGCGGTGGCCCCGGTCGAGCACAACGGCATCAAGATCAATCTTCTGGATGCCCCCGGCTACGCCGACTTCGTCGGCGACCTGCGGGCCGGCCTCCGAGCGGCCGACGCCGCGCTGTTCGTCGTCTCCGCCGCGGACGGGGTCGACGGGACGACGCAGATGATCTGGGACGAGTGCGCCACCGTCGGCATGCCGCGGGCGGTCGTCATCACCAAGCTGGACTCCCCGCGGGCGGACTTCGAGGCCATCCTGGCGACCTGCCAGCAACGTTTCGGCGACAACGTGCTGCCGCTCTACCTGCCGTTGCATGCGGAGGAGGGCGTGGCCGGGCTCATCGGCCTGCTCTCGCGGCGGGTCTTCGACTACTCCTCGGGCAGTCGCGCGGACCGGGAGCCGGACCCTGAGCACCTGCCGCTCATCCAGGACGCCCGCAACAGCCTGATCGAGGGGATCATCGCCGAGAGCGAGGACGAATCCCTCATGGACCGATACCTCGGTGGCGAGGACATCGAATCCAAGGTGCTCATCGACGACCTGGAGAAGGCCGTCGCGCGGGGCAGCTTCTACCCGGTCCTCGCCTCGGCGGCCCCCAGCGGCCTCGGCAGCGCCGAGCTGCTCGAGGTACTCGCCAGCGCATTCCCCTCCCCCCTCGAGCACCCACTGCCGACGATCACCAGCCCGGACGGCGCCCCGGTCGAACCACCGCGCTGCGACCCGGACGGCCCGCTCGTCGCCGAGGTGGTGAAGACGACGACCGACCCGTACGTCGGGCGGATCTCCGTCGTGCGCGTGTTCTCCGGAACGCTGCGCGCGGATGCGATCGTGCACGTATCCGGCCACGGATTGGCCGACCGCGGACACGAGGACCACGACCTCGACGAGAAGCTCGGCGCGATCTCCTCGCCACTGGGCAAGACATTGCGTCCAGCCGCGCAGTGCATCGCCGGCGATATCTGCACGATCGCCAAGCTGTCCCGGGCCGAGACCGGGGACACCCTTTCCGACAGGGACAACCCGCTGCTCGTAGCCGCCTGGGAGATGCCGGAGCCGCTGCTTCCGGTGGCGATCGAGGCGAAGAGCAAGGCCGACGAGGACAAGCTTTCGACCGGGCTGTCGCGGATCGTCGCCGAGGAGCCGACCGTGCGGCTGGAACGCAACGCGGAGACCCACCAGCTGGTCTTGTGGTGCATGGGCGAGGCGCACACGGATGTGCTCATCGACCGCTTGAGGTCGAAGTACGGGGTCGAGGTCGCGCAGGTACCGCTGCGCGTGCCACTGCGGGAGACCTTCGCCGCCAAGGCGACCGGGCACGGCCGGCACGTCAAACAGTCCGGCGGCCACGGCCAGTACGCGGTGTGCGACCTCGACGTCGAACCCAACGAGTCCGGGGCCGGTTTCGAATTCGTCGACAAGGTCTTCGGTGGCGCGGTGCCGAATCAGTTCATCCCGTCGGTCGAGAAGGGCGTCCGGGCCCAGATGGAACGCGGGGTCGTCGCCGGCTACCCGGTCGTCGACATCAAGGTGACCCTGGTCGACGGCAAGGCACACTCCGTCGACTCCTCGGACATGGCCTTCCAGATGGCCGGCGGGTTGGCGCTCCGGGATGCGGCCAAGGCAACAACGGTCCACCTGCTCGAGCCCGTTTTGGCGGTGGCGGTGCTCGTTGCAGACGAATATGTCGGTGCGGCGATGAGCGACCTGTCGTCGCGCCGCGGCCGAGTCACCGGAACCGAGCCGTTGGGCCCGGGACGCACGCTGATCCGGGCTGAGGTGCCGGAGATCGAGGTGACCCGCTACGCCGTCGACCTGCGGTCGATCTCGCACGGGACGGGCACTTTCACCCGTCACTACTTGCGTTACGAGCCGATGCCGCAACACGTCGCCGCCAAGGTTCTAGCGGAGAATCCGTAGGCCGCGACACGCCGACGCCGCGCCTGCGCGGTTCGGCCGCTCGATGGTGGGACCCTGCTCCCTCGTGGACATCACCGCCAATCCGTCGCGCACGGTGCGTGTCGTCCTGGGTGGCGGACTGGGGCTGGCGGCGGCGGTGGTGCTGGCCGTTGCGGTCAATGCCGGCGCCACGGTGCCCGGTCAGGCACCGACCGTTGGGCGGATCGTCGCCGTGCGGACCGACCTCACTGGTGTGCAGATCGTCTTGGCCGCCGGCCCGGGCCAGGTCGAGGCGGCGTTGGCGCCACGAGCCCAACTCACGGTGGCTGGCCGTACGGCCAGCCCTTCGGCACTGGTCGACGGGACGCGCTGGCGACTCTGGTACGACGGGTCGGGAAGGATCGTGCGGGCCGAGCGGCTCGACGCCTAGCCCGGCAAGTTCCCCGGTGCCGAACCACTCGGCCATGCTGCCGCCAGCATCTGTCTGGTCTCGGTCAGCAATTGCGGCAATACTTTGGTGTGCCCGACCACGGGCATGAGGTTCGTGTCACCGCCCCAGCGCGGCACCACATGCTGGTGCAGGTGCGCGGCTATCCCCGCGCCGGCGACCGCCCCCTGGTTCATCCCGACGTTGAAGCCCTGCGCGCCGCTGGCGGTACGCAGAACGCTCATCGCCTGCTTGGTGAAACCCGCCAATTCCGCCGTCTCCTCCGCGGTGAGGTCGGTGTAGTCCGACACGTGCCGGTAGGGCACGACCATGAGGTGCCCGGCGTTGTAGGGGTAGAGGTTCAGCACCGCGTAAACCAAATCGCCGCGGGCGACAACGAGCCCCTCGGCGTCGGGCATGGGCTGGATCCGGCAGAACGGGCACCCCTCGTCCGGGCCCGCCCCGGTCGGCTTTCCCTCGCCCCGGATGTAGGCCATCCGGTGCGGCGTCCACAGTCGCTGAAAGGCGTCCGGGCTGCCCGCACCCTGCTGCTGGGCGGGCTGCTCCACCGTCATGGGACGGCCGGCGGGTCGGGGTCGGGGCGGCGTTCGGCGACGACTCGGCGGATCTCCTCGAGCGCCTCGTCGACCGCCACACCGCGCCGCTCGACCCCGTTGCGGTAGCGGAAGGACACCGCACCGGCCTCGATGTCGCGGTCGCCGGCGATCAGCATGAACGGCACTTTCTCCTGCTGGGCCTTGACAATCTTCTTCTGCATCCGCTCGTCGCTGTCATCGACATCGACCCTGATGCCATGGCTGCGCAGCCGGTCCGCGACCCCGCTGAGATAGTCGACGTGGCGTTCGGCGATCGGGATACAGGTGACCTGGACCGGTGACAGCCAGGCCGGGAACGCGCCGGCGTAGTGCTCGGTCAGGACACCGAGGAACCGTTCGACCGAACCAAACAGCGCTCGATGGATCATCACCGGCGATGGCCGGCCCCCGTCAGCCGCCTGGTACTCCAGCTCGAAGCGCCGAGGCAACTGGAAGTCCACCTGGATGGTGGACAGTTGCCAGGTCCGGCCGATCGCGTCCCGGGCCTGCACGCTGATCTTCGGGCCGTAGAACGCTGCCCCGCCCGGATCGAGGACCAGGTCGAGCTGCTCACCCTCGGCTGCCGCTCGGAGCGCATCGGTGGCCTCCACCCAGTCCTCCTCGGCGCCGACGAACTTCTCCGAGTCGTCGCGGGTGGACAGCTCGAGATAGAACTCGGACAGGCCGTAGTCGCGGAGCAGATCCAGCACGAACCGCAGGAGGGACTTGAGTTCGCCAGCCATCTGCTCGCGCGTGCAGAAGATGTGCGCGTCGTCCTGGGTCATCCCGCGAACCCGGGTGAGCCCGTGGACAACGCCTGACTTCTCGAACCGGTACACGCTGCCGAACTCGAAAAACCGCAGTGGCAGCTCACGGTAGGAGCGCCCGCGCGCCCGGAACACCAGGATGTGGAACGGGCAGTTCATCGGCTTCAGGTAGTAGTCCGCGCCTTCCATGTGCATCGGCGGATACATGCCGTCGGCGAACCACTGGAGATGACCCGAGGTCTCGAACAGCTGGCCCTTGGTGATGTGCGGCGAGTACACGAAGGAGTAGCCCGCCTCCTCGTGCCGCAGCCGCGAGTAGTCCTCCATGACCCGGCGCAGGATCCCGCCCTTCGGATGGAAGACCGCGAGGCCTGAACCGATCTCGGACGGGAAGGAGAACAGGTCCAGCTCCGCTCCGAGCCGGCGATGGTCGCGTCGCTCGGCCTCCTCCAGCAGGTGCAGGTGGGCGGCGAGCGCATCGTCGCTCTCCCACGCGGTGCCGTAGATGCGCTGCAGCTGGCGGTTGTGCTCGTCGCCGCGCCAGTAGGCCGCGGCCGTCCGCATCAGCCGGAAGGCCGGGATCCGGGCGGTCGACGGGACATGCGGCCCGCGGCAGAGGTCGGTGAACGCGGCCCCCTCGTCGGCCAGGTTGTCGTACACGCTGATCTCGGGGCCGGCCGCGTCGACCACCTCGTCGCCTTCGACGTTGCCGGCGGCGGCCCGCTCGATGATGTCCAGTTTGTACGGCTGGGCGCGGAACAGCCGGGATGCCTCCGCCGGCTCGACGACCCGCCGGGAGAAGCGCTGGTCGGCACGGATGATCTCCCGCATCCGCGCCTCGATCCGCTCGACGTCCTCCGGGGTGAACGGGCGTTCGACATCGAAGTCGTAGTAGAAGCCGTTCTCGATCGGTGGTCCGATCGCGAATTTCGCATCGGGGAACAGGTCGGTGACCGCCTGGGCGAGCACATGTGCGGTCGAGTGCCGGAGGATCGCCCGCCCGTCCGCCGAGCCGAGCAGGATCGACTCCAACCGGTCGCCTTCGGCCGGTACGAAGCTCAGGTCCGCGAGCTGCCCGCCGTTGACCCGGACCGCTATGACCTCCGCGCCGCCAACGAGATCCGCGGCCGTCGCCCCAGCCGGGACGCTGCGCGCCTCGCGGTCAACGGTGATCTCCGGCACGGCAGGGCTCCTCGGGCAGACGCGGGGGTCGCCGCGATGCTACCGAGCGGGCCGGCGACAGCCGGCGGCGTTCATGCCGAAGGGCGGGCGGCGCTACCGGACGAACTCGCGCGGGTCCACCGGCTCACCCCGGAGGAAGGCCACGGCCGCCGGAACCGCCCGCCGCGCCTCCCGCAGGCTCGACGCCACCAACCGGTGCACGACCGAGATGTCCTCGACTTCGGGGTCGGTCAGGGTAAAGCGGGCGGACCAGCCGGACGGACAGCGCTCGTAGCGCACGGGGACGGCCCCGGCACCGGGGAGTTCGAGCACCTCGGCTACGCCGCCGGCGTCGAGGCGCACCCCGGCGGGATCGGTGCCTCCCACAGCGCCACCTCTCGTCGTGTGCTGATCGTCCAGGTACGGTACCCGTCCGGATCGCCCGGTTTGCCGGGGAGCGCTGGATTTCACCCGGATGGCGGAATCAGCGGGCGGTCGTAGCGTTGCGTCGTGAACCCGCTCTTCCTCGCCGACCATCTGACCGATATCCGGACCGCCGCGGAGCGGATTTCCGGTCGGGTGCTGCGCACCCCGACGCTCGCCCCGCTTGATTTCGCGGGGGTGCTGCTCAAACCCGAGTGTCTCCAGCCGACCGGCTCGTTCAAGGTCCGCGGGGCCTTCAACGCCCTTCTGGAGTTGCACGCGGCGAGCCCGGACCTCGCCGGGGTGGTGACCGTGAGTTCGGGGAACCACGGACAGGCGCTGGCCTATGCCGGCCGCAACCTGGGCGTCCCGGTCGTCGTGGTCATGCCGGCGTCGGCGGCGCCGGTGAAGGTCGCCGCGGTCACCCGGCTGGGGGCGCGCGTAGTCAGCGACGGCGTCACGCCGGAGAACCGGGAGGAGTGTTTCCGCGCCGTCGTCGAGGAGACCGGATTCGCCCCGGTACACCCGTTCGACAACTGGTCGGTCATCCACGGCCAGGCCACGATCGGGCTCGAAATCCTCGCCGACCAGCCCGAGGTCGCAACGATCGTCGTCCCCGTGAGCGGGGCCGGCCTGCTGTCGGGGGTTGCGATGGCGGCGAAGGCGCTCCGACCCGACGTCCGGGTGGTGGGCGCCGAGCCCGCCGCGGCCGACGACGCCCGGCAGAGCCTCGCCGCCGGCCGGGTCGTGCGGCAGATCGCCGGGCCGACGATCGCCGACGGTGCCCTCGCCCCGGAGATCGGGGCTCGGCCCGCCGAGGTGCTGCTCGAGCAGGGGCTGGTGGACGCGATCGTCACGGTGAGCGACGACGAGCTGCGGGAGGCGCTGCCCCGGTTATGGATGGGCGCGAAGCTGCTCGCCGAGCCGACCGGTGGGCTCGCCGTGGCTGCGGGGCTGCGCGGGGGGCTGGGGATGCCCGTCGTGGCCGTCGTCACCGGTGGCAACGTCGACCCAGCGTTAGTCGCCGCCCTGCTGGCACCGGACCGGGGCGCGCCACCTCGGCGTTGACGGATGGTTCGAACCGGACCGGCCGGCGCGACGAATACCAGATCATGAGCTTCGACCTAGCGGCCTATCGGCAAACCGTCCGGCCGGTCCAGGTGGATGACCTCGACTTCGGGGCCTTCCGCGACCGGCCGCTGTCCACCGGCACGTTGCGCTGCCTGCGCTACATGCACGACGTGGAGTCGCACACCGTTTGCTATCTGCGCGACCTCCTGCTGACGAGCAGCCATCGGGACCCGGAGATCACGACCTTCCTCACCATGTGGAACTACGAGGAGTACTGGCACGGCGTCGCCCTCGGCCGGGTGCTCAAGGCGCACGGGGAACCCGCCGAGGCCGAGCGGATCGGACCGATGCGGGCCCGGCTCGGAACGAAGGACCGCTTCGCGCCGTTCGTGCACGCCCTCGGATCCAGCCTGCTGGGTGAGGACTTCGTCGCGCTGCACATGACCTGGGGAGCCATCAACGAGTGGTCGACCCAGGCCGGCTACGACCGGCTCGCCGAAATCGAAGGACATCCCGTCCTCACCGAACTTCTCGGCAGGATCGCCCGGCAGGAGGCGCGGCACATCGCGTTCTACGCCACCCAGGCCCGGGGCCGGTTGGCCCGCTCGGCGAAGGCACAGCGCGGGACCCGCTGGGCGCTCCGCCGGCTCTGGGCGCCGGTCGGCAGCACCGTAATGCCTGCCGTAGAAACGCGTTTCCTGCTCGACTACCTGATGGGGGGATCTGCTGGGCGCCGCTGTGCCCAGCGCGTCGAGCGCAACATCGACCGCCTCCCCGGCCTCGACGGGTTACAGCTCGTAACCCGCGCCCTGGACAAGTACCCAACGTCCGTCGCGGCCTGATCCCTCCCCGCCCTGACGGTTGCCGCGGTGAACTGACCGGGTAGCTGCTGCGAATGTCCCACATGACCAGGTCGTGGATCGCCCATCCCCCCGACCTCCTGGTGGCCCTGCTGCTCGACGCCGCATCGGGCCCTCCGGTGATCCTGCACCCCGACGGCGTGACCCGGCTGGACTGTCCCCGGACCGACGGTGTCCAGCTGGCCGGCGTCTCGTCCGAGGACGGTCACGACCTGTCATGGGCCTGGGGCTTCGTCGCCGCCGAAGTGAGCGATCCGTGGGTGCGGTTCCAACGCTGGCACGGCCTGAGCCGTCGCCGGGTTCCGGTTCGCCGGCTCTCGGCGAGCGTTTGGACGGCCCAGGTTCCTGGCCGGTGGTCCGCGGTCTCGTTGATCCGGTCCGCGGCCGAGGTGGCGCCGGCCGGGCTGGGTGCCGGACGGGTCGCGCTGACTCGCTGACTCCCTGTCGCGGCCGTCGCGGCACACCTGGCCGGGCCGCCCATCTCAGCGTCAGGCGCTGATGGCCACCGGGGTCCGGGTCGTGCGGGCCGGGACCCCGGGCCCGTTCTCCTCGGTGATGGCAAACGTGCCCGCCAGCCCGGTCACCGACCCGACATCGACCGTCGTCAGTCCCGCTCCGGTGACCCGGAAGCCGCCGACCGGCTGCAAGGCCCCGTCCGCGATGCGCCAGAGCACGTAGATGCTGGTCCCCGTCGTCGGACTGAGCCGGTCGGCGACCAAGGTCACGCTGGTCCCCCGCAGCAAGGCGGCCGCAGCGGGCTGCGCCGAGCCGGCGATGTGCAGCACGACCGTGTGGCAACCGGTCTGCTCTAGACAGCCGAGGACCTGCGAGCTTGCGAGCAGCGAAGGATTGCTCGACGACCCGCCGCCCAGGGTGAGCGGCAGGCTGATGGCCGCCGCTACCGCTGCGCCGGCTGCCGCCGCGAGCAGCGAGTTGCGGTAACCGCCCCGACGGAAGCCGATCTGGCGGACCAGGGCCGAACCCGGCGCCACCACAGCCCGGGCATCACGTCCGATCTCCTCATCGATCGCAGCCCACAGTGACTTCGGGGGAAGGGCCGGCTCGGCGACCGTCGCCAGCTCGGTCACGGTCGCCTCGAAGCCGGCAACGGTCTGCTGGCACTGCGGGCAACCGAGCAGGTGCCGGAGAAAGGCGTTCTCCTCGGCCGGCTCGAGCGCGTGCAGCGCGGAACCCGCTGCCAGTTCGTCCCACTCCTGATGGTGGCGAGATGCTGGACCAGTCATCGGAGTTCACCTCGCAGAAAATCGAAGGAGTCCGGGGCGTCCCCGGCTAGTGCATCACGAAGCCGGCGCAGACCGGCAAACGTGCGGGTCTTCACCGTTCCCAACGGCACATCTATCAGTTGCGCGATCTCTTGCTGCGTGTAGCCGCCGAAGTAGGCAAGGAGCAACGGGGTCCGCTGCGCTTCGGGAAGGGTCTGCAGCGCCGCTCGTATCCGGTTCGCCCGCAGGCTGTCGTCCGCCAATTCGGCGACGTCAGAGCCGCCCGCGGGCTCCTCGTACAGCAGGTCGAAGTTGTCCCGCCGGCGCCGGTGGACGTCCTCACGTCTGACCGCGTCGACACTCTTGTGGTGGGTGATCGAGAGTAGCCAGGTCTTCACGCTGGCCTTGGCCTGGTCGTACCCGGAGGACCGCCGCCAAAGCGCGACGAAAACCTCCTGTACCACGTCCTCGGCCAGCCCCTCGTCCCCCACGATGCGCCGGGCCAGGCCGTAGCAGGCGGCGCCGTAGCGCCGGTATATCTCCCCCAGCGCATCCCGGTCGCCTCCGGTGACCGCGTCGATCAGGAGTGCGTCCGGGCGGTCGCCGACGTCGGCGACCGGCTGGTGACGCGAAAGCATCTGGACCGACCTCACAACCTTGGTTCGGACACCGGGCCGGTTCGGTTCATTCGGGCCTGGTTACCGAAAGTCTGCCCGGCCCGGGCGGGACCAAGCGCCCGAGGGACGGTCGCCTGGCGGCCGCCCATGGCCAGTTCCTGGGGCGGCTTCGGTGCGCTTGCCGGGGAGTGGCCGGGTCACCCGGCCCGTGACGATAAATGAACCGCGAGCCGCCCCCGGGCGAAAGACCCGCATGCGAATCACCCGGCGAAGTATGCAGATCCTGCTCGGGATCCTGTGGCTGGTCGACGGCGCCCTGCAACTTCAGCCGTTCATGTTCGGGAAAGGCTTCGCCACCCAGGTCATCGACCCGGCGGCGGCCGGTCAGCCCACCTTGGTGCGGTTGCTGGTCACCGGCTCGGGTCACCTGATCGGCCTGCATCCCGTCCTCGCGGACACCTTCTTCGCGACCGTGCAACTGGCCCTCGGAGCCGGCCTTCTGCTCCGGCGGACGGCTCGCCCCGCGCTCGCCGCGTCGATTATCTGGGCACTGGGGATCTGGGCCTTCGGCGAGGGCTTCGGCGGAGTCTTCGGTGGCCACACCAGCCTGCTGCTGGGTGCCCCCGGCGCCGCACTGATCTATGCGGTGCTCGCGGCGGCGGCTTGGCCACAACGCGACGGCGACTCCGCTCCAGCGAGCTGGCTGCCGGCCGCCTGGTCTGGCATCTTCGCCCTCGGAGCACTGCTGTGGGCGCTCCCTTGGCAGTTCAACGGACGCTCCATCGCCGGGCAACTCACCTCGAATCTGGCCAGCCTGCCGGGGCCCGTGGCCTCGGTGGTGCTCTCCTTGGCAACATTCACCTCCGCCCACGGGCACCTCGTCGCGGCCGTGCTCGTCGCGCTCGGGATTGCGGCGGCGGTCCTCGCCCTACGGCCTGGCCGCTGCCGGACTGTCGCGGCGACGCTGGGCGCCACCCTCGCTCTGGCCGCGTGGGCTTCTAGCCAGGCATTCGGCGGGATCTCGACCGGACAGGCCACCGATCCGAACACCGGCCCGTTGCTCGTCCTGCTCGCCGCGGCACTCGCGGCGACCAACGCCCGGCGACCTGTCCCGGCCACCGCCCGGTATCCCGTCGCGGTCACCTCGGGCCGTCAGCAGCCGTCTCCCAGCTGGGCAACGGCACCGGCACTCTTCGAAAGGGCGGGATGATCATGGATCGGCTCAGGTCACTGGACGTCAATTCCGCCCTGCAGATCCTGCTCCGAGTCGTCGTCGCGGCAGCACTTGCGGTCGACGCCTTCGAGCACGCCAAGCTGGCGCCGCTCTATGACGGGATCCGAGCCTCGGTGAGCCAGGGCAATTTGTTCCGGGCGGAGGCGGGAGTTGCGGCCGCCGTGGCGCTGCTCGTCCTGGTGGTCGGGCGTCGCGTCGGTTACTCCGCGGCCTTCCTCGTCGCGGCGAGCGCGCTTGGAGCCGTGCTGCTCTACCGATACGCGGACGTCGGCCGGCTCGGCCCGCTCCCCAACATGTACGACCCCGGCTGGTTCCCGACCGGCAAGCCGGTCTCCGCAATCGCGGAGGCCGTGGCCTCAGCCGCCGCCCTGGTCGGGCTGGCCGACGCCCAACTCAGACGCCGGCGGACACCTGCCCGTTCGGTCGCACGCCAACAGGATGGAACACCATGAAACTACGTCTCGCGTCCCTGGCCGTAGCGCTCGCGGCGGCCGCCACTGCCTGCGGCGGGAGCTCCGGCGGATCTCACGTGGCCCCCCCGGCCGCGGCCGGGGCCGGCGGACAGCACGTGACCATCGACGGCAACTCGATGTTCCGGTTCAGCCCGATGTCGATCGCCGTGCATACCGGAACGGTCACGATCACGCTGACAGATCAGGGCGCCTACCCGCACAACATCGACATCCCGTCGCTGAAGGTGACGTCAGGTTCGGTCTCGGGCAATCCCGGTGGCACCTCAACCAGCTTCACCGTGACATTCCCCCACGCCGGCACGTACCCGTTCAAGTGCGACTACCACAGCAGCGCCGGCATGGTCGGTGACTTCGTCGTCTCCTGATCCAGGAGTCGAAGATTTCCCTGCCTGGCTGTGATTTGGCCCGATCCCAAAGACTTTCGAGGGTGAGGCGAACCGCCTCGGCCTTCGGTCCGAAGACCTTCCCGAGTCCCTTCCCGATTGGAGAAAGCAAATGCACACATCGCTAATGGTTCGCGGCGGAGTTGGGGTGGCCAGCCTGGCCCTCGCCCTGGCCGCCTGCGGCGGCGGCAACACCGCCGCCCCGACATCCACCACCACCACGGGGTCGACGCCGCCGCCGGCATCCGCCACCACGGCGTCCGACGTCACGGCGACGCCGACCGCCACCCTCGAAGCCGGCCTCGACCAACTGCTCCGAGAGCATGTCGACCTCACCGCCAACGTCGTCGAGACCGCCATCACGAAGGGCCCGTCGTCGACGGACACGAAGAACGCCCTGGCCGCGCTCGACGCCAACACGGTCGGCCTCGGGCAGGCCATCGGCAGCGTCTACGGGCCGGCGGCCCAAACCGCATTCATCAAGCTCTGGCGGGCACACATCGGCTTCTTCGTCAACTACACGCTCGGCCTGGCCAGCAACAACACGTCCATGGTGAATACCGCGAACCAGGACCTCGCCGGCTACATCACGCAGTTCTCGGCCTTCGTGAACAGCGCGACGCAGCTCCCGGCGTCGGCGGTTGCCGCTGACCTACAGGGTCACGTGACCACCCTGGAAACGGCGATCAAGGCGATCGTGACCAAGAGCCCCGAGGCCGGCAAGGACATCGAGATGGCGGCCATGCACATGGACGGCACCGCGCAGGTTCTCGCCCAGGGCATCGCGACCTCGAAGAACATCTCCGGCAGCGCCACCGGCGCGGGCGCCGCGCTTCGTGAAGGCTTGACCGGCCTGCTGATCCAGCACGTCGCGGCAACCACCTTCGTCGTCCAGACCGCCGTGGCCAACGGCGGCAACCTCAAGGCGCCCGAGGTGCAGGGTGCGATCTCGGCCCTTACCGATAACACCAACCAGCTCGGCGCGGCGCTCGGCAGCGTCTACGGTCCCGCTGCGCAGGCGGAGTTCCTCAAGTTGTGGAACGCCCACATCGGGTTCTTCGTCAAATACACGCTCGGCAAGGCGACGAAGAACGCCAGCCAGGTGACGCAGGCGCAGAGCGATCTGTCCGGCTACATCTCGCAGTTCTCCGCGTTCGTCAGCTCTGCGACGAAGCTGCCGGCGTCCGCGGTTGCCGCGGACCTGCAGGGTCACGTGCAGACCCTCGAGGCCACGATCAACGACATCGTCGGGGACAGCCCGTCGACGTCGGCGGACCTCGCCATGGCCGAATCGCACATGGCCGGGACCGGAGCGGTGCTCGCCCAGGGCATCGCCGCTGCGAACCCGTCGAAGTTCACCAACTGAGCGAACGGGATCCCGGCGGATGGCCGGGGGTGGACAACCACCCCCGGCCATCCGCCGTTCTCGTCACTGCCTCCACGCGCGCACCGTTGGGTCCGTGTGCGGGCGCAGGTCGGTCGGCAATGCGCCGAGGCTGGCCGGCCCCGGCTGCGGGCTCCTTGGCTCGCAGTTCCGGTCATGGGGCTCGACCGGTTGCCCCGTCGTCAGTAGGAGCCGAAACGACGCCGGCGGATGCACAGTCCGGCTCCGACACCCAGCGGGACCCCGGCGGCCAGCGCAAGTCCAAAGGCGAGTACGCCGTCGAACGCCGCAGCGGCGACCTGCTCGCCATGGTTGGGGGCAGGCCCAACGAGTACGCGATGCTGGGGGCTGAGCATGAGTTCGACCTGGGTGCCCACCGGGGCACAGATCGAATCGACGGGCACGGTCCCGGTCACGCCGACCACTTTCACCCGCACAGAGCAACCGAAACCCCCATCACCGGGCCGGGCCGAGGCGACCACTGCGGAGGTCGGCCGCGCCATGGCGAGATCGCGCTCGCGAGCAAGACCCACGACCGTCCAGGTCACCGCGATGGCAAACGCCATGGCGACAACTGCGAAAGCGATGATGGGCTCCGCGATCCGGCGGGCATGCCTCCGCCCTTCCAGGAAATCCGGAAAGCCCACCACCACGGGCCGTTAATCTACCGGGGATGACCATGGATCCGCCTGCCCAATACCGGCAAGGGTCAGCACGGGCCTCCCCCCGGGTCCCCTCCCGCACGGTGTCGAACGCATCAGTGGCGCCGCGCGTGGAATCGCGGCAATTCAGCGGAGCATTCTCAGGAGGTCATCGGGCGAGTCGGCCATAGCCTGCACGCCACCGCCCAGCAGTTCCTCGCGCGCCGATGCAGCCCAACGATCTCCGCGAAGGAGTCCGGTAGCCGTGATCCGACGAATCGGCGCGGGTCGCCCGCCTAGCGGTTGCCGGGATCTACGTCCGGTGTCGCCTGTTCGAAGCGTTGCGGATGCGCCGAGTGCAGGATCATGCCGCGGGTGACGATCCTCGTGCCGTCGCCGACCAGGACGAGTTCGGCGAGTTCGCCGACGCTTAGCCCGGCTGCGAGATGGTCGGCGATACGGATCTCCGCGATGCGCAGCCGGATCGAACGCTGGTCCTCGCTCGAGCCGGTCCAGCTCGCCACGGGACCCTCAGCCATCTCGAATTCCTCGCCGAGCCGCAGATCGCCGGACAATGCGCGCCCGCGGATCGCGATCGCGTACGTCGTGCCCGACGACGCGCTCGCGGGGACCGGCATTGACTCCACGGAGAACGAGCCCCGTGGCAGACCGAGCGGGTCGTGCCTGCGCCTGGCTGGACGCACCGCCGAACCGACGAAACGCGGGTCCGCGGCCGGCCCCTGCCATGCCGGCGCCGTGCCGACCTTTGCGTCGGCTGCCGTCCAGCCGGGGTAGGGAGCGGGCCAGTTGGGAGCCGGAGGCAAGGACAGCGAACCCCGCTCGAGAACGGGCTCCGAACAGTTCCGCAAGTAGAAGGAAGCAATCGCCCCCTTGGCGGTCAGGTCGACGAGTCCGGCCAGGACCACAAGCGCTACCAGGGTGCTACCAGTGAGCGCACTGCTCGAATGAGCCGCACGAGCGCCTGCAATGCCAGCGGCGGCACCAGAACGTACCCGGCGTCGGCGGGCCAGTGCCGGCGCAACATGCGCAGCCCGTCGCGCAACGCGGTCACCGCCGAGCCCGTGCTGTAAGCGAGAGCGGGAGTGACGAAGGTCAACATCAGGTCAAGGACGACCGCCGACACGGTTCCGGCCGTGATTAGTCGGGCATTGCCGTGCACCGGCCGGGCCAGCAGGTCCACCACGAGGAAGAACGGCACCTCGATCAGTAGCGCAAGGGCCCCGAGTCGCAGGAATCGCCCGATGTAGGCCCAGCTGTCCACCCAGACCTGGGCGGGGCCCGTCGACGCGCCCCGCCAAATCCGCAGATACCACAACCGGACCGCACCGAAGTACCCCAGCTGGAACACGCCGACCCCGAACGACAGCTCGCTCAAACCGAGCAAGACGCCGGCGTGATGACCGCAAGATGTCGCCGGAGCCACGCAGTCGTGCGTCATCGACGCGGCCGAGGCCCGGTACAGTCCGCTGGCTGCCGCAACCGCCGCGGTCACCAGCGGAAGGAAAGGGTGCCGCCGCCAGGAGAGCAGTGCCCGCTGCAAATCTCCGACGAACTCTGCCACGGGCCCTCCAGGGCTGCGTTCGACAAGCTCGATGCCGTTTCGCCGCAGACCACGAAACTCCTGCCCGTAGCAGGTGCGGATCGTTCGCGCGCCGGTCCCCACCTTGGCGCACGCACGGTTGGGAGGCCAGGACGTCGGCCGTCAATCAGCGTCGGGCGGGTGGCTGGCGCCGGGCTGACGCGGACCCGGCGGCGCGAGAGGATCAACCTCGTGGCAGAAACCGCTTTCCCGAGCCCGACGATCCCGATCAGCGACGAGCGGCAGGTCCTGCTCGGCTACCTGGACTTCTTCCGCGAGGTGGCATTGGCAAAGGTCGCCGGCATGGCGCCGAAGGATCAGACGGCCAGCCCGTTGGCTTCGGGCTGGACCCCGCTGGAGCTGCTCAACCATCTTCGTCATGTGGAGCGGCGCTGGCTGGAGTGGGGCTTCTGCGGGGTCCCCATGTCGGATCCGTGGGCCGATCACCGAGACCACCGCTGGCACACGGATGAGGACTTCGCTGAAATCTCCGCACAGCTGGAGCGGCAAGCGGTGGTGAGCCGGCGAGTGGTCGAGGACCACGGTCTGGACGAGGTGGGGCAGCCGGGCGAGCGCTGGGATGGTGACCCGCCGGCGACGCTTCGGCGGGTACTCCTGCACCTCGTGCAGGAATACGCTCGCCACTGCGGACACCTCGACATCGTCCGCGAGATGGTCGACGGCGCGATCGGCGAAGACACCGGGCCGCTGCAATAGCGCAAGGGCCCCGCGGGCGGCTCATTCGGGCACGCACGCGGTCAGGACACCCCGACTAGCGGACGGGGGCCGGCCGTCATAAGGGCGCCGGAGCTGGCCAACCAGACGTCAGGGCTCGACCCCCAGCACTTCCGGTGGGCGATACTTACCCGCATGCGAACCGGCGTGTGACGGCTGCGGGTCCCGATATCGATCTTCGGTCGCGGTGAGGATGACGGGCCCGTCGTCGGCGATGACGATGGTGTGTTCGAAGTGGGCGCCGCGCGAGCCATCGGTGCTGCGCAGGGTCCACCCGTCGAGGTCGACGCGGTAGGCGTCGAGGCCGCCGCCGAGGAACCACGGTTCGATGGCGATGGTCAGGCCGGTCCGTAGGCGTAGCCCGCGTCCGGGGTGGCCGTCATTCGGCACGGAGGGGCTTTCATGCATCGTGCGGCCGACACCGTGGCCGCCGAAGTCGGTGTGCAGCCCGTAGCCAGCTGCGCGGGCGACGGTACCGATGGCGGCGCTGATATCGCCGAGGTGAGCACCGGGCTGCGCAGCGGCGATCCCGTTGCGGAGTGCCTGCTCGGTGGCTCGCAGCAACTCCAGATCGTCAGCGCAGGAATGCCCGACGCAGAACGAGATGGCGGCGTCGCCGGCCCACCCGTCGAGAGTTACGCCGCAGTCGACGCTGAGCATGTCGCCGTCGTGTAGCCGGTAGTGGCTCGGCGGCCCGTGCAAGACCGCGTCATTGACCGACAGGCACAGCACGCCGGGAAACGGCGTGGGGGCGAAGGCGGGCTGGTAGCCGAGGAACGGTGAGGTGGCGCCCGCGGCGGCGAGCATGGTCCGGGCCAGGCCGTCCAGATCGTCCAGTCGCACGCCGACGGCGGCTTTGGCGCGGACCGTGGTGAGGATGTCGGCCACGATGGCACCGGCGGCGCGCATCGCCTCGATCTCGCCAGGTGACTTGAGTTCGATCATCGCGTTTCGCCTTCCGGTATTTCTATCCCGGTATTACTATCGCACGCATGGTGCGACCGATGCTGACTCCGGAGGAACGCGAACGCGGCCGGCAACTCGGCGCGGCCCTCCGCGCCGTTCGAGGCCCCCGCAGCATGGTCGAGGTCGCTGCAGTCTCGGGCGTGGCGATCGAGACACTCCGCAAGATCGAGACCGGCCGAATCGTCACCCCGGCGTTCTTCACCGTCGTAGCGCTGGCCCGGGCGCTTGCGGTGCCGCTGGAGGCACTCGCCTCGGCGGAGCAGCAGACGCTGACAGCGGTCAGCTAAAAACAACCTGAACCACGCCACCAGTTAGCTGTAATTGCAGCCGAGGGGGCCGTGCTTCTTGCTGTGCCTGTCCCATGCCGGCCGAAAATCCGGACCTCGTAGTGGTAGTCCCAAGATTCAACACCCGTACGGATCTGTACGAATCCGTGCGGGTCGCGCTAGACTGGATCCATGGCCACGATCAACGCCGACGAGGTGAGGATTCCGCGGAGCGTGCGGGACGCGGTGACCCGCCACGAACAGGTTGTCGTACTCAACAGGGAGCGGCCGGTACTCGCCATCGTGCACCCGGACGACCTGCCTCACTTAGGCACTCGGCGTCGTGGTCGGGCAGTACGGGAGATCGCAGCGCTGCTCGCCGGAACTCCCGCTCCCGACCCGGACTTCGCCAAGGACATGGACGCCGTCTTGGACAGCGTCGGGCCCGCGCCGGAGGATCCGTGGGAGCGGTCGTAGACACCACGGTCTTCATCGACCTGGAGCGCTCAACTTCGCGAGAGGGGCACGCCCGTTCCGCCGAACTGATCGGCCAGCGCCTGACGGAATGCCTCGGGCCTGACGAACAAGCAGCTATTGCGGCCATCACCGCCAGCGAGTTGCTCCACGGCGTACACCGCGCGAGCGCTAAACACCGCGCCACACGCGAGGCCTTTGTCGAATCGATCCTCGCGGTCGTTCCCGTTCTCGATTTCGACCTGCTGGCGGCCCGAGCACATGCGCGACTGTGGGCCGACCTTGCCAACACCGGGTCCGACGTCGGGCCACACGACCGGATAGTAGCCGCGACCGCGATAAGCCTCGGCTGGCAAGTGGCAACGGCCAACGTACGTCACTTCGGACGGATCGCGGGTCTCGACGTGGTCGAGGTGCGCTGACGTGACTGTTCCCAAACGGCTGTCCCATATCCGGCCGAAATCCGGAGTTCAGAGTGGTGGGCGATACTGGGTTCGAACCAGTGACCTCCTCGGTGTGAACGAGGCGCTCTACCACTGAGCCAATCGCCCGCGGGCCCGGCTGACTCACGCCGGGCGGCGCAAGTCTAGCGTTCAGCTCGGGCCCGGCAGAGCCGCCGGCTCCGGAAAACCGGTAGAACCCGGGCATTCCAGGGCTCTTGCGGGTGTTTCGGACCGAAATTAAGTTAGCCATAACCGCAGGGTGGGCATCGTCGTTGTCGAAGTACTAACCACGCGACCGCGACGAAAGACGAGGCCCCGATGAACGCTCGACCCGAGTCCGTTAAGGAAGAGCTCGAGCTGCGCCTCGTCGTCCCCGGCAGCGGTTCCTTGCCGGTCGCGGCGGACATGTCCTACGAGTCGGCCGACCCCTACGCGGTCCACGTGGCCTTCCACACCGGCGAGGAAGAGATCGTCGAGTGGGTGTTCGCCCGGCAGCTGCTCACCGACGGGGTCACCCACCCGGTGGGCGAGGGCGACGTGCAGGTTTGGCCGTCGCACGCGGAGGGGCGCCCGGTCGTCTGCCTCGCGCTGTCCAGCCCGTCCGGCCGGGCGCTGTTCGAAGCGCCGCTCACCGAGCTCGTCGAGTTCCTGACCAAGACCTACGCCGCGGTCCCTACCGGCAGCGAAAGCGACTTCGTCGACCTGGACTCGGAGCTTGCCCTGCTGATCTGGGGCGAGGAGAGCTGACCGAACCCGATACGAAAGGCCCCCGCCAACCGGCGGGGGCCTTTCGTATTCCCCGGAGTCACAACGCGGGCGACACCCGTCAGTACGGCAGCGGCCGACCGGAGGGGGTGCGCAGATCGATGGGCGGCGCACTCGGGCGCGGCGCGGGCCGGCTCACCTGGACCCGAATCATGCGTACCTCCCGAGCGGAGCTTCGCTGCTGTCAGGGCAACTATCGGCACGAACCCGGCGCGCGGTAACTCGACGATCGGCCCCGATATTCGGTCAAACGGCCTCATCTGCGGACGACTCGGGGTCATCCGTTCGGACGGTTTCGGGTCGGCCGAAGCGCCGATCCGGGGGGAAACCCGACTCAGGCCTGCCACGCCGGGGGGTGCGTGCCGGGCTCCAGCGGCATCCGGACGCCGACGCCGCGAGCCGTGTCCAGCGCGATGTCGTAGCCGGCGTCGGCGTGCCGAACGACCCCGGTGCCCGGGTCGTTGGTCAGCACGAGCTCGAGCCGCCGCCGGGACTCGGCGCCGCCCTCGGCCACAACCACGACCCCCGCATGAATCGACTTCCCGATCCCGACGCCGCCACCGTGGTGGACCGAAACCCAGGAAGCCCCCGACGCGGTGTTGAGCAGCGCGTTGAGAACCGGCCAGTCCGCGATCGCGTCCGAGCCGTCCCGCATCGCCTCGGTCTCCCGCTCCGGGCTCGCTACGGACCCCGCGTCGAGGTGGTCTCGTCCGATGACGACCGGCGCTCGCAACTCACCGCGGGCGACGAGATCGTCGAAGGCCAGCCCGGCGACGTGCCGCTCCCCGTACCCGAGCCAGCAGATCCGCGCCGGCAAGCCCTGACCGCGTACCTTTTCGCGGGCAAAGCGGACCCAGCGCTGGAGCCCGTCGTCGTCCGGGAACGCCTCCAGCACCGCCCGGTCGGTCGCGGCGAGGTCGGCGTCGTCGCCGGACAGGCAGGCCCAGCGGAACGGCCCGGCCCCACGCGCGAACAGCGGGCGGATGTAGGCGACGACGAAGCCCGGGTAGGCGAAGGCGTCCGTGACCCCGGCTTCCAGGGCCTGGCCGCGCAGGCCGTTGCCGTAGTCGAAGGCGATGGCGCCGGCCGCTTGCAGCTCGAGGATCGCCCGGCAGTGCACCGCCATCGACGCCGTGGCCCGCTCGACGTACTCCCCCGGCTTGGCCCGGCGCAGCTCGACCGCCGCTTCGAGGTCGATGCCGGCCGGCACGTAGCCCGCCAGCGCGTCGTGCGCCGAGGTCTGGTCGGTTTCGACGTCAGGGGTCCAGCCCCGGGCGAGGAGGTCCGGGAGGACCTCGGCGGCATTCCCGATCACCGCCACCGACAAGGGCCGGCCGGCGGCACGCGCCCGCTCGACCCGGCCCAGCGCGTCGTCGAGCGAGGTCGCGATCTCGTCGAGATAGCCGCCGGCCAACCGGCGCCGGGCCCGCTCCGGGTCGACCTCGACGACCAACGCGACCCCGCCGTTGCCGGTGACCGCGAGCGGCTGGGCCCCGCCCATGCCGCCGAGCCCGGCGGTGAGCACGACCCGACCCGCGAGGGTGCCCCCGAAGTGGCGGGCCGCCACTTCCGCGAAGGTCGCATAGGTCCCCTGGAGGATGCCCTGGGTCCCGATGTAGATCCATGACCCGGCGGTCATCTGCCCGAACATCGTGAGGCCGAGATCCTCGAGCTCACGGAAGTACGACGGCGTCGCCCACTTCGGGACGACGAGCGCGTTGGCGATCAACACCCGAGGGGCGAACTCGTGGGTCCGCATGACGGCAACCGGCTTGCCGGACTGCACGAGGAGCGTGTCGTCCGGGGCCATCGTTCGAAGCGACTCGACGATGGCATCGAAACTGCGCCAGTCCCGAGCCGCCTTACCGGAGCCGCCGTAGACGACGAGGTCGTCGGGACGTTCGGCGACTTCCGGGTCGAGGTTGTTCTGGAGCATCCGCAGCGCCGCTTCCGCTCCCCAGCTTCGGGCCGAGCGCTCCGGTCCGCGCGGCGCCCGCACCACCCGCGCTCCCTGCATGGCCCGCTCCCTCCGTCCCCGCGACGGTATGCCGTCAGGGGTCGATATCGATCGCCGCTCGCTCCGCGAAGACCTCGGCCGCCCGCCGCGTGAGTTCGCCCGGCGTCGCGGCGAGCGCCGCCCCGTCGACCCAACGCACCGGCTGCACGTCCCGCAAAGTCGAAGCCAGGAACGCCTCGTCCGCGGACCGTAACGCGTCCAACGGAACCTCGACCTCGGCCACGTCGCCGAGCCATTCCAACAACAGATCCCGGGTTACCCCGCGCAGGCAACCCGTGCTCAGCGCCGGTGTCACCAGCCGGCCGTCGAGGCCGAGGAACACGTTGCTGCCGGTTCCCTCGCACAACATCCCGACCGTGTTCGCGAAGATCGCCTCCGTTCCGCCGCGCTCGTGCGCGTACCGGAGCGCCACAACGTTTTCGGCGTAGGACGTCGTCTTCAACCCTGCGGTCGCCGCGCGCTCGTTGCGGACCCACGGAGTGATGACGACATCGGCGAAGGGGGCCGCCGGCGCTGCGGGGGCAAGCCCGACGATGACGGTCGCGGGGCCGTCCCCGCGCTCCGATGACAGCGGTGAGGGTCCGCCGGTCACGGTGATCCGCAACCGGGCCAGCCCGTCCGGCGCCGCCACATCGGCGAGGACAGCCACGATCCCCTCCCTTACCTGGGCGGCGTCGACCACCAGCCCCAACCCGGCCGCCGAGTGCTCGAGCCGGCGCAGGTGCCGGGTCAGGGCGAACGGCACGCGATCGAGGACCTTTGCGGTCTCGAAAACCCCGTCGCCGGCCACCACGCCGTGGTCGTTGATCTTTAACGAGGGGATCTCCCCGCGCGTGACTGCGCCCCCCACCCAGGCCAGCAGGGTCATCGCAGCCGACCGGTCACGGATTCGGCAGCCGCCAAGAGGTCGGGGAGCAACGCGGCGACCGCCTCGATCTGCGGCGCGACCTCCCGGTCGACGTCCATCGGCGGCACCGCCGCGCGCAGCGTCGCATGCACCGCGGAGGTGGCCGGCCCCGGTCCGGCGAGGGCCGCCCGCAGGTCGATGCCCTGCGCGGCACAGAGCAGTTCGATGGCCAGCACGGGACGCACGTTGGCCACGACGGCCCGCAGCTTCCGGACCGCCCCGAATCCCATGGACACGTGGTCCTCTTGGTTCCCCGAGGTGGGGATGGTGTCCACGCTCGCCGGATGCGCGAGCACCTTGTTCTCGCTGACCAGCGCCGCCGCGGTGTACTGGGCGAGCATGAAGCCGGAGTTCATGCCCGGGTCTCGGGCGAGGAACGCCGGGAGCTCGCGGCTGAACGCGGGGTCCAGCAGCCGGTCGACCCGGCGTTCGGAGATGCTCGCCAACTCGGCCAGGCCGATCGCGAGGATGTCCGCGGCGAAGGCGAGCGGCTCGCCGTGGAAGTTGCCGGTCGTCATCGCCTCGCCGTCGATGATCACCGGATTGTCGACGACCGCCCCGAGCTCGATGTCGAGGACCCCCCGGACGTGGGCGAGCAGGTCCCGGACGGCCCCATGGACCTGCGGAGCGCAGCGCAGGCAGTACGCGTCCTGCACCGCGTGCCGGGAGTCGCGATGGCTGGCCAGCAGCGGGGAGTCGGCGAGCAGCGCCCGCAGGTTGGCTGCCGACTCGAGCTGCCCGGGGTGCGGCCGGAGCGCCTGCACCCGGGCGTCGTAGCTTCGGTCGGTCCCGAGCAAGGCTTCGACGGACATCGCGCAGGCCAGGTCCGCGACGGTGACCAGGAGGTTCGCGTCGTGGACGGAGAACCCGAGCAGCGCCTGCATCGGCTCGGTGCCGTTGAGCAGCGACAGCCCTTCTTTCGGGGCCAGCACCAGGGGATCGATCTCGTGCGCGGCGAGCACCTCGGCCGCCGGTCGACCAGCCGGGTCCCCGCCGGGCTCGCGGAGCCGGCCGGCCCCGATCAGCGGCGCCGCAAGGTGGGCTAGCTGGGCCAGATCACCGGAGGCACCGACGGAGCCCTGCCCGGGCACGACCGGCAGCAGGCCCCGGTCGAGCAGTTCCAGCAACCGGGCCGGCAGCTCCACCCGCACCCCGGAGAGCCCGGCGGCGAGCGTCCGGGCGCGCAGCAGCAGCAACGCCCGGATCTCCGCATCCCCGAGCGCCGCCCCCACCCCGGCAGAGTGGGACAGGACCAGGCTGCGCTGCATGGCCATCAGGTCCTCGCCGGCCACCCGGGTGTCGGCCAGCGCACCGAAGCCCGTCGTGACCCCGTACACCACCGCATCGGCCGCGACCGCTTCCGCGACGGCAGCCTGGCTCGCGGCCATCCGGGCCGCCACATCCGGGCCCAGCTCGGCGCGGGCCCGACCGTGGGCCACGTCGATCAGATCGTCAAGGGTCAGCGGGTCGCCGGTGACCGTGACCGTGCGCATGACCGGAACCTAGCGCGACCCGCCGGCCGGGCTCCTCCTGTATCGTCTGCGGAAGCGCCGGACCCGGTCCGGCCGTGCGGACGTGGCTCAGTTGGTAGAGCATCACCTTGCCAAGGTGAGGGTCGCGGGTTCGAATCCCGTCGTCCGCTCGGGGCGTGTCCGCAGGGGCCCCGGCCCCGAGCGGCGGGATGGCCGAGTGGCTTAGGCAAGGGCCTGCAAAGCCCTGTACGCGGGTTCGATTCCCGCTCCCGCCTCGAGACGGCTTCGACGGATCGGAGGGTGGACAGAGCGCGATCGATGCGAACCGCAAACCCGGGCGGGTAGCTCAGTTGGTTAGAGCGCATCCCTGACACGGATGAGGTCGGAGGTTCGAGTCCTCTCTCGCCCACCAAGACGTCTTCACCGAAGTCGCCTGTTCATGTTCACCGAAGGGTGTGACATTTTCGGGCGGGGCGCTGGCGTGGGGCTGGACGGGCTGTGTTTTGGCCTGGGAGTGGCCGGGCGGGATGTTTGGGCC